>Ga0306924_10000110_pt1 | contig 55863 bp, 58 predicted proteins | sample sta12Can44000111_FD_203756 | JGI IMG/M metagenome (GOLD analysis project Ga0306924, IMG submission 203756) | Lab enrichment of tropical soil microbial communities from Luquillo Experimental Forest, Puerto Rico - statanox.12C.anox.44.000.111 (v2)... | ecosystem: Environmental > Terrestrial >... | reverse complement strand
ATGAGAGTCAAGATGACAGCACCCCAAATGCCGATCGCTTCGTAGCTAGGCACAAAGGCGATCAGGAAGGTCGCTATGCCCATGCACAGTAGCGTGGCGATCAGGGTGCCCTTCCGGCCGATGCGGTCCCCATAGTGGCCAAATATCACGGCTCCGATGGGACGACTGGCGAAACCAATGAAATAGGTGCCGAAAGCCGCAAGGGTGCCAGTCAATGGATCTTCATTTGGAAAGTAGAGTTTACCGAATATCAGCCCAGCAGCAGTGCCGTAGATGAAGAAATCATACCATTCGATCGTGGTCCCGATCGTTGACGCGATGACCGCCTTGCGCAACTGTCTGCTGTGCTCGGACTGAGACAACCCGCCCTGCGACGTGGTTTCGGATGTGGCCGTGCCTGCCATTGTCTTCCGCAGCGTTCCTACCGTCGTCCGGCGCGTGCTCGAGCCAGGACCCTCAGCCGACGAGCGGCTGGCGTGTCACCCGCTCGGCGATCGACACGACCGGACGTTCGGTCGGCCCAACATATAACTGACGCGGCCGGGTCAGCCGCGTCTCGGGGTCCGCAATCATCTCGTTCCACTGCGCCACCCAGCCGACGGTGCGCGCCACGGCAAAGACCGGCGTGAACATCGCCGGCGGCAGCCCCAAAGCACGGAAGATGATGCCGGAGTAGAAATCGATATTGGGATAGAGCTTGCGCTCGATGAAATAGTCGTCGGCGAGGACGACGCGCTCCAATTCCATTGCCAGCTCGAGGAGCGGATCATCGCGCTGCCCCAGAGCGTCGAGCACCTCGTAGCAGCGCTGGCGCAACACCGTCGCGCGAGGGTCGTAGCTCTTGTAGACGCGGTGCCCGAAGCCCATTAGGCGGAACGGATCGTTCTTGTCCTTGGCGCGCCGTAAGATCTCGGGAATACGCTCGACCGAGCCGATCTCCGCCAAGGTCTGCAATACCCCTTCGTTGGCGCCGCCGTGTAGCGGTCCCCATAGAGCGGCAATCGCCGCCGCCGTGCAGGCGTAGGGGTTCGCCCGCGTCGATCCGACAAAGCGCATGGCCGAGGTCGAGGCGTTCTGCTCGTGGTCGGCCTGGATGATCAGCAATGTCTCGAGGGCACGCGCCGCCGCGGTTGGCACGCGGTAGGGTTCGCACGGGACGGAGAACAGCATGTTGAGGAAGTTCTCGGCATAGCCGAGATCGTTGCGCGGATAGACAAAAGGCTGGCCCTGCGAATATTTGTAGGCCATCGCCGCGATCGTCGGCATCTTGGCGACGAGCCGATGCGAGGCGATCATCCGATGGCGTGGATCGAAGATGTCGAGCCCGTCGTGGTAGAACGCCGCCAATGCTCCGACAACGCCGCACATTACCGCCATCGGATGGGCATCGCGCCGAAACCCGCGGTAAATCGCGTGCAATTGCTCGTTGACCATCGTGTGATGGGTAATATCGTAGGTAAAGCGATCGAGCTGTGCGGCGGTTGGCAGTTCGCCATTGAGCAGCAGCCAGCAGGTCTCGAGATAGCTGCAATTTTCGACGAGCGCGTCGATCGGGTAGCCGCGATAGAGCAAGACCCCGTTGTCGCCGTCGACATAGGTGATCGTCGAACGGCAGATCCCGGTCTCTCCCAAACCGGGATCATAGGCGAAGCACCCGATCTGCTTGTAGAGATCGCGCACGTCGACCGCCGGCGTGCCGATGGTCGGACGAAGCAGCGCCAGCTCGGGCCGCATGTTGGCGCCATTGACGTCGATTTCGATGGTTTGGAGATTCGCCGTTGCGGTCATGGGTTCCTCCGCGATAGAGGCCGCACTAGATAGCTATACAGACATCATGTCAACCTTGATTCAGATCAATATATGTTATTGACTGCCCGCCAAACCGCCGACCGTCTCGGCATCAAGCTCGACACGCTCTACGCCTATGTCAGCCGCGGCCGGCTGCGCTCGGTGATGGTTCCCGGTACTCGCGAGCGGCGTTATCGGAGCGAGGATGTCGAGACCCTGCTCGATGCCCGTTCCGGCACGAGGTCGCCGCCGAGCTCCGATCCCGCAGCCCTGATGCCGGTGATCGGCTCGTCGATCTGCCTGATCGAAAACGGCCGTTTCTACTATCGCGGGCAGGACGCCGTTCTCCTCGCCGAACGAAGCAGCCTTGAGGAGATCGCAAGGCTGCTGTGGCTCGACGACGCGGTCTCCGAGCTCGCGTCAGCGGGCGGGCCGAGCCGATCGGGGAACGCGGCGTCGATTTCGGGGTTGGTCGAACGCTGCCAAACTCACCTCATCGCGCTCGGCGACGACGATCTCTCGGCGCTCGATCTGACGCGGGCTCGGGTAGCCCGCACCGGATGGCGCATCCTGCGCGGGCTCGCCGCTTGCGTCGCCCCGACCTTGCCGTCGCCGGAGCCGATCCACCGCCGGCTCGCCGCCGCCTGGCGATTGAACGAAGCGGGTGCCGACCTAATCCGTCGCTGCCTCGTGCTGCTTGCCGATCACGAGCTCAATCCGTCGACCTTTGTCGCGCGCTGCGTCGCCTCGACCGGAGCCACACCCCATGCAGCGGTTGCTGCGGCATTGAGCGCCTTGTCCGGCCGCTTCCAGGGCGGCGAGACGGAGCGCACGGAAGGCTTGCTTCGCGAGCTCCTGGAGGGCGACGATCCGATGGCGGTGATGGCGGGCCGGCTGGCTCGCGGCGAGCGCCTCCCGGGGTTTGGCCAGCCGCTCTATCCCGAGGGCGACCCGCGCGCGACCGCGATCCTCGCCGCCCTCGCACAGGCCGTCCCCGAGGCGTACGCGCTGGCGGAGAAGGCTGCCGAAACCGGGTTGCGCCTGATCGGGCGTCACCCCAATGTCGATTTCGCCCTCTCCGCAACGGCGATCGGTTTGGGGCTTCCCCGCGACGCCGCGCTGGGGCTGTTCATCATCGGCCGCACGGTCGGCTGGATCGCCCACGCGATCGAGCAATACGAGAGTGGCCTCTTGATCCGCCCGCGGGCGCGCTATCTCGGCCCGAGGCCGGACGACGGGGCCCTTTAGCCCAATGGCGAAGGAACTATATCGAGCTATCGTTCCCCGAAATTTTCTCGTCATGCCCGCGAAAGCGGGCATCCAGGTCAATGCCCCGATCGCTGGCCTGGACTCCCGCTTGCGCGGGAGTGACGGTAACCTTGGTGTTTCTGCGAAATTCTGGGGGGCTGAGGGGTAGGGGAGGCGAGCGTGGGCGAAGCGACACCCGCGGAAGCGCCCGATTGGCGCGACGAGATTTTCGCGGCGCTGAAGGCGGCGGAAATCCGTCAGGTCGGTTACGTGCCGGATGCCGGGCACGCCCGGCTGATCGAGCTTTGCCGCGATGATCCGGAGATTCGCGCCGTGCCGCTGACGACCGAAGAGGAAGGGGTGGCGCTCGCCGCGGGCGCCTGGCTCGGCGGGCACCGCGCGGTTCTGTTGATGCAGTCGAGCGGCGTCGGCAATTGCATCAACATGCTGTCGCTGACCACGACCTGCCGCTTACCGCTGGTGATGCTGGTGGCGATGCGCGGCGAATGGGCCGAGTTCAACCCTTGGCAGGTGCCGATGGGCTCGAGAACGCAGGCGGCTCTCGAATTGTGCGACGTGCTCGTCTATCGCGTCGAACGGCCCGACGAGGCGGCCGAGACCGTCGCCGCCGCAATCGACATCGCCCACAACGGCGGTCTCGCCACGGCGGTTCTGCTGGCGCAGAGGCTGATCGGCGTGAAACGGTGGGTGAAATGATCGCGAACGACCCCAATCTCGATCGGCGCCTCGATCGGCGCGCCGCGATGCGCACCCTACTCGAAAATCGCGGCGATCTGCTGCTCGTGACCGGGCTCGGCTCCACCACCTGGGATGCCGCCGCGGTCGGCGATGACGACCGGAACTTCTATCTCTGGGGGGCGATGGGAGCCGCCGCAATGGTCGGGCTCGGGCTGGCGATTGCCCAGCCCGAGCGCCGCGTCCTCGTCATCACCGGCGACGGCGAGATCCTAATGGGGCTCGGCGCGCTGGCGACGATCGGGGTGCAGCGCCCGGCGAACTTGGCGGTCGCGGTGTTCGATAACGGCCGCTATGGCGAGACCGGGATGCAGGCGAGTCACACCGCGGAGAGTGTCGAGCTAGTCGCAATCGCTCGTGCTTGCGGCTTCAAGGAGACTTTCGACATCATCGACGAGGTAGGACTGCGCGACTTTGGCGCCCGGGTCCACAACGCGCCGACCACCTTGTTCGCTCGGGTAGCGATCCGCACCGACGAGCCTCCGCGGGTATTGCCGCCGCGCGACGGCGTCCTATTGAAGACCCGCTTCCGTCGCGCGATCGCAATAGGCCTTGATTAGGGGCTCCTCACTGGCTGCAGCGAGCGTAAGTAGGCGACGACCGCATCCAGATCTGCGGGCGCGATCTTGGCGTACCAGTCAAGTGCCATGGTTCGCGCGAGCTTCGTCCCATCGGGGCGAGTTCCTGCGACGATTGCTTGCTTGATCTGGTCGTCGCTCCACTTGCCAATGCCGTCTTCCAGATCGGGGGTGACGTTGCGGCTGACAGTTTGCGCTCCGGGATTGCCGAAATCCGGCAATTCGCGTCCGCCTCCATAGGCCCGGCTCATATCCGGCCCGCCGCTCCCCGGCGGCGTATGGCACAGCACGCAATGCCCAACGGTACCCGCGAGATAGGCGCCATAGGCGATCTTGTCGGTGCGTGGCGGTTCGTCGACATGGGTGACCGCAGGCCCATAGCCTGGCGGTAGCGGCATCTTGTAGGTAGTTCGCGCCACCACATGGCGGATCGGCTTCAAACTGCGCAAATAGGCGGCTATGGCCGCCGCGTCGCTGTCTGACAACTGACGATAAACCCGGATCGGCATCGGCGGGCCGATGATCGTACCGTCCGGACGCTTTCCGTCACGCAATGCAGTGATGATCTGCTCGGCCGTCCAGCTGCCGATGCCGGTCTCCGGGTCGGGCGTGATATTCGGCGTGACGACATGCCCGATCGGGGCGTCGTCGAACTCGAACCCGCCGGCCAGTTCCATATTCGCAATGGGGTTGCTCGCGGCATCGCGCGGCGTATGGCAATTGCCACAGGCGCCTACGGTAGTAACCAGATAAGCCCCGCGCTCGACCAATGTCTCAGCGGCTCCCGCCGCAGCTAGGACGGCGAAGCAAATCGAAGGCGCCGCCACCCGCAATATCGTGATGCCCATCGGCCCCCCGTCATCGCTCTTTTCGTTGAAAAAAAGGGGTAGCACACCGGTGCAGGAGCCAGCAAGCGCGCGCCCTGGTGCTGTGTCTAACGGTCCACCATTCTTGACGTGGTGGCGATGGAAAGACGAAAGTTGTCCCCGCACCAAGGTATTTCAACAAGGAACCCCTATCGTGAGCATCGGAACCCTGCCGCTGTCGCGTTTCACCGTTCTCGATCTGTGTCACGCCCGCGCTGGGCCGACCGCGGTACGTCAGCTTGCCGATTGGGGCGCCAACGTGATCAAGATCGAGCCGCCGGGCGAGGCGAGAAGCGATGTCACCGGCTCGCGGCGCGAGGGTTTCGACTTTCAGAACCTGCATCGCAACAAGCGCGGCCTGACGCTCAACTTGAAGAGCGAGGAGGGCAAGGCGATCTTTTTCAAGCTGGCGGAGAAAGCCGACGTCGTTGTCGAGAATTTCCGCTCGGAGGTCAAATACCGGCTCGGCGTCGATTACGAGGCGGTCAAGAAGGTCAACCCGCGCATCGTCTACGGCAGCATCTCCGGCTTTGGCCAGAGCGGGCCTTATGCCAAGCGCCCCGGGGTCGACCAGATCGCCCAGGGTATGGGTGGGCTGATGTCGATCACCGGCCTGCCGGGCCAGGGGCCGGTGCGGGTCGGCATCCCGATCGACGATCTCTGCGCCGGGCTGTTGCTCGCCCAGGGAATTCTGATGGCGCTGATCGAGCGTGAGGTGAGCGGGGAGGGGCAATGGGTCCACACCTCATTGCTCGAAGCGCAGATCTTCATGCTCGACTTCCAGGGCTCGCGCTGGCTGATGGCGGGCGAAGTCGCCAAGCAGGCGGGCAACGACCATCCGACCGGCATCCCCACGGGCGTGTTCCCGACCTCGGACGGCCAGATCAACATCGCCGCGTCTGGCGACCACATGTTCCGCCGGTTTTGCGAGGCGGCCGACGCGATGGCATTGCTCGACGATCCCGATTACGCGAACGGCCCGGCGCGTTCGAAGAACCGGAAGGCGCTCAACGAGCGCATCGCCGAGATCACCAAGAAGCGGCCCGCCGCCTATTGGGTGGAGCTGATGAACCAGGTCGGCGTGCCATGCGGGCCGATCTACACTATCGACCAGACTTTCGCCGACCCGCAGGTCCAGCATCTCGAAATGGCGCGGCCGATCGACCATCCAAAGCTCGGTCCGTTGAAGGCCGTCGGCCAGGCGATCAACATGACCCGCACTCCCGAGCCCGAGAAACTGCGCCCGACGCCCGATCTCGGCCAGCATACCGGCGAGGTGTTGCGTGGGCTCGGCTACAACGACGCCGCGATCGCCGATCTGCGCGCCCGCGCCGTCGTCTGAGACCGCCGCCCGTCACCACCAGGCAAGGAGCGAAAACATGCTCGATCAGCCGCTGGCGACCAGCAAGATGATCGCCGAGAAGGACGGGCCGATCGGCCGCCTGATCTTCAACAATCCGGCGCGCCACAATGCCGTGTCGCTCGAAATGTGGGAGGCCGTGACCCAGATCATCGATGATTTCGAGCGGGATGACGCGGTCCGGGTAATCGTCGTCAGCGGCGCCGGCGGCAGGGCCTTCGTTTCCGGCGCCGACATCTCCGAATTCAAAGAGAGGCGCGCCTCGGAGGAAGCGGTCGCCGCCTATGGCAAGATCTCCGAGGGTGCCCGCCGGCGCATCCAGGACACTCCGAAGCCGACGATGGCGATGATCTCCGGCTATTGCATCGGCGGCGGCGTCGGCACGGCGCTCGCCTGCGACTTGCGGATCGCCGCCGAGGGCTCGCGCTTCGGGATCCCGGCGGCGAAACTCGGGCTCGGCTATGCCTATGACGGCATCCGCAAATTGATCGATCTCGTCGGACCGGCCTATGCCCGCGAGATCTTCTACACGGCGCGCCAGTTCAGTGCCGAAGAAGCATTGCGCATGGGCCTGATCAATCAGGTGGTGCCGGCCGATCAGCTCGAAAGCTACGTCAAAGATTATTGCGAGATGATCGCCGCGAACGCACCACTGACCGTGCGTGCGGTCAAGGTCATCGTTCGCGAGGCGATGAAAGACGCCAGCGAGCGCGATCTGGCGCTGTGCAAACGCGTCGTCGACGAATGCTTCGCCAGCGAGGACTACACCGAAGGCCGCACCGCCTTTATGGAAAAGCGCAAGCCCGCGTTCAAAGGACGCTGACCCCATGAAGGAGTTGCCCCTCACCCTCCCGCTTCGCGGGTCCCGCCCCTCTCCCCGCGCTGCGGGGAGAGGGGCGGGGGTGAGGGGTTCTTCGTACCGGAGCAAACGCTATGAAGCTCCCCGCCCATAGACGCTATGACTACGTGCCGATCCACAAGCGGCCGCAATACGAATGGCCCGAGGGCGCCCGCCTCGCCGTCACCCTCTGCAGCAACATCGAGGTTTTCGCGTTTGGCGCGGGGCTCGGGGTCGACCCGTCGGGTGTACTCGCTCCCCAAACCCATCGCAACTATGCCTGGCGCGACTACGGCAATCGCGTCGGCCTCTGGCATTATCTCGATTTGCTCGACGAGTTCGGCCTGCCGGGAGCGCACAACGTCAATTCGGCAGTCCTAGAAGCCTGTCCGGACATCGTTGAGCGGCTCAGGGGGCGGGGCGATGAATTTGTCGGGCACGGCCGGACCAATGCCGAGCACCAGGACGTGCTGTGGGAGGAGGACGAGGCACGGCTGATTGCGGAATGCACCGAGGTCGTCACCCGGCTCTCCGGCCGGCGGCCGGAAGGCTGGCTCGGCCCGGGTCTCGCCGAAAGCCGAGTGACACCCGACCTCTTGAAGGAGGCCGGGTATCGCTACGTGATGGATTGGCCGATGGACGATCAGCCGATCTGGATGCGCACGCGTGCGGGGCCGATCCTGTCGGTGCCCTATCCGACAGAGCTCAACGATCTGCCGGCGCTCGTCAACCGCCGTCATACCGGCCGCCAATTCGCCGAGATGATCATCGATCAGTTCGACGAAATGCTCGAGCAGTCACGCAAATACCCGCTGGTCTTCGCCGTTGCACTGCATCCCTTCATCGTCGGCCAGCCGCACCGGCTCCGTGCCTTCCGGGACGCTCTGCGCCACATCATACATGACCGCGACGCGCTGTGGATCACGACACCGGGCGAGATCGCGCGCTATTGCGAAAGCCTACCCAAAGGCACGATTCCCGGGTCGGATTAGCACCCGTCCGTGCCTCTGCCGACTCGACGTCGCGTTCTACTTAAGTTGACCTTGTCTCTGCCCGTCTGCGCAGGAGCAAGGGGCACCGGCGCGAAGCGAACTCGAGCGGAACGAGGCTGGCGCGACAAAGGAGCATCCTCCGGCGGGAGTCGCGCACTGATAGGTGTAGTAAGACGGCTGCGCGTTATTCCCGCCGGTCGTGGCACCACCACCCATCCCGCCGGTCGTGGCACCACCACCCATCCCGCCGGTCGTGGCACCACCACCCATTCCGCCGGTCGTGGCACCACCACCCATTCCGCCGGTCGTGGCACCACCACCCATTCCGCCGGTCGTAGCACCACCCATTCCACCGGTCGTGGCACCACCACCCGTCCCGCCGCCCTTACCGGCGACAAGCACGACGGCGGCGCCGGCACCGGCCACATCGATCGCGAAGGGACTGGATAAAGGAGCCGCCGAATGCAACTCGGCGGCAACCGGCACGTCAATCCAAATCGGCACAGTCGCGATCAGCGCAAGGACCGGAACGAACTTGTGCATGTGACCCTCTTATGGTTGTCTCTCACATAAACAGGGTTAACTCCGCTGGAAGGTATAGGCAGACTTCGACCTACGCCATGATTAAAGGGTCCTTCCACGTACATTGAGGATACGCCCTGGGAGTTGCTCGCTGCGATACGCGGAACACGAGGTGGCAAAACTCGATCGCCCGGTTTGCTTTTGAGTCCCACGTCTCCATCGAACAATGAAGCGGATCGCCGATGGATCGTCGGGGTAGATGGCGTACAATGAGTACAATCTTCATCAGCTATCGAAGGGAGAACACGGCTGGAGAGGCTCGGGCCTTATTCAATGATCTGATAGCACGGCTAGGAGAGAATTCAGTCTTCATGGATGTGGACAATATCGCACTGGGTCGCGACTTCCGCAGTGCACTGCAGGAAACAACAGCCTCTTGCGAACTTATGCTGGTGCTGATCGGCAGAAACTGGGCCGATGCCAAAGATGAAGGCGGACGAACCCGCCTGGAAAATCCCGCCGATTACGTGCGCTTGGAGATCGAAGCGGCGCTCAGGCGAAACATAGCTGTTACCCCCGTCCTGGTGCAGGGGGCGCATATACCGGCGCCCGAGGACTTACCCGCAGAGATCAGGGATTTCGCGTACCGCAATGGATTTGAACTTAGTCACAACCGGTGGGAGTCGGACGTTGGGGAAATGGTCCGGCGGTTGGATCTCGACGGTCCCGAGGGCGGCCGTCAAGTCAAGCCCGTCGCCCTCGAACAATCGGCGCGCGCGCCTTCAGGGTCGCTCGACATCTCTGCCGCGCCCGCCATTCCACAAGCTAAGCCGCAGCGGGGACTATTTGGGCGGCGGGTTCGGCTGACGCGCCGACAAACGATGGGGATTGGCGCGATCGCTGTCCTCGGCACTGGCGCGGCGATCGCCGCACCTTCGATAAGAAGGCTGTTGTCGAGGCCCGTATTGCGGACAATCAGCTTCGAGGTCCCGAGTGTCGACGAAAAGGGGATGCGTGAAGCGCCGGAAAAATACTCGGCTGCAATGTTTGCCGAAGCCCTCGGCTTGAGCGCAGGGCTCGATATGGTATCAATCCCCTCAGGCAGCTTCAGAATGGGCTCGCTGGCGGACGAGCCAGAACGGCGGCCCAACGAAGGGCCCCAGCACAACGTCACGATCGCTTCGTTTTTTATCGCGGCCTCACCGGTCACACAAGCGCAATGGGCCGCGGTGGTGTCAGCGCACCCCGAGCGGATCCATCGGGATCTCGATCCAAAATCGTCCTTTTTCAGGAGCATTGACCTGCCCGTCGAAAGCATCACCTGGTACGAGGCCGAGGAGTTTTGCCTGCGTCTGGCGGCGATCACTGGGCGCGCCTACCGGCTGCCGAGTGAAGCCGAATGGGAGTATGCCTGTCGCGCTGGAACCGTGACCCCTTTTAATTGCGGCCCGACGATCACACCCGAACTGGCAAATTATTGTGGAACCGGAGGTGCCGTGTGCGGCGACAGCGACGGCAAGAGTGTCGCCTCAGATGTCTACAATGACGTAAAATACGTTTCGGGCGCCTACGATCAGGGTCCAACCGGTGTTTTCCGGGCCATGACGACGCGACCGGGGAGGTTCCCGCCCAATCGGTTCGGGCTCTATGACATGCACGGTAATGTCTGGGAATATTGCCTCGACAAAGTGACGGATACTTATGCCGATGTTCCGCTTGACGGGACCGCCTTTCTTTCAGGCTCAAGCGATGCGCAGCGGATACTGCGCGGCGGGTCGTGGTCGCACAATCCGGCGATCTGTCGCTCGGCCTACCGCGATGGCAATGACCCGAGTTCCTCGGGGTGGCAGGGGCGCATTGGCCTCAGGGTGGTCTGCACGCTCTAGTCTAGTGGCCAGCTAGACCGTCAATTTTCTGCTGCCCCGACCGCCCGCGCCGGTTCTCCGGCCCGCTTGTCGCGCAGCCGCAGCATTGGGACAAAGACGAAGGCCAGTGCCGTGAATGCCGCCGACACCAGGATCAGCGAGTTGAGATGGCGGTTGAACAGATGCTCATACAGGAACGAGCCGATGTTGTCTGACAACGCCCCCGACAAATTGGTGATCGACATCAACGCGGCAAAGGCAAATCCTTCCGCCCGTTGCGGGCAGTGATCCGCGGCCAAGGTCAAAGTCGCAACGAAGGCGATCATCCCGGCGAACCCGCTGGCGAAGTTGATGATGGCTGCCGTCGCTTCATCCCACAGCAACAGAAACGCCGCCGTCGCCAGCGTGCCGAACAAGATGCTCAAATTCAGCAGTGTTCGTGCGGTGATCCCTTTGAGAAACCTGCGGTACAGCAAAGCGCCGGCGATCCATCCGGCAGAGCCGATCGAACCGAGGATCCCGATGTATTCCTGAGAGAATTTTAGCTCATCCGTCATGTGATAATAAAGCGGTGTTCCTAATCCCGGGCTTAGGTAATAAAGAAAGAGAAACCCTCCAACAAACCATAATTCTCTTTGGGTAAAGACCGCGAGCAGACCGCCAAAAGTCTTTTTCATTTCCTCCAGGTCGATACGACTTTTGGGCTCGCTGATCAGAAACCCAGCGGAAAAGACCACGGCGAGCGGGGCGACGGCGATGATCGCCGCCGCGGCATGCAAGGCCTCGCCCGGCGACAGCCGCTCGACCAGCTGACCGCCGATAAACCCGCTCGCCAGCGCCGCAATGTTGAACCAGAGCCACTGCTGATTGACGAAGGTGTCGCTGGCGCCGAGCTGCTGGCCGTTCTCGACGAGGATCGCACCGCACAGGGTGCTTGAGATCGCCATCGCGTAAGCCGTCAGCAGCAGGACGAAAACCAGCTCACTGGGCGCAGTGGTTTGCGTGACCAAGCCATAGGCGCCGGCCCCCGCTGCATTGGCAATGATGAGGTAGGCTTTGCGCCTATAGCCAAAGAGCGGCAGAAAATCCGAAACGATCCCGTAGACTGGCTTGATGATCCACGGGAGGTTAAGGATTGTCAAATACGCGGAGACCTGAACCGGGCTCCAGCCAAAGGTCTGCTTCAGATAATAGTTAAGCGGCTGGGCAATCAGCCCGCCGGTCTGCCCGATCCCTTCGACGACATAGACTAGGCCAAAGAAGAGCATGAGCCGATGGATCTGCTCATGCTCTTCAGGCCGAGGGACTACCCGCGATGGCGCACCCGGCTCGCCCACGCCCCCTGACAGCGGGCCGCTCCTGGCCGGCTATTTGACCGCGACGATGACTTCGATCTCGACCGGAATCCCGGCGGGCAGCGAACTCATGCCGACCGCGGAGCGGGCGTGCCGGCCCGCCTCGCCAAAGACCTCGACGAAAAGATCCGAGCAGCCGTTGACGACTTTCGGATGATCCGCGAAATCGGGCGCCGCGTTGACCATGCCGAGCACCTTGACGACGCCCTCGACCCGGTCGAGATCGCCGCCAAGCGCGTCCTTGATCGCGGCGATCAGTACGAGGCCGACTTGGCGCGCATGCCGATACCCCTCATCGATCGACATACCGGCGCCGAGCTTGCCCCGAGGCATCGTGCCGTCGACGCTTTCCGGGCCCTTGCCCGAGAGGTAGAGCAGATTGCCGACCCGCTTGGCGTGGACATAGTTTCCGAGCGGGCTGCCGACCTTTGGCAGTATAACGTTCAGTTCTTTCAGCCGTTGCTCAACGCTCATCTGAGAACCTCCAGTTGGATGGCGGCGCATTATACGAAGTCAGCGGCAATGGTATGTGGCGACTTGGGCGCTCCCGTCCTGGGTGGACGAGACCAGCTCGGCGTTTTTTCCAGATGACTGGCAATGCTGTTGCGCGATCGCCTCCGCCGCCGCGCTGTCCGTCTCGTCCGGATACCAGCGCAGACTGATCTCGGTCGGTGATTGACTGAGCGTCCAGGATGGTCCGTTGCATGCTGCGAGCGTCAGCAGCGCGGCAATCCCGGCAGCTTGGACGGCGGGCATGAGCACCGGTTAGGCTCCAGTCAGCCGCTGCCAGTCTACGGCTTCGCTCAGCTTAAGCCGCCTGCCGGCCTCGGGCATCGGGTATTTGAGCCCGCTCGCGCAGTTGAAGAGGACCACCCGTTCGTCCGGGCGAACCCGGCCGGCGGCGAGCGCCTGCTTATACGCCGAGTAAGTCGCTGCGGTTTCGGGACAGAGCAGCAGCCCTTCCTCGGTCGCGACCTCGCGCCACGCCTCGGTGATCGCATCATCGGTGACGGCGATCGCAAACCCGCCGCTCTCCCGCACCGCACGCAGGATCAGAAAGTCGCCGACCGCCTGCGGCACGCGAATCCCGGCGGCGAAGGTGTGTGCGTTCTCCCAGTGCGGGGCGTGCTCGACGCCTTCTTCCCACGCTTTGACCATCGGTGCGCAGCCTGCCGCCTGGACCACCACCATCCGCGGCCGCTTCGACCCGATCCAGCCGATCGACTCGAGCTCGGCGAACGCTTTCCACATACCAATGATCCCGGTCCCTCCGCCGGTCGGGTAGAAGATCACATCGGGCAATTGCCAACCGAGCTGCTCGGCGAGCTCTATCCCCATCGTCTTCTTGCCCTCGATGCGATAGGGCTCGCGGAGCGTCGAGCAGTTGAACCAACCGACTTCGCGCTCGCCTTCGCTGACCAGCCGGCCGCAATCGTCGATCAACCCGTCGACGAGGAACACTTCGGCACCCTGCATCCCGATCTCGCGGATGTTGACCGCCGGAGTATCGTCGGGACAGAAGATATAGGCCTTGATGCCCGCCCGCGAGCAATAGGCCGCCATCGCCGCCCCGGCATTGCCGTTGGTCGGCATCGCCATCCTACCGATCCCCAGCTCCTTGGCCATCGACACTGCCACGGCCAGCCCGCGCGCCTTGAACGAGCCGGTCGGCAGACGTCCCTCGTCCTTGACCAGGATCTCGCCCCCTTTGGCCAGCCGGGCGGCGATGCGGGGCAGCTGGATCAGCGGCGTTACCACCTCGCCGAGCGAGAGCACATTCTCCGGCCGGCGCACCGGCAGCAGCTCGCGATAGCGCCACAGGGTCTGCGGCCGGGTAATGAGCGCCTCACGGGGCAGCGCGCGGCGAATGCCGTCGAGGTCATAGCGCACCAGCAAAGGCCGGCCGGCCTTCGACAATGTCTGCAATGTATCCGCGGGGTAGCGCTCCCCGGTCTGGCTGCATTCGAGGTGAGTGACGAAGGTCGGCAGACCGCCGCCTGTCCAGTGATGTTCCGGCATCAACTTCTCCCGTACCCGGTGGGTCTCCTGACAGGGTACCGCGGGAAGTCGGCGATGTCGAAACTCTCTACTCCCGGTTGGACCCGGGCGAGAGGATGCGCTATAGCGCTTGCCATGGTCATGCGTTCGGGAGGGAACGATGAGGGCTACGGGGGGAACGGCGGCAGGACAGCTGGCATTTGTCAGGGGCTTCACCCGTTACCAGTGGCTGGTATTCTTCGTCGTGTGGGCTGGCTGGTCGCTCGATGCCACCGATTTTGGCCTCTTCTCCCTGGTGCTTCGCCCGGCATTGACTGAGCTCTTGGGCGGGCAGCCGACAATCGCCGATATCGGCCGCGTCGGCGGGATCCTCAGCACGGTCGGGTTACTCGGCTGGTCGCTCGGCGGCTTTCTGTTCGGCATCATCGCCGACTATATCGGCCGCGTCCGGGCCTTGGCGCTCAGCATCCTGATCTACAGCGTCTTCACCGGGCTGCAGGGGCTGTCGCACTCGCCTCTGGAGCTCGGAATCTACCGCTTCTTCGCTGGGGTTGGCACCGGAGCTGAGATCATCGTTGGTATCCCATTGGTGGCCGAGGCCTTCGCCGAAATCCACCGCGCGAAGATTCTCGGCGTCATGATGACCGGCGGGGCCATGGGGAGCATCATCGGCGGCCAGGTCTACGCGCTAATCGGCGGCTTTGGCTGGCGCTACGTGTTCTTTGTCGGCATCGCCCCGGCATTGCTGCTGTTGCTGATCCGCCGCGGCATGGTCGAGCCCGAGCATTTCCGGGCGGTGCGCGAGCGGCGGCGAGCGCTCGCCGGCGCGGCCCGCGCCACCACTACCGAGGACAGGGAATTCCTGCGCTTTGTGCCGCTGCAATTGTTCAACAGAGAGCTGCGCTTCAATACCCTCGTGGGTCTCCTCTTCGCCCTCGGTACGTTGCTGGCGATTTGGACGACTGTGATCTGGTTGCCGACGATCCAAAGCCTGATGCTCGAAAAGGAGGGCATCAAAGGTGCGGCGGCGGCTCCGATCATCGGCCGCAACATGATGCTGTGGGGCGTCGGCGGGATCTTTGGCTATGCGTGCTTCGGCTTTATCGCCGATCTGATCGGACGGCGACCGACCGTGGCATTCTACAACATCGGGACCTTGGTCGCCGGCCTCACCCTGTTCCTGGCCGTCGACACAATGGCGCCTTACCCGTCTTTGCTTCTGATCTATGGGTTCTTCGTGCTGGGCGTGTTTTCCGGCCACGCGGTCTACATTCCCGAGCTGTTCCCGACCCATGTGCGGGCGACCGCGGTCTCATTCTGCAATGGCGGTGCGCGCGTCATCACCAGCTTCGGGCCGCTGGTGGCGGGTCTCTTGGCCGCCCCGTTCGGCGGGAACTTCAACAAGCCCGCCGCGCTCATGACCTGTTTCGCGCTACTCAGCATCTACGCGATGTATCTCGGCCGCGAGACCCGCACCGACCCCTTGCCCCGTTAGCAAAAAGCCCCGCCGGAGATCCCGGCGAGGCTTTTTCACTACCAGCGGCCCCTCCAGCGAGGGATGTGCCTAGTTGATCAGGCCGTAGAACTTGCCGGCGTTCTCGCAGGTCATCTTGTAGGTCACGTCCGCTGGCAGGTGGCTGAACTGCTCGTCGATGTATTTCTTCGACTCCGGCCACACCCCGTCGGGATGCGGGTAGTCCGACCCCCACATCAGGGTCTCGACCCCCATCTCTTCAATCAGCTTGGTGCCGACGCGGTCAAATTGGAACGTCGCCTTGCACTGGTTGCGCCAGTACTCGCTCGGCAGCTTCTTGAGCTTGAGGTCCTGATACTGGTCCTGGAACTCGAAATCCATGCGGTCGATGACATACGGGATCCAGCCGATGCCGCTCTCGCCGAACACGACACGGATGTTCGGGAAGCGCTCGAACACCGCCGCCCCCATCAGGTCTGTCAGGATCGTCGCCAAGGTCATCTGGAAGCGGCACAGGCCGCTATAGGTCATCCGCCGCGCGATCGCCGGCTCCAGAGACTTGCGCAGCTCGGGGTCGGTCGCCGGGAAGGTGTGGAAGTGCAATGGCAGCTGTGTCTCGTTGACCGCCGTCCACAGGGGGTCCCACATCGGATGCCACATCGGCGTCATGTGCCAGGAACAGGACAGCTCGACCCCCTTCATGCCGAGCTTCGCGACGCGCCGCACCTCGGCCGCGGCCGCCTCGATATCGCTATAGGGAAGGCACGCTAGGCCGATCTCGCGCTGCGGATAGTAGCTGCAGAAGTTGTTCATGAAGTCGTTGTAGATCCGCAGCATCTCGTTCGCCGCCGCGGGGTTCTTCATCTTCGCGCAGGCCGCGAGAATGCCGTAGATGACTTCGGCATCGACACCGTCGCGGTCGAGTTCCTTGACCCGAAGGTGGGGGTCGCCGGGTCGGCGCCACCCCTTGGTCTTGTAGTCCTCATAGAGACCGGCCTCGTGCATCTTGTCGACGCGCAGTTGCTTGCCGGGGACATACTCCGATCCGACGGCGCCGACCCCGCCCGCCTTGCCGTAATCGGCCCCGTTGTTGTCGATCCAGCGCTTGGTGCCGTCCGGCTGCTCCTTGACGTAAGGCATCTCTTCCTTCAACGCCCGGGCCGCCTGCGAGGTGAACAGATCGCGCGGCAGCCAGATCATGTCGAGATGACAATCGGCCGAGATGCGCTGGTACTGCATAACCCATCCTCCGCTCAAGTCTCCTAACGGTAAATGCACTTTAGCGAGCGTAAGACGGGTATCCTACGCCGATCTGCGCAACTCTCCGATGCGGCTTGATCAACCCTGCGCTGGCGGCCGACGAGCCGGAGCGAGCCGCTCTCGGCCCAGGGGTCTCCTCAGGACGGCCCCTTCCAGCGCTGCCAGAGCCCTAGCGCTCCGAGGACAAGAAACGATCCGACGATCGCCGCGATGACGTCTCGCAACGAGATCCGCACACTGTCGAGTCCCGGGAAAAGCCCCAGCATCCAGAACAGCAGACCGCCGACGAGGGCGCCGACCAAGCCCAGCCCTAGATTTCGCCAAACACCAAAGCCCCTGCGTTCCCGCCTGATGATCAGCCCGGCGATGCTCCCCCCAAGCAGACCAACGATTATCCAAACCACGAACTGAGTGAGTGAGACCATTGCGGCCTCCCCGGTTCAGCGAAGCCTCGCTCACCGGCTCCGTCTTCGAACTGAATCCTCTTTTTCGTGCCGTAGCAAGGGTCGCGTCATGTCCGCGTCAGGTTGTAGATCAGGAGGCAGAGTTGGGCTCGTTTTCGCGTAGGATGATCGAGGGCCTAATACGGGAGGGTGTAGTGCGACCCATTCTCGGCATTCTGGGGGTTCACCGTCTCGTTGCGGGTTTTTTGATCGCTGCCTTCGCGACGGCCACCGACGCGTCAGGAGCATCGGCCGCAGGCGAGCCAACGCTGGTCCAAATCGATGGTGGGGAGGTTCGCGGCACAGCGGCGAACGGTGTGATGGCCTTCAAGGGCATCCCGTTTGCTCAGCCGCCGGTTGGTGCACTGCGCTGGCGTCCGCCGCAGCCGGTTGCGCCATGGAAGGGCATTCTCAAGGCATCACAGCTCCAATTCGATTGCCCACAGCCCTCCTCGCTGCTGCCTTCCGCCTCTAAGGGCACTTCCGAGGACTGTCTCTACATCAACGTGTGGCATCGGGCTTCTGCCGGGGACAAGCCGCTACCGGTCATGGTCTGGATCCACGGCGGCGGCCTCGTCCGAGGAGCGGCTTCGCCCTATCCGGGAGACTTCCTCGCCCGTCAGGGCCTCGTCTGCGCCAGTTTCAATTGTCGCCTCGGCCGGCTCGGGTTCTTCGCGCACCCGGCCCTCGCCAGCGAGACGCCCGAAGCACCGCGCGGCAACTACGGCTACATGGACCAGATCCGATCAAACGTGACGATCGCCGGCGAGTCCGTCCTCGCCATGCTGACATCGCCGATGGCGCGCGGCCTCTTCCGTCGGGTGATCTTGCAGTCTCCCGGCATCCCGACGCCCCGCGCCGGCGCACTGCCGATGCGCTCTCTTGCCGCCGCCGAGAAGATCGCTGGCGATTATGCGCGTTCCTTGGGAGTCACGACGACGACAAGGCGGCGCTCGCCAAGCTTCGCGCGCTTCCTGCGGCGACGTTTTACAAGGGTACCGAAGATTACGTCTCATCAGTTTTCGGTGGTCCTGAAATACCAGGCCTGTCGTTCTCCATCGTCGACGGGGGGCTGGTCGCGGAGCCTCCCGAGATGGCCATTCGCGCCGGTAGGCAGGCGATGGTCCCGGTGATTGTGGGTGCGAACGACGCTGACCTCGGCGCAAGCACAGCGAAGACCAAGGATGAACTGTTCGCTCTGTTCGGCCCGCTCGCGTCGCAGGCACGTGCGCTCTACGATCCGAAGCGCGACGCGAGCCTCAAGGAACTCATCCAGGCGATCATCGCCGACCGGACCATGGTTGAACCGTCGCGCAACCTGGCGGAGTTGACCACCAAGTCTGGCCAGCCGGCCTATTTTTATCGCTTCTCCTACGTGCCCGAGGCACAAAGGGAGAAGGTATCGGGTGCGGCCCATGGCTCGGAGATAGTCTTTGCCTTCGACGCTGTCGCGCCGGTCCTGAAAGAGAAGGCCGGCGCAGTCGACGTAGGGATCGGGCATACGATGAGCGGCTATTGGGCGGCTTTTGTGAAGACCGGCGATCCGAACGGCGGCGGCCGTCCCGAATGGCCGCGCTATGATTCGACGGCGCGCAGCGTGCTGAATTTCACGAACTCGGGCGTGACGTTCGGCCCGGATCCGCTGAAGGCGCGGCTCGATCTGTGACAGTCAGTGTGGGAGCAGGGCGGTTGACACAGACGCCGGGGAGATCGGGGTCAGAGTCGACATCCCCGTCGCCGTTTGCGTAAGGTGCGCGTCCGACGGGCTCGTGACGGAGCGATGGCTCCCGGCGAGCTCGACTTACCGAGAGAAAGGAGGCCGCATGCTGGCGATGTGGGTCAAGGTTCGGGTAAAGCCGGAGGCGCGCGAGCGCTTCCTGAAGGCGATCGAGGTGGATGCCCTCGGTTCCGAGGGGGACGAGCCGGGCTGCATGCGCTTCAACGTCCTGCAGGACGAGCAGGACCAGAACGTCTATTATTTTTACGAAGTCTACCGCGACCAGGCCGCACTGGAGGCGCATCGGGCCGCACCGCACTACGCGGTCTGGCGTGCGGCCGCCGACACGCTCGACGGGCCGGCCGAAGCGACGCGCTGCCAGACCATGTTTCCCGCGGCGGCGGGTTACTGGTCGCGAAATAAGTAAGAGGCGGCGCGTCGACGAAGTCAGTTCATAGCGGCTCGCCGGCGCCCGAGCCGACCGAAGGGGTCGGGATCCACCATTCCTCGCCGCGCGCGGTCTGAATGTATTCGGGCCAGCGCAGATCGATGGGCGGCTGGAAATCCTTGGGCAGCAAGGGCGCCACCCATTTGGTGCCGCCGACCCCGCCGCCGGTGCGTTCGGCGAATTCGTCTTGCGCTTGTTTCAAGAGAGCCGGCTCGGTCAATAGGTCGAGGAAGCTCGCAGCGATCGTCTTTGCGCCGAGCAAGATGCCGGGGTTGATCGCCGCCGGCAGCCCGCCCAGCGCGTTGTGCGCCCAGGCCGGGTATTCATAGTCGGAGCTCGGCGGACGCAGGCGCGGCCGCATCGTCAACAGCCGCACGGTCGGCGCGTGCCAAGTATAGTCGACGTAATCGTCCGAGGTGTAGTTGGTTTGCCATTCCGGCAGCGCGCGGCGCAGCCTGGCCTCGTACTCCTTGGGCGGCATCAGCCGCTCGTTGTCGTCGAGGAACGGGTTCGCCATCGGTGTCAAGCCCAGATTGGCCTGGATCTTTCGCGCGAAGTCGCGCGCCTCGTCGGTAAAGTGCGGCGGGCCGACGAGCCGCATGTTGCCGAACGTCAGATCGGCCATCGCGTGGTTGGTGAGCCCGACGCGCGTCTTGGTGACCCACCGCACCGAAGTGCTGCAGCCGGTCATCGCGGCGACGTGCCGGGCATTTTGTTCGAGCACGTTATAGATCTGCTGCTGGATGCCGAGACTCGGCGAGCGCCAGGCATATTGGATCTGGCTGAAGCGCGGCGGCAGATTGTCGGAGGTGGCGTCGCCGCCGACCAGCACGAACTCGTTCAGGGTCCAAGTGCCGGTATGCGGGAACATCGCCTCCTTGGTGTATTTGGTTGTCGTATACATCAGGCAGAGGGCGTCGATCGCACCCGGGCAGCGGGCCGCGGCATGCGAGGTGTGCGTCGTCGGAATGAGGCTCTTGTCGATCCAGGTCTCCGGAACGACGGTCTCGAACGTGAATACGACGCTCCAATAGGAGCCGCACTGCGTGTCCCAGATCGCGGTGTTGGCGAAATGCGGATGATAAGAAATGAAGGCGTCGGCGCCGTCGTAATACCCCTTCGCGGCGTGCACCGGCTTCGAGCCGCAGACCTTTTCGGCGGGCTCGCCGAACAAGAGCAGCGTGCCGGCGAGGCCGAACCTCTCCATCGCCGCTTTGGCCGCCAATGCGCCGGCGAGTGCCGTCGTGCCGAGTGCCGAATGCGGGTCGGTGTGTCCGGCTGCCCAGGGATGCAGTCCCGCTCGCGGCGCCTGATGGGGGACGATCTGCTGCGAGTTGCCCGGCACCGCGTCGTATTCGGCATACGTGCCCAGCACCGGACCGGATTTACCCCAGCGCGCGCAGAACGCGGTCGGCATCTCGCCCGAGCCCTCCTCGACCGCGAACCCCTCGGCGCGCAACAGCTCGCAATAGGCTTTCGCCGATTTGTATTCGCGCCAGGCGGGTTCGGCGTAATTCCAAATGCGCAAGTGAAAATCAGAAAAGCGCCCCGCGTATTCATCGATCCACTCGAGCGCGTAGCGCTTCTCGTTGGTCATCGTCGCCATCGGTGTCTCCTTGTCCGGCCGCTACAACCGCCACGGAGCAGATTATGCCGAGCGGCGCCAGAGCCTAACGATGAATTTGATTATTTTGTGCAACAAGCCGGGTCTTCCAGCGTCATCTTTCTGAAGGACCTGCGGTTCGGTCGCTTCCCAAACGGCGGTCTGTCGGCCATGTCCGATAGCGCGGGCCCGCTCGATCAGAGCCAAGGCATGGCGCGTCAGCCGATTGAACTCCTGCGGGTCGGTCTGGCGAGCAGCCTTCTGCAGTGCATCGACAGCAGCGCTGCGAAGCTCCTTTGGGTCCTCTTCTTTCTTGCCAGGATCAAGGTCGGTCATTGCAGCCGATCGCGTGATCGCTGCGTGACTAGTATAGGGCCGCGGCGCCATGCGATTGGACCGGCTTGCGGTTCTAATATCAGATGCTTGCTGAGATGCCGATCCGCAGTCGGCGCGCCAGGCGACCGTTCGCAAGGTCGCCTGATGGCAGGGGCGCGACGGCAGTCCCGCCGCCCCTCCCGTTATATGAGCCAGGTTCTCGCCAGAAATGCGCTTACGAGGCGCAAGCCTTTCCGTGGTCCGGCTTGGCCCCCGCGCTTGGGCCTGCGTCTCGGACATGTAAATGCCTTCCTTGGTCTTGCCATGCCATCGAGTACCGGGGGAGTGGTACACTCGACTGTCGGTATTGACCCAAACCTGGCCGTTACTGGCGGGAGCCGGAGTGGTGCGCCGGCTTGTAGCGGGCGCGGGCGTCGCCAGCTGGGCCGGCGCATTCATAGGAATGGTTGTTGCCTCGGCCGCACCCCATGATTGTACGCCGCCATGGCCCCGGCAGGCGCCGGCACGCTTTGGCACCGCTGAAGGGTGTGCCGTCCTTGCAGGTGGCTGTGACCGTACCTGTCCCTTGCGCTTGGGCGGCGTTTTTGGCGGAGGTAGGGGTCGAGGCCGGCTCGATCGCTTGATTGACGAGGCCGCTCGACTCTGGCCCTGTACCCCATGACTGCACGCCGCCATGGCCCCGACAGGCGCCGGAGCGTTTCGCACCGGTGAAGGAGGTACCGTCCTTGCAAGTCGCCGTCACCGTGCCTGTGCCTTGCGCCTGAGCGACGCCTATGGGAAGTAACAGCCCGGCGATCAAGGCGACAGACAACAGAAGGTGTCGCATCAGACCCACTCCCTTTATCCTTTATCCTTTATCCTTTATCCTTTATCCCCCTTATGCCAGCGCCCAGGGGTGCCAGCGACCAGATCGTGAGTACGCCTACAATGTGCTGCCATCAGGCTACGAAGCACTGGAATGACGCCGGCGGGAAGAGGAGGAGGCGCCCCGGCGCTGTTGCGCGGCGGTCGCCGATGCCGGCCCGAATGAGACGTGAAAATCTGCCGTGAAAAATTAAAGAGCACCGTTCAATTGGCCAGCGCATTGATGGCCTGGCGCATCGGCAGTGACGAGATATGGAGCAGCCCACCAAACGGCTGCTCGAATTCAAGGATCATCTCAACAGCGCCGGATACAGCCACTACGCAAAGCGCCAAGGCCAGTGCCGATATAACGTTGTGCGGCGCGAACAGACCAAAACTGGCGAAAAGCAAGGTCAGCCAGAAGACTACAAGACCGAGAAACGCTTTTGGAGTGCCTTGTCCGCTCTGCTGGGCCAACAGCCAGCGTGTGTCCCCGATCTTCGCGGCGAGCGTCATCGCCTGTCCCATATACCATTGGCGCCGGGGGTCGGTTGGTTGCAGGCCAAGCAGCAAGTCCTCGACTCGCTGCAGCAGCTCATATGTCGACCGATTGTCGACGCGGATATCGTCCGAGCTTTCCGGGAATAGATCAGCAGTCTTGCGCTCGGCATACCTCTGTAGCGCCTCCCGAGCAGGGTCCGCCTCCGGCCCATACAGCCGCAGCATCTGGTCGAGCCGGAGGATGTCAGCGGAAAGCGCGGTAACCTCACCACTGCGAGCGATGAAAGAAGCATTGGCGTTCGAGATCAAAAGCCCTAGCACCAGCGCCGAAACCGTGGCGACCACGGCCATCGATACCGAGACGAGGCTCTTGGTCTCGTCGGTGAGGTGATGTGACGGCGGATGCGGACCGACCGACCAGCCGGCGACTGCGCCGGCCAAGATTACCGCGAAAACGATAAAGCCGATGATCGGTGGATTTAGCATGCTTTGGATCGAACGCGAGGTGCGTTTGACTGCTCGACGAGCACCCGTCCCCCGGGCTCCCAGTTTAAACCGACATTCGCCCGATTTCGCGTGGTTTTGAGGGCACGATCGCGCCTTTGGGCGTCTTTGGCAACGATAAATCACGCTTCGCAGGGTGGAAGATGGTCGAACCGACCAATTGAACGCGCTGAGGCACTGAAAACGTGCTGCTTGCCTGCATCAAGGCGCACCTGCGCGGTCGTCGCCTGCCGCATTTGATCCCTCATGCGCGCGCGGGTGGTGCCCGGAGCCGGGCGATGAGCGACAAGATTTCTGAACATATCTCGGCTCACCGCGACCTCGGTCATCTGGAAGGTGACGTAGCGGCCATGGCTCACGACCTTCGCGCCGATCTTGATCAGCTTCTCGCGCAGGCTGGTCAGAGACCACGGCTCCGCCGCTTTTGGCATCGCCAAGGTGCGCATGAAATTGCCGAGGTTGTAGGCCAGCGCATGGAGCTGGAGACGCGCCGCGGCGGCGAAGGTCGGGCATGACAGCCGCGTCCACTTGATCGCGTTCTTGCCTTCCTTGATGTACTGCTCGCACGTGCCGCGCTGGTTGTAGAAGGCGACGACGCGCTCGGCGGACCGTGCCAGGTTGGTGACGATGAAGCCGACGCGTGGGTACAACTCGCCCGGATGCCATTCGACCCCCGCCTTCGCGAGGGCAGGCTCTTGGCCACGACGCGGCGGGGCTTGTTCCAGCTCTGTGCCTGATAGCCGACGCTGGCGAAGAACCGGCGCACCTCGTGCGGTGGTCGCTCGACCGGGCGTTTGAGCAAGTATCCAATCTTGTCCTGCAAGACCCGATTGGCCGGGAGACGGATCGTATAGCTTATGTCCTCGGCTTCGAGGAACTCGTACATCTCGGGATTGGCGAAGGCTGTGTCTCCTCGGAAATACAGACGCTTCACGACGCTCCGGTAACGAGCAATCACCGGCTCCAGCACCGCGCGCCAGCTGTCGGCGCTGTGCGCGTTCCCAGATCGCAGAGCACACCGCTCGACATCACCGAGCTGGTTGAACACGAATAGCGGGTGGTAACAGGTGCAACCAAAATGCTCGTTGTAGGCGCTGCCTTCCTGTTCGCCGTAAGTCGGGCTCTCGCTCGAATCCATGTCGAGCACTATGATCTTCGGCGGTCGCCACTGGTGCACCTTGGCGATCCACTGACCGGGCAGATCGGCGAGCGCGGCGAGGTCCTCCGCTCGGCTCAGCCACTTCGTCTCGAACCTGCCCATCTGGCTGGCCGAGGCGGCAGACCCGGTGATCGCCCGGTCGCCCTCCACCCAGCGCATCGCTGGATCCTGGCACAGCCTCACTGCGTCGTTCACGTCCTCGTAGCCGGCCAGCCGGCCGAACACTGATTGGCCCAGCAGTCCGGTCAGCCGGTGGCGACCGTTGTTGCCGGTCCGCGCGTCAGCCAGCGCATCGGCAACCGTGTCGGTGAGGCGCAGTGCATTATCCAATTCACGGTAAGCCAGCAGCCCGGCATCGGAGGTGATCGCGACGCCACGGAATTGCAGCATCACCCGACGGTCAAAATCGAGGCGCAAAGCACCCTTGTCCGCTTCATCCGTCGGGTCCGCCATCGCTGCCCCGATTGGCTCTAGGTAAGATGCCGAAGCTTAAAAGAAAACCGTCGTCAAAGTACTCAAAATTGCCGCGTCATCCGGCGAATGCGGGTTTATTACTGTTCGTCGCGATCCAACCACCGTTAGGCCGTCCAAACGCGCCGCGATTGGAGACTGTTGCGGTTTGATGTCGGATTCTTGCGGAGTTGATTTATTGGTTCGAAATTGGCCTTCGGGCTTAGATCAGTGCCGCACGAAAGTGACCGGGTGTGACGCCGATCTCTCGCCTAAAAACGGAGGTCAGGTGGCTTTGGTCGGCGAAGCCGACTTCCTGGGCGATCATAGCCAGCGGCCGATTGGTTCGGCGCATCAGAGCTTTTGCCCGTTCGACCCGCCGTTGCATCACGTAACGCTGCGGCCCCACACCAACCGCTTGCTTGAAGCTACGGCTAAAGTGGTAGGGACTGAGACATGCGACCCGCGCAAGATCGGCCAAGGTCAACCGATCATCGAGATGCGCCTCGATGTAGTCGTAGACGCGCGTCAGCCGCTCGCGCGATAATCCGTTCGACGGCGCGATCGCGATCGCTGTCGGATCACCGCAGAGTCGCATAATCTGCACCGCGAGCGCGGTGTTGAGCGCATCGGCCAGAATATGGTCGAGAAAGCCGCCCTCCATTTCATTGGCGATGGTCGACACGAGCTGTGAGACCAGGGGGTCGTACAGGTTGTATTTCGGCACAAGACGGACAACGCCCCCCGGAACGATTTCCGATGCGAGCTGCTCGTATGTATCGCGGGTTTGCAGGACGTGAATATAACGGCCGGTTGTCAAGTTGCTTCGCAACGTGATGTCAGGAGGACGAAAGACGAAATGATGGCGCAACAGGTCACATTCCCATTCTGACCTTTCGTCGTCTTGTATCGTGGCGTGGAAATCAGTCAAAAAATAGGTGAGCTCGTGGTAATCGCTCCGGGAAAACGTCTCACCCGCCGCGCGGGTGACGATGTCGACAGTGATCGCGCCCCAGCGCCGTCTTTTTTCGATCGAGAAACCCGAAGAGCTCGCCCTTGGGTTGTCCTTATCGATGCGGCCGATGCTTGTCTCCGCGGGCGTCCGTACGGCCAGGTTGCGAGCGGGGTCTGCCACGTCTACACACCCCTGGCTCACACCAGCGTCCGCGTCGCGAACGCGATGGGCTGAGTGATACGGCGGAGGGAGTTCATGAAAGGACCAAAAATCTGCCAGGTTACTTAATACGTCGGCAGTGCTACGCCAGTATGACAATTCCGTGACGTTTGGTAAAGATTTACGATACTTTTGTATCACATTGTAACACTTGAACGTGGTGGAATCAGGTACTCGCTCAGTTGATCCAGCCATAGAGCAAGCTTCATTTCAATTCAAATCATCCGGACCAAGATGGTCGCCCCCCACAGAACCAGAAGCAGGCCGGTCAGCCGGCCCATCCAATCGCCCCATGGCAGGGTCTTCTCCAACAGCACGAAGAGCGCGATCGCGCCGACCCAGGCGAGGTTCATCAATCCGCCGACGAACAGAAGCGCCGTCAGCATCCAGCAGCAGCCGAGGCAAAAGAGCCCATGCCGAACCCCAGTGCGGACCGCGCCGAGCGTGCCCGGGTGCCAATGACGCACCAGGAACTCAGTGGGCGAGCGACAATGCCTAAGGCAGGCATCCTTCAGCGGCGTCCATTGATAGACACCTGCGGCGACTAGTACCGTGCCGGACAGGGTCGCATTGCCAAACGCCATCCTCTCGGATAATAGTCCGGCTTCGTCGAGACCCCATTGCAGGAGGGTAGCGCCGAGGCTGAACCCGCACCAGACGAGAAGATAGCCCGACGCAAACAGCATCGCCGTGGCCGGAACGAGGTTGGAATCGACAGGGCGATCCCATGCGAAGGTAGTGACCAACAGCACCATTGGAGCAACGCTTGGCAGCATCATAGCCACCATCATCACCACCCACATGACGGAGATCAGCACCGCATAAAGCGGGCTCCACCCGGTGGGCATCGCCATGATCTGCCCACCGCCCATGTCCATCATTTCCGTCTCGACGCCGGAGCCGAGCAACAAATAGGTCCAAGCCGCCGCGGTCACGGCGGCAAGCGCGCACAACACTATGGCACGGCGCTGGCGAAGAAGGCTCGAGAGTAGCTCGATCTGCACCGCGCGCTATTCGACGCCCTTCTCGCTCAAATGCATATGGACCAATTTGCCCGTCGCTATATGCAGGATCGAGATTCTTCGCGGGCTGCGGTTCCTCAGGCGGCGCGAAAGCCCGAAACCGCTGCCCTGATATGCGACAGCAGGTCACCGGACATGCCGAGTTCGGTGCTGAGACTGGACAAAAATTCCTCCTCCTTGGCATTCGCCGGATCAGCCACCAGGCTCGCGGCCGCGACGACTTGCGAGGCCAGTTGCGAGTTGCCCGCGATGCTGCGGGCAATCTCGGCCGGGCTCATTGGATGGGCAATGGCTTCGTCGAGAAACGCGCGCTCCTCCGAACCGAGGCCGGCGCGTTGCATCTGTGCCAAGAGCGTCGCTCGCTGCGCCGGATCGATCGTGCCGTCTGCGCTTGCCGTAGCGACCATGGCTCCGACGATCAGCTGTGCGGTGTCGTGACTGTGATCGTCGGCGTGAAATCCGGACCCGGTCGGGGCGGGTGCCGTCAATTGCTCGAGGCCCGGCACACCTTCCATCAGCGGTTTGTTCTGCTGCCAGTTGGAGAATGCCTTGTAAGCGATCCCGCCGAGGCCGGCGAGCCCGCCGAGCTTGACTGCCCCCGCGGTTACGCTTCGTCCGGTGGACGTACCCAGCAACAATGCGGCAAGGCCGCCCGCGACAGCCACCGCGGCTGTCGGGTTTTGCTCGGCGAGTTTCTTCGCTCCGGCGAGCGCATCGCCGACCCGGGTCCCCTTCAGGCTTTCCTCGGCTTCAGAAACAACACTCGCTACAGTGGAGCCGGCGCTTTGCGCCGCTGCCGTAGCCTTCTGCGCTGTTTGACCGCCGAGGATCGTATTGAGCAACGACTTCGCATCGAACATGGTCGAACTCCCTCTCCGATAGCCTTCACGTATCAGTCATTGCGCTCGGTGTACTCCTTGGATAACACCTTGTCGCCAATTTCGTCGGCGATGCTTGCACAGAGGGCTTGCCGGGACCGGCCCGGCACGAGCTCGTGCAATCGAAGCAGCGTATAGGAGCGGATCCCGGCCAGCAGTGCATCGCTGTCCTCACCCTCCTTGATCCGCACGCGATATTGCTCCACTGGAAAAGTCTCCGCGACCACCAGACTCGCGAAGGAGTCTTTCGCAGCGATGATGTCGATGATGAACCGCACACCGTCGCTCGGTCCAGTGGCAATCTCGACATCCGGCATTCGCGATAACCTGGAAGCCAGGCACGATCCGAGCTGGGTAAGCGCTTCGCGGTCGCCGGCAAGTTGCAGCAGGATGATCACGTTCGGTCCCGTGGTACCCGGGGCAGATGAGCACGGGGTCAGTACGCCGAGCGTCAGAAGAGCTGCTGCAACTCGTCCGAAATATCTCCTCATCGCCGACATACTTCATCCCGTCTTTAGGTCCATCCGCAGCCTGGAAGCCAATTTCGGAGAACGGGTGTGTAGCACAACCCTTATTCGATCAGTCCCAGCTCCTTGTAGACCTGCTCAGCGCCCGGATGCAGCGGCGCCGTCAGCCCGTCAATCACCATATCTCGCGGTCTCAACTTGGCGAGCGCCGGTTGGAGGGTCCGCAAGTCGGCTAAATGAGCGAGTACTTCTTTGGCGACCACCGCCACCACGCGGGCGTCGAGGGACGCCGATGTCACCAGGGTCGCGCGGCCGCCGAAGGTCGGCACGTCGGCTGCCAGCCCATAGAGGTTGGGAGGGATGGTTCCGCGTTGATAATACAGGCGATAATGGAGCAGCTTGTCGATGGCGGGACCGGTAATCGCGACCAGATTGATCGGGCAGGCGGCCTGCTGAGTCTTGACCAGCGGCGAGGGGTGCCCGACGATCAGCATGCTGGCGTCAATCTCCCCGCTACAGAGCGCCGATGTGGTCGCGTCGGCCCTCATCTCCACTGGCCGCACCCGCTCCGCGTCGCGCCAGCCGAGTTCCGCTTCGATCGCGTCCCACGTCGCCCGGGTACCGGTACCTCGGCTGCCTACATTCACCCTTCGGCCCGCCAGGCCCGCAAGATCCTGAATACGCGAATCCGCGCGGACCAGCACGGTAACGAGCTCGGGATATAGGGACAGCACCGATCGTAGACCGATGAATGGTCTGCCGATCCACGCACCTTCACCTTTGTAAGCGGCAAATTGAACGTCAGACTGGACGATGCCAAACTCCAGCTCGCCGGATTGAATGGCGCCGATGTTATAGACCGATCCCGGCGTCGCCTCAGGCGAGCAGCGGACGCCATGGGTGCTCAGATCCCGGTTGACGATCTGACAGATAGCCTCCCCCACGGGGTAGTAGACGCCGTTGAGTTCGCCGGTGCCGACAGAGGCAAAAATCTCGGCGTCGGCGCGCACGGGAGCCGACAGGACCGCGGCGATGGCGATCAGTATTGTGATCAGAGCGGCGACGACCGGCCGTACCCGACGAAGGATCGAAGGAATGGCTCTGCTGATCATGCGGGCTCGTCCCACTTCATTACCAGGTCGTAGACCGATCTGAATGAGTCTGGCGGGACGCTGACCGCACCCTGCAGCGGACGATCCAAGGCATAGATCAGGAAGATCATGATCCCCAGGAAAAACGCGGTGATCCCACCCAGCAAGATCTGTGGCACGAGCTCCATGTGGAGCATCCACAGAAATGCGATCATCAGGAACGCGCCGATGAAGACGACATACCACAACACGCGCGGAATGGATGCGGTGACGGCAGCCAGCCGCTGCTCACGCGATACCATCATGGCATCCAGGTAGCGCAGCAGCTCGCTGTGCAGCAACTCGTGCGTCTTTGTCGCCGGCTCGTAGGACATCAATGTCGAGCGGAATACCTGCAGCCGGTGCTCGCCGCCCTCGGGCACCAATCCTATCCTATGGGCAGGCCAGTCCTTGTCGATGACATAATGTGTGTAGTCCCGCAGCTCGGCTTTCAATTCGCTGCGGAGCGGTTCGGGGTAGCCATCCGTGCTGTGGTAAATGGTCGATAGGCTCGAAGCCTCACGCCCGACATTGTCTTGGAGGTCCTTGGTGTTCTGGAAGGTCGCAACAGTCAGCAGGCCGAGCAGCACGGCGTAGACCAACCCGAAGGTGCCGGCGATATGAATGATCAGCTCGTTGGATGGTTCATTTCGGTGCAGCAGGCGCCGCATCAGCGGATGGACTACAAGGATGCCCAGCCAGGTAATTCCAACGAAAAATGCGCAAAACACCAGTGCCAGCTGTCCCGCCGGCAACCGGTCGAGCCATCCGCTGATCCAATCGGGCATCGCTTCCCCGCGCCTTTACTCGCCACAGCGTCTCAGTCGACACGGATCTCGGTGATCAGGTCATGGAGGCTGCTGTAGCGGCGATCGGGGACGCGCTCGATCCTGCGCAGTGCGAGGCCCTCGTCAGGGTGCACCTCAGCCAATCTCAGCAGGTCTTGCTTCATCGCTGGAAACTCCGCGCTCCGTAGATATTGGGGCACGAGGCGGGTCTCATCGTACATGCGCTCACAGGTTGGAGCCCGCAGTGAATCGTGAGCGGTGCGCGACGGACGGCTTTTCGTGAGCCTGACGCCCGCAGGTTCATGGAGGGGGTCCAGTCGCCGTGCGCGACGCATCCCGAGCCACGAGCCGAACACAGCCCATGCCAAGGCGAGTGCCGCACCGAACGCGGCCTTCGGCAGGTCGGTCATCGAGGAGTCCGTCGACTCGTCCTGCGCGACACCGGAATGGGATGGGCTGTTGATTTCCCTGCTGGACGCGAGCCGCGGCGGCACTTGCCCGGGTGCCGGCTGCTCATCGGAAGGCGGCGCGGACGCGGTCGCGGCCGGGACGGACGGGTGGCCAATTATCAAGTATCCGCCGAGGAAGAGGGCACCGAGAACCCCGATCAGCGGGTTACCCCAGCGGCCTCTTGGCACGGCATCGCGTGGATAGCTGCGGCCGAACCGGCGCTCATCCTCCTCAACCGTTTCGCCAAATTTCGTCATCCCATCTCCTGCGCCGCAGGACCGCTTTTTGCTCCGCGCTCCACGTTCTCTGCGCTGATCGCACCTGGCCAGCGAGGGTTACGGTGGGCAGGATACGCGAGCCCCGCGGTTCGCGATTGGGACGCCTTGCGGTTTTAATTTTAGATTTTTGCGGAAGTGCCGGCTTCCCCGTACGCCGGACTCGGGTCGGCAGCGCCGACCGGGCGTAGGACGATCAGCTCCGGCCAACGAGGCGCGCATCCACAGGGTGACCGTGAACACGACCGCCGCATTGGTCAGCGGGACACCGAACTCCTGTGAGATCGGCAGCATGATCAGGAAGAAAATCGTGAAATCGAAGGAGTCCACGGAACAGCCCAGCCAGGCCGCCCACCTAGGCGAGCCATTGATCCTTGCACGGCTTCTTCCACCAAGCGTGGCCGGGCGGCTGGCACGGTCGGTCAGGCTGCCGACGGCCTTGTGCTGCCCCCGGAACGTTGGAGTAGCAACGCTACAGTAGTCGTCGCCTCGTCGATCAGCGATTCCTGATACCGGTAGAACATCTCATCGCCCATCGGAGTGACGATCGACGCCGCGTAGCGCTCGCAGCGGGCCCGCAATTGCACCAACTCATCCCGGATACTTTGAGCAGCTGCACACGCGTCGGCTCCAGTCAGTAAATCGCGGTCAGGAAACGCTCGAATTTGGGCGTGTGTCAGCTTCGAGTCGGTGAGCTCTTTGAGCCGTCTCTCGAGCCTTTCGCGTGCGGCATCGATCCGCCAGAGCTCGAACCGGCTGATTCCTCTCAACGCGGTGGATAGAATCGTTACCGCCATCACGAGGTAGACCCAATATGCCGGCGACAACAAATCGACCGCCCACGGGAAGTATACGTCTGCGATTTCCGGTTCTCCTTTGATAAAGAACTGGCGCGCTGCGGGCCCTAGCGGCAACGCGGTTGCGGAGGAGGTGTGTTTGGGCGGATTAGCCGCGATGAAACCTGGAAGCTCAGCATTGAGCAAAGTCAAGAGTGCAACTCGCTCGGCACGCCGAGCGCACGAGTTGGCCACGACCAAAGTGTCGACATGGACTACAGGCTTATCCACTTCCGGTGTCGGGCGGACCAAATCGAAGCGTCCCGCCGGAATGTGTCCCAGCCCCAGCCAGGGGTGGCGGGCTACGAGGCCCTCGAGATCCTGAAAAGTCGCGATCTCCAGTTCGTATCTGTTGATGATGGTTTGAAGTAGTTCCGCGTCTTCCGCCATGACAAAGGCGGCAAGATCGAGTTCTCCTTGGCTGACCAACCGCGCTTGCTCGGCCAATTCGTGAACGGAGAGCCGCACATCCAGCCCCCGCAGATCCGGGTCCTCAAAGAGCTGGCGCAGAAGGTAGGCGGTCCCCGACCCTTCGGGACCGATCCCGATCGACGTACCTCGCAGATCGGCGAAGGTCAGAAATTTGCGATTTTGCCGCCCGAGAAGCAGCAGGGACTCGGGCTCCGGAAGGCGGCCCAACAACAGGAGGCCAGCATCGGCCGGTACGGGTATGCCGTCCTGCACCAAGCCGAAGGCCGCAGCGCAATGGTTTTGATCTCCGGCCAGGCGAGCGACGTTCTCGACCGAGCCTTCCGTCGGCACGGCAATCAGCTTGCCGTGTTCAGCTTTGGCCCGCGCGGCGAGGCGAGTAGCGAGCGCATAGTAATGGCCGCCGGGAGCCCCACTCAGCAGGGATGCGCGCAGATAGCTGTAATCATGAGAGACGCCAAACCTCGACGCGAACGCGGCAACCGCTGCAGCGGCGACCACCAGCAACAGCAGACGCAGCAGCGCTTTGCCCCGCCAGATGCCAAAGCGATTGAAGATCCGATTTGACGCGCGCATCGGCGGCGCGTCACCGGTTACGTGGGAGCATAACGCTGGCCGGCGCGACGACCGCTAAGGTTCCAAAGAGAGCGGTTCGGAAGCAGGTGCGCATGATGTGGACCGCAGTATCGATGGCCTCGTCGCCTAGCTCCGTCTGGTCTCGTGGACTTGAAGCCCCGGGGACGCTCGCCGACATCGTCGGCGGGTGGGGCAGCGCCGAGACCTCGACCGGGTCGGCAGCTCGCACCCCGAAGCTCGACAGTAGCATCACTGTGATGTTGGCGGCAAATAATCCGATGGCAATCCCGATTGCTATGATGCCGGCAAGCAACAGCCACAAGGGGGCCGCAGTCGCGCACTTTACGGCAGCTCAACACTCTCGCTCGTGAGGTCGTCGTGCCCCGTCTCAACACCTGCAATAACCGGACCGGTACAGCGAACCGGGATCGGCGCATAGCGCCGATCGGACGCCCGATTTTAGCTGAATTTATCGGCCGTATGTCATTGCGAGGAGCCCTCCGGGCGACGAAGCAATCTCGCGCGCCCTCAGTAGGTAGGCCATGAGATTGCTTCGCTACGCTCGCAATGACGGCCCGATTTATGTAACGAACTTCGGATTCGGGACACTAACGGATGATTTGCCAGAGGTATTTCGCGGCGACGGCCGCCAGGCTCGCGATGATCGCGACGACCAGCAGCAGCTTGACGGCGTGCAGCAACCATGAGAGCACTGCGAACAGCATCCAGATGACGACGAGAGCGACAACGACCTGCATGGCGCGAAGTTACCTACTCCACCCCCTCAGCCCGGTGCATCTGAGCCGCGGCGTCAGCCGGTCCGGACGAACGAGCACCACGGCGCTGCACGCAGGTGGCGCGCAGGCCGCGGAGGCCTTCGTTCTCGAACGCTTGCCGCCAGGCGAAGAACTCCTCTTCCGACATCTGATAGCGCCGATACGCCTCCTCGAGTGTGATGACGCCGTTGGACACCGCCGCCACGACCGCGGCTTTGCGGCGCGCCACCCACCGCCGGGTGTTCGCGGGTGGCAGCTCGATCATGGACGGAACCTCCTGCGCATGAACACAGCCATCGCCCGGAAGTATCATCGACATGCGTTCGCCATGTGACCGCGCAGCACGCGGGCTAAGTGAAGGAGGCGCCCGCATGCATGCCGGTCTTTAAAAACGTCTCACACTGTGGCAAGAAGAGCCGACGTCAGGTCACTGAGACTGCTGTAGCTGCGATCGGGGAGCTGCTCGACCCTCCGTAGCCCTATCGCGTCTTCGTTGTTCACTCGCGCCGCTCGCAATAGGTCTTGCTTGGTCGCGGGGAACGAGACGCTCCGTAGGTAGGCCGGTATTCTGTCGGTTGTCTCGTCATGGACCCGCACAGTGGTCGGAGCGGCAGCGGCCACCGGCTCGTAGGTGGTGTAGCGAGCTGTAGCCACCGGCTCGTGGGCATGGTGGGTTACGGTGGTCGTCGTGTGCGTGTCGTATTCCGGTTCATGTGGTGTCAGCACCCGTGCGTGCCGGGTCCCGAGCCACGCACCCACCAGGGCGCCGGCCAAGCTAAGCAGCAGCGCCGAAAACAGCGCTTTGGCACCCGAAGCCGCGCCATGCGCTGCGGTTTCAGCCGCCTTGCGCGCCTGCTGCTCCGCGTTCGCCAGCGCCGTCACGGCATCCTGCTCCATTCGCGCCACTCGCCGTGCCGCTTCCTCTTTGCTGATGCCGGCCTGTGCCGCTACTAAGGTGGCGAGCCGGTCGCGCTCCTGGTCGGTCAGGCTGCCATTGATTACCCGACGCCCGGCTAACGTCGCTATTTCGCTGGTGATTTGAGCGCGCGTCATCTGGGTCGGGTCGCCGCTGGACGTCAAAGTATCCTCCAACTGATCGACCAGACCCTTCGGACTGACCTGTTGTACCACGCTGCCAGCCAGCGAGCCCGCACCACTGACTGCGCTGCTGGCGGCTGTGCCGGCGGTTGAAGCCACTGTACCGAGAATTGCTCCGACCGCCTGGGCAAGCAAGACAGTTATGATCAATATGGCAACCGCCCAAACCGTGATCCCGTGCAGCTCGGCGTCGAGGTGGCTGTGCGTGCCGGAGAGGCGGGCGGCGACGTAAGCGCCAAACCCCATCGACAGGATCATATTGATGGCGGTCCAGATCCCAGCGCCGAGCCCATAGCCCGCCATCTCGGAGCCGGTGGTCTGGGTGAAGCGAAGGCCGCCGGCACCAAACGCCACACCGAGCAGGCTCAGCAGGATCATGCTGGCCCCGGCAACGATGGCCCCGGCCAATACGGAACCCCAGGACATGCGGCTATAAGTGCGTCGTGATCCAACCCGCACCGCGGTGGGTAGATGGGTTTCATCGTAAGCGGAATATGCCATGTTCAACTCCCTTCTATCTTGATTCTGCTAAGTAGTTTCCAGCCAACGGCCGCCCTGCCCGGGGACTGCGGCGCGGTCGATTCGGAGGCTGTCATTTCATGCTTCCGGGCTCGACCGCGCCGCAATCGCTTGCCGGCTCGCGACCGCTATGCCGGTTTTACGACCCGGTACTCGATGCGGCGATTGCGGAATTTGCCCTCCGCCGTGTCGTTGCTGGCGATCGGGTTGGCGCTGCCGTAACCCTTGGCTACGAGAATGTTCGGATCCACGCCGGCCGTGACCAATGCTGCGCGGACGGCATCCGCCCGCTGCTGCGACAGCTGCACGTTTGCCGCCGGATCACCGGTATTGTCGGTGTAGCCCGCGATCTCGACCACGGTCCCCGACGGCAGCTGCTTGAAGGCCGCGGCGGCATGCTGCAGCAGCGTTTTGCTGACCGCCGGGATTTCCGCGCTGTTCGTCGGAAAATTGATGATCGATTGGTTGAGTATGTTCAGCAGATCGGAGGTGGTGAAACCCGGGTGCAGCGCAGCCAGCGCCGTCTCCGTCTTGTTGGTAACCTCGGAGACCAGATTGGCCACCTTGTCGGTGAGCGCTCCGAACGCCAGACCGGTCGGGAGTATCGCCCGCAGCGAGCTGATGATCCCGTCGCGGTCGGCATCGCTGATCAACCCGCCGACTTTGAGCGAATTGCCGTCGAACACGGCCTGCACACCGGAAGTCTTGAGGTGCTCCAGCGCGGTTCGCAGATCGACCAGCCAAGGCGCCGGCCCGGCATTGGCGTTGATCGTGATGTCGCCTTTGACCTTGTCGGCGCCGAACACGCCCTTCAGCGCATCGATGATCGATGTTCGTGTCGACTCGTCGTGCACTACCCCGGAATAGGTGATGATGCCGTCGTCATTGGTTAGCGCAAGGTGAGCCGGGACCGACGGTATTGGCGCCGGCGGCAAGACGGCCGGAGCCGGAGCTGTCGCTACGACCGGCGCCGGGGGAGTGCCTGATAGCAGGTACCAGAAGAGCCCGAGAATGCCCAGCCCGGCAAGCAATGGGATCAGCCATCGTCCCAGATGCGGAGCGTCGTGGAGCACGCTGATCGCGCGAGGTGCTACTTGCTCTACGCGGCGCGTTGTAGTCTGGATCGGTGTTCCCTGCAGAAAGCCGGAAAGCGAGGCCGGAATACCCGACGGAATGACCCCGCCGGGTGTAATCTGGCCAATCAGCTTCGGCAGGATATAGCCGATAGCGGTTGCGACGACGCCGCTGCCAAGTCCGAGCCGGCTCGCGATCCCGCCAAGCGCGGTATTGCCGAGCGCCCTTTCCACCTGGGGACCTGCAAGCGCCGCTCCGTCGGTTCTGCCGAGCCATGAGGTGACTTCGGAGCCGAGCCCGGCTGATCTGAACTTGTCGATAAATCCGCTGACCCCGCCCGGGGAACCGGTGATTAGGTGCACGAGCTCCTGCATAAGCTGGCCTGCCTTCGGGCCGAGCCCAAACCGGCCGGCGACATCCTCGATCGCATTATCAATCATGGTCATTTTTGACTCTCCCATGAGGCGGATATGGATACCTGCTATCCGCGCCTGTGTTTGTGGTTCTTACCGTGGCACTGCTCCAAGTCTTGTCGCACGCGGTACCGGTCTATCGTCGTTAGGGGTGCGGACGGGACGCTTGCCCGCCGCGCAACCTTCCTTCTCCACAAGGCTGTCCGCCGCGGACTCCTCGCAAAATATTTTCAGGGTCTCGGCGTCGTCAGCGGCCTCCCGTCCGGGCCGATGCGCTCGATCTCGACCTGCTGGCGGCGGATCTTGTCGTGCACGGTCTCGACGTGGTCGCTGCCGATCTTCCTCAGCCCGACTTCCTCGACGACCCGCGCGGTCTTGCTGACCAGCGCCTGCTCGGCGGTCTCGCGGATTTCGATCGCGGCGTCCGCCCAATCGATATTGCCGATGTATTTGGGATCGGTGACGGCACGTCGCAGAACCTCGGCATGCTCCTCGTGCAAGGTGACGTCCGCCGCAACCTCCTTTTCCGTCACAAACCGGCGCACCCGCGTCAAGCCGGTTTCGACCATACGCTTGCCGACCTGCAGCTGCTCTTCGGCGAGCCGCAGCACCTCGTCATGCGCTTCGGCCAATTTGGGAGACACCGCGACCTTCTGCACGGCAGCAATCGGAGCCGCGGCGACCGCAGCGGCGGCGGCCTCGACCTTGGCGACCGGCGCAAGCCCGGTGGTGATTGCGCGGTCTTCCACATTGATCGGCCGGTGGATGTCCAAGATGCCGGTCGCGTGGGCGACCTCGCTGTCCGGTACGCGCACCGAGACGACCATACCGCCGCGCTCGAGCGACTGGGTGTAGACGTCCGCTTCGTGTTGCGCCAGCCCGCCGCCGAACATGCGCTGCCACAGGCCGGGCTCACTCAACCCGACCCGGTTCTTGTCGAACGCACTGATGTCGTCGGGGTGGAAACCGCCGGCTTTGAGTGCCTCTACCGCAGCCTGAGCATGTGCAGCGGTGTCGAACGCGGCAACAATGGTCTGATAAGCCATATTATCCCTCCTGTTTGGACTGCTGTGACTTTATGCTGGCATCGGGGTCTTCCCCGGCTGCTGGCGGCTCCACCGGAAGGCGCGTGACTACGGCTTCGTGGTGACGAAGGGTCACGCTTTCCTGGTGTCTTTCCGTCGAGCGCACTCGCCGAACGCGCACCTCCTCTTTCAAGAGCAGGCGGCGCTCGATAACGAGTACCTCCTCGATAATCGGAATCACGACGGTGTCACCCTCTTCTCTGATGGCGGGCATCGCGTTGACCTGCCGGCCAATCGGGGTGCGATCGATCTCCACCGTCTCGTGCGTGAGCAGTTCGTCGATCAACTGTTCCCGCTCATGAGTCACTCTCGCGACCTGGACGCGGCCCGTTTCAACAACCTGCTTCGAGACCGCAATTTCCTCAGCCAGAAGAGGTATGACGGTCTCGCCGGCTTTGTCGGGAGTGCGGTCATCGTCGGTCCGAGATTGCACGGTCGCTTCCACCAATATCGTCTCTGCTCAACCGGCCGCGTAGTCGCGCGGTCCGACCTGCTCTCGTTGGGACGCGCTCCTGACGGCGGATCGCGAGGATCACAGAATGCAGGATAGGGAGCGATCAGCGGCTCGCGATTGGAGCCGCTTGCTGTGTTGATAGTGAATCCTTGCGGAAATGCGTCGCCGCTGCCCCAGGGCGTTCCTGGCTACGGTCAGCGCGGTTATGACAAAAAGCCGCAATTAACCGAATCCCAACTTTGACCTGCTTACTATAAATGTCTGATCGTAAAGTGTGACGATGAAGGTGGTGGAGAAGTATCGGATCGTCGAATGGACCAGCGTGTTCAGAGACGGCTCGCGGATCGTGGCCTACGAGCTACAGTCTCAAGCCGGAGGCGACCTGGAGAAATGGAACACGCTAGGAACATCGCCCAGTTTGGGGGACGCCCGCAAAGCGCTTCTTTTCCACACATCCAAAAACAGTTGCGGACTTAGTTGAATCGCCATGGCCGAACCGTTATCCCGAGAAGAGTCGGTCGCTATTGTAAGACGAACCTACCAAGAGGTGATTGACACTCTTCTATTCATTTCTGACGAGATCGAAATGCAGTCACTGCCGGCGCGAGACGGCGCAAGCGCGCTCCGAATGGCCGCCGGTCTGTTCGCGCTAACCAAAGAATTAACCTAAGCTGTCTGAAGTCGAGGTTTCGTCAGCGATCGAGGAAGTAGGTGATGCCCGACGCCGCGCCGATCAGCACGAGGGCGAGGCCCCACAGCGCGGGGGCCGACCAGCTCAAGATGAGATAGAAGACACCAAACCCGCCGAGCACCACCGAAAACGTCCGCAAGAGAGTTCGCAGAAGAAAGAGCTCGGGCATGAGTGCCGGTTCTCGCCAGATCAGAAAACGTATGCGGAGGATCACCGAACACCGCTCAAATATCTATAAAATTCGAGGTTAAGAGCGGTGTCAACGCCGGTCTTGACATCCTGGCGACATGATCGAAGCGTATCGTATGAGGAGATCCGGGAGAGCTGCACCGTTCCCTGCCGTTTCTCTGCCGTTTCCCTGCCGGCTGCTCGTCCTGGACCCTAAGTAGCTGATATAAAGCGGCTATCTCGGGGAAGCCCGATCAATTTGCCATTTTTACCCTGAGTTTTCCCGAGCGGCAGGGAAACCGCCTCGCGGCAGAAGGGCAGCCTGATAGAGGGCGAGGGTCTCGCGGGCGACGATCTCGTCGGTGAAGTGGCATTCGATCAATTCCCGGCCGGCCCGACCCAGTGCTGCGCGCCGCGCTGGATCGCTGGCGAGCTGGGCGATCGCCTCGGCTAGTCCGGCGACATTGTGTGGCGGCACGAGGATCCCGGTTACACCGGGGCGGACCACCTCGCGGCAGCCCGGCACATCGGCGGCGACCAGGGGGCGGCCGCAGGCGGCAGCCTCGAGCAAGGTTTTCGGCACCCCCTCGCCATAGGTCGACGGCAACACCGCGATTGCCGCGCAGCGCCACACCGCCCGCACATCGGCGACGGGACCCAGCCATTCGATCCCGGGCTCGGCGGCCAGCGATCGCAGCACCTCCGGGGTCAGGGAGTTCGCATTGTCCGGATCGGTCGGCCCGGCGAGCAAGAGCTCGATCGCGAGGCCTTGCGCCCGCAATCGGCGGATTGCCGCGGCCGCATCGAGCACGCCTTTGTGGCGCAGCATGCGCGAGACGAGTGCCACGGTGACGGTATCGCCGCCTGGCTCGGGCAGCGGCAAAAAACGGCTGGTATCGACCCCCGATCCTCTGATCAGCGCAATCCGCCCGACGTCGATCCCGAGCCCGGCCAGAGCGGCGCGGTCTTCTGGGTTCTGCACCACGATCCAGCCCCGGCTCCTCCCGCCCGCCACGAGGCGCAGCGCCAAACCGAGCGGCTGCCGGCGCAGCCTTGCGGCCGTCGTGGTGCGCGAAAAGCCGGAGCCGAGACCCATCACCGAATCGACTAGCGCAGGGGTGTTGGCCGAGTGCGCAAAGGCCAGCCGCCTGGCGATGCCGCCGAACAGTACCGGCTTCAGCGCGACATGATGGACGATGTCGGGCCGCTCGTGGCGATAGAGCCGGGAGATCGCCGATATCGCCCGCGCGGCGCCGAGGGGACCATCGCCGCGTCGCCGCCAGGCGATCGGGCGCAAGGCGAAACCCTCGTTGCGGATCTCTTCGCCATGCGCGCGCACCCGGGTCGCGACGACCACCTCGAAACCAGCCTCGCGCGCCGCTCGGGCCACCGGCAGACGGTGTGAGCAAAAATACCAATCCTCGGTCACCAAGAAGAGGAGCTTCTGCCGCCGGCCGGCGTCCGGCGCCGCCGATGAGGACGACAGCGGGGGTACAGGATCGAGGACGACCACGCTGGTTGACTCGGCCTTGCGTTGCGACCGGCGCCTATTTAATGCATTTGCGCCGAGATCGCTTGCGCCATCCGGCCGCAGGCTGAGGGTTGGAGGATCGGGCCTGGCGCGCATTCTCGTCACCGGTGCCGCAGGCTTCATCGGCGACGCGCTGTGCCGTGGCCTCGTCGCGCGCGGCCATGATGTTCTCGGCATAACGCGTGGCCCGGCGGAAGCAATCCCGGGTGCCGAAGTTCGACCGATTGGCGACATCGGCCCGCGGACAGACTGGTCGTCTCATCTCACTGCTGCCGAGATCGTGATCCATCTTGCCGACCGGGGGGCGCCGGAGGCTGCTCGGCAAGCGGCTGCGACGTTGGCGCGCGCTGCTGCGGCCAGTGGTGTGCGGCGGCTCGTTTATATGAGCTCGATCAGAGCGATGGGCGCGGTGACCGGGCCGGGAGCCCCGTTCCGCCCGACCGACACGCCATTGCCCCGCGATGCTTATGGGCGCGCCAAGCTGGCGAGTGAGAGGTTCCTATTGGCTGCAGCGCAAGAGACCGGGCTCGAGCTCGTCATCTTGCGCCCGCCGCTGGTTTATGGGCCGAACGTCAAAGCCAACTTCCGAGCATTGATCAGCCTCGCCGCGAGCGGGCTTCCGTTACCTTTTGCCGGAATCGACAACCGCCGCAGCCTGATTTTTCTCGACAACCTCGTCGATGTCGGTGCGCGCGCCGCCATCGCTTCGCCTGCCGCCGGGCGGGTGCTGCTGCTCCGCGACACCGTTGATCTCTCGACGCGGGAATTGATCTGCATGTTGGCGGCTGGGATTGGCCGCCCGGCGCGGCTCTTCGCGGTTCCGGCAGCTGTCTTTGCGATGTTGCGCCCCATCCCCGCCCTCGGCCCGCTCGCGGCACGGCTGACGCTCTCACTACAGGTCGACGACAGCGCGACGCGAGCCTTGCTCGACTGGACACCTCCGGTGCCCACGGAGACCGCGCTCGCGAAGACGGCGCGCGCCTTTCGCGACGCGATCTAAGACCTGTGTTTCCTTCCGCCGGCGCGCTATATCGGACCGTAACGATCTTTCGCGGAGGGCCGTCGTGCCGAGCTTCGACATCGTCTCGCGGATCGACCTCGCCGAGGTCGACAACGCGCTCGCGGGGATGACGCGCGAGATCGGCACGCGCTTCGACTTCAAGGGTAGCAAATGCACGATCGAGCGGCAGGAAGGGATGCTCACCCTGCTTGCTGACGACGAGCTCAAATTGAAGCAGATGCACGAGCTGCTGAGAGGGCACTTGGCCCGCCGCAAGGTCGATTCTGCTGCGCTCGACTACAAGCCGCCGGAAAAGGCTTCCGGCAACAGGCTGCGCCAGACGATCGTGCTCCGCCAAGGAGTCGACGCCAACCTCGCCCGGCAGCTGATCCGCGAAATCAAGGACAGCAAGCTAAAGGTGCAGGTGTCGATCCAGGGCGACGAGGTGCGCGTCACCGGCAAAAAGCGCGACGACCTTCAGGCGGCGATCGCCATCGTCCGTGGCCTGAAGATCGATCAGCCGTTGCAATATCTGAATTTTCGCGAATAGCACCGCCGTCGCTGTGGTGCTTGATCGCGCGGGCGCCGAGCGATATTAACCCATGACGCCTCGTCCCCTTCGTCTAGAGGCCCAGGACACCGCCCTCTCACGGCGGCAACACCGGTTCGAATCCGGTAGGGGACGCCAACAAATTCAATCGGATAGCCAGCTCTACGCTCACGATCGTAGTTCACGGGCAGGCTCAGGGCAGGCTCCACAAGATGACGGTTCATCCCCGCGTTCGCGGGGAACTGCTCATACCTCGGAGCCCTACGCCGCCGTGGGGTCATCCCCGCGTGCGCGGGGAACACGTTGTGAGGCCGCCGGAATGGTGGCTTCGATGGGGGTCATCCCCGCGTGCGCGGGGAACACTGCAAAATCCCACACGGTGCAACGATTGTGGACGGTTCATCCCCGCGTGCGCGGGGAACACTCTGCGACACACGAATCAGTCCTCTGCAGCAGCGGTTCATCCCCGCGTGCGCGGGGAACACTAGTTGGCTGGCAAAACCTCAGCCAGTAGACGCGGTTCATCCCCGCGTGCGCGGGGAACACGTGCGGCGACCGCTTCGGCGTCTTCGAGTTTACGGTTCATCCCCGCGTGCGCGGGGAACACCCTTTCAGGACTTCCTGATTGGCGGCTTCTTGCGGTTCATCCCCGCGTGCGCGGGGAACACGCGGTCGCCGTCGCGATCGCTCCAAGCGATAAAGGTTCATCCCCGCGTGCGCGGGGAACACTTTTCTTCAAGGGCGCCTGCACGCGCGGCATCTACGACAACATGAGGACGGCGGTCGAGACGGTGTTGATCGGCAAGGACCGCCAATTCAACCGCCGCTTCCTACGGATGTGCGGGCATTACCTGGTCGAGCCGACCGCCTGCACACCGGCGGCGGGCTGGGAGAAGGGGCAGGTGGAGAACCAGGTCGGCAACATCCGCGAGCGCCTCTTCACGCCGCGCCTGCGAGTGGCGAGCTATGAGGAGCTGAACGCCTGGCTGCTCGACCAGTGCATCGCCTACGCCAAAGCGAACCGGCACCCGGAGCAGACCGATCGGACGATCTGGCAGGTCTTCGAGGCGGAGCGCGCGCAGCTCGTGCCGATCGGCAGCCGGTTCGACGGGTTCCGCGCGACGCAGGCTTCGGTCTCCAAGACCTGCCTGGTGCGTTTCGACAGCAACAAGTACTCGGTGGCCTCGCGTGCCGTGGGCCGGCCGGTCGAGATCCAGGCTTATGCCGAGCGCATCGTCATCCGCCAGGACGGCGCGATCGTCGGCGAGCATGCGCGCTGTTTCGGCCGCAACCAGACGGTCTACGACCCCTGGCATTACGTGCCGGTGCTGGCTCGCAAGCCCGGCGCGCTCAGGAACGGCGCGCCCTTCAAGGACTGGCTATTGCCGGCCAATCTGGAGCGCGTGCGGCGCCGGCTGAAGGGTTCGGACGACGGCGATCGCCAGATGGTCAAGATCCTGTCCGCGGTGCTGACCGACGGCTTGGCTGCCGTGGAGGCGGCCTGCGCCGAGGCCCTCGCCGGTGGCGTCCATTCCGCCGATGTCGTCCTCAACATCTTAGCGCGCCGCCGCGATCCCGGGCCGGCGGCGACGATCGCGGCGCCCGACGCTCTGCGGCTGCGACACGCGCCGATCGCCGATTGCGCCCGCTATGACCGCCTGTGGAGAGCTTGCTGATGGAACGCACCGATGTTCTCGAGCTGATGTCGACGCTCAAGCTCTACGGGATGCGGGCGGCCTACGACGAGGTGATGACGACCGGCATCAAGCGCCGGCACGAGCCGCCGCGCATCGTCGGCGATCTGCTCAGCGCCGAGATCGCCGAGAAGCGGGCGCGCTCGATCAAGTACCAGTTGACCATCGCCAAACTGCCCTTGGCCAAGGACATCGACGACTTCGACTTCGCCGGCACGCCGATCAACCAGACGCTGATCCATGACCTGGCGGGCGGCGCCTTCCTCGCCGAGCAGCGCAACGCCGTGCTGGTCGGCGGAACCGGCACCGGCAAGAGCCATCTTGCCATGGCCATCGCCCGAGCCTGCATCCGCGGCGGCGCCCGCGGCCGCTTCTACACCGTCGTCGACCTCGTCAACCGGCTCGAAAATGAAGCCCGCACCGGACGTCAGGGCCGGCTCGCCGAATATCTCACCCGCATGGACCTCATCGTGCTCGACGAACTCGGCTATCTACCCTTCGCTCAGGCCGGCGGCCAGCTGCTCTTTCATCTGATCAGCCGGCTCTACGAGCGCACTTCCGTCATCGTCACCACCAACCTGGCCTTTGGCGAATGGCCGAGCGTCTTCGGCGACGCCAAGATGACGTCCGCGCTCCTCGACCGCCTGACCCATCACTGCGAAATCATCGAGACCGGCAACGAGAGCTGGCGCTTCAAACACCGCACCTGACCCCTGGCAGGCCGCGGCCCTGTCCGGAACCCCCGTGATGGCCGCCGTTCCGTGACGTAACGCTTCGGATTTGACCCATGCCCCGCAAGCCCCTCGGCGACAGACCGATGAGCAATGCCGAGCGACAGGCCCGGCATCGCGCCATCCGCGCCGCGGCCCTGCCGGTGATCCACTACCGGCAAGCGGCCGACCACCGAAGCCGTGCCCGGCGCTGGCGCGATGCCGTCGCTGTCCTTCTCACCCTCCAGGCCGAGTATCGGGCGTGGCTCCAGGCCTTGCCCGACAGCCTTCAGGAAGGGGCCACCGCCGAGGCGTTGCAGATCATCGTCGACCTCGACCTCGACGAACTCCAGGCGATCGAACCGCCAAGGGGCTTCGGCCGGGATTAGCCACCCCCGCCTCGGACCCTACCTCCGAGGTTGCCCAGCTGGGCAAACAGGCACCTCCCGCGCGCGCCGCTCCGTCGCTCGTGAGGGCAACCGCGCGTCGCGCGCTGGTCCCGCCTGTTTGCTACCTGGAAAACCTTATTCCATCGCCGGCAAGGGGGGTCCTTTTTGCACGCCGATCCGGGGTCCCGATTGCTTGCCGATTGACAGTCAATCAGCGCACCAGTGTTCTTGTCACGTTCCCCAAGGGACGAACCGCCGGTAATCCATCGGTCCTGTGATGCGAAGTGGCTGCAACAACTCCCGCTCAACTAGAACGGCGGATTGCCCGCCGCCTCAGGCTCTGGGTAGAAGCTCACGAGCTTCAGGCCGTCCATCTCGACTGGTAAACGCCGATTCGCGCCGCAGGTGTCGAAGTCGAAGCCCGAGTCGGTCGGCGCATCCCATGCCATCACGGCATCGCCACCCTCGATTCCCAGCTTGACCTGGTCCCAAATCATCTCGCGTGTTCGACGTGAATAGACACCCACGTAAACGCCCGCCCGAACCTCGAGGAGCCAGACCGCCAGCCGCCCACGCAATCGTGGCGGTGCGTTGTTCACAACGACGACGATCACTTGACCTTATCCGCGATGTCCCGGATCGCCGGATTGCAAATCGGGAAACGCGACTGGCTGCGCGTCGGCAGGAGCCTCGGGAATCGGCAAGCCGCCGGAGGCGAGCATTTCCTCGATGGACGGGATAATCCTTTCGAGCAGCCCGGTTCTGCGGAACGCATCGCGGCAGCCGCGCCTCACCGCGCCTACTGGGTCGACGGCGGCTGTTCCCGAACGTCGCTCGGCCTCGCCCGCAACTTTGAAGGCTACTGGAACAACGGTCTCGAACTTGAATACATCGGCGACGTCATACACGAAAGAGAGTGGCTTTCCAGTATGCAGAAAGCCGATCGCAGGCGCGTAGCCCGCCGCCAGAACGGCAGCCTCTGCCAACCCGTAGAGGCATGCAGTTGCCTGGGAGAGGCACCGATTTGGTAGGTCTCCCGCGTCAAAGTCGCCAACCTCATAGCGACGCGCGTTCCATTTGACGCGGTGCTGAGTGGCAAGCAGCTCATAGAGCCGCTTGACGCGCGCTCCTTCGATCCCGCGCAACTGATCAACCGAGCGGCGCTCGGGCGCCGGCTCGCCAAAGCGCATCGAGAACATCTTCCTGACCACCCGAAGCCGCGCCTCCTCATCGAGCGCTAAGCGTGCTTGGTAAAGGAGCCGATCGGAACGTGCCCCACCCGGCTGGCCAGCCGAATAAAGCCGAACCCCGGCTTCCCCGACCCATATGATCAGACAGCCGACACGCGCGGCCAACGCCGCCGCGGCGTGGGAGATTCGAGCTCCGGGCTCCAACATCAGGCATGCGAGGCCGCCGATCGGGATCTGGGTACGAACACCTCGGCGGTCGACGACGACAAAAGCGTTGTCGAGTACGTCGAGCTGGCCTTTCTCGATGAACAGAAGCGACGCCCGATCCTTGAGCGGGATCGGTCGCGGCGGCGCGAGGTAGGATATGGACGCGGGCATCCCCTTATGCCCGACGGATCAGCATCAGCCCGCAACCGAATGCTCGGGCCGAGCCGAAGCCTGTCGCAAGTGCCGTCGTGAAAGCGGCCGGATCAGTCACCGTCAGCCGGCCGTCGAAATCGATCGTGTGAAACCGGACCGGCGGGCTGCCGCGCCGCCAGATTTCCGCCTCGTCGTAGGCTTCCGCAACGACCTCGCCGGGATCGAACCGAAACCCGGCTCTCTCTCCCTGCCCCCGCAGCCACGCGCGGCCGGACTCGCCGATCGCATCGAAGCGTGCCGTGGCGCGCTCCCCCTTCGGCAAGGCCTTGATCGCGCGCATGACGACATCATCCTTGCGGACGCGGTGACCGTTGCCAATGGGCCGAGTCTCTGTTGTCCCGCGGCGCACCACCGGGTTCGCATGCAGCGAAAACTGCAGCCGGCAGCCGACTGCGAGGCTCGGTGAGAACAATTTGGGCGGGTCGATGTCGAACAGCTGGTGCGCATCGACCGGCACGCGTGCCGAAAGCAGATAGAACAAGCCCCGCTCCGTCTCCCGCCACAGGAAGTCGCGCCGACGGTCGGGCGCGTCGGCGAACAGCGACCACACGACCGCGTGTCCCTGATCGAGCCGACCGGGCTCGGCGAGTAGCCGCGCGAGGGCCGCCGCGGAGCCACTGCGCCGCAAGCGGGCGCGGGTGAACCAGAGCTCACTCATTGTCCGAACTCAGCGACACGACCCCCTCCCGTCGTTCGCCGAACTGAAAGCGTGCCCGTCCCACCGCCGCATCACGCCGCGTTTCGACACGCCCCACTTTGGCGACTCCTCCGTCGAGATCGAAGGCAATCTCGGTAGAAGCGTCCGAACCCCGCGACCGGGCGCGCCGCAGAACGCGATCGATGATCCGCCGCTGTTCCACCGGGACCGGATCCGCTGCGAAAGCCTGGAGCACGCCGGCAGCATCCACGAACCGCGGCGCGAGCGGCAGGCCAAGCGGCCCGGACTTGCGCCCGGCGTAAAGCACGAAGCTCGGGTGCGTCAGCGCGGGGGCTATCGCGTCCAACCCGATAGCGCCACCGCCCCGCTCCCATAAGGCGATCGTATAGAGCGCGTCGCTTCGCCACTCGCGGACAGACAAGACAGTGTTCAGTGTATCGGCCGCGAGTTCGTCGCGCCGGGTGGCGAAAGCTTGCCCGCGCCGCTGATGCGGCGTCTGCGCCGTGTGATAGTCGGTGAATGGGCGTCCCGGAGAATCAGTGCGCACAGCATAGCCGAGCCCGCGCTCGAGATCCGTCTGCTCCGGGTCATCCCGCCGCAGCCCGAGCGCCGCCGCGACAAGGCCCAGCACCGCCGAGCGGGCCGGCCGCGAGAACGCCATCCGCCGTTCGCCGGGAGCGATTTCGCCCATCGCCCCCATAGGCGCAAAATAGGTGAAAAGGAGGAACCGCATCGCCGCTCAGCTCACGGCGAAATCGACCAGCCCGGCGAGCGATCCCTTGGCGCCGCTTACATCCAGCTCGTAAGCGGCGTCGGCGCAAGCGCCGTAGGCGCGTTCCAGCGCTTTGCGAAACTCGATTAGCCTCTTTTGCGACTCCTCGCCCAGGTTTGCACTGTCGACTGGTCGCAGGAATGCCGCCGCGAGGCTGCGCGGCTGTTGCGGGCCCTTTTCGGCCAGCGCGTAGAGAGCGTAAGCGCGGCTCGCAAAGCTTGCCTGCTTGCCGCGTGGCGCCACCGTGGCCGCCGCCTCGACCAGCGCCGCGATTGCGGCGTCGCACACCGCTCGGCTGTCGGCAAGATTTTTCAACAGCAGGCCGCGGTCGACGCAGAGATACTGGTAGAAAACGCCGGACCCGAACTCCTGAACGCCGACAAAACCCGCCCCGGCGTCATCGCCCTCCGCGCTTTCCTTCAGGTCGTCGACCGCGGTGTAGTAGTCGTCCTCCGCCACTGCCCTGTGCGTGGTGATCGCGTGCGCGACCTGCACTGCGGCCTCGCGGTTGAACCCCGGATTGTCCGCCAGCATTCGTCCGAACATCGCGATGTCGGCTGCGCTGTCGCGGTTCAGCAGAATGTCGTCGGCCTTCGGTGCGATTGTTTGGCCGGCCAGCGCCCTATCTGCGAGCTCAAACGCGGTCGCCCGTTCTTCGGGAGAGACAAAGGCGAGCTGCTCGATAAAGTCGGGGTTGGCGTCTGTCTCCCCCTTGAGCTTGCCAAACAAGCCGGCGATCGATCTTGCCGTCCGCAATGCGGCGTCGGGCGCCATCCCACCTTTTTCGAGATGCGTACGCAGGTCCTCGCCAAGCCGCTGGGTGCGGCTAGCCAAGTGATGTTCGAGCTTTTCGGCGAACACGGCCGAGGTGCGCCACGCGCGCTTAAGGCTCTGGGAGGAGATCCGCAATCGGGTGACGCCGCCGAACACGGCGCTTTTTGGGCGCCCGGTATCGTCGCGGTTCAGGTTCGCGGGCGCATAAGCGGTCAGCAAGTGGAGTTGGAGAAAGTCGGCCACGTTCGGTCCTCTCTCTGCGTTAAGGTGCGTTCGCCGCCGCCGGGGCGGCGCCGGGGTGCGGCGTAGCGATCGCGACGCCGTAATACTCGAAGATCCACCGCTGCCGCATTCTGTCTCCCCAATGCAGGATTGCTTCCGCGAGGCTGCGGGGCTCGGCCCGGCCGTCGAGAAGGCGGACCAGGCGGCGGAACGCGTCCAGAAGTTCCACTCCGTCGGCTTGCAGGAGGCGCCGGAACCTCGCTTCCGAAAGCGATGCGCTGTCGGGATCGTCGAATGATTTTCGCGCGAATATCCCGGGTGTGCGCCGATCGGGCCGGAGGTTCTCCAGCTCGGGCCTCAGATTGGCGAGCGCCACCGCGAGGGCGGCAACCCGGTCCGCATCGACACCTGGCTCGGCATTCCTCAGCCGACGATATAGATCGATCGCCTCGGGCACGGCGAGCGCATCGATCGAGCCTTCGGCCCGCCGTAGCTTGGCCAGCGCAGCCCGTTTCGCGCCACCAGCCCGCCGCAGCCCGCCGCTGCTCCGTTCGAAGCTCATCTCTTGCCACCATTCGGCGGCGATGTCCTCCGCCCTCTTGCTGTCACTCATTTGCGGCGTGCCTTTCGTTCTTTCGCGGAAACAAGCCCGAGGGCCGAATAGAGTTCCTCGCCTTGCTTGCCGGCGCCGTGAAAGGTCATCACCAGCGACCAGCGGGCGCGGACGAGGCGTTCCATGTCGCGGTGCTCGATCCCGGCGAGCGGCGCGTGCTCGTCGAACAATGCCAGTGCGCACTCGCGCAGGATTCGCACCCAGCCTTCGATCACTGGCCGTTGGGCATCGGTATCGTCCGGGTCGCGTCGATAAACCGCGTCCGCCTGCCGTACTGTCTGATAGAAAGCTGTCTCGGTCTCTCGCCAGAAGCGTTCGCCGATGAACCCGAAATCTCCCGGCGCATCCGACGGGCGTCGGTAAAGAGCCGACTTCACCTGACCGATCAGCGCGCGTCTGGCGATGTCCGCAGCAGGAACGAGCTTGCGCACCAGCCCATCCAAGAACTCCTTGTCCAGTTTGCCGCCTTCGACCAGCAGCGGCATCTCGCTCTGGCTCCAACCGCGGGCCTTCATGTTGTCCATGTCGTAGCCGAAGGCCACGAGCCGCAACTGGTCGAAAGCGCCGAAATCGCTGGCGCGCACCTGCGCCGCGTTGACTGCCGCGGCCGGTACCGACCCGCCGTCCGCCTCGGTCACTACCAATCCCAACCAGTGGCGATAGCTGATCCCACCCGGCTGCGGATGCACCGGCAGGCGGGCTGCCCCTGCCTTCGGCGCGTAGTAAGGGGACAGCGGGTGCGCGAACCCTTCTGTATATTGAACGCCGTAATTGCGCGTGCGGTAAGCCTGGACGATAATCGGATCGGCCGTTCCGGTCAGATCGCAAACCCGCCCCTCGGCCGGCTCGAACACGAGGCGGATGCGCCGCGGCATTCCCCAATAGACTTGCAGCGGATCGGCATCTCGGGGGCTCGTCGGCCGCCCTTGTGCCTTCCCATTCGATGTCTGGGTCGACGCCAGCCATGGGAAGATTAGTTCGCGACTTCCTTTCCGGTCGGCAGTCCGGCGGCTCTCGATCGCCTCGCGTGTCTCGACATTGGGCCACAAGCGGCCCCACAAGCTCGGCGGTTGGGCTCTGCGCGTCGCGACGGCCAACGTCGTCAGCGGCCCGCCGCCGCGCAGCGATGTCCGGTGCCCCTGCCCGCCCGCCGGCGCATACGTCTGCTGCGTGAACAGCGCCATCGCCGCCGCCGCGCGCGAAAGCACGGACACGCTGCCTCGCTTGACGAACAGATCCGTGTTCTTTCTAAGCGCGTTCTCACCGGGCGCATCGATCAGCAGCGCGCCGATCTTAAGCTCGGGCGCGCCGTAGAGCTCGTCGGCATCTTGCATAAATCGCGCGCCGTCGCCGTCGAGAACAAACGCGTCGGCAAATTCGGCAAACCGGGCCCGCAACAGATCTGGTCCCGGCGGCGCTTCCCACCAGCCGAGCCACTCCTCGTCATCGGCGGGAGCTGCGGCCGTGGCCAGCAGCCCGATCAGAAACTCGTGCGCCGCGCCGTCGAAATCGGCTCGCGGCCAGGCAAAGCCGACGACCGGGTTGCCGTCCTCAATCCGGTCTGTGATCTCCCAAGGCGCAATCGTCTCCATCGCACCGTCCGCGCGTCGGGCGGGAAGCCAGCGATCGTGAATGAGGTTGAGCATTGGCTAGTCATAAACCTTCCAGGGTGATCAACAACTTTACATTGAGCGGGTTCTGGCTGAATTTCACGGTTCTCGGTCGACTGTCAGTCGTAAGCCGACGAGGAACTCGAGCCGCAATCGCCGGGGAATGTGGTCCATTAGCCGGCGGAAGCGGTTAGCAACTGTGCGGATCAGGGTCGTAGCCATCGAGTGCCTCGTCCCGAGGTTGACGGCGGATATAGGTGGGCGGCGCAGCCGCCGCAAGGGAAAAATCTGAAATAGATTACAAGAACAAACTTCTTAACCTTTGGCCTTCACAACAGGCAAGGGGACACCCGCGATGACGACCCTGAGCATCCATTTGAGGGCGGCGAGGTCGGTCTCGATGTTCGCGAACCGGCTCTCGTAGCCTGCCGGCTCCTCCGCCGCGGCGCGCGCCTTATCTTCCGGTGCGCCGGCCGCGATAGAGGCATCGTAGGTTTTAGAGAGCATTACCACCATCACATTCTCCTTACCCGCCGATGGGATACTAATCTCTTCCAGCAGACGCAAATCCCCGCAGACGGGGAACATCCACACATGATCTATAGGTTCCAAGACACAAACGGTTCATCCCCGAAACGGGGAACTCAAAGACTTGGTGTTAGAGATAAGCCCGATTTGCTGGAATAAGAGACCTCCCTGGAGGACCGGTCTTCCGAGGATACTGAGCCGAGCCACGACCCGGCCTCCCGTCTCAGCACGACCAGGAGCTTCTCTTGATCGTAACGCGTCCATATCGCTCTTGCTTGCGCTGCCTTCTTGAAAAGCTCGGGGGGCACGGCTTCGCCGGAGATCCGGCGGCGCGGAATATTGACCTCGCTGAGGCGCCAGGCGCGATGCGCGTCGCGGTCCTCGATCGGGGCCCACGGGATCACCTCGGCGGCTTCGATCCGGGCTAGTCGAAGCGTCACCTGCTCTTCATCGACAAGCCGCGTCGGCGCCCGCTCCTCGGTGTCCCACAGCCCACCGGCCCGATCGTAGCCGTTGCCGAGCTTCAGCAAGTTCTGGCGGCCGAAGCCGGCGGCGGCACCCTCGCGCCCTTCCTCGGCCCAGGAGCGTTCTTCGAGACCGGCCGGCATCTCTACGGTTTCGCCGTAGACCGCTTCGACGAGCTTGCGCAATCTCTTCGGCGAGCGGATCGCCCCCGCGTCCCTCAGCACGCGCGCGGTCAGCCATAGTCGCCCGTGATGGCGGTACACATAGGAACCGCGCCGGAACAAGCGCGCATACCAATCGGGGCCGGGTTCGTCGACCGGGTCGGGCGATACCACCAGCAACTCCGGCGAGCCGCCACGCTCCGGGCGGTCATGGCGCCATAGCCGCCCGGCCCGCTGAATAATCAAGTCGATCGGCGCCAGGTCGGTTATCACGAGATCGAAATCAAGATCGAGCGACTGCTCGGCAACCTGAGTGGCGATGAGGATACGCCCCCGGCGCTGCTCAGGCGTCGACTTCGGGCCGAACAGCTTCAACACTCTCCGCTCGATCTCCAGCCGGTCGAACAGCGTGAACTGCGAGTGGAACAGGATCGGCTCGAAACCGCGGTCCGCCAGCGCGCGATGTGCCTCATGCGCATCCTGCACCGTGTTGCGCAGGTAGAGGACGGCGGCTCCCGCGGCTGCTGCCGCCGCCGCTGCCTCGACCGCGCGGTCACTATTACATAAAAAGCGCACCGGAACAGCTCGGGCTCGATCCGCTCTACCGCAGACGCGGTTGGCGTGCACCCCCGCGGGCGACCACAGGGTGGCTCGCGGATAACACGGCGCCGGATCGTCCTCACCCGCGGCGCCGGCGCCGCGCGCGAAGGCGCGGACAAAACCGGCGCGGATACCGGCCGGCAGGGTCGCCGACAACAGGATCGCCGAGCCCCCATGCGATGCGTGGAACTCGAGCAGCGCGGCAATCAGCTCGCGGACGTAATCGTCATAGGCGTGGATCTCGTCGACGACGAGGACGTTTTTCCCGAGCCCATAGAGGCGCAGCGACTGATACCGCGACGGCAGCACGGCGAGCGCTGCCTGGTCGATGGTGCCGGCCCCTATATCGGCCAGAAAGGCGCGGCGGCGGTCGTCGGCGATCCACTCGGCGCATGCCGCCGAAGCGGTCGGATCGTCGTGTCCGTCGCCGTAGCGGTCGCCCGCGCGGGCGCCCGCCAGGGTCGCCTCGCGGAAAGCCGGAACCAACTCGCGCCGGCCGTGCGCCAGAGCAATCGACGGCTGGAGGCCCTCGGCAAACAGGTTGCGGTAGCTCGCCGAGAGCCGTTGAAACATCGCATTTGCCGTCGCCATAGTCGGCAATGCAATGTAGATCCCTTCGGCACGGCCAGATGCGATCAGCCGATGAGCGAGCATCAGCGCCGCTTCGGTCTTGCCGCTGCCGGTCTCGTCCTCCAGCACGGCGAGGAGCGGGCCCTCGGGCAGAGCCACATCCGCCGCCCATCGCTGCATCGGGCTCGGCTCGAAGCGTTGGCCTGTGAGTTCCGCGAATGTCCTGCGCGGTGCCGAGGCGGCCGGGATGACGCCGGCTTCGGCGACAGCTCGGTCTCCCCGCTGCCGGGCGTAGGCCCAATAGTGGTCCAGGCTCTCGAACGCCTCAGCTTCCCGGTAATTAAACCAGTTCTCGTTGGAGCCGATCCAGTCGCACAGCACAGCAAAACCCGCCAGCCGGAACGAGGCACGGACTGCTCGCGCCCGGTCGAGGCGTGGGGCCGACGACGGTAGGAGCGATGCGAGCAAGCCTGTAAAGGCGCGAGCCGCAGCCACTCCATGCCGGTGATAGATCGCGCGAAGATCCGGCAGCAGTCGCGGCGGCGCGCCGTGATGACCTGTAACCGCCGCCGTCAGTCGCGATAGACCAGGCCATTCGGGCAATCCCTCGCGCAGACCGGCATCGGATTGCAGAAGCGAGTACCCGCCCGAAGCGTGGTCGTAGTCTGTCGGCACGTGGTCGATCGGTCCGAAGGTTGGGTCGTAATGCGGCGGCGATTTCGCCTGGAACCGTCGGGCAAACTTGCCGAGATCGTGCAGCGCCAAGAGCCGGATGAGCAGCGCGGTTGCCGCTTCTACCTCCAATCCCAACGCGGCCGCCAAACGCACTGCAAGACCAGGCCAATGAGCGAGAAGCGCCCGGCCGACCGCCGCGACATCGAGGCTGTGGAAAATCAGAGGATGGTACGAAGGGGAGGGCCTTTCGGCGGGCGGCCGTGCCTTTCCCCAGAATGACGCAAGGCTCCGCCAAGCTTTCCCATGGGTGATCTCAGATTTTCCGGACAACGGGGCGCGCATTGCCTCAGACCTCTTGCTTGCAGAAGTAGGTGCGATTCTCCTGCGGTAGTGGCCGGCCTAGTGGAGCGACCCTAACACTTGTTTCCCTCGGCAGACTTCTTCGATGATGGCATCGGGATCGGCGGTCCAGACGAACTGTTTGGGGTTGGCGTTGGTTTCTCGCAGAAAGCGGTTGATGGCAGCCTGGAGCTCGGCGATGCCCGTGAAGACGCCGCGTTTGAGCCGGCGCCGGGTCAGCTTGGCGAAGAAGCCTTCCACCGCGTTGAGCCCGGAGGCCGAGGTCGGGGTGAAGTGAAAATGGAAGCGCTTTATGCCGGCCGAGCCAGGCGCGGGCTTTGGGATGCTTGTGCGTGGCGTAATCGTCGACGATCAGGTGCACCTCGCACCCGGCCGGGGCTTCGCGGTTGATCTTGTTGAGAAAGCGGATGAACTCCTGATGCCGGTCGCCGCTCATGCACTGGCCGATGATCTTGCCGTCGAGCACGTTGAGCGCGGCGAACAGGGTCGCGCCCGCCACACATGCTTCTGCGGGCTGTTCCCCGATCCGATTACGGCTTCCAGCCGTTCGCGATCGCCCGGACCGTCTTTCCTAGCCGCGGCGCGCGACGCGCACCAGGTCTCGCAGCAGGGTTTTCGCTGGCGATCTCCTCGAAGGTCCCGATCAGGTGCGGCTCGCGAGCCTGGACGGCCACCGGACGCGTGCAGCGCGGACCTGCTGGTAGTGATCGCCTCGCGCGCGGGCGATGGCAACCCGCTGGCTTTGCCCGCCGGAAAGCTGTCTCGGCAGCTTGTTCGCTTCGCCTGCCAACCCGAGGCTGTCCAGCAGTTCGGCCGCGCGCACTGCGATTTCCGATTGCGGCAAGCGGTCCAGCCGCTGCATCGGCAGCATCATATTCTCTCTAGAGCAGAGAACTCTGGCAACAGAAAGTGAAAACTGGAAGACGAACCCGACTGCCGTCAGACGCAGGCAGGCCAGCAAGCGCGTCTTCGTCCAAATTTGAGTTCTCGTCGCCTCGCAACCACATTTGGCCGCTCGTCGGCCGGTCGAGAAGGCCTAGAAGGTAAAGCAGCGAGGACTTACCTGAGCCCGACGCGCCGGTGATCGCGACAAACTCGCCTTGGTGCACCGCGAGAGTGGCATCCTCCACCAAGGTCACGGTGACTTCGCCAGCGAGACGCCGG
>Ga0306924_10000107_pt1 | contig 56945 bp, 43 predicted proteins | sample sta12Can44000111_FD_203756 | JGI IMG/M metagenome (GOLD analysis project Ga0306924, IMG submission 203756) | Lab enrichment of tropical soil microbial communities from Luquillo Experimental Forest, Puerto Rico - statanox.12C.anox.44.000.111 (v2)... | ecosystem: Environmental > Terrestrial >... | reverse complement strand
CTTCGTAGAGCTGGCTCGGATGACGCGGCATCGAGCCGCCGTTCGGGAACACCATCGCCCAGGGAACTTGGGTCGGCCGGCCGAACAGCTCGCCATTGATGAAATTTGCGATCCGGCCAAAGAAGAGACCAATCGGGATCGCCTCGGTGATGATGTCGGAGAACGCGAAGAGCAGGATCTTGCGCGCGCGGGTGAACAGCACGATGGCAATCGTCACGCCGAGCGCGCCGCCGTGGAACGACATCCCGCCATGCCAGACGTAGAGCGCCTCGAGCGGATGAAAGACGTAGTAGCCGGGCTTGTAGAAGAGAACGTAGCCGACGCGCCCGCCGAGGACGACGCCGAGCGTCGCCCACACCAGGAAGTCGTCGACGTCCTGACGTCCGGCCAGATCTGGTGGCCGTCCGGCGAGAAAGAGGCAGTAGCGCCAGCCGATCAGCAGCCCGACGATATAGGCGAGCGCATACCAGCGGATCGCCACCGGGCCGAGCGAGATCGCGACCGGATCGATCGCCGGGAACGGGATCGCAAGGAACGGCATCAGCCTGTGAGCATACCAAGGCAACCGGCACGGCTGTTATAGGCGCCCGCCAAGGCATCGCCAACTACGCCCGGCGTCGTCGGACGCATAGCGTGCTGACGCCCAAATACAACGAAAATCGCGTTTTTTGCCACGGAATCGTCCGAATATTCATCTAAAATGAACGTTATTTCAATGGCTTAGATCGCAAATTCGTTACGCCGCGGATCAACGGAAATTTTCAGCGGATCAACGAATTTGAACCGCCCGAACAATCGAATAACAACGAATTGGCTTGGGGGCCGAAACAACGAAATCCGGCAAGCGTCGTTTGGTGTTCGGCTGGGCTCGGCCGCACCCACCCCGGCTCTCAATGTCCGGCTGGTTTTGCCACCGCGAATATCGCGCCGACGACAGCGATGATGTTTACGACCAGCGTACCGAGGATCATGCCGAAGACACGGCTCAGGATGTCGGCCTTCACAGCCCCGATCTCGGACCTTACGGCTTCGATCTTCGCCCCCAGGCGCAGCTCCGATTGGCGCAGCTCACTGCGCAGAGTGGCGACGTCCGCCTTGATCTCGGCGACGTCCGCCTTGACCTCGGCCAAGTCCGCCTTGATCCCGTCCGAGTCCGCCTTGGTGGCGAGCTCAGCCCCTTGCGTCGCCTCCTGCACCGCGGCGGTGACGGCCTCGGCTTGCGGCTCGGTAAAGCCGGCCTCACGCAGTCGCTTTGCAACTTTCAGCGTATCGATCGCCATTCCGCGCCGTCAGAACCCTGGCACATGATCGCAAGGCCATCGCCGGGCCGCGAAACGATGGCATGCACGGGATCTGTCGGGCAAGCGGCAGCGCTCTGCAAGGGCGAGGAGTCGGCCGCGGCGTGGTTCAACCGCTTTCCCGGTCGCCGTAGCCGCGCAGGTCGGGGCGACCACCGCGAACTCGGTGGCCAAGCGCGGCGCCAGCTTACACTACATCAGATGGGTCTGCGGGTAGCCGTGCAGCAATAAGAGCGGCGGCGCGCTGCCGCCGGTCACCAGATGTATGTCGGCGCCCGAGGTCGCGATCCGACGGCGCTCGAAGCCTGGGAAGAACTCGGTCATGTCTGCCCTTCTCCGCTGCCCGGAGCGGCCTCAGGGGCCGGCGGAGCTACGATGTGTTCTTCGACCCGCCGCACTCCGGGGATGTTTTCGGCCGCGACGCGGAACGTCAGCTGCTCCTCTCGGGGCTGGTCGTCGGAGAACCAGATATGCACGACCCGGTCCCGGACGATGATGTCCGCCGACGAAATATCTACCCAGCTCTTTGCCTTCAGTTCGCGGAGGAGCTGGTCGCCGATCGCGCGGTCGTCCGGATCGGCGATGGTCGCCGGCGCGCTCTTTGTCGTCGCCAGAGCCCGCACCAGGTTCGCCCGGCTGACGATGCCGACGAGCCTGCCGTCGCGCACGACCGGCACGCGCTTGATCCGCTTCGTCTCGAGCAGCATGGCGATATCGGCGAGCTCGGCCGTGTCGCTGACCGAGACGACATCGCGCGTCATGACGTCCTTGACCGTGCGGCCATGCGACTTGACATAGTCGCGGGCAAGCTCGCGATCGGACGCGATCGTGTCGAGCCACCAAGACCGCCGGTGCCCTGCCCGACCCTCCAGCCGGCGCTCGGTCCCGGTTTCGACGCGGTGCAGCAGGTCACCTTCGCTGACGATGCCGACCACCCGATTGTCGGCATCGACGACAGGAACCCCGCTGATCCCACGCTCGGAAAGGAGCGCCGCCAACGCCTGCACCGACATGTCCGGGTCGACGGAGACGACCTCGGTCGTCATCACATCCGCTGCGCGCATGGCTAGATTCCCGTTGTCAAAAGACAGGCGCACGCCGGAAGAATTGCGGCAATGCCGGCAACCACCGGGTTTTTCTCCATCTCCTCGTGTCCTCGCGGCCAAGGGCAAATTGCAGGCCGATTTCAACCCCTAGTGAAATAAATTAAACTGTTTTTCTTTAAGCTGGTGCTTTTCTGTAACCCTTGGAGAAACGAAATCAATGCCTCAGCCTTACCGCCTGTGGTGGAGCATGGCTTGCGCCGCGATGTTCCTGTTTGCCTGCCAGGCTGCGGACGCCCAAGACACCTCGGCCTCCGTCAAAGAGGCCGAGCAGTATCTCGAAAAAGGAAACCTCAAGGCTGCCGAGATCGAGCTGCGCAACGCCATCCGTGCTTCCCCGCAGGATCCGGTCATTCGCGTGCGGCTCGCCGAAGTCTATCTCCGGCTCGACGACGGCCTTTCGGCGGAGCGCGAGGCAAAGGCCGCACGCGAACGCCACGGCGACGAGGCCGACTATTTGCCTGTGCTGGCGGACGCCCTGCTGCGCCAAAACAAGTTCACCGAGGTTCAGGATCTGATCAAGCCCGACGATCGCAACCCGGTTCTCGAGAGCAAGGTCAGATTGGCGCTCGGCGAGGCCGCGGCCGGTCTGCAAGACCAGGCCAAAGCCGAAGAGTTGGTGAGCGAAGCCATCCGGCTGGACCCCAACGCGATCAAACCGAAGGTCCGGCTCGCCCATTTGTTGAGCGTAACCAGGCCCGAGCAGGCCGATAGGCTGATCGACGAGGCGATTGCTGTGGACCCGCACTCGATCGAAGCCCTGGCAGCTAAGGCGGAGATGCTGCGGGCCCGGGGCGACGACGACGGGGCCATGCGTCTCTTCGAGGAGGTGCTCAAGATCGACCCCGACGCCGTGGGCGGTCGGCTGGGCCGTGCCAACCTCAACATCGTGCGGGGCAATTTCGCCGCCGCGGACACCGATCTCACTCCGATCCTGAAGGCCACTCCCGACAATTTTTTAGCGAATTACCTGCGGGCGTTCGAATTTATGAGGCAGAAAAAATACGCCGAGGCGGATCGGACCTTGGATCCCATCAGCCGCGGCTTCGCGAAATTCTCGGTAGGCTACTTGCTCCAGGGCCAGACGAAGCTCGCGCTCGGGCAATTTGCACAGGCGGAACTCCTTCTCGCCAAATACCTCGGACGTGTCCCGGACGATCAGAGCGCGGCGCGGCTAGCCGCAACTGCCGCGCTGCAGCAGCATGCGCCGACACGGGCAATCGAATTTCTGAAAGCGGTCGTGAGTAAAGTGCCGCCGCAGGCAGCGACATTGAGCCTGCTCGGCGATGCCTATCTGGCTGACGGCAAGCCGGAGCTGGCGCTGCAGCAGTTCCAAAAGGCCGCTTCTCTCGACCCCGAGAACACGGCGATCAAGACGGGACTCGCGAAATCGGAACTCGGCATCGGACGGGGACAGCAAGGTCTTGCTGATCTCGAGCAAGCCTTCGCCAGCGAAGCGGGCGCAACCGTCGCCGGCCCGACCCTGGTTCTCAGCGAATTGCCCGCCGGACGAGTCGACAAGGCGGCCGAGGCCGCCGCTTCCTTGGTCGCGCGCGATGCCGGCAATCCGCTCTATCAAGCGCTGCTCGGTGAGGCCCGTGGGGCACAGCGGGATTATCCCGCGGCGGAAGCCGCATTCCGCGCTGCGCTCGCGCGCAACCCGGAATTCGCCCCAGCGGCACGCGGCTTGGCGCAGCTCTACTTGGCAATAGGACGCACGGACGACGCCAGCAAGGTCTACACCGACCTTCTGGCAAAAAAAGCGGACGACGTCGCGGCCCTTCTCGGGCTTGCAGACATCGCCATCGCGCAACAGAAATGGCGAGAGGCGATTGGCTACGTGAACCGCGCACGCACCGCCGCACCCAACGATCCCGCCCCCGGGCTCAAATTGGTTGCCCTCTATGGCTTGCAGAAGGACTGGGCCAACGCCCGAGCCGTCGCTGGCGAACTCGCCGCGCAATTTCCTCAAAACGTTGACGTCCTCGAAGCGCAAGGCAGTGCCCAGTTCGGAGCGGGCAACACAGACGGTGCAATTTCGAGCTATAAGCGCGCCTACGAGCTGGCACCGAAATCGGCTGCCATCCTGTCGCGCTATATTGGGTTGCTAAGCCAGGTGAAGCATTTTCCCGAGGCGCGGGCCGCGCTGCAAAATGCGATCGCCGCCGAGCCGGGAAACGCGTCCTTGAAGACCCAGTTGATCCGGGTCGAAGCGCAAATCGACGGCGTGGACCAGGCCGTCGCCCGGGCGCGGGCCTTCGCCAAGGACGATCCCGACAACGATCTTTACGATCTGGTGTCGGCGGAGCTCTACCAACAGGCGGGACGGGCCGGAGACGCCATTGCGCTGCTCGAGAAGGCGGTTGCGGCCCGGCCCGCCGACGACGGCCTCGCGATCGCTCTCTCCCACCTCTACACCAGGACGGGTGACCCGACCAAAGCCGAAGCCGTTTTGACCCGGCGGTTGCAGGCCGAGCCGAAGGATTTCGCCGTGGCGTCGGAATTGGCACGGTTTTACCTGACAGCCGGCCGCCGGGACGATGCCCAGAGGCTCTACAGCGGTGTTGTTTCGCAGAAACCAGACGACGCCACCGCCCTTATCGGTCTCGCGGAGATCGCCGTTGCCGGCAGAAAATGGCCGGAGGCCACGGACTACATCTCCCGCGCGCGCGCCGCGGCCCCCAATGATCCGGCGCCCGGGCTCCTGCTCGTTAACATTACGGGTTGCGTAGAGATTGGAAGAGCGCCAATGCGGCAGCGGCCGAGCTGGTTAAGAAATTTCCGCAAAACATCGACGTTCTCGACGCGCAGGGCCGAATCCAGATCGCGGCAGGCGACACGGCCGGCGCGCTCTCCACTTACCAGCGCGCGCAGGAGATCGGGCCCCTCCCGCTGCCGATCCTGTCTCGCTATGTCGGCCTGCTCAAGACCACGAAGAATTATACCGAGGCCCGCAGCATCTTGCAGGCTGCTCTCGACCGCGATCCCAATAACCCTTCGCTGAAAGCCGAGCTGATCCGGGCTGAAGCGGACGTCGGCGGTTTGGATGCGGGCCTCGCCAAGGCGCGCAGCTTCGCCGAGAACGACCCGCGCAGCAGCCTCTACGACGTCGTATCGGCCGAGCTTTACGAAAAGGCCGGACGGGCCGGAGACGGGGTCGCGCTGCTCGAAAAGGCGGTCGCTGCCGAACCGTCGAACGAGGGTCTGGCGATCACCCTCGCCCGGATATACACGCAGACGAGCAATTTCGCTAAAGCCGAGGCGCTGCTGACCGGGCGGCTTAAGACCGGCGTACCGAATCTTGCCGCCGCCTCGCTGTTGGCGCCGCTCTACATGTCGATCGGCCACCCCGACGACGCCAAGAAGCTCTACACCGCGGTTCTGTCGCAACGGCCGGCGGACGTCGCCGCACTCACCGGCCTGGCCGAGATCGCTGTCGCGGAGAGGAAGTGGCCGGAGGCCGCGGATTATATCAGCCGCGCCCGCGCTGCTGCGCCGAATGATCCGGCGCCCGGCTTCCTGCTCGTCAACATGTACGGCTTTCGTCAGGATTGGAAGAAGGCCGTCGCGACGGCGGCCGAGCTGGCCGAAGAATTCCCGGACAATGCCGACGTCCTCGACACTCAAGCCCGGACGCTGCTCGGAGCCGGCGAGACAGATGGCGCGATCGCCACCTATAAACGCGCATACGAGCTCGCGCCCCGGTCGCCGCAGATCTTGTCCGGCTATCTCGCTGCGCTCGCCGCTGCAAAAAAGTTCGTTGAAGAGCGGACGGTGTTGCAGGCCGCCCTCGATCGCGATCCGCAGAATTCATCCCTCAAGGTCGACCTGATCCGGGTCGAGGCCGAAATTGGCGGTCTCGACGCAGGTCTCGCCGCGGCGCGCTCTTTCAGCGAGAAGGATCCTGACAGCAGCGCCTCTGACGTCGCGTCGGCCGGCCTCTACGAAAAGGCGGGACGTGCTGCCGAGGCGGTTGCTCTGCTCGAAAAGGCGGTTGCGGCCCATCCATCGGACGGTGGTCTGACAATCGCGCTTGCTGGCCTCTACACTCGCACGGCCGATCCCGCCAAGGCCGAAGCGATCCTGAAAGCCCGGCTGAAGACCGATCCGAAGGATTATGTCGTCCGTCGCGCGCTGGCGGCTCTTTACATGCGGCAAGACAACCCCGCCGCGGCCATCGCCGAGTTTAGTCGCCTCGTCGCCGAGCGCCCCGCCGACGCGGATGCGTTGAGCAATCTCGCCAGGCTCGATCGGCAACAGGGCGACTTGGCGACCGCCCGCCAACTTGCCGAGCGAGCGTTTGAGGCCAGTCCGCGTACGGCGTATACCCACGATACCCTCGGGTCGATCCTGTTGGCGCAAGGCGAGGCAAACAGGGCATTGACCTACCTCAGCGCCGCCAATCTCTCGGACCCGAAGGACCCCGGCATCCAATATCACCTCGCGATGGCACTGCAACGGGTCGGCCGGCCGGCCGATGCTCGAGCGATGCTCGAGCCCTTGCTTGCCTCCGGCGTCTCGTTTGCCGACAGAGCTGAAGCCGAAAAGCTGCTGCACGACGTGAAGCGCGCCGCGCCTTAAGCCGCCGTTGCCGAAGGGCCCCTGCAGGAGCCGCGCCTCCCGCCGCCGCCGCCTCGCGCGCGCTCGAGCCGAAATGGCAATCCCCCGTCCCGCTCCCTCGCGTCGTTGGCTGTCGGCCGGGTCGGCGCCGCCCGATACGTGGGCCGCAGCGCCGCAAGCGCGGCGGGGCGTCGGATTTTCTTACATCTTGATACAGTTTGTCACACAGCATAGTCCGATATAACTCTTTGATATGGCTTGAGGTGGAGAGTCGGATGGGGGACTCACGGTGTCCGTTCGGATCCTTCCCCTGTCGGAATTTTTTACACCTTGAGGACACCTCCCGAAGCAGCAGCACCCAGCTAAGCATTTGATAACCCTTACACACGCCGCTAATGGCCAAATCCGTCGCCGCGAGACCCCTGTCGGAATTCTTTACACTCCGGGCTCTAGATGACCCTCGTTAAGTATGGAATCGGCGCGAATCAGCGCATGGCATGAATCCTGCCAAAATAAAACCAATCGACCGTGCCCTCGGAGACAAGGAGCCGAACGTTATGTCAAAACCGTTGTCGGCCCGTGCCAAGAAGCTTGTCGGAGCGAGTGTTGCTTCGATACCGCTCGTAATGGCCGTGGCCTCCGCATCCGCGCAGACCGCGCCGACGACGACTCCGTTGATGGATCCGTTGCACGGCTATTGTGCGGGGGCCGGCCAGTGTATCGACAACGGCACCAACTCGCCGACCACCAGCAACCCACCGACGAATTTCGGCTTCACGATTTCTCCCGGGCCGGCGACGGGCGATCTGTTGCTCGACATTCTGGTTCCCAACAATCAACAAGGCAGCACAACGACCTACGGGGTGACGGGCACGTTCTCCGGCACTGCGGCTCTACTGAGCGGGGATTGGACCAGCGGGAACCTAGACACTTTTCTCGGGATCAGCGCCTCGCCCACCAATCCGCTCGGCGCTTTTCTTCCCAGCACGCAAGCGGTCGATCCTGGCGCCATCGGCTTTAGCGTCTATCAGCTGGATGCCGGCCAACGGACGCTCCTGGACGCGTCGAACCCGAACGTAAGTCCTCTGTTGAACCTCAGCTCCACCATCCCGCGCGGTTCCTATATTGTCGCGTTCCTGAACGAGGGCACCGCTGCGGCGCCGAGTTGGGTGGCAACCGCAAACAGCGGCGCGATCTTTGAAGACAGCCCGCCCACCAGCACCACCGCGCCGCCTTCGGCTCCCGAGCCGAGCGCTCTCGCGCTGCTGGGCACCGCACTCGCCAAGTTGGGTTTCGTGTGGCGGCGCCGCCGATCCGTCTGAACAGCAACCGTAATCCTCGCAAAGGCGCGACCCGAGGGTCGCGCCTTCACTTTGCCTGCGGAGCGCAAACGGCAGCCTAAATCTGTGTCGGCCGGGGCTCCGCCCGACACAGCCGGCCTTCATCTCCGGCCTTCATCTACAGTGCCTGCCGTGGCAGCTCTTGGGCGGGCTGGGCGGTGGGGTGCCCGGGGCAGGCGAGCTGACGGTCACCGTGGCCATGGCCGTCGCGGAGCCGCCATTACCGGTGCAGGTGACCGAGTAGGACGTCGTCACTGCGGGGTCGACGACGGCCGATCCCGACGTCCCGGACGCGGCGAAATCGCTGCCCGTGCTGGACGTGGTGTCAGTCGAAGACCAGGTCAGCGTCGAGGACTGGCCCAGGCTGATCGACCTGGGGTCGGCCGACAAGGAAGCGGTGGTCGGTGCCGGAGGCGTGGTAAATGAGCCGGCGGTGCAGGGTGTCAGAGCAGCTCCAATCGCGCCCCAGCAGGTGCTGAAGCTGTCGCCGTTGACCGGGGAGGAGGGGTTCGAGCTCTCCCCGTAAGCGCTTTGCATGATGATGCCGTTCGCGGACAACGACAAGTTCGGGTTCTGACCGTTGGCCTCGACCGGATCGAAAGTCGCCTGCGCATAGTCGGGGAGCGGGACAAAGCCGCTGCCCACTTCCGGTGTCTCGACGATCCATTCGGCAGACGCCATGCTGGACTGGTACTGGAAGCTCTGGGTCCAGGTCCAGCCGGCCGTCGCGTCGGTCATCGTCAGCTGCCAGGTCTGTACCGAGCTAGGCGAGCACGCGGCGGTGCATTGCAGCGACGCGGTGATGATGTCGCCTGGCTTCACAGGGTGCGGAAGACCCACCGCACCGGCCGGGTAAAGCTCGTACCATGCGCCGTATGATGTGGTGCCGGTGGTAAAGGCGGTTTCGCCGGTGCCGAGCTGGATCAGGGTCGAGTCACCATCGCCGCCGATCCCGACCCAGTTGACCGCTGCCTCCTCGCCGGCCGGCGGGTTGGAAACGCCGTCATAGGACACACTCGGGACCTGCCAGGTCGCCGAGGCAGAGCTGTAGGGCGGCGAGGCGGTGACGGCGTAACCCGACCAAAACGAGCTGACGATCGTGTTGTGGAAGCGGTAAATGCTGCCGTCGGGATTTCGGTAGGGTTTCATCGGCGCGTGTGTCCGCCCCTCAGACGCGGGTGTGGTCTGGGCGGCGGCTGGCACACTCGCCACGACAGCGGCGAGGCCGGCAGCGCACAGGACGTGCGTGAGCTTCGTCTTCATTGGTCTCCCCGGATTTGTCGCAAGATGGCCGTATCTGCCGGACCCGGCGGCGAGCCGGTAGCAGCTACGACAGAGCGGATGCGCTAAAAGGTTCCCCCTCGTACGCGCTTAGATAGATAGCTGAGCGCCGCGGCCGCCGGTTGTGTTCAAATTAGGGCAAACTTGTTAAGTATTTGTGGCATTGCGCCCGCATTAGTCACGCTCGTAAATGCCTGAGTGGGGCGGGGCTTCAAGAGTATCGATTTAACAGGGGTCGGACCGGTGCCACGTTCGAGCAGCACGTGCCGGGACACCTCTGGCACGTGAGCCCGTCTCGTCAGCCTTCGGCGCTCACCTGCATTTCCTTCCGTGGCAGGTGTTGGGTGAGCTCATCGTTACCGTGGCCAAGGCGGTGGCGGACCCGCCAGGCCCGGTGCAGGTGGCCGAATAGGAGGTCGTCACCGTCGGGGAGACAACGGCCGAGCCCGCGGTCCCTGAGGCGGTGAAGTTATGCCCGGTGCAGGAGGTGGCGTCAGCCGAGGACCAGGTCAGGGTGGAGGACTGCCCTGTGGTGATCGACTTGGGGTTGGCCAAAAGGCCGACGGTTGGTGCCGGCGGCGGCGGCGCTGCAAAGGAGCCGGCGGTGCAAGGTGTCAGCGCAGCCCCAATCGCGCCCCAGCAGGTGCTGAAGCTGTCGCCGTTGACCGGGGAGGAGGGGTTCGAGCTCTCCCCGTAAGCGCTCTGCATGATGATGCCGTTCGCGGACAGCGACAAGTTCGGGTTCTGGCCGTTGGCCTCGACCGGGTCGAAGGTCGCCTGCGCATAGTCGGGGAGCGGGACAAAGCCGCTGCCCACTTCTGGTGTCTCGACGATCCATTCGGCAGACGCCATGCTGGACTGGTACTGGAAGCTCTGGGTCCAGGTCCAGCCGGCCGTCGCGTCGGTCATCGTCAGCTGCCAGGTCTGTACCGAGCTCGGCGAGCACGCGGCGGTGCATTGCAGCGAGACGGTGATGATGTCGCCCGGTTTGACAGGGTTTGAAATGCCTACCGCACCGGCCGGGTAGAGCTCGTACCACGCGCCGTATGATGTGGCGCCGGTGGTAAAGGCGGTTTCGCCGGTGCCGAGCTGGATCAGGGTCGAGTCACCATCGCCGCCGATCCCGACCCAGTTGACTGCCGCCTCCTCGCCGGCCGGCGGGTTGGAAACGCCGTCATAGGACACGCTCGGGATCTGCCATGTCGCCGAGGCAGAGTTGTAAGGCGGCGAGGCGGTGACGGCGTAACCCGACCAAAACGAGCTGACGATCGTGTTGTGGAAGCGGTAAATGCTGCCGTCGGGATTTCGATACGCTTGCATCGGCGCGTGCGTCCCCCCTCAGACGCGGGGGTGGTCTGGGCGGCGGCCGGCACACTCGCCACGACAGCGGCGAGGCCGGCGGCGCATAGGCCGCGTGCGAAATGCGGATTCATTCTTTCCTCTCGATTGATCAAAGCTGTCGCTGCTGCGTGAGAAGACCTCACACTAAAAAAAGCGCGTTCTCAGATGTTAAATGTGTAATAGTTACTAATTGGTTATGAGTCGAGTTAGCGAAATTTTGTCAGCTTTAACACGATCTTGAGAAAAACTATCGTTGATATATTAGCTCAATATTCGACTGGATTATAGAAGGCGAAAGCCTGAATTTCTGCGAGAATGCTTCGGATCGGGGCTACGCCGGACCCCGAAAGCAGCTAAGAGCCGCTCGAGGGAGAAGTGACAAAGAAGCTGTCGGCATTGCCGGAGGATCGGTCACATGCGCGCTGGGAGGTCGATCGAGCCGTACCCCGGGTGCCGGCAGACGCGATTGCCGGGAGTGTCGTGTTCGTAGTGGCCTTGGTCGCGCGCCTCCTGCCGGTTTTCGTTTTTCCCGGAATCAACCACCCGGACGAAGTGTTCCAGACCGTCGAGCAGGCGCACAGACTGGTCTTCGGCAACGGTCTCCTGCCGTGGGAGTTCGTCTACGGTACGAGATCCTGGGTGCTGCCGGGGGCGCTCGCCGGGCTGATGGCCGCCGCCTCGGCGTTCGGTGACGGCCCCGATTACTACATGCCGATGATCGGGTTGGCGCTGGCCGCTCTTGGTGCAGCCAGCGCGCTATGTGCGTTCCTCTGGGGAAGACGTTTCTTCGGAATTGCGGGCGGGGTCATTGCAGGAACCCTGGCTGCCGTTTGGATCGATGCCGTTTATTTCGGCTCGCGCACTCTCAGTGACGCAGTCGCGGCTCACATCCTCGTCATCGGCATCTACGCGAGCAACCCGCGCGCGCAGACGGTCGTGACCCGGCAGCGTGCGGCCGCCGCTGGGGCACTGCTGGTCCTCGCCGGCTCGGTGCGGGTTCAGCTGTTGCCGGCGATCGGCGTGATCGGGCTATGGCAGCTGTTGACGACGTTCCGCAGCCGGCGCTTTGCCTTCGTCGGCAGCGGACTCTCGATCGGGCTGCTCTACGGCGCCGTCGACGCTCTCACCTGGAGCTATCCGTTCGAGGCGCTATGGCGCAATGTCGTTGCCAACCTCTATTACGACATCCAGACCGCGCACGGGGTCATGCCGTGGAATTGGTATCTGAGCACCCTGCTCGAATACTGGACGGGGCTGAGTGCAGTGATGCTGGCATTGTGCTTGATCGGCGCCGTGCGGCTGCCGCAACCGTTCATCGCAGCCCTGCTGATCGCAGTGACCTATTCGATATTCGGGCACAAGGAATTCCGGTTCATTTATCCGGTCATTCTGCTCGCGATCATCGTCAGTGGCGTGGGGTTGGCGCAGCTCGTTTCCTGGATCGTCGAGGCCTTGTATCATAAAGGCTGGACCCGACGTCGCGCATCGGTCATGACGTGCGTCGCGGTTCTCGCCTGGGTAGTCCTTGCGCAACTGTCTTTAGCGGTGGGATCCAAGCCCTATAATACCCTGTGGAAAAGCGGTCGAGACATGATAATGGCCGCTCGCTACGTCGCGCGTCTGAAATCGGTCTGCGGCATCGGTGTGCTCGACCAGAATTGGTTCGTCACTGGGGGCTATGCGTCGTTCCATCACGCAGTGCCGCTCTATTGGGCGACACCGGAAGGGCCCCTCGACCCGGACTCCGTTGCCTTTAACACTGTCGTCTACGACCACGAAAAACCGGTCGGCGCCGGGTATGTCGAGCTCGCCTGTTTCGGCGATAGTTGCGTCGCGCAGCGGCAAGGCAAGTGTTCGCCGATTCCGATGTCGGACATGTCCCGCCCGCCGCGCCCGCTCGGCGCTTGGGAAGTCGAACGCTGACCCGGTACCGGCCGAGATGACTTGCATTTGAACGCGGGTCGGAACGAATGAACGCTTTGACGATCAATTCCCTGCGCTACCTAAATCGTAAAATTCGTTCGCTTCTTCCGGCCGCACTAGCTATCGCCGTCCTCGGGTTAGCAATCAGATATATTTATTTAAGGTTCTATAAATATTCGCCTCCGGAAATGTGGAATATGGACTTTTTCAGTATATGGTCATTTGCAAAATTTGCGCTCGCTAATCGTGTGCCGGAAATCTACGATAATTCGACGCTGCTGGATTTTCAGATGGATCTCGGCGCTGTTCCAAGCGAACGCCCTTATCCCTATCCGCCGTCTTTCCTCTTGATGATTTTACCGCTAGGCTTTCTGTCTTTTCCTCTGGCTTTCGCGACCTGGAATATCTTCACTTTTGCAATCTACTTTATCGCCTCGTTTTACCGAAAATGGCGTCTCTCCGCCGTGTTGTTATTAATCTTCTCGCCGGCGGCTATTCAAAACTTTTGTACGGGCCAGACTGGATTTCTGTCAGCTGCTTTAATTATCGGAGGTTTTCGCTTTGCCCAAAGCCGACCTATTTTGAGCGGAACTTTATTTGGATTGGCATCATTCAAGCCAACTCTTGGGATATTGATCCCGATAGCCCTGATCTCGGCGCGGGCTTGGCGGCCTCTGATTGCCGCTGTTGTGACTATTGCCATACTTATCCTCGTGAGCAGCCTGGCATTTGGTTGGTCGATTTGGCCGATATGGCTCGCGAAGCTGCCCACTCACGCGGAATGGGTTAAGGCGGTGCCGGACAAGTTCAAACCGACCATTACGGCAAACTTGGCTTTTCTTGGCGTTCCTTCGGCGCTCGTCCAAATTGTCCAAATCTCTACCGCAGTTCTGGTCGCCCTCACCATCTGGGTTTGCTTCCGGCGCGGGGTAACTATTCTCGCGACGGCGGCGCTCCTGGTCGGCACCATTCTCGCGACGCCTTACGCCTTTCTCTATGATTTGCCGATTCTGACCAATGCCGTGCTGATGGTCATCCGGCACAAAGACAAAACCGATCAATCGTTGACGATACCGGAGGCCGCCGTGCTTTTACTAGCGCTGCTGGTCCCGGAGATCACGTTGGAGACTTGGCGGCCGGCGATGTTCAGGAGCGTCCCGTTGTTTCTGCTGCTCGCAGTGATCGTCCGCGAACTTTTTCGGTTTCGGCGAGGTCTGGATCAGCCGAGGTCTGTCCCGGCCCGGAGGGAGGTGAGAGCGCGGTGAAGCTGGGCTATTTCGGGGATGCTTCCACAATGGCGACAGGGGGTGGCAAAATGACCGCAATGGCATGATACCATTCGTCAAGAGGTGGCTGCGCGAACATTGTTTCTGCCGTTGCTATCGCCTCGACGACGCGGTCGATTGCAGTTTTCAACGATCAACATCGCCCAAATCCGGTTGATGCCCTGGCCATTGGCGGCTTCACATTGTCGCACCAGCAGCGCGACAACCCCGAACGCGGCCATGGCCCAGGCGTGAGCTTTGAGAGCGGGGTGCGATTGACGCTCGCCGCAAGGCTCGGAACCGTATCTCGCCCGTGAGCTCCGCCGTAACCGCTCGCGCGGGGGGTGGGGACAACGTCGACCCCGCTCGAGCCGAGCGGCCCAATATGCGGGCATCAATGCCTTCCCACAACTGAGCCCAATCGCTCAAAAATTCGGAGCCCCGCCGATAGTTTCATAGGATAAAAGGTTAAAATTAGCATCAATCATAGTAAAAATGGGAAGTCTGTTTCCAATTGCAAAATATATAGTTAACGCTGCAGGATTTGCTGGGTCTAGGATATTTGATAATGTATAAGGATATTCTCTTGGTGTGCCGTACGTCGGGAGCAGATGATCGGAAAATACGAGGAGTCGGTCTTTCCGGGTCATCACGTTTCCCTCGGAGCGCACGCCGCGAGCCTCGCACCCTCGCAGACGTTTCAAGCGGCGTCTGCTTTCCAGGAGCAAGGTCTGTTCGACCAAGCCGAACCTCTCTATCGAAGGGTCTTGAGGCAGGACCGCAATCACTTTGCGTCCCTTTACAATCTCGGTCTCATTCTGCTGCAGCGCGGTAGAGTCGAGGAGGCGGTCAGCCTATTCCGCAAAGCCTGCTACCAAAAGCCGAACAACCCCGACGCCCACAACAACCTCGGTGTCGCTCTGCAGGCGCTGAAGCGGCCCGAACAGGCGGTCGAGCACCACAGGAAGGCGCTGGCGATAAGACCCGACTATCCCGAAGCCCTTCTCAGTCTCGGCTTCGCGCTGCAGACACTCAACCGTCCCAAAGAGGCAATCTCGCACTACCGGCGGGCGCTGGCACTCAGGCCAGATTATGCCGAGGCGCATCACAACCTCGCCACCGCGCTGCAGACGCTAAACCGTCCCGACGAAGCGATCCCGCACTATCAGCAGGCGCTGGCGATCAAACCCGAGCTTGCGGAGCCATATCATGATCTTGGTCTCGCCTTGCAGCTGGTCGGTCGGATCGAGGAGGCCGCCGATGCGTTCGAGAAGGCGATCGAACGCGCGCCGAGGAACGTGCGGTTCTACCGCAGCCTGACCGGGTGCAAGCGTATCGCCGCCGGCGATCCTTGCCTCGCGGCGATGGAGACGCTGGCCGAAGAAATGGCTTCTCTCTCCGAAGAAGAGCAGATTGACCTCCATTTCGCCCTTGGCACGGTATTCGCCGAGCTCGGACACCCCGAACGATCGTTCCCTCACTTGCTCGAGGGCAATGCGCTCAAGCGGCGGCAGATCGTCTACGACGAGGCGGCCGCGTTGAGGTCGTTTGACCGCATCCGGGCCGCCTACGCCGCTGACGTCATGCGCGATAAAGAGGGTCTTGGCAATCCTGCGACCGTGCCGGTGTTCGTTCTCGGCATGCCGCGCTCGGGCAGCACCTTGGTCGAGCAGATCCTGGCGAGCCATCCAAAAGTTTTCGGCGCTGGAGAGCTCACCGACTTCCAGGATGCGGCGGCCGGCTTCGGTGATGCGGGCAGCGCACCGATGTCCGCTCCCGAGACCGTCGCTTCGTTAACGGGCGACCGGTTGTGGCAGCTCGGGGCGAGCTACGTCGGGAGGGTCAGAGCGTTGGCCCCTGCGGCGGACCGGATCGTGGACAAGATGCCGGCGAATTTTCGACTCGCCGGGTTGATCCATCTGGCGCTCCCCAATGCGCGGATCATCCACACGGTGCGCGACTCAATCGACACCTGTCTCTCCTGCTTTTCGAAGCTGTTCGGGGGTGACCAACCCTACTGCTACGACCTCGGAGAGCTCGGCCGCTATTACCGCGCCTACGAGGCGCTGATGGCGCATTGGCGGCATGTGCTGCCCGAAGGCGTGATGCTCGACGTCCAATACGAGGCGGTGGTCGAGGACATCGAGGGCGAGGCGCGCCGGATCATCGCCCATTGCGGCCTCGAATGGGATGACGCGTGCCTGAGCTTTTATAAGACACGGCGCGTCATCCGGACGGCGAGCGCCGCCCAGGCGCGCCAGCCGATCTACAATACCTCGGTCGGACGTTGGCACCCCTACAGCCGCTTGATCGGACCCTTGATCGAAGCTCTCGGTATCGAACTCGGATAGGTTGCGGACCCCTGCGGCACCCGAGAATTGCCACAATCGCATGATAACGTGCCACTCGAAGTGGATGTGCACCCTCCCGGCGAGCGCGGCGCTGGGCTAGCCGAAATCAACCTATAGGAGAGCGTTTGCTGCAGATCCGCTGCAGATGCAGCAATGAGGGTTCGCCGATGCAATTGTCGATTGCGGCGGCCACGCGACCGAAGAGAGGCTTGCCTTCGCCTGGGGGCCGTGCGCAAATCACGGCCCAGGCGGCGAGCGTCGCACGCGCCGCTGGTGGCGGGGCGAGGACGAGATGAAAGCGCTGGTCGCGGTCAAGCGGGTCATCGACTACAACGTCAAGATCCGCGTCAAGGCGGACAAGACCGGGGTCGAGACCGCCAACGTCAAGATGTCGATGAACCCGTTCGACGAAATCGCGGTCGAAGAGGCGCTGCGTCTGCGCGAAGCCGGGACCGTCAGCGAGATCATCGCGGTCTCGCTCGGGGTGGCACAGTGCCAGGAGACGATCCGGACGGCGCTGGCGATGGGCGCCGATCGCGGGGTCTTGGTGCAGACTGACGCCGAGCTGCAGCCGCTCGCCGTCGCCAAATTGCTGAAGGCCGTCATCCTCCAGGAAAACCCCGAGATCGTGATCATCGGCAAGCAGGCGATCGACGACGACTGTAATCAGACCGGCCAGATGCTCTCGGCCTTGCTCGGCTGGCCGCAGGCGACCTTCGCCTCCAAACTCAGGATCAGCGACGGCCATGCGGAGGTGACGCGCGAGGTCGATGGCGGGCTCGAGACGGTCGCGATCAGATTGCCGGCGGTGATCACAACCGATCTGCGGCTCAACGAGCCGCGTTACGCCTCGCTGCCGAACATCATGCGGGCAAAGAAAAAACCCATTGTGACGACGACACCGGAGGCGCTCGGTGTCGATGTGACGCCGCGTCTGGTCGTGCTCAAGGTCGAGGAGCCCCCGAAACGACAAGGCGGACACAAAGTGGGCTCGGTCGCCGAATTGGTCGACAAGCTCAAGACCGAGGCGCGGGTGATCTGATGGCGGCCCTCGTCGTCGCCGAGCACGACAACAGCGCGCTCAAGCCCGCGACCCTCAACGCCGTCGCCGCGGCCAAGGAGATTACCGGCCAAGAAGTCGACATTCTCGTGGCGGGCAAGGACTGTCGCGCGGTAGCAGAGGCCGCCTCTGCGGTCGCCGGAGCTCGCAAGGTGCTGCTCGCGGACGACGCGGCCTATGACCATGGGCTTGCCGAGAATTTGGCGCCGCTGCTGGTCAAGCTCGCCCCCGGCTACGCGCATCTGCTGGCGCCGGCAACGACTTCGGGCAAGAATTTGATGCCGCGGGTCGCGGCACTGCTCGACGTGATGCAGATTTCGGACATCAGCGCGGTCGTCTCGCCCGATACCTTCGTGCGGCCGATCTACGCCGGAAACGCGTTGCAGACGGTTCAATCCAAGGACCCGATCAAGGTCATCACGGTGCGCGGGACCGCCTTTCCGCCGGGGGAGGCGACGGGCGGCTCGGCGGCGATCGAGACGATCGAAGCGACCGGCTCGGCCGGGCTGTCGGAGTTTGTCCGGGCAGAGCTGTCGAAGTCGGAACGTCCCGAACTGACCAGCGCACGTGTCATCATCTCCGGCGGGCGCGGCATGCAATCCGGCGACAACTTTCATTTGCTGGAAAAGGTCGCCGACAAGCTCGGTGCCGCGGTCGGCGCCTCGCGCGCGGCGGTCGACGCCGGCTTCGTCCCCAATGATTACCAGGTCGGCCAGACCGGCAAGATCGTCGCACCGGAGCTCTACATCGCCGTCGGGATCTCGGGCGCCATCCAGCATCTCGCCGGAATGAAGGATTCGAAGGTGATCGTCGCGATCAACAAGGACGAGGAGGCGCCGATCTTCCAGATCGCCGATTACGGTCTTGTCGGCGATCTGTTCAGGATCCTTCCCGAGCTCGACGCCGAGCTCGAGCGCCGGCAGTGACGGCGGGCTCGGTGTCGTTCGACCGGTTGCGCCGCATCGGTGTGATCGGCGCCGGGCAGATGGGTGCCGGCATCGCCCATGTCTGCGCGCTCGCCGGCTTTGAGGTCACGCTGACCGATGTCGGTGAGGCGGCTCTAGAACTGGGCCGCGAAGCCATCGGTCGCAACCTGTCGCGCCAAATCGCTCGGGGCAAGATCCGCGAGGAGGACAAAGCGGCAGCTCTGGGCCACATACGCACCGGCCTCGACTACACGCTGTTCGGCGATTGCGACATGGTGATCGAGGCCGCGACCGAGAAGGAAGAGATCAAGCGCGAAATCTTCAAGAAGCTGATCCCGACCTTGAAGCCCGAGGCGCTGATTGCGACCAACACCTCGTCGATCTCGATCACCCGGCTCGCCGCGTCGACCGATCGGCCGGGCAAGTTCATCGGCATGCATTTCATGAACCCGGTGCCGGTGATGACCCTCGTCGAGCTGATCCGCGGCATCGCGACTGATGAGGAGACTTTCGCGCTGACCCGCGACTTGGCACTCAAGCTCGGCAAGACACCGGTCGCCGCCGAGGATTTCCCCGCCTTCATCGTCAACCGGATCCTGTTGCCGATGATCAACGAGGCGGTCTACACGCTCTATGAGGGGGTGGGTTCGGTCGAGGCGATCGACACGGCGATGAAGCTCGGCGCCAACCATCCAATGGGTCCTCTCGAGCTCGCCGATTTCATCGGGCTCGACACCTGCCTCGCGATCATGCAGGTGCTCTACGAAGGGCTCTCCGACAGCAAGTACCGGCCCTGCCCTCTGCTCGTCAAATATGTCGAGGCCGGCTGGCTCGGCCGCAAGACCAGCCGCGGGTTTTACGATTACCACGGAGAAAAGCCGGTCCCGACCCGCTGAGCAGCGAAATTTTGTCCCGGAATCTTGTCTCCGCACGGCCGATCCGTTATCAAGCGGTAACAATCGCGTGCTATTCCGGCCCGCGAGCGAGGATAAGCGGGACGGGTTTTGCGTGACCGTTTGCCTGGACAATTGCCCGGCTCTGGTGCTCAACGCCGACTTTCGACCGTTGAGCTATTTTCCGCTGTCGCTGTGGTCCTGGCAGGATGCGATCAGGGCGGTGTTTCTCGATCGCGTCAATATCATCGACCATTACGATGTCCGCGTGCATAGCCCCTCTTTGGAGATGCAATTGCCGAGCGTGGTCTCGTTGAAGGAGTACGTGCCGGCGGCGCGGCATCCGGCATTCACCCGGTTCAACGTCTTTCTGCGCGACCGGTTTACTTGCCAATATTGCGGTGAACCCTATCCCTCGCACGAGCTGACCTTCGACCACCTCGTGCCGCGATCACGCGGCGGGCGCACGATCTGGACCAACGTCGTCACCGCCTGCGCCACCTGCAATTTGTGGAAGGGCAACCGGCTGCCGCGCGAGAGCGGGATGTACCCGCGCCGCCGCCCGGTCCAGCCGACCACTTACATGCTGCAGCAAAACGGCCGCGCGTTCCCGCCCAACTATCTGCACGAGAGCTGGCGCGACTATCTCTATTGGGATACCGAACTCGACCCGAATTAACGGATTTGGGTTCGCTCGCTCTGAGGCAGCAAAATCAGCGGCCGAGGTCTCGCAACCCCGACTGTATCTAAAAAGCCGGCGGGCACAGTTGGGTCGCCGGCTTTTCGAACGTGGCGTGTGATGGTTACGACGACCGGCGGCGACGCGCTCCCTTTAGCAGCCCCAGCCCGGCGAGGGCCGTGCCAAGCAAAGCGAGACTGGCCGGCTCAGGCACTGGCGGTGCGTCCAACAGGGTAAACTTCGCGTTTGGTTGGATGTTCCAGTCGTTCGCATCGTCGAGTTGCAGCTGGATCATCGCGCCGTCCGACAAGGTGACGTTCGTTGTAAAAACGCCTGGTGCCGACGGTTTCCCCGGTCCAAATAATCCAGTCGGTGGTATTAGAATAGTTGGCAGAAAAAGCCCCGGTTTCCGTTAAGCTGCCGCTCCCACCTGCCGAGTCCGAGAAGCCGAGTGTAACGGTTACGGTTGACGTCTCCGTACCCGATCCGGAACCAGCCGGTGCGCCAATAAAAAACGGGGTCTCGGTGTACGGCGTCGCGAGGCTTTGATTGATAAAGCTTGCCAAGCCCGAGAATGACGGTTGGCCCGATACGCTCGAATGTATATTGGAAATGCTCTCGGAATAGGTGGTGGGGGTGGCAAAAGCGGGTTGAGCCACCACCGCCAGCAGCGGAGCCGCCAGCAGCGCAATCGTGGTCAGAAGGTTCTTTGTCATCTCGCGCTTTCTGGTCAAAAAAATCCTACGGCCATTATCGGCGCAAACAGCGTGCCATCCACGATATACCATTAAAATCAATAAGATAGAAAACTCTGCTGACGGCGGCGTAGCCCATTTGTAAAAAAACCGACACGCGTGACGAGCCCTTATTGTTGTTGTTAATAGTATTTTGGAAGGAGCTTCAGTTGTTTGGCTGAGAACACAAGTGCAAAGTCGACGCACATACGTGTAAAAAAAACCGACACTCGCGACCGACAGCCGTTGTCACGGATCGGGCTCCGGCGCGGCGCGCGCTCGGGAATTTCGATTGGCCTCATGCGGAGGCGATCGCGCGAGGCGGCGGCCAGATTGCGCTTGAGGCAGACGGGCGGACCCAAGTCAAACTACCCCGCGCATACTCTCTCGGTTCTTACGAACGGGTTAGAACGAGGCGTAACATATTGACTTAATTACTGTTGGCTGCAGCCTATCGACGACTCCCGAAATCGCCTGCTGCCGCCGCGCCCGCGAACGCGGAAGGGTCGGAATGCAGATCGAAGCGCGCCTGGCCGACAAACTTCAGGCGATCGCCGAACTCGATCTCGACGAGTTGCAAGCAATCGACCCGCCGCGCGGTTACGGCCGCGACTGACGCAGGAGGTTCACCCGGCATCACCCAACACCACGATTAAAATTGCTGAACTTGACGCACACAACTGAAATGTGTAAAGAAATCCGACACGGGTATTCGGGGTTGCACACCTGAGGTCGGCTGAACTTAGCCTGGGCCACATCAGACTTCGCAAACGGCCTCCCCTGTTGTCCCCCTGATAGACCGATTCGCCCCCCTGCAGGGCGAAGTCAGACCCCCTGGTCGTTCGAACCTTAACTCGACTTTCAAGTGTCTGATCCAGATGGCTTTATCGAAGATAACCGAGGCAAATTTCAGGACCGAATCGATTATTCGCCCTGTTTTGCCGCTTTTACAGGGGTCGGGGATTTTCGGCAGACCCCCACGGTCCTGGAGATCTTTGGTAAATCACACTGATGCAACGAGTTTTTATAGGGATACACGGCCGGCAAATTTTGGGGGAACGGTCGAGGTGGCGCCCGAGTTCTCTACGGCCGCGTCCCGCGCTTTCCGGCAATGCGTCTTGCCGGATGCGAGGCTCCCAGCGCGACCGGCGTTGGTGCGGACGGCGGGACTCGAACCCGCACCCTCTGGCGAGGAGCAGATTTTTAAGTTAGCTCTACACAGCTTCACCCGCCCTCACACAGCCTCATAAAATCCACTTGTTGTCCAGACTTTCTGCGCTATCTTGTCTCACCCGCCATCACGTACCCCTAATCCGTTTCACCGAAGATCTAGGGACAGATTAGGGATAAGGTGAGAGAGAACAGAGTTCATGGCAACCAATTGGATCACCGCCGCCCGCGGCATCCGTTATCGCAGGCACCCCATCCGCAAGCACGGGGCGCGGCTCGATCGCTACTTCACGCTGCGTTTCTCGGTCGGCGGCAAGCAGGTCGAGGAGGCGCTGGGCTGGGCCTCCGAAGGCTGGACCGTGGCCAAGGCGCAGGACAAGCTCGCCGAGCTGCGCAAGGCGCAGCGCACCGGTCAGGGAGCCGCCACCCTGCGCGAGGAGGCCGAAGCCAATCGCCGGGCCGCACGGCAGCGCGCCGAAGAGGAAGCCGCGCTCGCCCGCCGGCTGCGCACCGTCGGCGACCTGTGGGACCGCTACGCAAAGGAGGTGGTCGCGGTTGAGAACAAGCCCTCGACCGTCCGCCAGAAAACCCGCATGTGGACGCGTCGCATCGCGCCCGCGATCGGCCATATGCCGATCGCCGAGGTGACCGAGGAAGACGCCGGAGCCGTGGTGCGTGCGCCGCTGCGGCTCGATACCGCTGGCCGGGTCATCGGCGGCAAGGCCGAGGCCGGCAACGTCTACCGGCTGCTACATCACCTGTTTCACAACGCGCTGCAGTGGAAGCTGCGCCCGAAGGAAGCCGGCAACCCGCTGGAAAGCGTAAGCGAGCCCAAGGTCAACCGCCGCGAGCGGCTGCTGACCGGCGGCGAGGTCGGCGCTCTGATGAAGGCGCTCGATGCCGCCGAGGCCAATTGGACCGAATGCCCGCAGACCGTGGCGGTCATCCGAGCCGTCATCCTCACCGGGGCTCGCATCTCGGAACTACTCTCGCTGCGGTGGTCGGACATCCGCCGCGACGAGATAGAGCTACATCTGCGCGATAGCAAAACCGGCTTCTCAAGAAGGCCGATCTCGACCGCAGCGCTAGCCGTGCTCGACAACGTCGAGCGGATGCCCGGGGTCGAGTACGTCTTCCGCGCCGTCAAGGAGGCTACCGCCCCGATCGCCTACAACACGGTCGAGAAGGCCTTTGGCCGCATAGTGCGCCAGGCTGGTGTCAAACGCTGCACGCTGCACACACTAAGGCATTGGTTCGCCACAATGACGGCGAATAGCGTCAGCAACGCCCGCGTCGGCATGGCACTGACCGGCCACAAAACCGTCGTGACCTACATGGGCTACGTCCACTCGGACAAAGAGCAGGCCCGCGCGCTCGCCGAGCAGCTCGCCGCGCTCGCCAGTGGGCTTGCCGAGGCTGCGCCCAACGTCGTCGCCCTGGCGCTGCCGCGCACAGTGCCCAAAGCGGCCTCGCCCGCGGCGGACGGCTGACCGTGCGCCGCCCCGGTGGGATCCGCTTCGCGATCATCATGGTCGTTCTTGCTCCGCACGCCCGGCCTACAGAGACCTAATTCGTGGGTCCTGAGTGGGGTTTAGGAGAGACCCCGGCCTTGGAACAGGACCCATTCGCCGGGTGCTGCGCACGGCCTATGGCCATCCCCCATCGGGCCTAATGCCGGAGCGGCCCGGTAATCCAGGCCAGCGTGCGCGCCTCGGAGCGACGATTTTCCGGACATCTCGCTTCGCGTAGTCAGGGATCGCCGCTGAGGCTCGCCAAAAGCCCGAGAGGGGCGAGGGTATCGGAGGCGGGAATATCGGAATCGGGCCGCTCCTGGCCTGTCAGCGCGGCGTCCTGGCCGGCGTGCGGAAGACCGATAAGCACGTCTAAGCGGATTTCGGCTGATTACGCCGGGCCAGTTGAGCTGAGTTGGTCATCGGGGTTCCGGGTACAATCTCCCCAACGGTGCGCCGACAAGCGCGACGGTCACCGCCCTTCGCAGTGCGTTGCCGAGATGACGAACTGTTCGGAGAATGAGTGGACGGCCATTATCCCACCCGGGCATAAGGCCCGGGGGGGGGGTGGGGTACCCACTAAACGATGGGCTGGTACCATCGCGCGGGTCCTCTTGCGTGAGGGACTGCCTATAATAAATTTGCGCAAATTCATTAGCTTGCGTTGTTCCAACGAACCTAACCCCCAACCAGCCTTTCAGCGTCGCTTCCCTTCGCGCTGGATCAGAAACGCCACTTTAGGATTAGGCGGCGACCCGTACGAGAGTAGTGGCCAGCGGCACTGGCCGAGCAGCGTTCGGCAGCGTCATGGCCACCATCATCATCCACCGCACGACGGAGGCCAGCACCGAATATGCAGGCTCCATGCGGTCGACGTCTGAACGCCGACCATGCCCATGTGGATGAATCTGACGCTTGGTACCGGTGCTGGGGGTCCGCTCGGGGTGGTAAGCCGACCTTCGCCAAAGCCATGATGAACGGAGAGGTAGCGCCGATTCCGGTCATTCGTAGTACTGAGACGGAGCGGCAAGGTTCGGCATCCTGTTTTACCCTTATTTCTATAAAGGAGGACCAAGGGAACGAGCGATCCTCTGGGGGGTGCGCAGGATAATCGCTTGTTGACTAGCGTTCGCAGATCATATTCCGTACCCTAGCGGCTATCGCTCAAAATCGGTACGACAGGGAAACCGGGATGCCTATCCAGCAGTTTATACTTCTCCCCCGAGACGGCGTCCGTGCCGAGGATGCAGATTCGGGTTCGATAATGAGGAGCCTGCATTTTGCATCGATTGCTCACCCTGGCAGGGTGGAGGAACTTCCAACGGCACAACACCCCAACCTTCGGATAATTGATACTGTTGAGGAGGAGGGCCCGAAACTCGTTGAGATCGACGTGGCCGATGCACAGATGGTGAACAGCCAACACGGACCGGTCCGTTTACTCGCGGTGGTACCCTACAAAATTCCTGAACCAATCAACCCGCCAAACCCAGCGGACCTAGGAATGTCGGGCACAGCACCCTACCAGGCTGCCCCAACGCCGTTTATCGTGGAATGTATTGAAAATGGCACACGCCGTCAGATGTCGGGAGTACATGTTGTCGCAAGTGGCGGCGGTCGAAGCGATAGCGGCACAACAGATGCAGCTGGACGTGTCGGGCTCACTGTCGTCGGAAACAGGCTCGACCGGCTATGGGCTTACACGAGTGTCGCTCACTGGGGTGCCTACCGCGCTGACCTTTCGATTTCAAGTGGTGCGCACGTGGTGATTGCTATCGATCCCCTATCACCTCCATACAGCGACGCAATTGCGAATTACTATAGTGCCTCGAATTTTGACGCCAGTGTTGGGGTCACTGTTGGGGTGGTGGACAGCGGTGTTGGGCCACACGCGGATCTAAATATTGTAGGCGGGGAAAACACTGTCGTGGGCGCCGGCGAGTTGCCGAGCCAGTATGAGGACTGGCACGGCCACGGCACACATGTTGCCGGTTTAATTGGCGCCTCGCGGTCATCGCACGCCGGAGTTCGCGGTCTTGCGCCAGGCGTCCGAATCTTTTCATATCGCGTTTTTGGCGCAAACGGCAACACAAGCAATTATTCCATTATTAAGGCAATGTTTTCAGCAAACAAAAGTTGTTGCGATATTCTTAACCTTAGCCTCGGCGGCGGACCAGTGGACACAGCACTTGAGGCTGCTATCAATGATGCTCGAAACCAAGGAATGCTGGTCGTTGTCGCGGCAGGTAACGATTACCGAGACGCAGTATCCTACCCCGCAGCGTACCATGGAGCGACTGCCGTTTCCGCGCTTGGGATAACTGGTTGCTTTCCGTCAGGATCAATTTTCGAGTACAACGTTCTCCGGCCGCCGCATTCGACCGCTTACGTGGATGAGTTCATAGCCAGCTTTTCGAATATTGGGCCAGAAATCGCAGTGACCGCCCCCGGCGTCGGTGTAATCTCGACTTTGCTGAATGGTGGGTACGGCGTCATGAGTGGCACATCCCAGGCTGCGCCCGTAGTCACCGGTGCGGCGGCCTGTCTCCTTTCACGGGCACAAGATCCGGACATATACAATATGACGCGGAACGCAAAGCGATCCGCTATGTTAGAAAAGTTGGTGCAGAGCTCTTGTATTCCGCGAGGCTTCGGCCTATCATACGAGGGCTATGGGTTGCCAGACCCAAAGTTGGTGTGAAAATGGCCCGCTATATTCTGACGAAAGAGGCTGCGGCCTCGGGAGCCGCACGGGGGGCCATGTGGACAGCGGAACAAATCCGACGGCTGCCGAAAGTCCATGTGCTGGACCAAACCGGCGACCGTATAATGCTCATCGAGGTGGATCCAAAGGCCGCGGAAATTCGTCAACTCCGGGCCCACGGCTGGAAGGTCCATCCAGAGGTGGTCTACGCGGCGCCGTGGAGATCGGCTTGGTGCTTCTAAATCGCCTCAGCGGCCTCGTGCCCGCTAATTAGTACTTTCATTCCCGCTCCCGCTCCACCTCGGCGAGCACGCGATAGGCGCTTACCGGGTACGTGCCGGGGTTGCCGAGCCGAACCACACTCGGAAGCATGTTTTATTCCGCGAAATTCGTCGCGGCTAACCCACTGGAGCGCTCATTTTTGGGGGAGGTTTTGCCGTTTTTTCGATTCGTGGCGCCTCGTCGAATGGAGCCAAGCTCCTCAGTGATAGCCCACTCGCCTCGTGGGTGCTGGTCGAAGGGTTACCGCTGAGTAACCCCCGTCAGCTGCGGCTGGCGGGGGTTTTCGCGTCTATCCACCCACCACGAACGAGACGTTCCGCGTCTTCAAGAGCCGTCTTCGCCGCGGCGAGCCCTCTCCACCGCGGGCAGCTTGGCTGCCGCGCAGGCACGGTCCCGCGGGAGGTAGCTCATGAGGAGAGGCGGCGTCGACCCACGAGAAGGTGTGGCCCGTCGCGATCTCGGCGATCCCGCCGTTGACCCCAAACCAGGCGGCGATGTCGTGTTGCGAACGGCAGGTATGGGGCATGCGCCGGCGTTGCCATCGATGGAGGCGAACGGCTGCTGTGGGTCGCGAGCCGCCCTCCGAACCGGGTACCAAGCGTATGACTCGTACCAACTAGATGCCAGTGCCGAGAAATAGATAGGCCCATGCCGCCGCCGTGACCGTGGCGACCGGGCCTAACAACGACGACGCGCGGTGGCGGAGAAGCCTGCACAGCACGTCGACCCATATCACCACGCTATTCCAGGATGCCCTCGTTGCTCAGCTTGCTCTCGCCGACATCGGAGGAGAGACGGACGCGGCCACATGGCACGAGCATAGGAGGGGCCGAGCAGGAGGCCCAAGCTATCGACCGTCGACCTTTGCTGTTGCTTACTATTTAGCGAACGTTTAGAGAACATCGTCGACGCACGATAGAACCACCAATGTTCTTCACCTTTCCCGATGACGCTCGATGGAACGCGGATCGTCAGGCCGTGGAGTTTGGCGTCGAGATCGGGGAATACAGTGGTGTCGTCCGGGTGCCGCGGCGCGTGTTCCAGCGCCTCCTACCGGAGCGGCCCACCCCTGAACGCTGCATCGAGGCGTACTATCTCCAGCGAACGCGGTTCGAGAGCGTCGTTGAGCGGAAGCTCCGGCGGCGCCAGTTGACCGAGGACGGTAACATAGAGATCAGCGGGCGGGACTTGCGATAGGTGTTGATCCACGTTCACAGGATTTCCTGCAGAGCGCGGCACCCGCTCAGTTGGGAGTTGGGGACCCGGGGCGCTGGCAATTGAGCATCATCAGCCGGTGGACCAACTAGAGATGCTGAACATCGCCGAAGGGAGCGGGATTTGACCGCCAGCCTTGTCGGAAAGGAAAGAGCGTGATGACCGTTGAAAATGTTTCAAGACCGCACTTCACCCACGGCGGTGCGCGGGTTGGGGCGGGCCGGAAGCGCGGCGTGCCCAACCGCTGGCCGGCGGCACTGGCAACCGAGATCCGCCGACTCGGCGACGAGGTCGCCCACCTGCGACAGCAGCGCCGCAACGAGCACGAAACGCTGCCCGCGCTGCTGCGCCGTATGACCGAAATAGAGCGCCTCCTGAAGGGGACCGACTTGCATGTCCCGGCGCGTGCGACCCGGCGGCGCCCATTGGGGGTGTGATCCCTGTGACGAACTCGCTCGCCGCCCTGGATGCTGATCACCGTTCTAACCGCGCCGCGCGTCAGCCGAATTTCGACACAATCGGGCGCCGCCTCATCGGTCGCGTGCAGAGCGGAAACCGCCTGGTTGAGCGAGTCGGCAGGTACCGCGGTCGGCGTAGTGCACTCCGCTCCCTCCTCATTCATTTCGATGCTCAACGCCGTGAGGGTGCTTTTTACGTTGCGCAGCAGAATATCAAACTGTTTTCAAAGAGGTGCTAATGGCGCGAACCTACCAAGCGCGAGGGGTGTGCTTCGGGTGCGCGCCACGACTTATCGCGAAGCGACAAGGGCGAGAATCATAAGGTCAGACCATCAACGGCCCGTCTAGATCAATGGACCTGCGATTGGCGACATGTTCAATCCGTTCGCGCCCAGGAATTAGAAACTTAAACTGTCCTTGGCTCTGTAGACCTGCTCGATGACTCTGGTCCGCAGTTTTACCCAGTCCGCGGGCGGAACTTCGCATTGAAAACCGAGAACTGTACGAGCTGCATTGTCCTGGCAGGTTTTGGCGATGCGCCGGCGACGCCCCGCTGCATCGGTCGTGTCCACGTCGTAGCTGACAATCACCAACATTTGGTGCGTGCCAGCCCGAACGCAGCACGCGGCGGGCTCGGAAGTCCAGGCTCCCATCGTCCTAACCAAACCCAAAGGGCAGGGCCCGGCCTGTTCTCTAAGGGGTCGCTTCAGCAAGCATCGCAGGCCTACAGTGCATCAGGTAATCGGAAAGGGTTGGGTGGTCAGTTTCAGCCCCTTCTGCACCAGCGAGCCAGGAATACATTGTGCATTGTCCTCCAGGGCAGCCGGTTCCACAGGCGCTCCAGCGCGATCGAGCAGCGTAAAGTCGCCACTCATCGCAAGGAGCTCGTCGTGCTTGAGCGCATGCTCGGTGGGATGATCAAAGAGACGATCGTGTCGGTACCAGAAATTGCGCATTGTCTCCAAAAAGAATTCGCTGCTCGGCTCAAGTATCATAAAGAGGCCGCCTGGCACCAGCATAGACGCGAGGTTTTTTAGGTCTGGCCGAGATCGGCTACACAATGATGCAGACCGCCGACCACCATGGCGGCATCGAATTCCGCTACAAGCTCCATCGGCATCGTAAGGTCGCATTCCCGCGCCGCAAAGCCAGTGTTTCGCCGGTAGTTGACACAAGCACTCGGCGCAATATCGAAGCCCATGACTCTCGCCTGCGGGAATCGTTCGCGTAGCGAAACCGAATTAAATCCGGAGCCACATGCAAGATCCGCGATAAATTTGTTGTTCAGATCAAACCTATCCCACATCGGGCCAAATATAAACTCGTCGCGGTAACGAATGCTCCACTTGTCGTAATAATGCGAATCATAAGCGGTAAGAATTCTCTCGTAGTGATCTTTCTGTCGAAGTGATAGTAATGGTGGCATAGACGTAACATTCCTCACGCTTCAACCTACAATTTCCCCAATGCTGAAGCCCCTAAGCGGCACCTCTGCGTGGATGCCCGGGCCGACTAGCGCTTACTGGGTTAGGTCTGCGCTAGCTCTCCTGAGTCCTCCGAGCGCCCGTCGCTACCTAAAACCGCTCGGAACCGGCAGCCGTGAGCGCTGCGGGGTGGCTCTACGCAGCCACTCTCTCCGCCCGCAGGGGAGAATCCGCGTACAGGCGGTGGCCGCTCTGCGGCGTGAGCGCTTCGTGCAAGCTAATCAAAGCGTCGTGCGCACTGGCGCGCACGAACAAGTCTTCGCTTTGGGGCGCCTCGACGGGGTAGCTGATGGCGCGCCCGTCCGGCGCGACGTAGGACTCCAGGTCGATGAAAATCACCCTGAGACCTCGCTCGCGTGCGCGCATCTGTACCAACCGCCGATCGGCGTGCACCCCGACCACCAGGAGCGACCGGGCACGCGGATTGTAGTCTATGCGTGGATAGTAGGGCTCCCAGTCGTAGCGGCGCAGCGAGATTTCAGGCAGACCGAGATCTGCGCATTGGCAGTCGAAGTTGTTGGTGATGACCGGCCCGACCAGGTGGCCGCGCTGCCAGAGGTCGAGCATGTGCTGGTAGAACGGCGTCGCTTGCGCGACCAAACAGGAGCGATAGATGTCGGTCATTTCCCGGTACTTCGCCTCGGGGTCACGAAAGACTTCTAGCAGACCGTCGGCTCCTGCTCGGAACACAAAGCCGTAGTCGGCTTTGGAAACGCCGTAGATGCGATGCAGGGTGGACAGATGCGGAATACCAGCCTCGATCGACGGACCACAGCCGAGTTCGAGTTGAGCCGGTAGGTGTGCGGCGATGTCCCGAGCATCGATCAAAAGCGGCTGGCCGCGCGACAGGACTTTGCGTAAGCCCACGTTAAAGAACACCTTCCAAGGGCGCTCTTCCCACCCGTCCGGCAATTGGTGGCCGTCGCTCTTGAGGGTCAGATCTAGGTTGCGGTAGTCGCGGGGTATCGAGAGGCCGCGCTTCTGGTCATGGGGCTGAAGCTCGGTGTGCCGGAGGAGCGCAATCAAATCGCCATGACGCCACCGTTCGGCTCCCCGATAGCTGGCTTCGCTCCGCCAGGCTCCTTGGCGTAGCCCCTCGGCGATGGCGGCCCGGTACTCTTCGATCGACTCCTCGGGTAAAGTGAGGTTTAGGTGTAAATAGGCATGACGCAAGACGAAGGCCCGCCCTTCGAGGCCGTATTCGTCGTAGAAGTGCAATAGTCGCCGCTTTTTGTCTCCTTCGTGCTTCCAGCCCGACAAGCGCGCGTTGGAGGGATGCTGATGGCGGCGCCAGATGGATTCGGTGAAACGCCGATGCCAGCCGCTTGCGTTCGAGTCGATGTGCCCATGGTACCTTTGAAGCTCCCGGTCGGTCAAATCAGGGAGGACGACAAATGGGAATTTCATGTGAGTCTCCTGGCCAAGACAAAGAAGTCCGGGGCGAGGCCCCTCGCATAGAGCCGGTCAAGCTCTGGTGCGCTGAGAAAACCCTGGAACAGGTGGATGCTGCAGGTAGTCTCGACCCAGCGCGGCTCGAAGCCGCTCGATGCCAGCAGGTGGCAGAGCGACACGCGTGAGAAGAGGTGCAGATGATCGGCTCGGAAAGAACGATAGGACGCGCCAAACACCTCGATTTCCATTGCCTCCATGCTCGGGACCCAGAGGGCGAGCCAGCCGCTGGAAGAGAGCGCCACGCTGGCGGTACGGAGCTCGAGCCGAGGGTCGGGCAAGTGTTCGAGCACGAACTGGTAGAGCACTGCGTCCCACCCAGCAGCGGTGATATCTGAGTCGGGATCCGCCAACGCTTGGGACAGCGTCCCGGGGTAGCTCTTCAGGCCGTATCGACGCTCGGCCTCAAGGCAGGCATGCGGATTGACATCAACCCCGCCGGTGAAGAGCCCTCGGCGCTCGGCCGCCACCCTGGTGAAACCGTAACCGCTGCCCACCTCAAGCAACCGTCTGAACGGTTCGCCGGCGATTTCGCTTATCCGAGCCATCACTCGCTCGCCCTTGGCTTCGCGATACGCGGCTTCGCCTCCGTAGTCATGGTAACCGACTCCGTAACGGTCGCGCTGACCGTAGTAGCCATCTCCGTCGTAGGGTTCATTGAGCGGGTAGTCGCCGCGGTCGAGCAGCACCCCGTGCCCGCACTCGCCGCATCGGCCGTAGAGGAGGGGGCCGGGTTGTCGTGCGAGTAGCGGGCTCACGCTCTCAGCTCCGCACACTGGGCACCGCCCCGCCAAGGGAGCGGGCGGAAGCGCCGCTCGGTGGGGCGAATACTTGGCATACGCGCGACCGAGCGCCCGCAGGCGAGACTCGGGATCGCCGTCGAGCGGCATGAGACGTTTGTATTCCGCCATCGTTTTCTGCCACACGTCGGCGTCGGTCTGCAGGGTTTTGGGGATGAGGGCTCGATGGGTCGGGTCTGCGTCGCGCTGCGCGTTCCCGTCCATCAAGCGGGTCAAGCTCGTCTCCGCCGGTATTCGCTAAGGGCGGTCAACAAATCGAGGGCAACGCCGACGGTGGAGCCGATCGGAATGCGGCCGAACGCGGAACGACCGGCGCTCCTGGGTCGAAACGGCGTTTTAACTTGGTGGATGTTGAGCCCGTGGTGGTGAGCCGCCACCATGACGAAGCACTGCCAGTGGCGAAAATGCCGACGAAACCCCAAGAGCATTTGGAGCACCTCTCGTTGGCACAAGAAAAAGCCGGACTTGTTGTCTTGGAGTGACATGTCAAAGGTGCTGTTCAATAGCGCATTGAGGCCGCGCGACAGCAGGTACCGGAGGTCATGACGACGCTCTCGCGTGGCACGGGTGCCCTGCACGACGTCCGCGTCAGTTGCCTTCTGAGCGGCCCATAGGCGCGCGATTTCTTCGGGGTCGTATTGCAGGTCCGCATCCAGCACACAGACCCAAGCTCCACGCCCGTGCCGGAGCCCAGAACGCCATGCGGCTGGGATGCCCAACCTCGTTGGGTGTCGAACCACCCGAAGCTCAGACCAGGTGGCGCTCAACCGCCGCATCGTCGGCCACGTGTCATCCGAGGAGCCGTCGTCGATCAGGATCAGCTCGCGCGCCGGGCCGGGTCCCATGTCTGGATTTGCGAAAGCGGCACGCACACGGCGGACTAGCTCCGTTAGGTTCTCGGCTTCGTTGAGACAAGGCACCAGCACCGAGAGGCCCTCGTGAGTGGTGGCACTCTCTGCCAGGCTTGTGGATACATAGGCCAAAACGGTCCTCCAGATGAGCCAAACCAAGATTTCCCAGACTCCCGGTGACCAAGTCCTGGCCTCCCAGAGAAGAGTGTGCATCGCAGCCAACTTCACTGGCCAAGTCGCGCGGACCCCCAGCCGCTGTGTCATAAGGGCGCCACCGGTGTCGAAAAACCATATGCGCGCCGTCCGAGAACGACGGTTTACCCACAGCGGCCGGCGGTCAAGCGAGCAAATACAGTTATCTCCGAAATACACTTAATCACAGGCTGTGGATAAAAATAATCGCGCTTCTAGCATCTCTCCGCGATGACTTTGTGACACAAAAGGGCGTGACTTGGTACAAGTCGATCTCTCGGGCTCTTCAGGCGATGAAAGAGTTCTTTTATTTAAATTTAACCATTCTACTCCCTCGACGAATAGTCTCTTCTAGCTCAGACTTTATCCCTGTCGCCGCCGTTGGCGCTGATTGCGGGCGTTAGGTATCCTTCGGCGGTTGAGCACGATTAATCACAGCGATTCCGTCGCCAGTGGCGAAAAAAAACCTCACAGTAGACTCTCGCTACCGCAGCAGCGCCGACACTCGCTCCATTGTGCTACTTTTGCTGACGGAGGACGAGCAAAGTCCTATTCCGGTAGTCGCGAGCTCATTCGCCGGTCGGCTCAATACCCTGTCAAACCCTGCCACAGCGAGGCGGACGGCCAACGGCGGCAGTCGTGTGGATTAGACGGGGGCGGGTGTACCAAGCGCGGAAAGGGGGTCATTTAACCCGGCGAATTGGGCACTCAGATCCGCCCCCCAGGGGGGCATGCCCGGGCGCATGCATAGGTGGTACGCCTGCTGCTGGCGCAACTTTATGCCGATTGCCAAGCGAGAGCGCCGTAAAAACAGGCTTGTGACGGGGCTGGGGTAATGCGATGCGCAGTGGCCTGGATCTTTCGAGAATGCCGCGCGGCTTGCTCGGCCCGTGCGTCTGCATTACTGGCTGTCGATCGGCAGTGATTGCGTTACTGGCGGCCACTGCAATGATCATTTCAAAGACATTGGAAACATCAGACGCAGCGCGTCGGCAGTGCCGCGCCATTGGCTTGCAGTGACCGGCGCTACTGCAGTGTACTGTATCGGGCGCCGGTCGGCCGAGGGAGTTGACCTATCGAGCTGCGGGCGCCGGCTGTGGGTCGGGTTGCCGGGGAATTGCCTGCGGCGGCCCGAGGAGCGAGGGAAGTTCCGGGGCGGCTGTGTGATGGGTCCGGCGCGTTCCTGGCATGAGCGGTGACGGCGAGGCCGGGAGCGATCGGGGGGAGCGTCGGGCGAGCGGCCCGATCATTTGGGGAGGCGCGTCGAGCTGCCCGAACCGCTTTTCCCGCCGCATGCGTTTGCCGCGGCTCTTCCATCGCCGGCTGTCGTTTGTCCTGCAGCAGCCCTTGCCGATCGCTTGGGCGGGCCGTGGAGCTGGGGGAAGCGCTGCGGAGGGTGTTGCGATAGGCTCGAAGCGGTTCTTGGCGCCAGCGGCCGCCGGAGCGGATCGGGGGCGAGGCGCCGGGTCGAGCGGGAGACTCGGGAATTGCTGGATACCGGGTCGAGCTGCCAGGTCGGGACCGGGGATTAGCTGGCGCGGAAGGGTATGGCGGTGGCCGGAGGGTGGGGTGAGTGCGTTGGTGCCTCGTGCGGGCCGCGCCAGGGCCTTCTGAGCGCGATCAAAACGCCGCGGCAGGGGCCAGGCCAGGCGGCGCCGGGAAGCGCGTCAGCGAGTCTCGGGAGCGCGGTTTCTGTTGGGGGGTGCGACGGGGCCTCGGGACCTGCCCCAGATTGCCGTGGGAACCCTGCGCCAGATTACCGTGGGAACCTTGCGCCAGATTGCCTCGGGACCCCTCGAGCAGGCCGGCTATGGGAACTTGTATCAGGCCGGTCTGGAAATCTGCGGGGGCACCTCCTCCTTTATAGGCCAGGATTTATTCAAGAAATCGGGCCGAGAGGGTGATGTAGTTCACACTGGCGTTCGATTGCTCGCCGGAGGGCCGTGGAGAGCGATTGTTGACGACGGTGGCAAAGGAACGGCCCGGCGCCAAGCAAATGCGCGTCAGCGGGCTCGGGAGCGGCCTCTGCGTTTGGGCCTGGGTGTTAATCAGGTTGGGCCTGGGTGTAAGGGGTCTAGGTGATGGTGCGTATTTTGTGGGTGTACGACCCCTCGGAACTAGAGTTGTGACTCCAGCGGAATTGTGTTCTCGGATTGCGCGGTCGGATATTCCGGCAAACGGTTGGCGCCGGCGCTCGGCATCGCGCAACAGCAGGTATCGAAGTGGTGTACGGGCGATCGGCGGATTCCCGAAAATCACGTGCCGGCAATCATCAAGCTGACCGATGATCCACCGCCGCGCACGACTCCGGCTTGGCGTCCTCCGCCCAATATGCCGCCGTCGCGCTCGAAGGGGTACCGTGGCCGACGCCAGGTACGTTTCAATCCGCGCCCACACGCGAGTGACAGCGGGAAGATACTACGGAGGCGAGTTACCAGCCGGAGGTATCGGAGTAGCGAGGGCTGGGGGCTCGCGGCGGAAAGATGCCGTGCCGGCGAACTCCGCACCTTGGGCGCGGGCTCGCAATTATTTGGCCGGAATTATCAAGGGCGTGCCCTACAACGCCCCACCTTACGGGCATGAAATGAAAAACCGCGAATATCGACGGTTTGAGTCGAGCCACAGGAGCTGCCCTCATTGCCGCCATCGACAATATGGGCTCATCGACGTCAACCACCCCACATGATACGGGTCCCGGTGCACAGGATGTTGAATGACTTTTGTCGCAGCCGCGGTATCCCAAAGGATAGCCCGTGGACCTGTGCCAAACCGTACGACGATTTCGTCGACAGCTTTGTCAATCTGCGCTGACCATCGCGCTCAAACGAGAAAGCTCATGCACCGTATAGATCGCTTTATCGTTGACTGCCCGTCATTCGAGGATTTTCGCCTGCGCGTGCGCGCCCTTTCTAAAAAGGAGAAGGGCGACGTCACCGAACGGCTCGCGCAGGTCTATCTGCAAACCGCGCCCGAATATCGGACCGCGCTGAAAAAGGTTTGGCTGCTGCGCCAAGCGCCTGCAAGCGTGCTTACAGCAATTGGCCTGCCGCGGGACGACAAAGGCATCGACCTGATCGCGCAGCACCGCGACGGGACGTATTGGGTCATTCAGGCCAAGTACCGGACTGACGAAGACGCGGCGCTCGGCTGGGAGGAGCTCAGCACGTTCTTTGGGCTTTCATCAGCGCCCCGGCGCAACATCAGCTTGGCCGTCATCGTCCACACTACCGCGAGGCCGATCAGCAATCGGGATCTCATGGGCGACAAGGTGGTCGAGATTGGCCTCGACCGGTGGAAGGAGGCCGACTGGTCACTGATCCGTCGCACCATCATCGAGAACGCCCCGGCCCGCCCGACAGCATTCGCGCCGCGACCTGAATGGAAGCAGGATCGCGCGATCGCCGAGGCCGTCAAGCACTTCATCAACCACACGCGTGGCCGATTGCTCATGCCTTGCGGCACAGGCAAGAGCTTGCTGGCGTTTTGGATCGCTGAGGCGCTCAAGGCGAAGTCCATCATCGTCGCGGTTCCGAGCCTCAGCCTGATCAAGCAGAGCGTTGCCGTTTGGATGCGCGAACTCGTCGCCAAGAGGCAGACGCCCGCTTGGCTGTGCGTGGCCAGTGACGATTCGGTAGGCGGCCTCGATAACGATGAGTTCGTGGACGAGCGCTACGACAGCGGCTTGCCGACGACGACCGACGCGAACGAGATCGCAGCGTGGCTGCGCAAGCTCGGCAACCATAAGATCATCTTCACCACCTATCAGAGCAGCAAACAAGTGGCTGGTGCGGCCAAACTGGCCGCCGTCGAGGTCGACCTAATCATCTTCGATGAGGCGCACCGGACGGTTGGCGCGCGGGATCGAGAGTTCGCCACACTGCTGCACGACGACGCGATCAAGGCGCGCCGTCGGCTGTTTATGACCGCGACCGAGCGGAAGATCGGCGGCGACGTCGACCTGTCGTTCTCGATGGACGACAACGAGAAGGACTACGGCCAGCGCTTCTTCACCATGACATTTAAGGAGGCGATCTCCCTCGGGATCATCTCCGACTACAAGATCGTGACTTACTCGGTGACCGAATCGGAAGTGAACGAGCTGGTCAAGAGTAACCGGCTGCTCAATTTGGGCCACAATCTTGAGGAAGCCCAAGCTCAAGACATGGCCGCCGCCATCACGGTGAAGCGCGCCATGAAGGAGTACGGCGTCAAGCACGCACTCGTGTTCAACAGGAGTATTCGAGCCGCCAAGGACTTCCGCGAAGTGCAGGACGTGCTGAACTACCTCGGCATCGGCCCGTATACTGTTAACTTCCACGTCAACGGCGAGATGTCAGCAGGCGTGCGCAAACAAATGCTTGATGAGTTCGAAGAGACGACCGCGTTCCCCGCGCTGATGACCAACGCTCGCTGCCTGACCGAAGGCGTCGACGTACCCGGCATCGATTACGTGATGTTCGCCGCACCGAAGCAGAGCGTCATCGACATCGTGCAAGCCTCTGGCCGCGCCATGCGCAAGGCCAAGGGGAAAAAATACGGCTACATCGTCGTCCCGATCATCGTGCCGGATGGCAAGTGGTTCGATGAGTTCGCGGAGACGACGACCTTCCGCAAGGTCGTTAGCATCATCAGCGCGCTGTCGACGCAGGACACACGCATCGTTGAGGAACTCAAGGCGATTTTTTGCGGCCCTACTCCCAAGGCGCGCAAGCCGAGAGAGCGGATCCTCAAGTTCGGCGGCACGGTGCCGATCGGATTCAGAATGTCGCTCGAACAGTTCGCCGACGCGATCACGACACAGGTGTGGGAGACCGTCGCGCGCGTGAACCCGCGTCCCTTCGAGGTGGCTCGCGCTTTTGTACAAGATCTTTATCTCAAATCAGTAAAGGAATGGGAGGCTTACTGCATATCGGGAAACAGGCCAGCCGACATTCCGAGCAATCCACAAAGAACTTATACAGATTCCTGGGCCGATTGGGGGGATTGGCTCGGTACTGGTCGCCAAGGTAAGTTTAGCTGGCGTCCATTCGAAGAAGCCCGTGATTTTGCCCGTGGCCTTAAGCTCAACGGCACAGAGGAATGGTGGACCTACTGTAAGTCGAGCAAAAGACCCAGCGACATCCCGACCGCCCCTTATTTGGTTTACGCCGCCGCCGGTTGGGTGGACTGGGGTGATTGGCTCGGCACCGGACGGGGTCGTATCGACTGGCGCTCTTTCGAAGACGCGCGTGCGTTTGTGCGTGGTCTTAAACTCAAGAACGGCACGGAATGGCGGGCCTATTGCCTGTCAGGTAAAAAACCCAGCGATATCCCGAACAACCCTAACGAGACTTACCCCGATGTGGGCTGGACGAGCTTGAGCGATTGGCTCGGCGCTGGCCGACGTATGGGCGGTTGGCGCTCTTTCGAAGAGGCCCGCACTTATGTGCGCAGCCTCGGGCTCAAGTCGCAAAAGGAATGGGAGGCTTACTGCAAATCAGGGAAAAAGCCCGACGACATTCCGCGCACTCCATGGCGTGTTTATGCCGATGACTGGGTTAGCTGGGCGGATTGGCTCGGAGGCAGGCACCACCACCGTATCGGCGGTTGGCGTCCGTACGAGGATGCCCGTAATTATGTGCACGGCCTCGGGATTAAATCGCAAACGGAATGGAAGGCTTACTGCCAATCAGGGGAAAGGCCTGAAGATATTCCGGCCAGCCCAAGCCTGGTTTATACCGATGACTGGGTCAACTGGGCGGATTGGCTCGGAAATGGTAAGTGGGCCGAGAAATGGGCCTCGCGCAGTTGGCGTCCGTTCGAGGAAGCCCGTGCTTTTGTACATAGCCTCGGGTTGAAATCACATAAGGAATGGAGGGCTTACCGCACATCAGGAAACAAGCCTGAGGACATTCCGACCCATCCTGAGATGGCTTATGCCGATGACTGGGTTAGCTGGTCGGATTGGCTAGGAGCTAGCTTGCGTCGCATCGGCGGTTGGCGTCCATTCGAGGAAGCCCGTAATTATGTGCACGGCCTCAGGATCAAATCAGAAGCGAAGTGGAGGGTTTACCGTAGATCAGGAAACAAGCCTGAAGATATTCCGGCCAACCCATCCAACGTTTATACCAGTGACTGGGTCAACTGGCCGGATTGGCTCGGAACGACTAAAATGAAGCCTAAGAATTGAATTGGCGCTCGTTCGATGAGGCCCGAGATTTTGTGCAGGACCTCAATCTCAAAACGAAGGGAGTGAAAAGCTTACTGTAAATCGGGGAATAAGCCGGAGGACATTCCGGCCAACCCAAACGAAGTTTATACCGATGTATGGGTCAACCGGGGGGCTAACCCAAGCGGGTGCTGCTGCCGTGCTCGACTACGGCAAGCGACGGGTCGAGACGTGGGATCGAGGCGAGGAGGAGCCGCCGCTGACCATTCGCCTCGCCATGGCGGCATTGGAGGGGGGCATTAGACCGATTGGCGATTGAGTGCTCGAACTATCGTAGCTCGCGCCGTTAGGGCTGACTGACGGAACATGACGCTCCGCCTCGCTGCGGAACGCCCGTTGTTCCGTCGCATTTCGCGGCCTTCGACGCGCGGTGAAGTCAGCCGACCGCGCGCCAGCGCCCCGTCAGCGCCGGGGGAACTCTTCGCCCTTAAACATTGCCGAGATGCGGGAAGCCGAGAGGCCGACCTTGCGGGCGACTTCGCTTTTGCTGTGTCCGAGGCGGAGCAGGTGTGCTGCTTCGATCTTCCGCTTCTGCCGCATCCGGGTCCGCATCCTAGCGGTCATGCGCTGCGCCGTGGTGCGGTTGATGCCGGTCTTCTGCATGACCTCGCGGACGACGTCTTGCGGTCGGGTCGCGGTGATTAGGGACGGGTCGAGGGTTTGCTTGCCGGGCTTTGGGGGCCGTGGCGGGCCGCCGTCGACCAGAGGCGCCGGGCGACCCCAGGGCCACCACAAGGCGATCGCTTCGGCTTCGGAGACGGCGGGGTACAGCCGATAGATCGGCATTGAGTAGATGATGCCGGCATAGAGCAAGAGCAGCTTCTCGCTGGCGAAGACGAGCATGTCGGCGATATGGATTGCCTCGGCGTATTGCGCTGCCGTCGGCGAGTCGCCTCCGGCCAGGCGGTTGAGGACATCGGCCGCGACCGGGTGACGGGCGTCCCATCGCGCCAGCGTGACCCGAAGGTAATCGAGCGCGGTCATGGCTTGATCGGGCGTGGCGTCGATAATCCGCACCCATTCGTCGGCTGCGGTCGGCACCCTCGCCTCGAACGCACAGGCGATCGAGTTTGCGAGGGATCGGGGGGCGCCGTCCATATCGCCATGCAGCGTGATCGGGCTGGCGAGCTGCATGGCGAGGCGCTCTGCCCTCTGCAAACTGCTGTTCAGGCGATGGAGCAGCTTGTCGCGCGCATCGCCAAGTCCGTCGCGCAGCTTTACCGCGTGCTCGCCCCGCCGGCCGACAAAGCCAGTAAAGCCGGTCGCGGTAAGGACGAATTCCGCCAGAGCGACGTACCGGCGCGGGTCCCGGAGGCTGTACCGTATCGGGCTCAGCAGCCGGTTGAGCGCGATCCGCGCCTCCTCCCAGCCCATGTCCGGCATCGCGCGAAATGTGGTCGCTTCTCGATATCGAGAGCTGTCCGGCGATCCCGAACAGGCAAACATAGCAGCGCGCAGCGCTTCCGGAGGCTTGACTGCAACGGCCTCGGGGAAGAAGGCCACGGCGGCTTGTATGGCGCTCAGGCCATCCTGACCGCTGTCGCGGTAACGGCGCTCATCGCTATCGTCGTCACCAAGCTCCAGCTCCGGCGGTGACGGCCCGATCGTGACGGAGGCCGGGAGACCGGTCATTCGCCGCTCTGTTCCGGCGCCTTCAGCACCTTGGTCGGCGCGCCCTGTGGCAGCAAAGGCGATCCGTCGCTATAGCCCTCGAACCCCCACTGCTCGGGATGAGGCAACAACTTGCGCAGGATACCGATCGCCGGCCCTGGCGGCTCCAAGGTTGGGGTCGCACGATTGGGCACCGCCAGTCTCTCCAACATCTCGACGACTTCGGGATTGTCGGTGGCGTGCAGGGTGGCCTCGGTCATCATTTCGGTCGTGTAGGTCGCCGAGTTCGCCAGCATGAAGGCGTGCCGCGCGGTCAGATGCTTGGCGGCGTCGCGCCGCACCTTGTCGCGCACATCCGGCGGGAAGCCGCCGGGGGTGAGTTGAATCCCCAGTCGCGGCCGGGCAAATTCGGCCGGATAGCACTCGGTGGCGAGTCGATCGAACTCCTCGATAAGGGGTGCCATCAGTGTAGCGGCGCGATCGACCAGCGCGCGGATTTCGGGAAACTCCGTGCCGGTATAGGAGCGGTTGACGACCGCCTCCAGCTCGGCCTCGCGTTGTTTGCGCCAGGCATCGGCGCGCACCCGATCCTCGCTCTGGCGCTGCTTGGAGGCCCTGCTGACGAGGTTCAGCTCAGTGACGCGCCATTTGCGGCTAACTGTCATATTTGTCTCTCTCTTATAAACTTTTGCAGCGATGCGATTGCAGAAGTGCAATCTTACCTGGCATCTACACTTTTGCAACTCGGGAACGTCACAAGTGGAAGTCACCTGAACCGCGTGGCCATGCCGCCCGTAAAGCGTCGCTGACTAATGGAATGACCTCCCCGCCTCGCCCGGGAACAGAGCGCAATCACCCGGCACTGCTTCGACCGTCGCGTATTTAATGCCGCGGAAAGCCAGATTTTCCGCCACGCTGCCGCAACCGCGCTGGCCGCCGGCGGCTGGTCATCGGATCCTCGCTCACCCCCCTCGTAAAATCACCGCGGGTCAGAGAGGCAAAGGGATCCCTTTCGCGCGTGCCTGCCACGCATAAATGCCCCACCCCCCGGTAAGGGGCCCCCCTCGCGTCCCGCGCCGTGCCCGACCAGGCGATGGCGACCGTTCTTGCCGGTGCGCGCATCGGCGAGAGCGTCGGCATCGGACGTGATCGCAGAGCCGCGAAACTAAAAGCATCAAGCGGCGATCAAAATCGAGCTTCAGCGCGCCGTCGCGAGCCCGTCACGTCGCATCGCGCTGCGGTCGGCGTCGGAAGCGACCAATTGGTCGCCTTCTCGGCACAAGATCCGCAAGCCGCACCAAATTGTCCTGCCTTCCGGCCCCACCGGAAGGCAAGTACCGCTTGGCGAGGTGGCCGATCCAGCGCCCGGCCGCGAGCAGCTCCTTGCTGCACAACCGTAAGTAGGTTATCTTGTGCATGCCCTTCGGTCGCGCAGGGAGCGGATCGCGGAGGCTCGAACTTCCGCCCAGCCGCATGCGGAGCTTTTGGGCTTTGGTGAGGGCGCGAAAGTGCGGGTTCTGCGATTGGGTCTCGTAGGCTAGCTCCTGGCACCGACGGCAGGCGAAGGAAGAGCTGTCGCCGCTATACAGCAACGCGCAGCGCCGGTCGCACTTCGGGCATCGGAACCAAGCACGATCGCCGCGGCGATGGCATGAGGTCAGGCGGCAGGTGGTCCAGTCGAGCCGCACAATCTGGGAGGCCCGCGGCAGTTCGCTGCCACCCGGCGGGCACCAGACAAGCGCCAGCTGCACCGCGTCAACGTGGACGTGGGCGTCGAGCCGCGCGAACCGCGTGCCGGCGCGCGACCATGTGACGGAGAAATGACCGCCGGGCCGCAGCCCGCGGCTCCACTGCCTCACGTCGACGCTGAGGCGGCTCTCGCAGGTCGATCGCTTCAGCCCGGCGGGAACGCGCGGCATCTTGCAGCGTCGCGAAGAATCGAAATCATTCGGCAATTTCCCAATTTTTTGTCTAAGCCTCTGATGCTACGCCATATTTTCTGCTCGAACCACTCCTCTTTCGACGAGATTGGTGAGGGGCGTGCCGAGGAGCGCTGTAACGCGTTACTTGAAATACCATTCGTAGCCGTCATCCGCGCGCGAAACGGCGAAAGCTCGCGCGCAAAAGCCACGAAAAGCTGCGGCGACCGCGCGGCGGTCGGACATTTGATCGGACTGGAGCCAGCCGTAATCGACGAGCGCCCGAATAAAGCCGTGGCTGAGGACGGCTGTGACGGGCACTTCCCCGCGCTCCCGGCGCTGGCGATGCCTGCGCACGCGCGCGGCGATGCGCGAGGGCGGCGGGCGATGTAACGCGTTACTTGGGCTCATCGGAGGGCTCTGTCGGCGGGTCAGCGTGGCGCGCTGGGATGCTGGCATGGATCGGCGGTCGGGTCACGGCTGTCGCCTACTCTGCCCGGTTGCCGGTTCATTCAGTCCGGCTCGGGGTAATAGCCCGAGAGGACATCGACCAGCCCCCGACCAGACGGCCGCTCCGGTTTCCGCGCGTGAACAACATTCTCTAGCCATCTGGGGCCCGGCGGCAGCGGCATCGCTCTCGTTGCTGTTTCGCCCGCCACAAAGTGGCTCGCCAAGCGGTCTCGGGTTTTTCGGGTCCATTTGTGGCTAGCGGTTGGTTTGGACCTCCGCCCCCCCTCCAGGATGGCCGTCTCCCGACCCCAAGAGGGGGACAGGGCCATCCCTGCCGGGGACCGGCGGGTTTACTACGTAGTAGTAAAGGGGGGTCTCGAAGGGCGTAAGTCATTGATATCATAACGATCGTTTAGTTGAATAGGAGCCCGGCATCGGAGCTTAGCGCGTAGAAGGACTTAGCAAGGAGGGGCTAGCGCGCAGAAGGACTTAGCCCATGTTTTCAGCCCAACCATTGGTTATGGGACTGGTGGTGCATCTTTGGGTGCCAAGGTGCGGTGCCACTTCTTGGCGTGTTTCTCGTCGCGGTACTCGATGGTCTTGCCGAGCTGTCGGTCCATCGCCTTCTCGAACTCCTTCTCAGTGAAATCACCGTGGTCTTCGTGGCGGGCAAGGACCTTTGGCGCATAGAGCCGGGGCGTTGGTTTGTTGTCGTTGACGTAGCGCCCGTCAGCTCTGACCTTGTCGAGCAAATCGCGGAACTTCGCGTCGCAGGCTTTGTTGCGCATCGGGCCGGTGCGCGGCGTGGCACCGGGAACGATGTTCTTGGGGACGAAGACATCGTCTTTGAGTACCAGCGGGATCTCGTCGCCCGGAATCGCATAGTTGGATTTGGCGCGGGTCAGGATGCGCTCGTTGGAAGGGGTGAGGGCGACGCGCAGCATTCTGGCGACGAGGTTTTCGTCTTCGTCGCCTTCCTCAACCGCCGGATCATGCAGCGCCAGCCGAGCGCGCACACCGCCCTCCCAGCCGGTCGAGCCCGAGTCGAGCGTGCCCTGGGCGACGCCGCGCCGCGACGGATGGGCGGAGAACACCCCGGCGCAATGGGCTTCATGGAAGGTGCCGTCGAGCAACCGGAGGAACGAGCCGACTTGGCCGCGATCATTCTCGTTGCCGCCGAAGAAATCGGCACCGACATCGAGGGTGGCGAGCCGTGGCCTGATGTCGAGGAGCTGTTCCCGCCAATGCGTGAACACCGGGGTCGTATCTATCCGCCCCGACCGCGTGAATCGGACGAAATCGGTCATCGTGACGCCGACCAGCGAGTTGCAGTGGCAGTGGACGAGTTCGCCAAAGCTGCGGAGGTAGTGTTCGAGGATCTTATCCGCGCGCCGCGCGATTTCCTCGTCGTCGTCCTCGCAGAACAAGCCGAGCACCGGACCGGGCTCGACCGGCAAGCCGCAGAAGTGATGGCCGAGCGCCCCCGAGATCAGCGCCTGCAACAGCCACAGGCTTTTGCGCACGCCGGGGATGCCGTACAGCCCGATGCACTGGCCGAGCGGGAGCCAGTTTTCCATGAACCACTCGCGCTCGGAGATATCCTTGTTGAACCATCGGCTGAGCCGCTGAGGCTGCCATAGCGGCGGCGGCTCTTCGACTTGCCACCCGCTGCCGATCGCATGTAATTCATCGGCCGGCACGTAGCTCGGCGGCTCGTCACCGTACCGGACTTTCTGGTACATGCGGCCGTCGGGGTCGGGTTCCGGCTCGCCGATGCGGGTGACCGGAAGATCGTGATCGGCGTTGCGCCAGACGATGCGCTCAACCCGACGCAGAGTGCGGCCGTACTCGTCGCGCCAACAGCCGTCGACTTCACGGACATAGGCGTGGCCCTGCCACACCGCGGTTGCGCGCAGCTCGCCTATGTCGTCGGGGTCAGGCGGATCGTGGCTATTGCCGCGGCTCAGCCGGTATTGCCCCGCCAAAGCTGCGGTCGCGGCCGCGAGCTTTGGATTGCCGCCCCAGAAGTCCTCAGCCATGACGGCGCCTCTCCCGCGGCCGGGAGCAGCCGGCATCAAAAGCCCGCCTTACCTTATTTTTGAGCTCGGCCGCGCGCCATGGGCGGCGCGGGTCGTAATCACGAATTTGCGTGGCGGTCCACAACAAAACTTCGAGAGCAAAATGCTCGGGTATCGCATCCGCACCCACCAGACTGCCGATCGCAAAGCATTCGCTGTTGAGGGTAGCCTCCTGCTCCCCGTTGGCGGCCCGGACGATCCGGCGACAAGCCGAGTCGAGTGCCGCCCGCGCATAAGGCGAGAGCCCATCAGCCGCTTCGACCGGCTTGCGAGGTTTGCGCTCTGGGGCGCGCGGCAGCAGCATGGCGGGGACCGCGGCGAGTGGCGTGTCGGGACCGGAGATGGGGTCCCACCAATAGCTCGGGCGGTTGGGATCGGACTGCGGGATGAGATGGGTAGGCACGATGACGTATCCACCCTCACCGCGCCAATCGAGCCCGGGGCCAATGCCGCGGCCCTTCTCGCCGACTGTATTACAGATTGCATGTTCGCCCGGATCGAGGTGCAGATGCAGCCCCCCCGAGGCGGAGTGAACCATCCGCGTTGGCGGCAGGACATCAAGCCCAAACCTGCCGCCGAGCGTATCAAACCCATTGGCACGCGGGTCCTTGACGTCGATATCGAGGACGACGAAACCGGAAGCTTTGCCGGTCGGGACCCCGATCAGCGCCTGTCGCCAACGTTCCCCCCAAGCGGTGATGACCGCCGGATCTTTTGATGCATCCCGCCAGCCATTTCGGGTCAGCGGGGCTTTGTCGGGCCAGGTTTTGCAGGGAAACACCGGCCAGCCGAATTTTTCGGCGTAGTGGAGGGCGATCCCGAGGGTGGATTTCCCAGAATTTTCTGCCATATTTGGAAAGCCCTTTAATCTCAGAAGCTTGGTAATCTCCTTGGGAAGGGTTGGCCGGGTGCTCCAACGCCCGGCCAATTTTTTGCGGAGCGCGCCCTACGGCGAGCCACGGGCAGCTGGGGCTCGGCGCCGGGTGGGCCGCGCTGTCTTTCTGGCCGCCCGCACCATCGCGTCGCGGGCTTTGGGCTCCAGGTTGGGATAGGCGGCGGTCCACCAGGCGCGCTCAGCGACGGCCTCGGTGTCGGGGCCGGGGTGGTCGGGCCCGATGATGGGCGTCCGCAGAAAGGTGCTGTGGCCGCGCGAGCGAATTGCCCAGCGGCGCCGCAGTCGGTAGCGCCGGTCCGGTTGCACATCAAACCACTGGGCATCAGCGAGCGCGTCAGCGGCGGCGACCTCGGGGATCAGCTCGGTCACGCCACCGCCCCCGCGAACGCCTCAGGGTGTTGGTGGCGCAGGGCCGCGAGCAGCAGCGCATTGAACCGGTCGCGCGCTGCGCGGTCGCGGAACTCGATAACGGCGTCGTAGATTGGCCTCCCCCACTCATCGAGCGCGACCTGGTCATCGGGACCGCGCCGCTGCCGCGCGGGCATCGCGACCCACAGCGCGCCCGCGGGGTTGCGGAATTCTCGAAAGCTCAGGATCTCTGCCTGCGTTGGCGGCAGCTGACTGGGCGCCGTATCGTGCTGCGGGCTAAAGCTCGGGGTGGTGATGTTGGGATGGTGACTTTGCGCGCTTCTCGCGTCAGGCGGCGCGCGGCCGCGGTTTCCCTCGAAGGACATCGGGGCGCCTCATCGGCTGGCCCGAGCTGGCTCGCCAGCGGGCAGGACGCGCCGCGGGCGCCGCGGTGCCGGCAGCGTCGGCGGCGGCCGGCGCGCTCCCAGGGTCGTGGCGAACCATGCGAGAAAAGGGTCGCGGGCTACGAGCGTCCTGTTGCCCGACCTGACAAAAATCGCATCAGCGTTCGGGATTTCGCGCCGGCTTCTCCGGTTTTGCGTCGTCCCCCAACAGATGGCCCCGCCGGTCAGCTCGTCCACCTTCGAGCCCAGAAAAACAGGCGGCAACTCGCAACGCAGAGCTTCAATAAATTCCTCCACATGGTCCATTTTCGCCATCCCACTTCCCGATTACACAGGCGCTGTATGTGATATATAATCGTGACGAAGGATGGGGCACAAGACTTTTTCACAGGGTGTGCCCGTTATTTGTTGGCAGGCAGCGGGTGCCCTTGTCTTGGGGGCACCGTCACCACGCACATGGGTGCTGCCAGCGCCCGGGGTTCGGCGGCCGAGTTTGTCGCGCGCACTTTGTCCACAATGCAGGCCCACGGCGACCCGTTTTTTGTGCCGTCTAGGGACAGCCTAGGGACAAAACTGCCGCAGACAACGGCCGCGGCTCTGAGCCGAAGCCTAAATCAGGCTCTAACGCTTTTATTTAATTGGTGCGGACGGCGGGACTCGAACCCGCACCCTCTGGCGAGGAGCAGATTTTAAGTTTCAATCCAGGGGTTTTCTGACCCGTTGATGTGATGAACAAAATTCCCTTAACCGCTTGATCAAACCCGAGTTTCTGAAGGGCTCCGGCTGTCTTGTTGATATGTTTGGCTAAGATCTTTATCTCCCTGGTGCTGACACCCCGCTGACACGCGAAGGGAAATTACATGCGGCGCGCGCCCGCTTTTTTGACGGATAAGTTGTGCGATGACGCGGCTGGACCGGAGCCGGGCCGCCATTATGTGATCTACTGGGATACGGAGGTGCGCGGGTTCGGCTATCGCAAGACAGCCGGACCGGCACGCGGATCCTTTGTTCTCAATTATCGCAATCAGAATGGGGTCGAGCGGCGTCTGACCATCGGCACGCATCGGGACCCGTGGCAGGTGAAGGCGGCCCGGAAGCGAGCGCTCGAGCTCAAAACCCTGATCGATCAGGGGCAGGATCCGCAAGGCGAGAAGAACGAGCGGCGTTCCGCGCCGCGGATGAATGACCTCATTGAACGGTGGCGCGCCGAGCATAAGGTGAAGCTGCGGCCGCGCTCGCAGCAGCAGAATGAGTACCTGATTAGCCAATGGCTGCAGCCCGAGTTCGGCACCCGACTAGTCGCCGACATTGAATTCGGCGACATCGACCGGCTGCACCGCAAGATCGGCGAGAACGGCACACCCTATAGGGCCAACCGGACGGTGGCCCTCGCGTCCAAGCTGTTCACCCTGGCGATCAAGTGGAAGATCCGGTCGGACAATCCGTGTCGGGGCGTCGAGCGCTACCCGGAAACCCCGCGCGAGCGGCATCTGATCGCGGACGAGCTGGCGGCGTTGAGCCGGGCGCTCGATGAAGACGAGGACCGTCAGGCGGCCGACATCTTCCGGCTGCTGTTGATTACTGGTGCACGTAAGGACGAACTCTGTTCGGCGCGCCGCGGGCAGCTGCATCTCGAGCCCGATGCCGAGCCGCCCCGCGGAGTGTGGACCAAACCGGCGACCAATACCAAACAGAAGAAAATCCACCGCGTCCCGCTGTCGCCGGAGGCAGTGACCTTGTTTGCCAAGATCGTTGAGCGGTCCGACGTCGCGCTGATGCCCAGCGCCTATTTGTTCCCGCACCAGGACGGGTATCGTTATGATCTGCGTGCCCCGTGGCGGCGGATCTGCCGCTCTGCCGGTCTCGAGGGTCTACGCCTGCACGATTTGCGGCACAGCTTCGCTTCGATCCTGGCCGGTCAGGGGCTGAGCCTGCCGATCATCGGCCGCTTGTTGGGTCACTCCGCGACGGCAACAACCGCGCGGTACGCGCATCTCCTCGACGATCCGCTACGCCAGGCTGCCACTCTCGTCGGGGCGGTTATCGCTTCGGCGACGGAGAGGGCGAAGGGGTCATGATGGCGGGACGAATCTTGTCCGGTTGGGACTCTTCTTCTTCGGGCAGCCCCGCCAGTAAACGCGCCAGCCGTCCATAGACCGGCGCCGGAAATACCTCGGAAACTTCCCCGGCTTTGTCCTGGCCGGACACTCCGGCAATGTCGCCGATCTCGCCGAGCGCTCGGCCCGTTGCGTCAGGCGCTTCTGCCGTAAGCGCTGGAAGCACGTGAGCTACCAGCCGCACGCGCCAGGTTTTTCTGTTCGATCCCTTGTAGATATATTCCGGCAACTCGGTGATCGATTCACGGGGCGGCTGGTGGGCATCGATGATTTGTCGCCAGGCTTTACGAACCTCGGCAAAAGTAAAATAATCGACAAGAAAAGCACCTCGCTTATGCTTAGACTCTATTCGTGCTGCCGTGGCGACCATCAATCGAAGTAAGTTCGCTAACCGGGTATTTGCATAAAATTCGTCGCGCTCAAAGGATTGTTCGAGGCGCAGCTCGACTTCCTGCGTCATGCTGCGGCGGCTTTCGCGACAGGCCTCCTCAAGGCGTTCTTTCAGCTGTCTGGTCGTCCGAAAGGGCATCGCCCACCGCTTGCCTTGCTCGGGACCGAGGGCGGGCCGGCCTGGCGGCCTCTTTGCATTCGCTGAATCGGTTTCTGTAGTTAACACCGGCCTCACTCCTCTTTTCGGGGGTTATCCGCTACACTGCGTAGCTGTTTCTGCTACGTGGTGTAGCATTAAACCACTTGACCAGCAACTCCGGCAATTGCATCCTCGGCTGTTAAGCGGCCTTTGTGTACCAATCTGCGGCTACGGTCGGGGCATTTATACCCGAGAGGAGACACCAAGTGGATGACCGCGTCCCCGAGGCGGCGCCCAGGTCAACCGAGCCAAGGCGGAAATCATCGGAGCTTGACGAATTTGCCGAGAGCGATGAACTCGAGGCGATCCTCGACATCTGTTCCGCAACGCGAAAAAAGTACATCCGGCAAGGCATGCCGGTCGTCCGAGTTCCCGGCACCAACCGAAATCGGTATCACCTTCCCTCGGTCAAGGCCTGGTTATTATCGTGGCAGAGCTCGGCCGGCGCGCGCAAACCGGGGCGCCCAAAAACGACCTCGCCGCTGCCCCCGATGACGTCCAAAAAGATCCTTGAAAGGCAAGGGGGGCCAGCCCCGCGGCGACCATCCTCCCCTAGCCCGGCGATCGCGTCGCCCACAGGCGCTGCGCGATCCGCCAGAAGCGGATGGGAGCCGACATGATCTGGGTGTCGGCGTGACCCTTGCGGTTGCCGTGCGGACGCCGAAAGGCCGGTCGTGACCTCACATTCGGGGTTCATGACTCACGGCGTCGGAGGGGGACGACCATGACCTATGCGTCAGCAGGCCCGACGATCGAGGCCTTTCACCGTTCAAGGGCTGCGGCCCGCGCTCTGGTCGGGCCGATCTTCGGCGGCCGAAAGACCGGCGCCTATGTCGAGATCCTCGGGCGCGTCGACGCCCATAAAGCGCAGCGCAGCTGGCGTTGGGCCATCGTCGCGCCGAGCTTCGACGACATCGAGGCCAGCATTCTTTCGGGTTGGCACAAGATCGTGCCGGCAGCCCAAGGGAAATTTCGCAGCGAGGGTGTCCCGCAGCATTACCTTCCGATGAGGGACTACGACGGCATTCAGCGCGGGGAGCTCGACGTCCGGTTCTATGGTCTCGATCGACCAGACCACCGCCGTAAATTCGCCAGCTTGGAAGTGACCGGCGTGCTGCTCGTCAATGCCCGTGAGCTCGACGAGCAGGTGTTCGATGACGGGCTCGACATGACCGGCACCTATCCCTCCGGTCTCGAGGGTGGCCCGCTGTGGTCGGGGCTGGTCGCCTGCTCGCGTATGCCGCATCCGGGGCACTGGCTGCTGCGCCGGCCCGAGGATCCGGGCGACCTGGTGCTGTTCAAGCAGCCCGGTGGTCGCAGTCCGGCGGCGGAAAACTTGGCGAACCTGCCTGCGGGCTTCTACGACAAGCAAGCGGCTCGGTACAAATCACCAGACCGCGTGCGCAGCGACATCGATGCCGAACCGCGCACCAGTGCGGCCGAGACCGCGCAAGAGGCGACCCGAGCTCGGGTGCGGGAGAGTTTCGAAGAGTTCGTCAGATTGGCGATGCCCGATCTCTATCCGGCCCGCCACCACCGCCTGCTGATGGAGAAACTGGCGAAAGTCGAGCGCGGCGAAATCAGCCGGCTGATGCTCTTTCTTCCGCCAGGCGCTGCCAAAAGCTCTTACGGCACCATGTTGTTCCCCGCCTGGTACATGGGACGACACCCGACGGCCCCGATCATCTGCGCTTCGCATACGCGCGAGCTCGCCGAGAGATTTGGCAGGCGCGTGCGAAATCTGGTCGCCGCACCGTTCTACCGCGATTGTTTCGGTGTCGGCCTCTCCCCCGATTCGGGCGCTGCCGGACGCTGGTCGAACGATCGCGGCGGCGAGTATTTCGCGGTCGGCGTGGACGGGAGTGTGACCGGTCGGCGCGCTGCGCTGGCGATCATCGATGATCCGGTTCGAGGTCGCGCCGAGGCCGATAGCCCGACCAGCCGGCAGCATGTCTGGGACTGGTTTCAAGCCGATCTGCGGACGCGCTTGCTGCCCAACGCTGCCGTCATCGTGATCATGACCCGGTGGCACGATGACGACTTGGCTGGGCGCCTGCTCGAAGAGGCCAAGGCGGGCGGCGAACAATGGGAGGTGGTGTCGCTCCCGGCGATCGCGGTCGCCGGCGAGCCCGACCCGCTCGGACGCCAGCCCGGCGAGCGGTTGTGGCCGGAATGGTTCACCCAAGAGCAGATGGAGACCGCCCAACGCGATCTCCGAAACTGGTCGGCGCTCTACCAGCAGCGACCGATGCCGGAGAGCGGCGATTTCTTCAAGGTGGACTGGTTCAATTGGTACGACGAGGCACCGCCGCGAGACCGATTGCGGATCTATGGCGCCAGCGACTTTGCGGTCACGAAGGACGGCGGTGACTATACCTGCCACTTGGTTGCAGGGGTCGACGTGCGGGATGATCTCTACTTGTTGGATTGCTGGCATCAGCAAACCTCTTCCGACGTCTGGTGCGAGACCCAGCTCGACCTGATCGAGCGGTATCACCCCCTCGAGTGGGCCCATGAGGCCGGTCAGCTCGACAAGGGGATCGGGCCCTTTCTCGAAAAGCGGCAGCGCGAGCGCGGGCTATGGGTGTTCCGTCGGCGCCTCGCGACCGTCGGCGATAAATCGGTCCGGGCGCAATCGATCCGTGCGCGCTGTGCCCAGGGAAAGGTCTTTTTGCCGCGGCGGGCGCCGTGGGCGCCCGGATTTGTCGACGAGCTGCTGCGCTTTCCGGCCGGTCGGCACGACGACATGGTCGACAGCTTCGGCTTGTTGGGGCAGCTGTTGCCAAGGATGGCCGCAGGACCGCAGCCGCGCCAACCCAAGCCCGGAGGGCTGCCGCAGCTCGGTGTGGAGCTCGATGATCCCTACGAACACCTATCCCTTCCGCTCCCCGGCGAGAAGCGTCGGGACGCCCCGGTGATCAATCTGTGGGACACAGCGCCCGGCGGCCGACTGTACCCCTATGGTGGAAGGGGCGGACGCATCTGATGGGCGCGATCGTCGACGATTTCCGCGGCATCCGGCTCGAGCGGTTGGGCAACCGGATAACCGAGCTGATCGGGCGCTGCGGCGATCTTGTACCCGAGCCCGGCGAGATCTCCGCTCTCGACCAGTGCCTGATCGACGAGGGTTACGGCTTCGATGAGCTCGCCGAAGCCTATTGCCGGCGCGGCTTTGAGCACATGTTGAAGTCTGAAGCCTTTGCGGCGATCGGACAAGAAGAGCTCGCCGCCGAATACCGCGAACGCGCCGACGCCTGTGTCTACATTGCCGACGCGCATGCGGAACGCGCCTGCCTCGCCGCCGAACGAGGCTCTTCGTCGACGGCGAGGCCGATTCGCCGCTGCACGACCGCAGGCCCGCGACAGGGGCCGTTAGGGGGGTAGCATGGCGGAGGCGCTGCAGCGTCGTCTGGTGCCGATCGACGAGATCAAGCGCGGTCTCGTCGCCCAGATTGAAGAGCTCTGTCGCGACATCCTTCCGAACGGCGTGCGCGGCGGCAATGAGTGGCGGATCGGATCGCCCGCCGGCGAGCCGGGCCGCTCGATGGCAGTCCGCCTGTCTGGGAAGAAGGCCGGGCTCGCCTGTGATTTCGCGAGTGGCGAGGCGGGCGACGTGCTGTGGTTGGTCTCCGCTGTCAAATGCGGCGGCGACATCAAGGCGGCCGTACCCTGGGCGGTGGCCTGGCTCGGTCTTGACGGTGGTGCCCCGGAACGCTTCGCCAAGACCCGTGAGGCCGTCAACCTCCAGCAAACCGATCTGGCGCCGGCGCCCGATCTGCGCGCCGCGGGGGTGCGCCGCTGGCGCGAAGCGCAGACGATCCTCCGCGGCACGCCGGTCGAGGCCTATCTGCGCGGTCGGGGGATCGATTTCGAGCGTTTAGGGCGACAACCGCATTTCCTCCGCTTCCACCCGAGGCTGTGGAACGTGGAGTCGCGCCGTCATTGGCCTGCGATGCTCGGCGCCGTCGTTGATGCGACGGCCGTCATCTGTCGACCCATCGAACCTGGCTCGAAGTGCGCCGCGACGGAATAGTGGTCAAGGCGCCGCTCGAGGAGCCGAAGCTATCGCTCGGCAGCCCGAAGGGCGGTTGCATCCCGGTGTGGCCGGGCGAAGGCGACGCCTGGCCACGTGTCAAGGCGGCCGAAGTCATACTGCTCGGCGAGGGCATCGAGGACGCGCTCTCCTGCCCGATGATCCGGCCGGATTTCCGCAGCGCGGCCGCGGTCTCGGTCGGCAACATGGCCTATCTCGAGCTGCCCGCCGGGGTCACCGGCATCGCGATTTGCGCCCAGAACGATCCCGTGTTCAACGACAAGACCCAGAAGGTTCACGAGGTCTGGGGGGCGGTCGACGCCGCGCGCCGAAACTTCGCGCGCCAGAAGAGAGACGTGTGGGTGCGCACGCCGCCGGAAGGGAAGGACTGGAACGAGTTCGTGCAGCTGGTGATCGCGCGAGGGGGGGCTCGACATGACCGGCATGAATGACGGCGACGATCCCAAAAAGGGCGGCAAGGGGATTGAAGACATCTTCAGCGGTCTCAAGCACATTTTCGGAGGCGAGGATAAGCCCCCGCTGCCGCCGCCGCCCGGTGCGCCTCCCAAGCCGGATGCGATCGAGAGTGGCTTACCCCCCGATTGCCCCGTTACCCCACTCGGTCGTCAAGGCCGGATTTACTATTATCTGAATTCCATGGAGCAATTAGAAGAATTGCCGGCCGAAAAGCACAACAGACACACGATCCTTGGTTTGTTTGGTGGCAATGTGGGCTGGCTCAAAAATAAATTTCCGGTCTACAGCAGAGAACTCGACGGGGAGGGCAAACATCCGGTTGTCAGCTGGCGCGTCGACGCTGTCGAGGCCGAGCTGATGAGGGAGTGCACCCGCAAGGGTGTGTGGAATTCGTGGAGTCGAGTGCGCGGTCCGGGGGCCTGGCCGGATGGCAAGGGCGGCCTGATCCTGCATCTTGGGGATTGCGTGCTGATGAATGGTGAGGAGCAGGTTCTAGGCTTGATCGACGGCTATCTCTACCAGCGCGACATCCCTCGGCCTCGTCCGGCAAAACAGCACGCTCGAGGTGGTCCGAACGGACCCGGCATGCAGGTGTTGAACATATTCGAAAGTTGGAATTGGCGGCGCCCCGAAACCGATCCAACTTTGATGCTCGGTAATTGGGGCGCCGGCTTTGTCGGTGGCGCTTTGCCGTGGCGCCCGGTGACATGGCCGACTGGTCCGACTACCGCGGGCAAGTCGACGCTCTTCGACCGGGTGATCGAGCCGCTCTACGGCACAGACGGCGTTGTACATGTCTCTGACCCGACCGAGGCCGGAGTTCGGCAATTGTTGCGATACACAACTTTGCCCGCTCTCGTCGACGAGCTCGAGAATGACGCCGATCCTCGTAAGAAGCAGACTGTAGCTCTTGCACGCCTTGCGGCCTCGGGTGGCCGCACGGCTCGCGGTAGTGCCGCCCATACACCTCACGATTTCGAGTTGCGGTCGTGTTTCACGTTCGCCGGTGTGACTATGCCGCCTCTGATGCCACAGGATCGTAATCGCATCGCCGTGCTTGATTTGCAGGTCTTCCCAAGAGGAGCTCAGCTGCCGGACTTGAAAGCGGAGCGGATGCGGTCGTTGGGCAGTCAGTTGCGTCGCCGGATGATCGACCAGTGGCCGCGTTTCTCTGCCGTGCACGAGCTCTTCCGAGGGGCGATGCTGCAGGCTGGGCATGATGCCCGCGGGGCCGATGTTTACGGTACCCTTCTCGCCTGTGCCGATCTGCTGCTGCATGACGATCATCCGACCAGCGATGATCTGGTGATCTGGGCCGAACGGCTATCGCCATCGCGTCTTACCGCCGATCACGACGACACTGCCGATTGGGTGAATTGTTACAATCATTTGATGGGCAGCCTCGTCGACCCACGTCGCACCGGTGAGAGGCGGACCATCGGCCAACTGATTGAAGACGAACTGAAGCGGCATGTGAAGCAGCATGTTCCTTCCTCCGGAAACCAAGGCAAGCCCGTCCCCCTCTCTAACCCGTTGCTCGACACCTGCGGCGTAAAGCTGATCATCGAAAGCGGCGCGCCGTTCCTAGTTGTTGCGAACACCCATCCCGGGCTGCTGGCGATTTACAAGGAGACGCCCTGGGCCGGATTGGCGGGCGCGGCTGTGCAGCCGTGGACGACCTCTCTGCGACGTGCACCGCATGCCGAGGCGCAAGAGGCGCTGCGTTTCGCGGGAGCTCATGTGCGCGGCACAAAGTTGCCGTTCGGTTGAGGAATTGTGGTATTGATTAACTTGGGGTTATCTGGTTTAGTGTCTAGAACGGTCGTTATCACAAATGTTGCTATCTAACGTCTTGACGGATTTGATGCTTTAGTTTTCCGTGGGTGGCCCGGGCGTGCCACCACGGGCAGTTGAGCGTGCCACAAGTTTCCTATTTCTTTCAGCGTGTTATGGGGTAGTGCCATGCTGGCACGCTGTTTGGCGAGGATCTCTACACATGCGCGCTACGCATGCGCGCGCGATCAGGAGGATCGAAAACAGGTGTGCCACCGTGCCACTATGTATTAAGTATTAGATGTGATTGAGGAATTTCCTGGCACGCGGGTGGCACACTGGTGGCACGGGCGTGCCACCCACGCAAAAGTAGAGTGATTATTATTCAGATGGTTATATCTAAGGAATTGTGGTAACGACCGTTCTAGACACTAAACTCGATAACTAGCGGTTAAGCAGTAGATGGTGCATACATCCAGGAGGAGGGGATGCCAACTAAGCCCATCAATTCCAAGGCGGATCGGGAATTCGAGCGGGCGGTGCGGGAGGCAGGAGAGGGCGTCGAGGTCGAGCCGGAGCCGGATCTCGGGGATCTGTTGGGTCTGCCGCCGCCGACACGGATACGTGCTCCGGATAGCCGGATGCGCGCGCCGCGGCGGCTGCGGCGCAGCACCAGCGTCTCGGTCGAGTACCTGCTACAGAGATACGGCAACCCGATCGAGGGCCTATTGCAGATGGCCTCGATCCCGATCGAAGAGCTCGCCGCGCGGTTGAGCATCTCTCTGCACGATGCCTGGGTCGAACGGCGGCTGCTGCTAGCGATGGCCGCGCCCTACCTGGTCAGCAAGATGCCCTCCGGGCTCGCGGTCGTGCCGATGTCCGGGCTCAACGTCGCGGGCCTCAGCGCGATCTTTGGTGCTCCGGATCCGGCGCCTGGCGAGGATGGCGTCGACGGCAGCTGCGCTCCAGGCATGGCACCGGGAGAGAACGGCTTCGACGATCCGGTTTTCGGCCGGCGGGACCAGGGTGCCGTCATCGAAGCCACCGCCGAGCCGGTCGCGGAGATGTCGAACGAACGGCTTGGCAACGGCCTAGCGACCGATCTGTTCGGTGTCGTGACGGCGCGGGAGGATGCTGAGAAAAAGCCGTAAGGAACTGAGGCGGCGATGGCTC
>Ga0306924_10000106_pt1 | contig 57092 bp, 53 predicted proteins | sample sta12Can44000111_FD_203756 | JGI IMG/M metagenome (GOLD analysis project Ga0306924, IMG submission 203756) | Lab enrichment of tropical soil microbial communities from Luquillo Experimental Forest, Puerto Rico - statanox.12C.anox.44.000.111 (v2)... | ecosystem: Environmental > Terrestrial >... | reverse complement strand
CCAACCTCTCGGCGCGCTCTCAACAAGTCGTAGCCCGCATGAGCGCAGCGAATGCGGGGTCACTCTCGTCGGGCAGAACCCGGATGTCGCTTCGCTCATCCGGGCTACGCGTCCACCCGCGACGAAATCTGTGTTGTGCGGGATTGCCGCATTGCGCCGGCCATAGGCAGGCGGCAGAAAATCAGGGATAGTCAAGGAAAAGGCAAGCACTTCAGGGAGCGCACGGAATGCGGACGTGGCTGGCGATTGCGGTGGTGAGTTGTCTGCTACCTGCGGCGGCAGCCGCGCAAGAGGCGAACTACCCGAGCAAACCGGTGACGATCATCGTTCCGGCCGCGCCCGGCGGCGTGACCGATGCGCTCGGCCGCACCCTGGCGCAGCGCTTCACCGACGCCTGGGGCCAGCAGGTCATCGTCGAGAACAAGGCGGGCGCCAACAACCAGATCGCGGCGGAATACGTCACCAAGGCGGCGCCCGACGGCTATACGCTGCTGATCGGGCCGGAGGTGACCTTCGTGGTCAATCCGAGCCTCTACGCCAAGCTGCCCTACGATCCGGTCAAGGGCTTCACGCCGATCTCCGGCCTCGTCACCATCAACCACGCGCTGATCGTCAATCCCGCGCTGCCGGTACAGAACGTCAAGGAGCTGATCGCGCTCGCCAAGCAGAAACCCGGCGAGCTCAATTACGGGACGTTCGGCGTCGGCTCGAGCGGCCACCTCAATATGGAGCTGTTCCAGGCGCTCTCGGGCGCGAAATTCCAAGCCGTGCATTACAAGGGCGCCACCCCGGCGCTGACCGACGCGATGGCGGGGCACATCCAGATGATGTTCATCAGCGTCGGCAGCGCCGTGCCGCAATGGAAGGCGGGCAAGGTCAAGCTCATTGCCGTCGGCGCTCCCAAGCGCATGCCGCTGCTGCCCGAGGTCCCCACCGTCGCGGAGAGCGGGCTGCCCGGCTACGAGGCGGTCTCCTGGTTCGGGCTGTTCGGCCCGCCCGGAATGCCGGCGGACGTCGTCGACAAGATCAACGCCGAGGTGCGCAAAATTTTCGCCGATCCGGAGATAAAAAAGAATTTCCTCGATCGGCAATATTTCGAATCAATTGCCGGCACGCCGGAGCAGCTCGCCAAATACATCAAGGCCGACGAGCCGAAGTGGCGCAAGGTGATTCACGACGCCAATGTGAAGGGGGAGTGATAGGCCAAGGGCCGCTCGTCCCCGCGAAAGCGGGGACCCAGCTCCCACCTGGATTCCCGCTTTCGTGGGAATGAGCGGAGCTCCAGGAGCGGCAGTCTGAAGGTTACCTAAATTCCCAGCAGCTTGCGCGCGTTGCCGCCGGCGATGGCGGCAATGGTCGCGGCATCGAAGCCATCGACCGCGGCGACGTGGCCGATCGGATCGTATTCGGCCATGTCGAAGGGATAGTCGGTCCCCATGATGACGTGGTCGGCGCCGTAGAGGCGTACCAGCTCGGCGAGCTGGTGCGGCGTGAACACGACCGTGTCGAAATAGATCTTCTTGAGATAGCTGGTCGGCGGCTGCGGCAGCGCCCCGTGCGCATCCGAACGGGCGCCCCAAGCGTGATCGATGCGGCCGGAATAGGCGGGCAAATACCCGCCGCCGTGCACCGCCAGGATCTTCAGCTTCGGGTGACGCTCGAGCACGCCGTCGAAAATCAGGTAATGCAGCGCGATTGTGGTTTCGAGCGGGTTGCCGAGCACGTTGTTGAAGTAGAAGCGCGTCAATCGTTTCGCGTCGGTGAAGCCATTGGGATGGATGACGACGAGCGCGGCCAGTTCCTCGGCCTTCTGCCAGAACGGCGCATACTGCGGCTCGGAAAGCTCGCGCCCCGCCACATTGGTCAAGATCTCCGCCCCCTTCATGCCGAGCGATTTCATGCAGCGCTTGAGCTCGCGTGCGGCTTCAGCGCCATCGATGAGCGGCACGGTGCCGAGTGCGACGAACCGATCGGCCTTGCGCGAGACGTATTCCGCCAGGCCGTCGTTCACCATGCGCGCGGCTTTGACCGCGATGTCGAGCGGCACCGTGTAGTAGCACTGGTTCGGCGGCGGCATGATCAGCTGCAGGTCGATGCCCATCGTGTCGAGGTCGGCGAGGCGCTCGTCAAAGCCGGTGATGCGCGGGCGCACGTCCTCCTCCTGCTTCTGGCTGAGCGCCTTGGTTTCGGCATTGGCGAAATGGGCCAGTGGAATCGTGGACACGTCGAGATGCGGCTTGACCAACGCAGCCGCCTGCGGGATCGCGACGTGCGAATGGATATCGACGGTGGTGCTCTTCGGCCGCACGTCGCGCCCCGGCCTGCCATGCTTGCGCGCCGCGGTCGCCGCGTATTTGTTCCATTGGTCGGGCATTGATGTGCTGTCCTTTCGCTCGCGATACATTTGACGGGCAGTCGTGCGACGCAGACGGTGCGCTCCCTCTCCCCGGCGGGGGAGAGGGTCGGGGTGAGGGGGGTCGAGACCTGTCGAGAGACCATAACCCCTTACCCCACCCCTCTCCCTATGGGAGAGGGAGCAGACCGAGTTCGCCGCATGCGCTGATGTCACTTCGCGGGAATGGACGTTAGAACACGCCGAGGTGCTGGGAGACAATGGCGTCGTCGAGCTTGATCTGATCGGCGCTGCCGCGAAACACTACGCGGCCGGTGTTGATGATGACGATGTCGTCGGCGAGGTCGAGCGTGAGCTTGATGTTCTGCTCGACCAGCACGATCGACTGCCCCTCCGCCTTGAGCTGCGCAATGGTACGGCCGACCTCGGCGACGAGTTGTGGCGCGAGTCCCTCGGAGGGCTCGTCCATCAGCAGTACGCGCGGATTGCCCATGAGCGCGCGGCCGATCGCCAGCATCTGCTGCTCGCCGCCGGAGAGCGAGCCCGCGAGCTGCGCCTGACGCTCGGCGAGGCGCGGAAACAGCTGGAACACGCGATCGATCGACCAGCCGGAGCCGCCGTCCTTGGGCCGCTGCGCGGCCACCATCAGGTTTTCGCGCACGGTCAGGGTGCGGAACATGCGGCGTCCCTGCGGGACGAGGCAGATGCCTTTGCGCGCGATCGTGTCAGGCGCAAGACCCGCGACGTCCTCGCCGTAGAGGCTGATCGAACCTCGCCGCGGCTTGAGGAAGCCCATGATCGCCGCCATGCAGGTCGTCTTGCCGGCGCCGTTGCGCCCGAGCAGTCCGAGCAGGCGGCCGGCTTGCAGCGCGAACGAGACGGCGTGCAGCACGTGGCTGTCGCCGTAATAGGCGTCGATCCCGGAAACGGCGAGCGCCTCAGTCGCCAAGATACACCTCCCGGGTGCGTGGATCGGCGACCACCTGGGCGCGCGTGCCCTCGACGATGACCTCGCCGTAATGCAACACGGTGATGCGCTCGGCGAACGCGAGCGCCGTATCCATGTCGTGCTCGATCATCACGATGGTCACGTCGCGCGGAATGGCGTCGAGCAGCGCGCGCACGGTCTGCCGTTCAGCCTGGGAGAGGCCGGCGAGCGGCTCGTCGAGCAGCAACAGCCTTGGTTTCTGCGCCAGCGCCATCGCCAGTTCGAGCCGCCGCCGCTCGCCATAGGAGGTCTCGGCCGCGATCCGCTCGGCGGCCTCAGCGAGCCCGACGCGCTCGAGCGATGTGCGCGCATTCGTGTAGAGATCGCGGTTTGCGGTCAGGATCGACCACGGATCCCACCGCCGCCGGTCGAGCCCGAGCAGCGACAACACGACGTTGTGGACGAGCCGTTCGCGCGGAAACAGCGTGAGAATCTGATAGGTGCGCGCCAGCCCGAGATGCACGCGCTGCTGCGTCGGCATACCCGTGAGTTCCTGCCCGAACAGGCGCACCGAGCCGGCATCCGCTGTGAGGTCGCCGGTGATGAGGTTGAACAGCGTCGTCTTGCCGGCGCCGTTCGGGCCAATGATCAGCCGCCGCTCGCCCGGCATGACGGAGAGCGAGACGTTCTTGGTAGCGGGCAGGCCGCCGAAGCGCTTGCTCAGATGGACGACTTCGAGCGCGGGCGTCGTCATTGCGCCGGCTCCGAGGCGGCAGCGCGTGCCGCTTTGCGAGTCTTGATGCGGTGTCGCAATCGCTGCCACGCCTGCGTGCAGCCGGGCACGAGACCGTACGGCATGAAAATGATCACCACGACGAAGATCGTGCCGAGCAGCGTGTTCCAGCGCTCGACATAGGTCGACACCACGTTCTTGACGAGGGTGATGATGGCCGCGCCGACGATCGGGCCGGTGAGCGTGCTGGCGCCGCCGAGGATCGCCATCAGCAGGATTTCGGCGGATTGCTGCAGCGAGATCGCGTGCGGGCTCAAGAACAGATTGTAATAGACGTAGAGGACGCCGGCCACCGAAGCCCAGAAGCCGGCCATGACGAAGGTGACCCAGCGGATGAGCCAGACGTTGTGGCCGAGCATGCGCATGCGGCGAGGCTGATCGCGCGCCCCTTTTAAGCTGGCGCCGAAGGGCGAGCGCGAGAAGCGCCAGATGAAGAACAGCGCGACGAGAAAGACGACGAGCGTGAAGTAATAGAAGCTCGGCGCGTCGCGGATATCGAAGCCGAACGGCATCGGGCGCGCCGGATGGCGGATGCCGTTATCGCCACCGGTGAGGTCGTTGGCGCGGTAGGCGACGCCCCAGACGATCTGCCCGAGCGCGAGGGTGATCATGATGAAGCCAAGCCCCGGCGCGCGCAGCGACAGCACGCCGAAAAACGCGGCCGCCGCGGTCGACACTGCGATGGCGAAGATCGCCGCGGTGAGCGGGTCATAGCCGGCGATGGTGGCAAGGATGCAGGCATAGCCGGCGATGCCGAGATAGGCGGCATGGCCGAGCGAGACCATGCCGCCATAGCCGAGCAGCATGTTGATGGAGAGCGCGAACAGGGCGTAGATGAGCACCTGGCTCGCCATGTTAACGTAGAACTCGTTGCCGATAATCCATGGCACCGCAAGCAGGAGAACGGCGCAGATGGCGAGCGCGAGGATGCGGCCGCGCGTCATATCTGCACCCGCCCGAACAGTCCCTGCGGCAGAAACACCAGCACCAGCACCATCGGCAGGAACAGCACGAAATAGGCGAGATCGGGCACCAGCGCGATGCCGAAATTATAGATGAAGCCGACGATGAAGCTGCCGACGAAGGCGCCGAGCAGGCTTCCCGCGCCGCCCAGGATCACGACGATCAGCGCAAGCGGCAGCATGTCGGTGTCAAGGCCGGGATAGGCGTTGAGGATCGGGCCGCCGAGCACGCCGCCCACTCCCGCCAGCGTGGCGCCGAGCAGGAACACGGTGGTGAACAGCCGCGACACCGGGATGCCGACGCCGCGCGCCATCTCCATGTCGTCGACGCCGGCGCGGATCATGGCGCCGAGCCGCGTGCGCTCCATCAAGACGTAGAGCCCCAATGCGGCAACGAGCGCGATCGCCAGCACCACGAGCCGATAGGTCGGAAACGCGAATCCGCCAATGCGAAGCGGCGGACGCAGCGCCGGCGGCGCCGGCAACGGCATGGGATCGCCGGTCCACACCAAAAGACAGATGTCGGCGATGATGAAGGCGACGCCGAGCGTGACCAGCACCTGGCCCTGCTCGTTGCCGGCGAGCCGGCGAAGCACGACTCGCTCCATCACGATGCCGAGCAATCCGACGCCGAGACCACCGACGAGGGCCGCCAGCCAGAAATCCAGCTTGAACTGCAACAGCGAGAAGCCGAAATAGGCGCCGAGCATGAAGAAGGCGCCGTGCGCGAGGTTGGGGATGCGCATCAGGCCGAAGATCAGCGAGAAGCCGGACGACAATAGGAATAGGAGGCCGCCGAAGGCCACGCTGTTCAGCGTCTGGATGATCCAGAACTGCCACTGCATCTTTTGGCTTCTGCGAGGTGAGGCCGAGTCCCGCTTGTTATGCTGTCATTGCCGGGCTTGACACCGCAAGTCGGATTTATCCGACTTGCGGCGAATTTGCTGTGCAACTCGGGCAAGCCCGAGTTGCGGTGCAATCCATCCTTCTTCGAAAAGATGGACCCCCGGGTCAAGCCCGGGGGTGACGTTTGGTGGCGTGGAGGGAATCGAGACCTACTGCTCGAGGTTCTTTGCCGGCGGGTAGTCGCGCGAATAGACCGGGTTCTTCAGGAATTCGTCCTTGTTGCAGGTCCAGAACTGGCTGACGTCGGGATAGGTCTTGATCACCGCGTTGACGTAGCGGCCATTCTTCTTCTCGACCTTGCGGATATAGATGTTGCCGATCACGTTGCCGAACTCGTCGAAGCGTACCGGTCCGCGCAAAGTGTTCGGCACTTTCGCCTCTCGCAACGCCTTGATGAACGCGTCTTTGTCCTCGGCCTTGCCGTTGATGGTCTTGAGCGCGTGGTCGAGCACCTCGCCGCACAGATAGGTCTCCGCCGCATAGACGCCGGGATCGACCTTGTAGTCGCGGCGGATCGCTTCGACGAACTTCTTGTTGATGGGGAAATCGAGTTCGGCCGAATACCAATTGCCGGTGATAGCGCCGAGCGCGTCCTCGCCCATCTGCTGCAGCAGCGACTCGTCGACCGGCGTGAATCCGCCGAGGATTTGCACCCTGTTGCCGTACTCGCGCAGCTGGCGGATGAACTTGAAACCGTTGGACCCGGCATGCCCGGTATAGACGGCGTCGAGATCGGGCTTGAACTGCGAGATGTAGGTGCCGTAGTCCGGCGCGTTGAGCGGGGTCCAAAGCTTCTGCACCACTTTGCCGCCGTTGTCCTCGAATACGCGCTGGAAGCCGGCGACATTTTCGTGACCGAAGGCGAAATCGTCGGCGATCACCGCGACGCGCTTGTATTTGAGCTCCTTAGCGGCGTACTCGCCGAGCGGGTGACTCGGCTGCGCCGAGGTGCTGCTCGGCCGCACGAACCACGGGTTGGGCTTGCGTTGAGTCATGTCCTCTGCGCCGGCGACGGAAAGGATGGGCGTGCGCGAGGAGCGGATATAGTCGTCGATCGCCAAAGCCTCGAAAGCCGCGAGTGGGCCGATCAGCACTGCGACGTTGAGGCGCTCGACCAGCTCCTGGGTCTTGGTACGCGCCTGGGCGGGATTGCCGGCGGTATCGGCCGTGTGCAGCTCGACCGGACGGCCCGCGAGCGTGTTGTTGCGCTCCTTGAAGAAGACGGTAAGGCCTTGCTCCATCTGCAGCCCGCCCGAGGCGAGCGGACCGGTTTTGATGGTCAAGAATCCGACGCGCAGCGGCGCGGCTTGTGCCGGCGCGGCGGGCACCTTTAGCACCTGCGTCGCTACGCCGGCGACGAGCGCTCCCTTGATGACGCTACGGCGATTGACGGTCATGATGTTCCTCCCTGTACTAGTTTGATTGTTCGCTGAGGGGTGCGCCGGAATTCGGAGCTGCGACTACGGCTCGATGTTTTTGCCGCCCGGCCAAGTCTCGCGATTGTAAACCGGATGCTTGAGGAATTCGTCCGGATTGTAGGTCCAGAACTGGCTCACGTTCGGATAGGTCTTGATCACGGTATTGACGAGCTTGCCGCCCTTCTTCTCGACTTTGCGGATGTAGATGTTACCGACCACATTGCCGTACTTGTCGAAGCTCACCGGACCGCGGCAGGTCGCCACTCTGTCGCTCGCGCGCAACGCCGCCTCCAAGGCCTGCTTGTCCTCGATCTTGCCGTTGATCTTCTTGAGCGCAGCTTCCAGCACGGCGCCATTGGTGTAGGTGGCGGCGGCGTAGAAGCCCGGATCGACCTTGTAGTCGTGGTTCATCCCTTCGACGAATTTCTTGTTCTCGGCATTGTCGAGTTGCGCCGAGTACCAGCAAGTCGAGATGACGCCGATGGCGTCATCTCCCATCTGCTGCAGCAGCGACTCGTCGATCGCCGTCATGCCGCCGAGGATCGGCGTCTTGCCGCCGTACTCCTTGTACTGCTTGAAGAACTTGAAGCCGTTGGAGCCGGCGAAGCCGATGAAGATGACGTCGATGTCCGGCTTGAGCTGTGCGATATAGGTGCCGTAATCGGGCGAGACCAGCGGTGGCAACAGCTTCTGCACCACCTTGCCACCGGCGTCTTCGAAGGCGCGTTGGAAGCCGGCATTGAGTTCGTAGCCGTAGGCGATGTCGTCGGCGATCATGGCCGCGCGCTTGTATTTGAGTTCCTTGGCCGCGTAGTCGCCCATGGGATAGCTGCACTGGGCGGAGGAAGAGGTCGCGCGCACGAACCAGGGATTGGCCTTTCGCTGAGTCATATCCTCTGCGGCGGCGACTGAGAGCGTCGGGATTTGCTTGTCGCGGATGTAATCGTCGATGGCGAGCGCCTCGGCGGTCGCCAGCGGCCCGATCAGGCAAGCGATGTTCTCCCGCTCGACGAATTCCTGCATCTTGGTGCGCGCCATCGCCGGCGCGCCGGCGGAATCGCCGGTAAACACCTGCACCGGCCGACCGGCCAGCATATTGTTGCGCTCCTTGAGATAGAGCGTGAGGCCCTGCTCCATCTGGATGCCGCCGGAGGCGAGGGGGCCGGTCTTGACGGTGAGAAAACCGATCTTCATTGGGCCGTTTTGCGCGCGCAGGATCGCGGGCGCGGCAAGAAGTGCGCTCGCCCCGACCATGCCCTTCAAGACGGTTCGGCGTTGGACAGTCATGACTCGGCGTCCTCCATTGACCGGGGGGGGGGACGGGTTTCTCCCGTCGCGTGTTTCCGATCAATGTCTCTTTACAATATCGGCGCCAAGCTTGTCCCGTGATTCGCGCCGTGTGGCGCGGCTAGCGGCAATTAATTTCCCGTAAGGATTGCGGCACCGAGCCGCGGCCATCGGACCGCAGCCCGCTTCAAAGCGCGGTCAGATGCCCAGGTATTTGGCTTTGATCTCGTCGTTGACCCGCAGCTCTTCCGGACGCGCGGAATAGACGACCTGCCCTTTACTCATGACGTGCACGTAATCGACCAGCTCGAGCGCGAGCGCGGCGTTCTGCTCGACGAGCAGGATGGAATGGCCTTGCTCTTTCAACTGGGCGATCGCTTTCCATAGCCCCTGGATGATGATGGGCGCGAGTCCTTCGGACGGCTCGTCCATGATCAAGCAGTCCGGATTGGTCATCAGCCCGCGGCCGATGGCCAGCATCTGTTGCTCGCCGCCGGAGAGCGTCCTGGCGCGCTGGCTGCGTCTTTCGCGCAGCCGGGGAAACAGCGTGTAAACGCGTTCCATGTTCCAGCCGCGACGGTCGACGCTGCGCTCGGCGACCATGAGGTTCTCCTCGACGCTGAGCGTGGGAAAAACGCGCCGCCCCTGGGGCACCAGCCCCATGCCGCTGCGCACCGTCTCGAACGAAGAGACCGTGGTGATGTCCTCGCCCTTGAAAAGGATCTTTCCCCGGCGCGGACGATTGAAGCCGACGATCGAGTTCACCAGCGTGGTCTTGCCCACGCCATTGCGCCCGAGCAAACCCAGGATCTGTCCTTCCTCGAGCCGCAGGGACAGGCCCTGCAGGACATAAGCGTCGCCGTAATAGGTGTGGATGTCCTGAACTTCCAAGATCGCCATGGATCAGCCGGTTCCGAGATAGACTTGCTGCACCTTCTCGCTGCAGCGGATCAGTTCCGCCGTTCCCGCTTCCAACACCTGGCCGAAATGCAGCACGGAAATGTGCTCGGCGACGTCGAACACCACGTCCATGTCGTGCTCGATGAGCAGGATCGCCAGGCTGCGATCGAGCTGGGCGAGAAAGCGGATCATCTCCGAGGATTCGCCGGAGGAGAGGCCGGCGGCCGGTTCGTCCAGGAGCAGAATCTTCGGATCGCTGGCGAGGCCGAGCACGATTTCGAGCTGCCGTTGCTCGCCGTGCGACAGGTAGCGCACCTCGGTGTCCTTGCGGTCTAAGAATTGGGCGCGTTCCAGCAGGCCGTAAGCCTTGTCGTAAACGTCGCGATAGGTGGACAGGAAGCGCCACATCACGAATTTCGACGGCCGCAGCCCCTGGATCGCCAGCAGCACGTTGTCGAGAACGGTGAGCTTGGGGAACAGGCTGGTGATCTGAAAGGTCCGCGCCATCCCGAGCGCCGTGCGCCGATGGCTTTGCCACTTGGTCACATCCTGACCGAACAGCACCACTTGTCCGGAGCTGGCCGGTAGAATTCCGGTGATCAAGTTGAACAACGTCGTCTTGCCCGCCCCGTTCGGCCCGATGATGGCCTTGCGCTCGCCGGGCATGACCGTGAGCGTGACGCCGCGCACGGCGTGCAGGCCGCCGAAGCTTTTCGACAGGTCCCGCAATTCGAGGGCGGGCACGCCGCCGTCCGCCTTCACATCGCTTCCCTCAGTGTCGCAACTAAAAGAGACCGGGGCTCCTCAGACGGAGCCCCGGTTAACGATCGCGCTAATTGCAGAATTTGCAGGCCGGAAAGTCGCGGCTGTAGACCGGGGTCTTGAGGAACTCCTCTTTGTTGAATTGGCCGAACTGGCTGACGTTGGGATAGGTCTTGATGACCGTATTCCAAAGCTCTTCCTTGTCGTAGCCGAACATCTTCTTCTTCTCGACCTTCTTGATGTAGATGTTCTGCACGGGGTTGCGCATCTCGTCGATGCTGACGGGACCGCGAATCGTGTCCAACTTCAGCGCGGCGAGCTGCTTCACGAACTCCTCAGGACCTGGGAACTTGCCGTTGTTCTTCTTCATCACCTCGTGGATCATCTGCGCGCTGGTGTAGTTGGTCTCCGAGTAATACGAAGGCACCTTGCCGAACTTCGCGCGATACTTCTTCACGAAGGCTTCGTTCTTCGGGTTCTCCAGCGCGGCGCTGTATTGCAACGCGGAGACGTGGCCGATCACTTCATCGCCCATGGACGGCAGCACGAACTCGTCATAGCTGGTTCCTCCGCCGATCACCGGCTTCTTGTTGCCTGATGCGGCAAGCTGCTTGGGGAACTGCAGCGACATGGGTCCCACCATGAGGGTGAAGATCGCGTCGGCGTCCTGCCTGATGGTCGGGATGTAGGGCCCGAAGTCCTTGGTGCCGATCGGCGGCCAGATCTTCTGAATGATCTGCCCGCCACAGGCCTCGAATGCGCGTTGGAAGCCGCCGATGACTTCGTAGCCGAAGGCATAGTCGGCGCCGATCGCGGCGATCTTCTTGTAGCCTTGGTCGCAGGCCCATTGCCCGAACGGATGGCTCGGTTGCGAGCTGCTCCAGCCGGTGCGCACCAGGTACGGATATTTGGCCAGATCGCGTTGGGTCAGGTCGTCGGCCGCCGACACGGGCACGACATAAACCGTTTTCTCGGCAGTGCTGACCGGCGCCAGCGCGTAGCCGCTCGAGGCGAGTAGGCCGCCGACGAGCATGTGCACGTGGTCCTGCAAGGTAAGCTTCTTGGCCCTGGTGACGGCGGTGTCCGGCTTGCCCTGCTCATCCTCGACGATGAACTTCACTTTTGCCCCGCCGAAGTCGCTGTTGACGTCGTCGAGGTAGAGCTGGAATCCGTCGACCATATCCTTGCCGACCTGGGCGAAGATGCCGGTGGTCGGCGCCACAAATCCGATGCGCAGCTCCTCGGCGGCGTTCGCAGGCGTCATTCCCAAGGCGAAAATGCCGCCCAGGAGCGACGGGGCTAACCGTCGTAGCAACGTGCTTGTCATAGCCTTAACTCCCTTGTTGTCGTGCTTCCCGCGCAGGTCAGGAGGCCACAGGTGCCATCTTTTTCACGTCTTCTCGGTTTGCCGTAAACCTACGTCGTTGTCGCAGTCGCTCCGGGATGCCCATCAATCCCATCGGCAGGTAGAGGATCGTCAGCACGTAGACCGCGCCCAGCACGTACTGCCACCAGGGAACCAGCGTGCTGAGGTATTCGCGCAGCGCGAACACGATGAAGGCGCCGATGACGCCGCCGACGAGCGTACCCGCGCCGCCGAGAACCGCCATCAACAGCGCATCCACCGAAGTGGTCAAGACCACGTTCTCCGGGCTCACGATGCCGGCGGTATGGGCCCACAGCACGCCCGCGAGCCCGCCGAATCCGCCGGCGATGATGAATGCCAGGTACTTGTGCAGCCAGGTGTTGTAGCCGAGGATTTTCATGCGCAGCTCGCGCTCGCGGATCCCCATGAGGCTTCGTCCGAACGGCGATCGCACCAGCGTGTACATTAGCAGCAGCGAGAGCGCGAAAAAACCGAACACCACGTAGAAGAAGATGACTTCGTTTGCGAGATCGATGCCGAATTTCGGACGCACCCGCAGGTTGATGCCGTTGTCGCCGCCGGTCAACGAGTTCCAGCGATAGGCCAGCCCCCAGACGCATTGGCCGAGCGCGAGCGTGATCATCAGGAAATAGACTCCGGTCGCGCGAATGGCGAGCAAGCCGAACACGGCGGCCAAGGCCGCTGCCAGCAAGATGCCGAGCGCGGCGACCAGCCAAAAATCGTATCCCAACCCGATCTGGTATTTGGTCGCCAAAATGGCGGCCACATACGCGCCGATACCGAGATAGGCCGCCTGCCCAAGCGAGGCCAGGCCGGTATAGCCGAGCAGGACGTCGACGCTCATCACGAGGATCGAGAAAGCCAACGCCCGCGTGGTCAACAGGATCACGAACGAATTGGTGTTCGGAACGATGATCGCGATCGCCGCCAGGGCCACGACGACGCTCAAGATCTTGATGTATTGGCGCTGCATGCGTCGTTGCTCATTCACGACCGAATAATCCGGTCGGCTTCACCGCCAGGATCAGCGCCATCGGCGCATACAACGTGAAATACGACACCTCGGGGAAGAGCGCTTTTCCGAAATTGTCAGCCAAGCCAACGAGCAGGGCGCCGATTGCAGCGCCACTGAGGCTCCCCATCCCGCCGATGATAACCACCGCAAACGCGATCGGCAGCATTTCGAAGTCCAAGCCGGGATAGATACCGAGGAAGGCGCCGCCGATCACGCCGCCCAATGCCGCCAGCAACGCGCCCAGCGCGAAGATGAACATGGAAATGCGAGAGGTGTCGATGCCGACGCCGCGCGCCATTTGCGCATCGTCGACGGTGGCGCGAACCGCGGCCCCCATCCGCGTCTTTTCCATCACCAGCCACAGGGCGATGCCGATCGCCGCTGCCGTGGCGATCATGAAGATGCGGTAGAGCGGCAGATACATCCCCCCGACCACGACGGTCTTGGTCAGCGCCTCGGGCGGCGTAATATCGAAGTTGTTGCCGGTCCAGATATCCAACGCCGCCTGCTGGAACAGGAAGGCAAACCCGACTGTCAGCAGCACCTGCCGCAACGGATCGAAACCCAGCGGGCGCAGGAAAATCCGCTCCATCAGCAGCCCCACCACGGCGATCGATAAGCCTGCGACAGGCAGCGCGAGCGCCCAGGAGCCGGTGGTCCAGATCACCGACAGCGCGACATATCCGCCCAAGAGAAAATACGAGCCATGCGAGAGATTGACGATCCGCATCACGCCGAAAATCAGCGACAGGCCGCTGCCCACCAGAAACAACAGCGCGCCATATGAAATGCCGTTGAAGGCCTGGATCAGCCAGAATTGCGTATTCATCCCTCCCCCGATCCTCTGTGATCGCAAACGGTGCGTGAGCTTAGCTTACGATCGATCCGCCCGACACCTCGCCAGATGGCCGCAGGACCGGGGCGAGTTGCCGGGCGGATCGGTACCGATTGCCGACGGCTTGTGCTGGCCTACTTACGACGACTCCCGCGTTTCTGCGCTGCCGTTTTTTTGGGCGGGATGATAGGCAGCAGAACATAGGGCTGCCGTGCGGCGCCGAAGTGCAAGCTGGTGACGCCGCCGAAGACATCCGCGGGACGGTCGCGCGGGTCATCGTGCAGGAAAGGGCCGCAACCCGTCAGCTCGTTCTTGAAGTTCGAGAGCTTGCCGCCGCTCGGGCCGGCATAAACATAATCTTTGCCGCGGATGGCGAGGCCGATGCGATGGCCGGCCGGTACGACGATCGAGGTCGGCCAGATCTCGATATCGAGCTCGGCCACTTGCCCTTTCTTGAGCGGCTCGATCCTGTCGTGGCTGTGGTAGGGCCGGTAGGGCGCGGAGAGTTTTTTGTCGAGCCTGCGGTGCGACGCGCGCAACCAGCCCTGGCCGACCGGCGTGTGCGGGTCGATCGCGCCCTGGAACACGACCTCCTTGAGATCGCCTGTGAACACGCGCAGCACCACGAACAGATCGGCGTCTTTAGTGGAGGACGAGACGAAGAGCTTGACCGCCGACGGCCCGGTGATGTCGGTTTCCTGCGTCAGCGGCTCGCTCAGAAAGGTGACGCCTTCGCCCAAAGCATCGAAGCGCGTGACGGCCTTGCCGCGCGCCGGCTTGTGCGCGAGCGCGCCGCTTGCCGGGTCGAGATAGAACTTCGTCCACTTGGTGCGCTTGAGCGGCCACTCGTTCTCAGCGCGCTCCACGAATTTGTCGACGTGACGCACCTGCAACTGCACGCGCGGTTGCCGGTCGAAGCCGTTGTTCTTGCCATGCAGGAAATGATCGAAGAACCGCAGCTGCAGCTTGCGACCGTAATCCGTGTAGAAATGGGTCCAGTGCTCGATGCCGTGCACCTCGAGCCATTTGTCCTTGGCGGCCGCGCGCACGAAGCCTTCGAAATTGCCGCGCGGATGCAGGGGCTGGCCGCCCCAATTGGCCGCCGAAAGCAATGGCGTCTTGACCTTTGACCAGACCGGCGAGCGCGCGCGGTGGTAGTCGTCGTCGAGCGCATGGGCGCGGATATCGTCGCCGAACGCGCATCGGTTCCGCTTGAGCTCTTCTTCCGACAGGGTGAGCGGGCCGCAGACCAGTTCGCCGTGCACGCGCGAGCGCTTGCCGCGTTCGCCGGCGCCGTATTGCACCGTTTTCACCTGCATGTCGTACCAGTTCTCCCAGAACGTGCAGACGATGCCGCCGTGATGGGTCATGTCGCGGTACCAGTCGGCGGCGCCCTCCCAGATGCACATGGCGGCCAAGTGCGGCGGCTGCAGCGTCGCGACGTGCCATTGATTGATTCCGTAATAGGAAATCCCGTTGAGCCCGACCTTGCCGTTCGACCACGGCTGCACGCCGGCCCATTCGATGCAGTCGTAGAAATCCTTGGTCTCGCGCGGCGAGAAATGGTCGATGAGGCCGGGCGAGCAACCGCACCCGCGCGAATCGACGCGCACGCAGGCATAGTCGTGCGGCACCCATTTCTCGGGATCGACCACTTCCCAGCTCTGATAGAGATTGCTCGAGCCGGCGGTGACGTCGGGATGCTGTTCAGCCATGCGTTGCCACGCGCTCGGATAGCCGTCCTGGAACGCGAGGCCTTTGGCATAAGGGCCGTAGCTCAGGATCACCGGATAGCGGCCCTCCTTCACTGGACGAAATACATCCGCGCGCAGCACCAGCCCATCGTCCATCCTGATCGGCACATCCCAGTCGATGCGCATGCCGTCGCGCACCTCGCTGCGATGCTCATGGGTCTTGCCGCCCGTCGCGCGGGCACGTGTCTCCTCGACCGAAGTCATTCCCGTCCTCCACGCTCGATCGTTACCTGACGTCAGCGCGATGCAGAGTTTTCCGTTCGAACGGTATATTATGGTAGGAACAGTTCGTTCACAATTTTTGCGAAGGGGAGGGTCCGTGAAGCTGTTTTCATTCTGGCGCTCGCTCGCGACGTTTCGCGTGCGGATCGCGCTCAACCTCAAAGGACTTGTGCCCGAAGAAGTCATCGATGTCGATCTGATGCAGGGCAGGCAGCGCGACGCCAAGTACCGCGCGGTCAATCCGCAGATGCTTCTCCCGGCCCTCGTCGACGGCGAAGGGCCTGCCCTGTTCCAATCGCTTGCCATCATGGAATATCTGGAGGAGACGCATCCCCAGCCGCCGCTGCTGCCGCAGGGCGCGCGGGCGCGGGCACGAGTGCGCGGACTGGCGCAGATCGTCGCCTGCGACTCCCATCCGCTGTTGGTGCCGCGGGTGCGCGAATATCTCGAGCACGAGTTCAAGCTCGACGAGCCCGCGCGGCTCAAATGGATCCACACCTGGATCGGTGCCGCGCTCAACGCGCTCGAGGCCAATCTCGCGGGATCCACGGAAACCGGCCGCTACTGCCAGGGCGACGCGATCACCATCGCCGACATCTGCTTGGCGAGCCAAGCCGCGGGCGCGAATTTCTACAAATACGATCTGACGCCGTTCCCCACGGTCCGTCGGATCGTCGACACCTGCATGCAGCACGACGCCTTCGCGCGCGCGCATCCGCTGCGGCAGCCCGGCGCGCCCAAGGCGGCGTGAGCGAGACCAGATGCAAAAAGAGCCCGACCGCGCAGGCAGCCGGGCCAAAATTCTGACCGCAGGATAGCTCTAAGTCGGCATTTAGCCGCGGCCAGCATTCACATCTTTTCAACGCCCGTGTGACGGTTCAGTTCCGGAGGGGAGCCTTTCGTTTAGCGAAAACTCGCCGCGTGGCCCGGTGCACGGGCGGCGCCCGATTCATGAGGAACCCCGTCAGCGCTGCGACAGGTAACGCGGCATCTCGCGCTCGAACTCGCGGAAGTAGCGCGAGATCTCCGTCACATCGAAGCGTCGGAGAATCGATTCCTTCGGCTCACGGTCGAGCAGGAACCGGAAGGCTGCCTCGAGGCAGCGCTCCGGCGTGTGCTTGCCCGCAGCCAGCCGCTCGCACGTCTCTCGCGACATCGTGACGTGGTGACGGGTCTCGCCCTTTCCCTCGGACACGACCACCTCGAACACGAAAGGATCGCCCTCGCCGGTGAGCCGGACCTGGATCATGTCGATCTCCTTGGCCGTATCGATCTCCCGCGCGATCGCGCGCAAAACTTGGTCACATGTCGCCAAGTCCGTATTCTGACCACCGCGCGCGCACGCGCGCCTCGTCTTCGGGGGATGGTCGCACGGTCGGCGGAAAGCGTTCACCACCCCACTCCGGCCGGCGCGGGTTCTTCCAAGAGCGCGTGGCGTCGATCAGCATCCGGTTCCAAAGGCCAGTGCCGAGCTGCGCGACGTCGCGATCCTCCATGGGCGTGCTGGGATCAATGGGCGAGCCGAAAATCCCCGGGAAGATCACCACGCCGCCTTCGCCGGCGTTTACTCGATGCGCGAGTGCCCATTCAACTTGCTCGTCGTCCGCGGGATCGATGTCGTCTTCCACCACAATCACGTGCTTGTAGCGGTATTGGGCCGCGCTGTTGCCCCAAAGCGCCGCCGCGATCTGCTTGGGCTGCCCCTGGTAGTGTTTTTTGATCTGGACGCGGATGTTGACGCCGTTGGTGATGGGCGGCACGTACACATTGAGCACGCCGGGGATACCGGCGGTGTTCAGAATATTCCAGGCGATGCCCGCACGCTGCACCGAGGACATAACGCTGTTCTCGCTGTAGGAGCCCGGCAGTGTGCCTTCCAGCGAACCGCAGAAGATGGGGTCACGGCGGTGAGTGATGCACGTGACTTTCATGGTCGGACGCGGCGTGGGAAGGTCGGAAACATAGCCGGTGAACTCGCCGAACGGCCCTTCAATCTCGTAGCTCGTCGGATCGTCGCTGATGTGTCCCTCGATGACGATCTCCGCGGTCGCTGGAACCTCCAGATCGACCGTTTCGCAGCGGACCAGCTGCGCAGGCTCGCCGCGGTAGGCGCCCATCACGTCCCATTCGCACACCCCGGCCAAAACAGGCGATCCCGCCAAGAACGGCATGATCGGATCCCAGCCGATCACGCACGCGACCGGCATGGGCTCCTTGCGAGCGGCCCATTTGGCAAAATGCGCGCCCCAATGCTGGCCGCCCTTGATGAGGAGAAAAGGTGCCGTATCCTTGCGGCCGATCATTCCGCGGTAGATACCTACGTTCATGACGCGCGTCTCCGGATCCCTGGTCACGATGCCGGAGAAGGTGTGAATGTAGCGGCCGCCTTCTAGATATTGCCACTGAGGGACAGGGAATTCAGTCTGATCGATGGCCTCGCCACGGACGATAACGTCCTTCACGGGCCCCGTTCCGACGACGGTCGGAGCGATCGTCTCGCGATTTTTCTTCATGACGTGCTGGATGAGTTCGCGATTGGCGACGCCGCGGGGAAAGCCGAGAGCAAGAGCGAGGCGTGATTGCGCACCAAGGCCGCTCACAAACAGCTTGCTGCAGCGCCCACTCCTGTATCCCTTGATGCTCTCGAACAGTAGCGCGGGACCCTTCTTCTCCAGGACGCGGCGGGCAATGGCTCCGATCTCCCGGTTCCAGTCCACTTCGGCAGTGATCCGCCGCAACTCGCCCTCCTTTTCGAGAAGGGCAATCCATTGCCGCAGGTCCATGAATTTCATCGCGTGCTCCCAATCTTGCCCATCGGCCGTGCCGGCTCAGTTCGCATTCAAGCAGGCAATAGCTAACACGATAGGGCATTGCAGGGTCGGGGGAGGGACGATTGTCGCCCGGAAGGCAATGTTCTGCCACCGCGGGAAGGCGCCCGCTAACCACCGAGATTCTCCGAATTCGCGTAAACGGCAAGAAACTCGCGTCGCGCGGTCATGAGGACAGAGGGAGAAGGCGATGAAACGTTTTGCGGGATCAGTGTTGTTGCTGGGCATTGCGTTGGCGCCAAGCATGCTGCAGGCGCAGGACGCATGGCCGGCCCGGCCCATCACGTTCCTCGTGCCCTACGGAGCGGGCGGCTATACGGACTTGGTTGCCCGGCTGGCGGCGCGCTACGTCGAGAAGGCGTTGGGCAAGCCGGTGATTGTCGACTACCGCACGGGCGCCGGCGGCATCGTGGGGACGCAGGCAGTCGTGAATGCAGCGGCCGATGGCTACACGTTCTGCGTTTGCAGCATCGGCGCCATCTCGATCGCGCCCTTCGACCCGAACCAGAAGGTGGGCTACGATCCGTTACGGGACCTCGCACCCGTCGGCGTCGTCAGCTCGATTGCACAGGTCATCATCGTCAAGAAGGACCTCCCCGCGCACACGCTGGCCGAGCTGGTGTCCTACGCCAAGGCTCATCCCGGCAAGCTGAACTATGGCTCCAGCGGCGCCGGCGGGTTGACCCACTACTCGGTCGAACTGTTCCAGGCCCGCACCGGCACCAAGGTTGTGCACATCCCCTTCAAAGGCGGTGCGCCCTCATCGGCCGCGGTCGTCTCCGGCGACGTCGATTTCTCCTTCGCCAACATGACCGATGGTCTGCCGCAGGTCCAAGCCGGAACGGTGCGCGGCCTCGCCGTGACTTCGCTCAAGCGCAGCCCCTACTTGCCCGATCTTCCTAGCGTGAATGAGGCCCTCCTTCCCGATTTTAGTGTGGAGACATGGAACGGCGTCATGGCTCCGTCGAAAACCCCGGAGCCGATCGTTCGCAAGTTGTCGGAGATCCTGATCAAGATGGCCGACGATCCGGAGGTGAAGGAGATCATGCGCAAGGCTGGCGCCGATACGGTCAAGACAACGCCCGAGCAGTATCGCGCGCAGATCGTGCAAGAAATCGCGCAGTGGAAACCGCTCATCCAGGAGATCGCGCAGCGGAAATAATCGCTGCTGCGCTCGGCATGCTAAAGACTCGCTTGCGGATGAGCGGTAATACTCGATCGCCGCCTCCGCGCTCGCACGGGAACGAGAGTTTCGATTTAAGGAACGGATGCTACAGACATGAAACTAGCAAGCTTCAAGGCGAATGGCCGCGCCAGCTACGGCGTAGTGACTGACAGCGGCATTATCGATCTCGGCCGCAAGCTCACCCAATATCCGACGCTGCTCGATCTCTTGCGCGCGCAGGCGCTTGCGCAAGCGCGCGCGGCCGCGAAGGGCGCAGCCGACTACCAGATCAAGGAGCTGGAGATGCTGCCGCCAATTCCGGCGCCGGAAAAAAACATCTGCGTCGGCATCAACTATCCCGACCGCAGCGCCGAGTACAAGGACGGCAGAGAAGCCCCGAAATACCCCAACCTGTTTTGCCGCTTCGCGACCTCGCTGGTGGGAACCGACCAGCCGATCGTGCGGCCGAAGGTGTCGGACAAGTTCGACTACGAGGGCGAAATCGTTCTGGTGATCGGCAAGCAGGGCCGCCACGTTCCGCGCGAGAGCGCCTTATCGATGATCGGCGGCGTGACGCTCGGGAACGAAGGAAGCGTGCGCGATTGGCTGCGTCACGGCAGCTTGAACGTCACGCAGGGCAAGAATTTCGACAAGTCCGGCAGCCTTGGCCCGTGGATGGTGACGACGGACGAACTCGACCCGGCAAAGCCGCTGCATGTGATGACGCGCGTGAACGGCGAGGTGCGGCAAGAGGATTCAACCGATCGCCTCACCTGGGGCTTCGCTTGGCTGATCAACTACATCAGCACGTTCGCGACGCTGAGGCCGGGTGACTTGATCTGGACCGGAACCCCGACCGGCGCCGGCGTGCACCGCAATCCGGCGGTGTGGCTCAAGCCCGGCGACGTGGTTGAAGTGGCATCGCCGGAAATCGGCGTGCTGCGCAATCAGGTGGTAGACGAGGCGTAAGCTCGTTCTCCGCGCGTTCGCGGATAGGCTTGTAACTTGTAGCCCGTATGAGCGAAAGCGATATGCGGGCTACGCGCCGTGCGTCGTTTTAGTTCACCAGCTCGGTGACCTGGCCGTCCTTGGAGCGGCCCTGCGCATAGTAGTGGCCGATATTGCGCATCAGCGCGGCGTCGGACACCGAATAGACGATGGCATCGCTCTTGCCGGTGTTGATGTGGCGCCGCCACAGGAAGTTCGGCACCACGAAAATGTCGTTCTTCGTCCATTCGAAGCGCTTGCCGCCGACCTCGGTCGCGCCCGAGCCTTCGATGACGACGTAGAACGTGCCGGCGGTCTCGCGCTTGAGCTCGGTCTCTTCGCCCGGACGCAGGAGCTGCGCCGAATAGTTCAAGGTCTTGAACACGGGCTCGCCGGTCACCGGGTTGACGAAGTCAATCTTGATGCCCTCGTGCGGATCGCCCTCTTCGTTGCGCAGGCTGTGCAGCATCTCGAGCACTTCGGCGCCGCGATAATGGATGAGCGGGGCGGGGCTGCGGCCGACGCCGATCTGATGATTGACGAAAGCCGGCTTTAAGCCGCCGTGGCCGTACAGCCGGCGCGAGCGGCCCTCGCTCTTGGTCACGGCCTGGACCTTGGCGTTGCCCTGCGCGCCCGGCATATCGTGGTCCACCCAGGCTGCGTCGAGGAACTCGATCAACGGCCAATCCAACATGTCGATCCAGATCACCGGCTCGCCCGAATCGTTGCCGTGATCGTGCCAGGTGCCGTTCGGCGTCAGGATCAAGTCGCCGCGCTCGGCGGTGCAGCGCTCGCCCTCGACGACCGTGTAGCCGCCTTTGTCCGAGAGGATGGTGCGGCTGGCGTTGGGCGAATGAAGATGCACGGGCGCGACGTCGCCGGGATTGTAGATCGAGATCGCGCAGCGGATGGTGTTGGTGACCTGCAGCCGGCCGTTCAATCCGGGATTGAGCAGGAGAATGCTCTGGCGATCTGCGAACTCGATCGGCGATATGTCGGCCTTGCGCGCAATCTCCGAGATGCGATGCAGATACGGACTGAACTCGCTCCAGCGCCACATATAGGGGAGCGTCTTCATCTGGGCGACCGCGACGCGCCCCGACGCGAGCTGCCCGCTGCCTTCGCCGCTGGTCTCGCTGAACCAGGGACGCTGCGCCGGCGCATTGGCCTGGGTGCGGACCCAGACGTGATGCTGGGCGGCGTCGGTGTTGATGGCTTCCATCATCTCGCGCGCCTTATTGGAGAGCGGCACTTGCGTCTGCTTGATGGCTGCGGCGGCGGTCATGACGTTTTCTCCTCGACGACTTGGCTCGATGGCCGATGCGGGCTGCGCGCGATAAAGCCTAAGGCTTTGAAATAACTGGCTCGGCCGGGCTGGTCCGGCTCGATCTCAGTCCGAAGGTATAGCCCCTCCCGGCGGGTTTGCAATCGATGGGGCGGCATGCCGGGGCTGCAGCCGCCTCATTTTGCCGCCAAGAAATCGGTCACGGCGCGGGTGAAACCGGCGGACTGATCGAGATTGGAAATGTGCCCGGCGCCCGCCAGCTCGACGTAACGCGAGCCGGGCAGCGCCTCGTTGAGCTTACGCATGGGCGGCGCGGCGGCATCCTTCTCGCCGACCAGAAACAGGACCGGCCGCTTCACCGTCGCGACCGCGGCGGCATAGTTGTGATCGGCGAGCGCCGCCGCGCATCCGATGAAGCCGTTGGCGGGCGTGGTGCGGATCATCTGGCGCACCTTGTCGACGTGCGGCGGATTAGCCTTCACCACCTCGGGGGGAAACCAGCGCGCGACGGTTGGCTCGACCAGCGCGTCCATGCCTTGCTTCTGCGCAATGACGATGCGCTCCTCCCATTGCTGGCTGCTGGTCGGGGTCGACTGGCACGGTGAATCGCAGACGATGACCCGGTCGAGCCGCTCCGGATGTTGCTGCGCCAGGCCGAGCGCGGTCGCGCCGCCCATGGACAGCCCGGCGAAATGCGCCTTCCTGATTTCCAGCGCATCCATCAGCGCGAGCGCGTCGGCGATCAGCAGGTCGAACGGATAGCGGCCCGCGGGTGCCTCGCTCGCGCCGTGCCCGCGCTGATCGTAGCGCAACAGGCGGAACGCACGGCTGAGCTCGCGCGCCTGCGGATCCCACATCGTCAGGTTGGTGGCGAGCGAGTTGCTCAAGACGAGCCACGGCGCGCCGTCAGGCCCGTCCACCTGGTAGTTGATGGTGATGCCGTTGGCCTTGATCTTCATGACAGTATTTTCCTTCACCCGGCGCGTTGCCGTGTCGTGGATCGAGTCTGCGCGTTAAAAAAATCCAGCAGGAGCGCGAGCAGTGGCGCTGGCGCCTGCGCCGGCATCATGTGCACGGCGTCGATCAACTCGAAGCGCGCGCCGGGAATCGTCTGCGCGAACTGCTCGCTGGCGGCGGGCGGACGCACCTGGTCGAAGCGGCCGGCGACCACCATGGTCGGGTGCCGAATCTCCTTGGCGAGGTGCGCCACATTGGGCCGTCCGATGGCGCGGTTCATCGCGGCAAAGCACACGGGGTCATGGGCAAGGTAGCGCCCGCGGTAGACGGCATAGGCGGCGCGGTCGCCGATGTCGGCCGGCCAGGACTTATCGAGCGTCACCGGAATCGCCTTGCGCAAGCCTTCGCGTTCCGCAAGCCCGGCGCGCTCTTCGAGCGCGGCCACGCGGCTCGGATCGGCGCCGGTGAACGGATTGCAGAACACGAAGCTTGCAATGCGGTCGGGATGCCGCGTCATGTAGATCAGCGCCTGCATGGTGGCCGCGGCGACCGTGACGAAATGGTAGGGCGGAGCAAGCCCGCTCCCCTGCAGCACGGCTTCGAGATCGTCCACCAGCAGCTCGGTGGTGATGGGCTGGCGCACTTTTTCGGACAGCCCTGAGCCGCGCTGGTCGTAGCGCAGCGTGCGGAAACGCTCGCTCAGCGCAGGGAAGATGCCGTCCCAGCTGTCGAGGGTGCCGCCCATCTCGTGCAGCAGCACGACCGAGGGGCCTTGTCCGGCAAGCTCGAAGTGGATGCTGATGCCGTTGGCGTCCATCCAGGGCACGGTCTTTCCTCCCGAGTTCGCGGCGGCGCATAGAGGCATGGGCGCTTGCAAAATTCAACACGAGGAGGTGAGGGTAGGTTGTCGGAGGTAGTATGGCATCACCGCGCAGGATCGACGTTCATTTCCACCTCATTCCGCCGTTCTACCGCGAGGCGGTTTATGCCGCCGGCAGGGGGCCGGCCGTCGGCAGGTATCCGGACTGGACGCCGCAACTCGCGCTCGACCTGATGGACGCACACGGCATCGAGGTCGCGCTCACCTCGCTAGCGCAGCCCGGCGTCGGCTTCGGCAGCGAGGCGAGCGCACAGGCGTTGACGCGACGTTGCAACGATTACGCGGCCGAGCTCATCGCCCGTTGGCCCAAGCGCTTTGGCGCGTTCGGCACGGTGCCGATATGGAGCATCAAGGGCGCGCTCGACGAGATTGCTTATTCGCTCGATGCTCTCAAATTCGCCGGGGTCTCGCTGTTCGCGAGCTACGGTGAAAATTTTCTCGGCGACGCGCAATTCGATCCACTGTTGGCAATGCTCAACGAGCGCAGCGCGGTCGTGTTCGTCCATCCCGGCCTGCATCCCTCGAGCAGCGCGCTGGCGCTACCTTGGCCCGCGTTCATCATGGAGTACCTGTTCGACACCACGCGCGCGGTGGTGAACCTCATCCTCTCCGGCGCGATCGAGCGTTTCCCGCGTATTCGCTTCATCCTGCCTCACGCCGGCGGTCTCGTTCCCTACTTCGCCTGGCGACTTTCGGTGTCGCCGATGATCGACCCGCGCCTGCCGCAGCTTTCGCGCGAGCAAGTCTACGCCGGCCTCAAGCATTTCTGGTACGACAATGCGCTCTCGCCAGGAGAGCAGACCTTCGGCGCGCTCGAGCATGTGGCCGCGCCGGAGCGCGTCGTATTCGGCACCGACTTTCCATTCGCCAATCCACGGGTCATCGCCGAGATGATCAAGACCTATGAGTCCGGATTTCTTTCCGAGGCACGACGCGCGCAGATCGACCGCACCAATGCGCTATCGCTGTTTCCGAGATATGCGTGAGCCGCTCTCTGAGCCTCATGCTGAGGAGCGTTGCGGAGCAACGCGTCTCGAAGCATGAGGCTGCCCCCATCCTTCGAGACGGCGCTTCGCGCCTCCTCAGGATGAGGGTGGCTGAATCCGTGAGGCGGCTACGCCGGCTTTGCCATCGACCCCACGAGCGGCGCGACGTCGCTGATCGCATCGAGCGACCACAGCCGTTCGGCAAGATCCTTCGCTCGCGCGGCGCCGAGCACCGGGCCGACCAGATCGAGAAACTTCGTCTTCAGCGCCACGTCGTCGAGCGGCACGAGGCGCGAGCCCAGCGCCTCGTCGGCCTGGCGGGTGAAGCGGCCGCGCGCGGTGGTGACCGTCACCCGCGCCGGGCGCAATTGCGGATAGAGTCGGTCGACATCCGGCGGTGCCGTCACGGCGAGCTTGCGGGCGATCGCGGCGAGACTGGGGTCGTGCCGCACCTCATCGGCAAAATGCTCGAACTTGATGGCGCGGAATTTGAGCGCAAGCGCGATGAGATAAGGGAAGCTTAGCTGCGCGCTGGCAAAATCGTCCCAGCCGGTCTCTGCGTGCTCGGCGGCGATGCGATAGGTCGCAACCTCGATGCGCTCGACCTCATCGCTTGCGATGTTATCGTCGGTGAGCACGCCGATGAGCGCCTCGACCGCGGGCTGGATGTGGCGGCAGCAGGGATAGGGCTTGATGTAGCAATCGGTGATGCCGAACGGCGCCGCCGGCGGCAGCGCAACCGCGCGCGCTTTGTCGGCGCGGGCGAAAGCCTGCATGAAACCGTCGCGCGTTTCGATCACGCCGGGCGGACCTTCGACGCCCTGCTCGGCCAGCAGCGCCGCCTGCAGGCCTTCGCGTGCGGCGTGTCCGGCGTGCAGTCGCTTGATATCGCCGCCGCCGTTGACGAAAGCGAACAATCCGCCGGCGCTCGAGGCGGCGAGACCGAATGCGTTGGCGAGTCGCTCGCGAGAGAGTGTGCCGAGCTTGCCCGCGGCCGCGGCCGCGCCGAACACGCCGACGGCGGCGGTCGGATGGAATCCGCGCTGGCGCAGGTCGGGATGGCAGGCGCGGCCGATCGCGATCACCGTCTCGTAGCCGGCGACGATCGCCTCCATCAGCGCTTGGCCGTTGCTGCGCCGCGCGCAGCCGAGCGCAAGCGCCGCCGGTATGACGACGCAACCCGGATGCACCGAGCCCTGGCGGAAGCCATCGTCGAGCTCGATGCCGTGGGCGGCGGTGCCGCCGAGGAAGGCGGCATCGATGAGGTCGGCGCGCCGCGCGCGGCCGGGCACCGGAATACGGCCGGCCGGCCGTGCCGCCGCGAGCACCGCTTCGGCGCGGCTCGCGACGTCGCCGCCTGCGCCGGCGATCATGACGCCCACGGTGTCGAGCAAGTGGCGGCGCGCGTAGTGGCGCGCCTCATCGGGAATGGCGGCGTAGCGGAGCTCCGCGACGAATTCGACGAGCGCCGCGGTCACGGGCGGAACGGAATGGAGCGTCTGCAGCGCTTCGGCGTGGGCCATGATGTCCTCCCGCGGGCGCGAGCGAGCCTATGCGTTTGCCGCGAGTTTCACCAGAGCATCGACGGCGATGACGCCTTGTCCAGCCGGGCGCACGACCAACGGATTGATTTCCGCTTCCACGACACTGGGATCGCCGGCGAGCGTCGATAGCGCGACCATTGCACGCGCCAGCGCGTCGAGATCTCCCTTGGGCTTGCCGCGGTAGCCGGCGAGCGGAGCGAGGCCGCGCACTTCCGCGATCATCTCCTGTGCGGTGCCAAGCTCGATCGGGGCAAGGCGCAGGCTGCGGTCGCGCATGATCTCGGCGAGCAGGCCGCCGGCTGCCACCATGATCAGCGGTCCAACGTCGCGATCGACGCGATAGCCCAACAGCACCTCGCCGACACCGCTGACCATCGGCTGCACCAGCACGCGGGCAAGCCGCGCGTCAGGCCTGTGCTCGGCGACGGTCGCGGCGATTTTCCGGATCGCGGCAATCAGCGCATTCCCATCGCTGATGCCGAGCTCGACCCCGCCCGCGTCGCTCTTGTGGGCGATCTCGGCGCAGAGCGCCTTGACCGCGACCGGATAGGGGAAGGGCAGGGCGGGTGCACGATCGATGGCTATGTCGAGGGCAACCGACGGCACGGGTGGAATACCCAGGCGGTCGAGCGTGGCGCCGGATGCGAACTCGTCGAGGAGAATCCCGCCGCCCGCCGGCGGTGCTGCGGAGCGCGCACGCATCGGCTGTGGGGATTGCCGCGCCAGCGCCGCGGCAATCGCGTCGGCGCAGGCCTCGGGCGTGTGGAAATTCGGCACGCCGGCACGGCTCAGCGCCGCCAAGGCCTCCGGCGCCTCCGGCACGATGAACGCCGCGAGCGGCTTTCCCGCGCCCGCGCTGTCGATCACCGGACGCACGGTCGCGTGCGGCTGCGACCGCGCCGATGAGCCGATGACCGCGAGCACGAGGTCGAATTCCGGCGCGGTCGTGAGAATATCGAGCGCGCTTTTCACCGTCTCGTAGCGCGCTCCGGCAATGGTGAGATCGATCATTGCTGCGGGCTTGACCTCGATGCCGGCGGCGGCGAGCCGCGTCAAGGTCGCCGCGCTTGCCGGCTCGATCGTCACGCCGCGGCTCGCGAGCGGATCGATCACCATGGTCGCGCCGCCCGCCGTCGTCGTCACCACGCCGACGCGTTTGCGCCGCCCGGCCACCGTGACCGGCGCGCGCAAGAGCAGCGGCAACCCTTCGATCAAGCCCTCGAGCGTATCGACCCGCGCAATGCCGCAGGCCCTGAGAAACATGTCGGCGACGTCGTCTTCGCCGGCAAGCGCGCCAGTATGCGTCACTGCAAGCTCGCGCGCGGCGGCCGAGCGGCCGAGCTTGTAGGCGAGGATCGGTTTGCCGCGCGCGGCCGCCGCGATTGCGAAGCGGTGCAAGGCATCGGCGTGCCGCATGGTCTCGAGAAACAGCATGTAGCCGTCGATGCCGGCATCATCGAGCGTTGCCGCGCAGATCTCGCCGAGCGAGAGATCGACCTCGTTGCCGACGGAAACGAGACCGGCAAACGCTATGCCGCGCGTCTTGCCCCGCGACATGAGCGTTCCAATGAGATTGCCGCTGTGCGAGGCGGCAAGGATGCGCCCGGCCGGCAGATCCTGCTCGTCGAAGGCGGCGTTCGCGGTGAGCATGGTGCGCGTGCGCAGGTCGACCACGCCGAGGCTCGACGGCCCGACGATGCGGATCCCCGTGCGCGCGCAAACCTCGCGTAGCCGCGCCTCGCGCGCCGCCCCTTCGGCGCCGGTTTCGGCGAAACCATCGGCCAGCACGGTTGCGACCTTGACGCCGACGCGGCCGCATTCTTCGACCGCCGCAACGGCAGTATCGGTGGATGTCACGATGTAGGCGTGCTCGGGAGCCTCGGGCAATGCCGCAAGGGCCGGCCAGGCGCGCTCGCCCAGCACGGTCTCGCGGCGCGGATTGACGGGATAGATGCGGCCCGCATAGCCCATCCGACGGAGAAATTTCAGCGGCCGGCCGGCAGCCTTGGCCGCATCGTCCGATTGTCCGACGATGGCGACGGAGCGGGGGGAGAACAACGATTGGCGAAGAACATCGTTCACCGCCGGCTGCATGCGTGAGCTACTCCGCTGCCAGGGCCGGCTTGGGCCGGCGCTGGTCGAACCGGCGGTCGAACAGGTGCTCGGCGATGCGGTTCTTCATGATTTCAAGCGAGCCGCCGGCGATCATCCATCCGCGGCAGCGCCGCAAGCACCATTCCACCAGGCTCTCCTGGCTATAGCCGGTCGCGCCCATGATCTGCACCGCTTCGTTCGCCGCATCGAAGCCCGCCTGATTGCAGGCTAACTTGGCGATTGCGGTTTCATAGGCAGAGGGCAGGCCACGGTCGGCATTGCTCGCCGCGCGGTAAAGCAGAAGTTGCGCGCTTTCGAGCTTGACCGCCGTGTCGGCGAATTTCCACTGCAGCCCCTGAAACTCGCACAGCGGACGCCCGAACTGCTGGCGCGTCGCGGCGTATTCGCGCGCTTTGTTGAAGGCGTAGCGACCGAATGCGAGCGACCGCGCGCTGTTGCCGAGGCGCTCGATATTGAAGCTCGCCATTTGTTTTTTGAAGCCGCCGGGTCCCAGCAGCACGTGCTGCGCCGGAATGCGGCAATTATCGAAATTGAGCTCGCACCATTCCTCGCCGCTCATGAAGCGTGAGGGCCGGCCGATGGTAAAGCCCGGCGCGCCGCGCTCGACGATGACCGAACCGATGCCGCCTAGTCCCGGCGCATAGCGCACATAGATTAGGAAAATCGCCGCGTCCGGACTGAAGGTGGAAAAAACCTTGCCGCCATTGATGATGTAATCGGAGCCTTCCGCCTTGGCGCTGGTCTTGAGATCGGTCGCCGCCGAGCCGGCATCGGGCTCGGTGATGCCGAGGCTCATCACCATGCGCCCCTGCAACAGGTCAGGCAGCCAGCGCGCCTTCTGTTCCGGCGTTGCGTATTCCGCGAAGGTGCGGATCGGGCCGAAATTGCCGAACTGCACGACATCGGAGCTGCGCGGACAGATGGCCGCGACCTGCTCGATGGCGATCACCGCGTCCATCAGCGTGCCGCCTTGTCCACCGTCGGCCTCGGGGACGGTAATGCCCATCAGCCCCTGCGCGCTTATCAGTTTCGCGACGTCGAACGGATAGTGCGGATCATGCGCGCGTTCGAGCGCGTCCTTTTCGAGATGGGCGAGCGCGAAGCGGCGAACCGAATCGGCGAAGGCCTGCTGCTCTTCGGTGAAGTTGAACTGCATCTGGAGCCTCATCCTTCGGAAACTGCCAACGCTATGTCACTCCGCCTTCGCGCCCGAGGCCTTGACGATCGCCGACCATTTGCGCTCCTCGCGATCGATGTCGACGGCGTATTCCTCCGGCGTCGACGCCAGCGGCTCGGCGCCCTCGTCGGCAAGCCTCGCCCTGAGATCATCGGACATTACCGCAGCCTGCAGCGCCGCGCTGAGCTTATCGATGATCGGCCGCCGCGTTCCTGCCGGCGCGACGATCCCGTAGTGCAGCACCGCCTCGTAGCCCGGCAGCGCGGCTTCCCCGACCGTCGGCAGGTCCGGAAAAATCGGCGAACGTTTGGCGCTGGTCACCGCCAGTGCGCGTACCTTGCCTTCTTTCACTAGTCCGAGCGCCGGCGGCAGCGAGCTGAAATAGATCGCCACGTGCCCGCCGACGAGATCAGCCAGCGCGGGCCCGCTGCCTTTGTATGGAATGTGCGTGAGCTTGATGCCGGCCATGGTGGCGAAATATTCCGTGCCGAGATGAATGCCGCTGCCGGTGCCGGCGGAGGCGTAGTTGAGCTTGCCCGGATCCGCCTTCGCCAGCGCGATCAGATCACCAATGGAGCGCGCAGGCAGCGACGGGTGTACGCAGACCACGAGCGCGCTGGTGGCGATGAGGCCGACCGGCGCGAAGTCCCGGCGCGGGTCATAGCCCACGTTGGCGTACAGCGTCGGATTGATCGCGAGCGTGCCGGTGCCGCCGAGGCCGAGCGTGTAACCGTCGGCCGTCGCCTTGGCGATCTGGCGCGTGGCGATGCTGCCGCCCGCGCCGCCGCGATTCTCGATGACGATTTGCTGACCGAGCGTCTTGCTCATCTTTTCGGCGGCGGTGCGCGCCATCAAATCGTTGCCGCCGCCGGCAGCGTAGGGGACGATCAGAGTGATGGGACGGCTCGGGTAATCCTGCGCGAAGGCGGCCTGTGCGGCGAGCCCGGCGATCAGGGACAGCAAAACGCTGCGCGGCTTGAGGGACATTCTGACGTTCCTCACCCCCGTTTAATGCCTCATTCCGCCTTGATGCCCACGGCCTTCACCAGATCGGACCACATCGTGAGTTCGCGGTCGATGATGGCGGCATACTCTTGCGGTGTGGTGGGCTGCGGCTCGGCGCCTTCGACCAGGAGCCGCTCACGCACCTCATCGCTTGCGAGTGCGGCGTTGAGCGCGCGGTTGAGCTTGTCGATCACCGTGCGCGGCGTACCGGCCGGCGCGGCCAGCCCCCAGCGCAGCGGCACGTCGTAGCCCGGAAATCCGGCCTCGTCCAAGGTGGGCACCGCCGGGATCAGCGCCGAGCGACGAGCGCCGGTCACCGCCAGCGCGCGGATGGTGCCCGCCAGGACGTGGGCGTGGGCGTTGGGAAGCGCGCTGATCAGCACGCCGATGTGGCCGCCGAGCAGATCATTGAGCGCCGGCGCCGCCCCCTTGTACGGCACATGCGCAACCTTCATGCCAGTGCGATAGGCAAGCAGCTCGACGGTAAGATGATTGAGCGTGCCGGCGCCGGGCGAGCCGTAAGGGATGGGAGTTGCGGTTGCTCTGCCGATCTGAATCAGCTCGGCCAGCGAGCGGGCGGGAAAGCTCGGGTGCACGGCGATGACATTGGGCGTCGCCGCGATCAACCCGATCGGCTCGAAGTCCTTGCGCGGATCATAGCCGAGATTCTCGAGCAGGCTCGGCGCCGTGCCGACCGAGGCGCTGGTCGTCATCAAGATGGTGTAGCCGTCGGGTGCGCTTTTCGCCGCTGCGTGCGTGCCCAGCGTGCCGCCTCGGCCGGCGCGATGATCGATGATGATCTGCTGGCCCAGCGCCTCGCCAAGCTTGTCGGCGACGGCGCGCGCGGCGGTGGTGGCGCTGCCGCCGGCCGCGAATGGCACGACGAGGGTGATCGGCCGGGTCGGGTAGTCCGCCTCGGATCCGCGTGCAGCTTGCGTCGGGAAGCCCGCGATCAGCGCGGCCGCCAGCAGGACCTCCTTCGTGCGTTTTCTCACCGCCGAGCCTCTTTATTGGATCGGTGCATCCTCGCATTCCGCTCATCTTTGCAACAGCGGGGCAGATGGGCTAGGGGTCAAGCGACCAGCGCGAAGCCGATGGGCGACGATAGCGATGACCTGGGCAGATAGCTTTCTGCGCACGTTGAAGGAGAACGACGTCAGGCTCGTCACCTACGTCCCCGACAACATGCTCACGCCGCTGATCAACGGCGCAGCCGCCGACAACTATTTCATGTCGATCGGCGCGACGCGGGAGGACGAAGCGGTCGGGACTTTGGCCGGCGCCTATATGGGCGGCCTGCGTGGCGTCGCCATGATGCAGACCAGCGGCTTCGCGCTCATTGCCAACGCCCTCGCCTCGCTGATCGTGCCGTATCAAATTCCGGCGATCATCGCGGTGTCCGAGCGCGGCACCCTGGGCGAGTTCAATATCGGCCAGGTCACCGTCGCCCGCACCATGCGCCCGACGCTCGATTCCATCGCGGTCACCCATCACACGCTCACCGATGAAGCCAGCATGCCCTTCATCGTCGACAAGTCGATCAAGCAGGCGTTTACGACGCAAAGCCCGGTGGTTTTCATCTTCTCGCCGCTGCTCACCGGCGGAAATCCCGCGGCGGCGACCAAATTGACGTGAGGAATAGGTGGCTGCCCCGACGATCGATGCTCCGGCGGTCAAGGTGCTCAGCCGCGCCGATTTGACCAAGCGCCTCGTGGCGAAGCTTGGCCGCGACGAGGCCGTGGTCGCCGGCATCGGCAACACCAACTTCGACCTCTACGCGGCCGGCCACCGCCCGCAGAATTTCTACATGCTTGGCAGCATGGGGCTCGCCTGCCCCATCGCGCTCGGCGTCGCGCTCGCCCAGCCCGAGCGCGGCGTGATTGCGCTCGAAGGCGATGGCTCGATCCTGATGGCGCTCGGATGCCTTGCCACCATCGGCATGGTCAAGCCGCGCAACCTCACCATCGTCATCATGGACAACGGCATCTACCAGATCACCGGCAAGCAGAAGGCGGCGACCGCGGCCAGCGCCGACATCGTGGCGATCGCGCGCGGCGCCGGCATTGCCAACAGCCACTGGGTGCGCGACGAAAGCCATTTCGAAGAATTGGTGTCGCGACGCTTCGATGACGGCGGGCCGGTGCTGCTGGCGGCGAAGATCGACGACAAGCCGGGCACGGCTCAGACCGTGCGTGACCCTCCGCTGATCCGCCACCGCTTCATGCGCGGGCTCGGCACGGCGCGCCGCAGCGCGCTCGATGCGTAACGTCCGCGCTGAAATGCGCGAAGGGCATCTATTGCCCTGTTTCGAAATTGCAGTCTGCACCTCCGCCCGCCTTCTGCATGATCTCGTTCGGGTCGATCGTGCAGCGCAATTTGGAGATGCTTTCGATGCTTGAGCCTGCGGCTCCCCCTGAGGGTACGCCGGCAGCCGCCTCCGTTGCGCCGACTTCGTTAGCTTCGCGTCCGGTCAGCGTGCGCTTGCGCGAGCCGAAACTGAGTTCGCAGCGGCGCGACGTGATGTCGACATTGCCGACGCGGCAGGTCACGGAGTCCGCATCGACGGAAATTTTCGTGTTGGGGGTAAAGCCGAATGAGGTGTTGCCGCGAAACAGACGCGCAATCACTCGCTTGTCGAACGGGCGCACCGCGGGCGAATGTTGTGCGATCACCGCGGCCAACGCCAGAGCGGTTGGCCCGGTTGCGCTGCCTGCAGATGCGGACGCAGTATTTTGCAAAATCGTGAGCGCCAGTACCGGAACAATCAGCTTCTTCATCTTCATCGATGCAGTCTCCCTTTAGGGGGTTCGCGCTCAGCCTGTTCTTCAAAACGTGTGCATTGCCATCCCGGACACCGGGTCAATCCAGACAAGATGATCTTCGACGGCCTTAACTCCGGGGATATTTTCCGCGGCCGCGCGGATCGCCCCGCGCTGCCGCTCATCCAGCAGCGTGCCCGAAAGGCGCACGACCCCGTTGCGGACCACGACATTGATGAGACCGACGGGGGCCCATCGCTGAGCCTTGAGTTCCGCGTAAAGCCGCTCGCGAATCGACGCATCGCTGGTGGGCCCTGGCTTCGCCTCGGCTATGACGCTCGCCAGCGCATGCAAGAGGTTCGCGCGCGTCACGATGCCGACAAGCTTACCATCGCGCACCACGGGCACACGGTTGATCTGATGGCGTTCCATCAGGTGAACGATCTCATCGAGCCGACTGTCTTCTTTTACCGTTTGCACGTCCGCAGTCATCACGTCGCCGACCTTGCGGCTGGCCGTTTGCAGATACTCTGCTGCCAGGCGTCCCGGACCCATCAGAAATTCGATCCAACCCCAGCGCTTCCGCTGTGTCCCGGTTTCCGTCCGCCGCACGAGATCCCCCTCTGTTATGATCCCAACCAGAGCGCCGCGTGCGTCCACGACAGGCAAGCCGCTGAATTTGCGCTCCAGCATCAGCTGGATGGCGTCGGTGATCGCAGCGTCGGGGGAAATACACACGGGATCAGGGGTCATGACGTCTGCGGCCCTCATGGCATCTCCTCCTCATTTGAATTTCGCGCATATTTGAGTGCTAACGCCGCGCCGCACCGAGGTCGATATACCCTGCTTGCAATCAAAGCGCTCGCGCCGCCGCAACCCCAATCGCAGCGGCGAAACGGCACGATCCCGTTGATTAGGAAATCAGCTTGGCGCGCAGTCGAGCGAACTCTTGGTCGCTGATTGATCCCGATTTTTTCAGCCGATCAAGTTTCTCGATCTCGTCGGCAACGCTGAAGCCGACGGCACGTCGCAGGTCTTCACGTGCCTGTTGCGCCTGTTGGCTGCTTCGCTCCGCCATGCCCCTCGACTGGGTGATCAGATACGCGAATATCGCGAGATAGGGGAAAACGATTAGCGCTATCACCCAGATCGCCTTGCCCCAACCCGATATGTCATGACGTCGGAACAGGTCGCCTATGACGATGATGAGGAGCCAGAACCATAGGACAAACATGAACACGGCGAACGCGTCGGTTAGGAAATTGCGGAAAGTGAAGCCTTCCGAGAGAAAGAGCATGGCGTTTCTCCTTGTCTTACTGGACCCTCGCGCGCCGCTTGGACCCTCGCGAGCACAGTTGAGGAGCGGCAATAAGCGCCGTCTGGATTGCACGTCGCATGATCATCCTCCTCGCGGAGCTGATTTTCATCACCTCAGGGCTGGCGGGGAGTGGAGCGGGCTGGTGAGCGGCCGATATCAAGGATATCATCTGAATATCCGCGGGCGTCGTTGGCACGCAGCCCATTGGCCTTCGTGCGGACGGCGCCGAGCGATACGTCCGCGCGCAAAAACTAGTCTATCGGGCGATTACCTACTAGTCTATCGGGCGATTACCCTAGAAGGTAGGGAGAGGCGCGTTCACACTCGTTATGCTCAATCGCCGAAAATCGGCAAAGCATAGCGATTGCGACAACGATTTTCTTTTGCCGCGTTTTGCTTCTCTTTAGGGAGACGCAAGTAAGGCTCGGGAGGACTACATGCAGCTAACTCCGAGAGAGTTCGATAAGCTGCTCGTCTACATGATGGCCGACGTTGCGCTGAAGCGGAAAGCCAAAGGTCTCAAGCTCAATTATCCGGAAGCTGTCGCGGTCATATCTGCCGTCGCCCTCGACGGCGCGCGTGCCGGGAAGACAATCGAAGATGTGACGAAGGACGCCCGCACAGCCCTGACCAAGGCTGATGTGATGGATGGCGTCGCCGATCTCATTCCAATGGTGCAGATCGAAGCCGTGTTCACCGACGGTAGCCGGCTCGTAACGGTGCATACACCGATCCAGTGAAGCGTTCGAAAAGGGGATCAACATGGCCGGAGCAAAACCAGGACTCTCTATTGCCGCCGATGTCGATCCCGCGACGGCTGACGTGCCCGTGGGCGGTTACGTATGCAGCTCGGCACCGATCACCTTCGATGCGGACCGGCCGGTGACGAGGCTCAAGGTGCGCAATTCCGGCGACCGGCCGATCCAGGTAGGGTCGCACTTCCACTTTTTCGAGGTCAATCCCGCACTCGAATTCGATCGCGGCGCGGCGTTTGGGCTGCACCTCAACATTCCCTCGTCCACGGCGACACGATTCGAGCCCGGTGACGAGCGCGAAGTTGAGCTCGTTCCGTATGGCGGCAAGCGTGAGGTTTACGGATTCAACAATCTCGTTGACGGTCCGACTGCCGACGCGGATGCCTCCGCGCGCAAGTCCGCGGCGGTGGCGCTGGCGAAACGGCGAGGTTTCCGGTCGTCTCCGCAGAAGACATGAGCCGGGACGGCGCGCCTAAAGCGTTCGTCGGCCGCTCCAGAACAGGGGCTTCCCATGCCTACCATCTCGCGCCAGGAGTACGTTGGCCTGTTCGGTCCGACGACCGGTGATCGAATCCGCTTGGGGGATACCGGCCTGTTCGTCGAAATCGAGCGCGATCTGCGCGGCGGCTACGGCGACGAGATCGTCTTCGGCGGCGGCAAGAGCATGCGCGAAGGCATGGGCATGGACAACCGGGTGACGCGCGCGGGCGGCGCGCCCGATCTGGTGATCACCAACGTGACCATCATCGACGCGGTGCTTGGCATAGTGAAGGCCGACGTCGGTATCAAGGATGGGCGCATCTGCGCGATCGGCAAGGCTGGGAATCCGCAGACGATGGATCGCGTTACGCCGGGTCTCGAGGTCGGGCTCGCAACCGATGCCATCTCGGGCTCGCATCTGATCCTGACGGCTGGCGGGATCGACACCCACATTCATTTCATCTCTCCGCAGCAGGCGCACGCCGCGCTGTCGAACGGCACCACGACGTTGATTGGCGGCGGGACAGGCCCATCGGACGGGTCGAATGCGACGACGGTCACATCAGGTCCCGGCAACATCAGCATGATGTTGCGCGCTTTCGAGGGCTGGCCGGTCAATGCCGGTATTCTCGGCAAGGGACACGGGCACGGCAAAGCCGCGCTGGTCGAACAGATCGAGGCCGGCGCGGTCGGTCTGAAATGCCACGAGGACTGGGGCGCCACGCCGGCGGTGCTGCGCTCCGCGCTCACGGTCGCGGACGAGATGGATATCCAGGTGTGCATCCACACCGACACGCTCAACGAATCCGGCTTCGTCGACGATTCGATCGCGGCGTTCGAGGGTCGTGCGGTGCACTCGTTCCATACCGAAGGGTCCGGCGGCGGCCATGCGCCGGATATCATCAAGATCTCCGGCCTGCCCAATGTCTTACCGTCCTCGACCAATCCCACGCTCCCCTACGGCATCAATTCGCAGGCGGAGCTCTATGAGATGATCATGGCCTGCCACCACCTCAGTCCGGAGATCCCGTCCGACGTGGCATTCGCCGAGAGCCGCATCCGCGCCGAGACCATCGCAGCCGAGAACGTGCTTCAAGACATGGGCGTGATCTCGATGTTCTCCAGCGATTCGCAGGCAATGGGACGTGTTGGAGAATGCTGGCTGCGATGCATGCAGACCGCAGACGCGATGAAAACCGGGCGCGGCAAGCTGCCCGAGGACGCACCGGGCAATGACAATTTCCGGGTACGGCGCTACGTGGCGAAGATCACGATCAATCCGGCAATCACGCACGGCATCGCCGAGGTGCTGGGCTCGGTCGAGGTCGGCAAGATCGCGGACCTCGTGCTCTGGGAGCCGGCCTTCTTCGGGGCCAAACCAAAGATCGTGATCAAGAACGGCTTCATCAGCTGGGCGGTGATGGGCGACCCGAACGCTTCGCTGCCGACGCCGCAGCCGACCTACTATCGCCCGATGTTCGGCGCCTACGGTGATGCTTTGGTGGCCAGCTGCATTACGTTTGTTTCCGGAGCGGCCCACGCGGCCGGGGTCAAGGAGCGCCTCGGACTACGCAGGCAGGTGATGCCGGTTCGGAATACTCGCAAGATCGGCAAGCGCGACATGGTTTGCAATACCGCGACGCCGAAGATCGAAGTGAGCCCGGAAACGTTCGCCGTCACAGTCGACGGCAAGCACGCGACCGTGCCGCCCTTGAAAACGGTCTCGCTGAACCAGAAATACTTCTTCAGCTGAAGAGCGTGTCGTGGTCGTCATTGAAACCGTACTCGGCAATATCAGCGATCCGGAATGGGCCGGTCGGCTGGCTGCGGCCGAGGTCGACGTGCTGGAGATCGACCAGTGGGAGGCGCAGAAGAGCCGCTTCCGCAAGATGACCGCAAAGGGCGCCGAAGTTGCGATCTCCGTCGATCGCGGCATATACCTCCGGGATGGCGACGTGCTGCTCTGGGACGCGCAGGCGCTTTCGGCGCTTGTCGCGCGCATCGAGGTGCGCGACGTAATGATCGTGCATCTGGACGGACTGATGCACCTCGCGCCGCAGGTCGCGATGCGCACCTGCGTCGAACTGGGACATGCGATGGGCAACCAGCACTGGCCAGCATTGGTGAAGGGCGACCTCGTCTATGTACCGCTCACGGTCGACCGCAGGGTGATGGCCTCCGTGATGGAGACGCATCGCTTGGAAGGCATCCGCTACGAGTTTGTATCGGGGCGAGCTGTCGTGCCCTACCTCGCACCGCATGAATCACGTCGGTTGTTCGGTGCGGCGGAAGGTCCCGTGCACTCGCACACGCACGAGAGCTATACCGCCACCGACACCGAGACGGGACGGGTGTACGGACGCCCGCCAGTGCGCTTCCATCAACATCCGGAGACCGATGCTCATGCACATGGATCGCCGCCCAAGGCCGGTTTCACGCACGAGCAGGAGGGATGATAGCGTCGAAGCGCCAAGTAGCACCGCATTACTTGCGCGGATGCTGCAGTTTGGCGATTCGATGTTCCCCATCGGCGGGTTTTCATTTTCTTCTGGTTTGGAGTCCGCCATCCAGAAAGGCGTTGTTGCCGATGCAATCACACTGCGTGCGTTCACGCGCACCGCAGTGGAGCAGGCAGCGCGTGGTGATGGGATCGCGTTGATCGCCGCACACCGCGCAGCAACGGTGGGCGATGTTGATGCACTCATACGAATCGATGCGCAGGTGTACGCGCGCAAACTTTCCGACGAGGCCCGGCTCATGTCGGTGCGCATGGGCAAGAAGTTCACGGAAATGGGTGTGGAGATGATCGGCGCGCCGCTGCTTGGCACGTGGCGCAAATGCATTGCAATGTCGGTTACTCCCGGGTGTTATCCCGTCGCGCTGGCGATCAACTTTGCGGTGCAGAATCTATCGGCGCGCCAAGCGTTCGTCGTGCACCAGAATGGTGTCGCAGCAACGATCCTAGGCGCGGCCCTGAGGCTGATGAAGATCAGCCATGTCGAGACGCAGAAGATCCTCTATGAGCTCAACGGACTCGCGGATGCCGCCTACGAAAACGCCGCCGCGGCTCGCTTGTCGGACATGGCGGGCTATGCACCGCTCACGGAAATCCTGGCCGCCGTCCACAACAAGGCGCACGTGCGGCTGTTCATGAATTGACCCTTAGGTTGGGGCATCGAATGTCGAAGAAAATCACGCGCGTCGGCATAGGCGGTCCGGTCGGGTCGGGCAAGACCGCGATCGTGGAAGCCATTACGCCGCGCCTGCTCGATCTCGGCATCAAGGTGCTCATTATCACCAACGATGTGGTGACGACCGAAGACGCCAAGCACGTCCAGCGTACTCTCAAGGGTGTCCTGCTGCAGGAACGCATCCTCGGAGTGGAGACGGGTGCCTGTCCGCATACAGCAGTGCGCGAAGATCCGAGCATGAACCTCGCAGCGGTCGAGGACATGGAGCGACGCTTTCCTGACAGCGATCTGGTGCTGATCGAAAGCGGTGGCGACAATCTGACGCTCACGTTCTCGCCGGCGCTGGTAGACTACTTCATCTACGTGATCGACGTCGCTGCCGGCGACAAGATCCCTCGCAAGAACGGGCCTGGGATCACGCATTCGGACATTCTGGTCATCAACAAGACCGACTTGGCGCCCCACGTCGGGGCCAGCCTTGAGGTAATGAAGCAGGATTCACGGCTGATGCGGGGCAGCAAGCCGTTCCTGTTCACCAACTGCAAGACCGGGGAGGGCATTGGGGAATTGGTCGACCTGATCAAGAGGGAGTTTCTTTTCGACATCAATCCGCGAGCGCAGAGGTCGGCATGATACCCGCAGCCCCCACTCCATGGGCGCAGGCGGAAGAGCTCGGCGCTTCCGTTCCGGAACTGGCCGCGTTTCAGGACGAGCCGCTTCAGATGAAGAGCGGCACGGTCGGCAAGACTGGTTTCCTGCGTCTCGGTTTCGAGCGCTGCGGTAACCAAACAATCCTGAAAAACCTGGAGCGCCGCGCACCGTATATGGTTCAGCGCGCGTTATATTGCGATCCGGAAATGCCTAATCTCGCCTGCGTGTTCTTGGTCACCACCACCGGATGCCTGCTGCAGGGCGATCGGCTTGCGCTCGACATCACGCTTGGTCCCGCCGCGCAGGCGCACGTCACCACGCAGTCGGCGACCAAGATTCACGCCATGGATGCCAACTACGCGGCACAGACACAGATCATCACGCTCGCCGACGATGCCTACCTGGAATTCCTTCCCGATCCCGTGATCCCGCATCGGCAGGCGCGGTTCATCAGCGACACGCAGATCTCTATCGCTCCATCGGCCACGCTGCTGTTTTCGGAGATCATTCAGCCCGGCCGTAAGCATCATCGCCCGGACGAATGCTTTGGCGCCACCGTGATATCGATATCGACGTCCGCTGTCCGCCCCGCTGGCTGCAGCTTGTTCACCGAGAAGCTGCTGATCGAGCCGCAGCGATATGCAATGCGGCAGACGGGCGTGATGGACTCCTTTGACGTGTTCGCCAACGTGATCCTGTGTACGCCCAAAGACAAAGCTGATCGCGTCTATGAGCGCGTGGAGGCCGACGTCGACCTTGCGGACGGCATAGCGTTTGGCGCCTGCCGGCTGCCGAACGATGCCGGGCTGATCTATAAGATTCTGGGTCGCGAGACCGCACAGGTAAAAGCCAAGCTACGCGAGTTCTGGGGGGTGGTGCGCAGGGAGGTCACTGGGGCCGGCCTCCCTCCGCCGTTTCTATGGCGCTGACAGAAGAGCGCCGTCCGCAGGGGGTCTCCAACTGCAGGGCCAAAACTTCGTGGAGGCGTGACGGCTCAGTTATTGCGGCCATTGGAGGCCGGGAATGGTCGGACTAGAAGATTCAATCGAGTTGAAGAGCAAGCCGCTGAGGTCGGATCGTAGCTTCTTGGCTCGGTCTCTCGGCTGGCTCATCCGCGGTATCTGGGTTGTTTGCCAAGTTGTGCTCATCGCCTGGGGCACGCTGGCCATCTACTATTCGAACCTGCCGTGGGCCGAGCTGCGGTTGACGTTGGCGGCAGCCTTTGCAGCGTTCGCCGCCTGGGTCTGCTGGGTGTCGGCTCGACGGGGCATGACCGCGGCCTTTGTCGTTTTATTTTTTGCCGTTGTGACCTGGTGGATCTGGATCGCTCCCTTACAGAACCGTAACTGGCGGCCGGAAGTCGCGGTGGTGCCGCGGGCGATCATCGACGGTGACCGCGTGCGCATCACCGGTGTGCGCAACTTCGACTACCGCAGCCGGAACGACTTTACCGTGCGTTATGAGGAGCGCGAGATATCGCTGTCACACTTAAAAGCTATCGATTTTTTCGTGTCGTACTGGAGCGAGGGACTGGTTGGACACACGTTCTTGAGTTTCATTTTCGACAATGCCCCTCCGCTGACCATCTCCATCGAGACGCGGCCGGAGGTAGGCGAGGGCTTTGACCCCATCGCCTCCATGTTCAAGCAATTCGAGTTGATCTACGTGGTGGGTGACGAGCGTGATCTCGTGCGCGTGCGCACCAACTATCGCAAAGAGACCGTATACCTCTATCGCCTCAATGCCTCCGACATTGATGCGCCGCGGCTGTTGCTGGTCTATCTGGACCGCATCAACGAACTCGCCGAACGGCCGGAGTGGTATCATTTGCTGAGCAACAGCTGCACGATCAATATCGTGCGCTACACCAATGCTGCCGGCCGGGTCGGCCGATTCGACATCAGGCATCTGTTCAATGGTTTGATCGACAGTTATCTCTACCACTCCGGCCGGGTGGATACGACGCTGCGATTCGACGAGCTACGGCGACGGTCGCTGATCAATGAGGCGGCGCAGGCGGCGGATGACGCACCGGATTTCTCACAGCGCATTCGCGCATCCTTGCCGACGACCCCCCACTGACGCAATGAGGCAGGAGAACAGGGCGACGACTAGAGTCGTTCCCGCCCGGAGAGAAGCGCCGCAATCCATCGCGTGGACTCCCGCTGCTCGCACAGCGTGAGGCATGCGATCACGATGGGGACGCCGATGAATGCGCCCGAAAGGCCCCAGAGAAAGGCCCAGAAGAACACGGCGAATAGGACCAAGAAGGGCGAGAGAGACAGCGCCGCTCCCGCGATCCGAGGCTCGAGGTAGCTTCCGATCAGGAATTGGATGACATTGAGACCCACGAACACAATCGCGGCCAATTGCCACGAGCCGAGCTGCACGAGCGCGAAAAGGGTGGGAAATACGGTCGCGACCAGTGGGCCGATGAACGGAATATAGTTCAAGACAAACGCGATCAGGCCCCACGCCGTCGCCAGTTCGAGACCGGCGAGCAGCGCAAAAGCCCAGACCACGAGGCCGGTCAGCACGCTCATTGCGCTGCGCACCAGCATGTATCTTTGGAATTTGGCTGCGATTTGCGTGCTCGATTGCAGAATGGTTCGTGCGGCCTCCTTGTTGCCGAGGCTTTCGATGTTCTTCCCGGCGATGGCGACCTCGAGCAGGCCGAGAGCCGTGAACACGAAGGTAATGACCACGAACGTCAGCAGGCCATGCAACCTTCCGCCGATCTCCTGCACCGCGCGAATGAGCCAGCCGGCATTGAAATTCTCGACCAGAAAGCTCGTAACCAGGATGCCGTGCTCCTCGAGCCAGTCGGTCCATTGCATGTACAAGGCTTGCAACCGCAGCGCGTTGTCGATCAGCCAGCGCCCGATCGTTCCGAACGCCCACACGATCAAGTAGCCGAGCACGGTTACGACGAGCAGGGTCACCGCCAGCGTGGCGACCAGCGCAAGCAGCCGCGGAATCCTGGTCTCGAGCGCACGCTGCAGCGGCCAGACGATGGCGATGACGAACAGCGAGAACGCGACCGGCGCGAGAATGGAGCGCGCGAAGTAAAGGCCAGCAAACACCAGGACTGCGGTGCTGAGACCCAACATCGTCAGAGCGCCTCGGCTGGTCATGCATGCCTCTGCTGCTGCCGCTCGTAGCGCCGATGTGCTTTCATGTCGATATCGACCTGGTGCAGCACATCTAGAATGAGCCAAAGGCGGAACCAAGTGCGATCACCGCGACAAGCGCGATCATTGCGCCGACAATTGCGACCATGACGATGTCGAAATAGCTCTCGCGGTGCGTCAAGCCGCACAATGCCAGTAGCGTCACCACAGCGCCGTTGTGCGGAAGGCTGTCGAGCGTTCCAGAACCGATGACCGCCACACGATGTAAGAGGGCGGGTTCGATGGCTTTCCCCGCTGCCAGCTCCATGTAGGCATTGCCGAGCGCGTCGAGCGCGATGGTGAGGCCGCCTGAGGCCGAACCGGTGAGAGCCGCCAGCACGTTGGTGGCGACGGCAAGCGACACCAGCGGCCCGCCCTCGATCGACAGCACCCAATCACGGACCGCGGCGAAAGCTGGCAGCGCCGCCACCACTGCGCCAAAGCCGACGAGACTTGCGACGCTGAAGGCCGGCAATACCGCGGCATTGGCGCCGGCATCCATGCTCGCACGCAAGGACGGAAAGTACCGGTAATTGACCGCAATGAGCGTGGCGACCGCCGAGGCCAGCGCGACGACGACCGACCACACACCTGCGACCGCCGCCAGTGACGTTGAGCCCCAACGCTCTTCCGCCAGGAACGAAAAGTCGAGTCGCGGCAGAACGACGAGCGACATCAAGAGATTGACGCCCACCACGACGAAGAGCGGCAGGAAGGCCCGCGCGACCGGCGGCATAGCGGCGCTGTGCCGGCCGCGGTGGATCTCGGCCGGATCGAATTCGCGCGCGGTCGTGGCCAGTTCACGCACGACCGGATCGCTCGCTGCGGCATCGACCCCTGCGCCGTCGAGAGCGCCGTAGCCCTCTCCGGCGCGGCGCGCGGCGGCCTCCGCCCGACTCAACCACCACAGCCCGAACCCTAGCATGATGGCGGATGCGATGATCCCCAGACCAGGCGCCGCGAATGGCGTCGTGCCGAAAAATGGCATCGGGATCGCGTTCTGAATCGCCGGAGTGCCCGGCAGGGCCGACATGGTGAAGGTGGAAGTGCCGAGCGCAATCGCCGCCGGCATCAAACGGCGCGGAATGGACGCTGATCGAAACAACGCTTGCGCCATGGGCACGAGCACGAAGAAAGCAACGAACAGGCTGACGCCGCCATAGGTCACGAGCGCGCCGGCGAGCACGACCGCCAGCGCGGCGCGGTGTTTGCCCAGCCGTTGGGTCATGAAAGTTGCAATGGCGGAGACGCAGCCGCTATCGTCCATGAGCTTGCCGAACACGGCGCCGAGCAGAAACAACGGGAAGAACTGCGCCAGGAAGGCTGCCGCGCTGCCCATAAAAGTTTGCGTCCAGTTCGCGAGCAGCGGCTCCATCGCAAACGCCGCGGCGAGCAGGGCGGCGGCGGGAGCGAGCAGCAGCACGCTCCAGCCGCGCAGCGCGAGCCAGACAAGGAGCGCCAAACCGAGCACAATCCCGATCAGACCCATGGTATCAGACGCCTGTGAGCAACTCGTCGAGGTCGAGGGTGGAGCGTCGGCCGAGATCGTCGTCGTGCGCGCTCAGGAATGCCTCACCGGCCCGGCGCCCCTCGTCGCGCAACATGCACAGGAATTCCCACTCGGCGTTGAGCTTCGAAGAAGAGCCGAGCTCTAGCATCATCTCGCTGGAGATGCGGTGGATGCGCATCTGCGCCCAGCTGGCACTCTCGCAATTTTCCGGCTGGGCGACATGGCGCAGCAACGCGATCATGCGCAACTCTTTCAGCAGCACGGCATTGAACGACACCTCGTTGACCCGGCTGAGGATGTCGCGGGCAGAGCGCGGCAATTCCGGCCGCTCGACCGGATTGATCTGAACGAGGATCGTATCCTTCGACATACATTCCCGCACGAGCGGCGTGATGGTGGGATTGCCGGAGTAGCCACCATCCCAATAGCTTTCGCCGTCGATCTCGATCGCCTGGAACAGCGTGGGGAGGCATGCCGAGGCCAGCAGCACGTCCGGCGTGATCTCGCTGTTTCGGAAGACGCGACCGCGCCCCGTGCGTACGTTGGTGGCGGTGACGAAGAGCTTGATCGGCGCTTGCGCCAGCCGATCGAAATGGACGGTCTCGGCGAGGATATTACGCAGCGGATTTGCGCCGCCGGGGCTGAGGTCGTAGGGAGAGAACACGCGCGCCATCAGGTCCATCGCGACGAAGGCGGGCGAATAGTCGAGCGTCCAACGGCCCAGCAATACGTCAAGCGGCGTGCGCCGCAGCGGGCTCAACAACGCCGCGCGCGATACCTGCTGTCAAAAATTTTCCAGCGCGGTGCGCGCGCCATCGGCTCCGTTTTCGACATAGCCGTCGACCAGCACCGCAGCATTCATCGCGCCGGCCGACGTGCCGGAGATCCCATCGATGGACACCCACGCTTCCTCGAGCAGGCGATCCAGCACGCCCCAAGTGAAAGCGCCATGGGCGCCACCGCCTTGCAACGCGAAATCCACGAGAACCGGGGCACGGCTCGATGCCATGATGCTCCTCGCCATCTCAGGTCACAGATTACGATGGTCGTGCTGCGCGCCGCAGGGATCAAGATAGCGCCGTAGGGATGGGTGGTCTGCGCTTGGTGGTGCTGCGAGGCCGTGACCGGTCGCTCCGAATGCGCTAGGAAGGCGCGGGTTAGGCTCGGCGGGCGCAAATGACCGAGGAATTCCAGGAGGAAACGCCATGGCCAACAGCTTGAAACCGGTGACCGTCGCTCCCAAAGGCATGGGCCTTTACGATTTCGTCGCCCACCGGGAGGGCTTCTTCGCCGCCGAGGGGCTCGACGTCGAATTCGACTGGAAGACGTTCCGCGGCACGCAGTCGAGTTGGAAAGGCCTCGACTATTTCCAACGGCCCCAGGACCAGCCCTACACGCAGGACAAACGCGAGGTCATTCAGGGCGCGTGCGTTTGGGGCACGATCTGCAACGCCAGCGCCGGCATGGGCAAAATGGTGCCGGACGCCTACGGCGTTTCTCCTTGGGCGATCTTCGTGCGACCCGACTCGCGCATTCGCCGGCCCGAAGACCTCAAGGATGTGCCGATCTCGGTCGGCATGCGCGCGGGCAGCCACTTCAACGTGCCGTACCGGCTGGAAAAATATCTGCCGCTCGCAAACATCAAAGTCGTGAACACCGGCGGGTTCGGCGCGCGGCTCAGGGCGCTGCTGGAGGGCGAGGTCGAGGCGGCGAGCTTGTTGCCGCCGCAGATCGCGATGGCCGAGCAATTGGGATTGCGCCAGATCATCGCCGACACCTTCAAGACGTTGTGGTGGGTCCCGGACAATTTCGAGCCGGAGGCCGTGCGCGCCTATCTGCGCGCGCTCGAGCGCGCCGAGACGGCGATGGACGCGGATTTGCAGAAATATCTGCCGCTGTGGCGGCTCGCAGTGCCGACTGAATTCGAGAACGTCCATGCCTGGGACTACGCGAAGTTCGGCCGCGGCGAGCGGTTCTACTACCGCGCGCTGCCGCGCGAGGAGTTCGACGACACGCTGGCGCAAGTGCAACGCTGGGGCCTCGACCAGTTTCTCAAGGATCGCAATTACGAGAAGCTGAGCTACTCGGCACGCTGAGTGGTGGTTCGCAAGTCTGGAGACGGGCAGTAGCGCGCAATTGACGGCGTCGGCAAAGCTGGATGAATTGCGCGCTCTTGCGCGGGGGGCGAGATGAAAAACATCAATCAAAATCCCTTCACCACGCGGCCGGAGATCGACGGCACGTTCGGCGTCGTCACCTCGACGCACTGGATCGCCACCGCGGTCGGCATGGCGACGTTGGAGCGAGGCGGCAACGCCTTCGACGCCGCGGCCGCCACTGCGTTCACGCTGCAGGTGGTCGAACCGCACCTCAACGGGCCGGGCGGCGACGTGCCGCTCATTATTAATGCTGTGCGCACGGGCAAGACCGAGGTCATCTGCGGCCAAGGTCCGGCGCCGGCGAGGGCCACCATCGCGCATTACAAGAGTCTCGGCCTCGACATCATGCCGGGCACGGGCCTCCTCGCCGCCTGCGTTCCCGGCACCTTCGATACCTGGATGCTGTTGCTGCGCGACTACGGGACGATGCGGCTCGCCGAGGTGCTCGCACCCGCCATCGGCTACGCCAGCCAAGGCTATCCGCTGGTCGAGCGCGCGCACGCGACCATCGCGACGGTCGAGGCGCCCTTCCGCCAACATTGGCCCACTTCGGCGGCGGTCTATCTGCCCGCCGGCAAGGTGCCGGAAGCCGGCGCGCTGTTCACCAACAAGACGCTGGCCGAAACCTATTCGCGCATCCTGCGCGAGGCGGAGAGCGCGGGCGGCGATCGCGTCGAGCAAATCGAAGCGGCGCGCAAGAGCTGGTCGCAAGGTTTTGTTGCCGAGGCGATCGACCGCTTCTGCCGCACCCAGGCGGTGATGGACACCAGCGGCGAACCCCATCGCGGCGTGCTCACCGGCGAGGACATGGCGCGCTGGCATGCCCATGTCGAGGCGCCGCTCACCTATGACTACGGCCGCTACACCGTCTGCAAGCCGGGCCCGTGGGCGCAAGGCCCGGTGATGCTGCAGCAGCTGGCGCTGCTCAAGCGTTTCAATCTCGATCGCGTCGACCCCGTCAGCGCCGAATTCGTGCACCTCTTGGTCGAGTGCTCGAAGCTCGCCTATGCGGATCGCGAGAAATTCTACGGCGATCCCGACTTTGTCGAGGTGCCGATGGCGACGCTGCTGTCGGACGCCTACAACGAAGAGCGGCGCAAGCTCGTCGGCGAGCAAGCCTCGCTCGAGCTGCGCCCCGGATCGGTCGCCGGCTTCGGCGCGGTGGTGAAGCTGCGCCGCGAGGAGGGCGAACGCCGCGCCGTCGGCGGCATGGGCGCGGGCGAACCAACTGTAGGCCGTATGGGGGAAATGCGCGGCGACACCGTGCATTTCGATATCGTCGATGCCGCCGGCAACATGGTGTCGGCGACACCCTCCGGCGGCTGGCTGCAATCGTCTCCCGTCATTCCGGAGCTCGGCTTCTGCCTCGGCACCCGCGGCCAGATGTTCTGGCTGGAGGAGGGGCATCCCGCCTCGCTCGCTCCCGGCAAGCGGCCGCGCACGACGCTTTCACCCACGCTCGCGTTGCGCGACGGCGAGCCTTATCTCGCCTGGGGTTCGCCCGGCGGCGACCAGCAGGATCAATGGACGACCCAGCTGTTCATGCGCCACGTCCATGCCGGCATGAATCTGCAGGAAGCGATCGACGCGCCTGCCTGGCACTCCGAGCATTTCCCGATCTCGTTCTGGCCGCGCACGGCACGGCCGGGCGTGTTGGTGGTCGAGGGCCGGCTGCCGCCGACGACGGTGAAGGAACTGCAGCGCCGGGGTCATATCGTCGAAGTCGACGACGATTGGTGCGAAGGGCGTCTCACCGCCGCCGCGCGCGAGGGCCGTCGCCGCCGCGCCGCCGCCAATCCGCGCGGCATGCAGGGCTATGCCGCCGGGCGGTGAGCGCCCGGCCGAGAGCTCCGTGATGGCAGAAGTAAAGCCCGGTGATGTCTTGCTCGTCACCGGTGCAAGCGGCTTTGTCGGCTCGGCCATTGCCAACGCGGCGCGCGCCGCCGGTTATCGGGTGCGCGTGCTGGTGCGCGCATCGAGCCCGCGCACCAACATTGCGCCCACCGACGAGGTGATGGTCGGCGATATCTGCGACCGTGCCTCGCTCGCCGCGGCGTTGCGCGGCGCGCGCTACCTGGCCCACGCCGCCGCCGACTATCGGCTGTGGTCGCGCGACCCCGACGAAATCATCCGCACCAACGTGGATGGCACGCGGGCGGTGATGGAGGAGGCGCTGCGCGCCGGGGTCGAACGCATCGTCTACACCAGCAGCGTGGCGACGCTCGAGCCACGTGACGACAGACCGGCGGATGAGACGGATCCGCTTCCCGAGAGCCGCGCGATCGGCGCCTACAAGACGAGCAAGGTCATCGCCGAGCGCCTGGTCGAGGAGATGGTGATGCGTCAGAAGCTGCCCGCGGTCATCGTCAACCCCTCGACGCCCATCGGCCCGCGCGACGTAAAGCCCACGCCCACCGGGCGCATCATTGTCGAAGCGGCCCGCGGCCGGATGCCGGGATTTGTCGATACCGGCCTCAACCTCGTGCATGTCGACGACGTGGCGGCGGGGCATCTCACCGCCTTGCACCAGGGTCGTGTCGGCGAGCGCTACATCCTGGGCGGCGAGAACGTGCGGCTTGGCGCCATGCTCGCGGATATCGCCGCTATCGTCGGACGCCGCGCGCCGACGCTGCGCTTTCCCATCGCTGCGCTCTATCCCGTCGCGCTCGGCGCCGAATGGTTTGCCCGCCTGACCGGAAAACCGCCGTTCGCCACCCGCGACGGGCTGCGCATGGCGCGCCACCGCATGTTCTTCAACGACGCAAAGGCGCGGCGTGAGCTTGGCTATCGCTCGCGTCCCTACCGAGAAGCGATCGCCGACGCCATCGTCTGGTTCAAGCAGGCGGGATATTTGCGTTAAGGGACGGTGGCCTTGAACCGCGCCGACGCGCTTCAGTCCGTTCGTCCCCGCGAGGGGCACCCGGCGACGCTCGCGTCGCGGGGACCCCGTTGCGGGGACCCAGTCTAGGCACTGGATTCCCGCTTACGCGGGAATGAGCGGTGGAGAGGTCGCGGCTGCAAGCTCAATGCACGGGCTCCTGGCGCTCGCGCAGGAAGCGGAAGAACTCGATGCCTTCGCGCAGCCGCCGGCGCAAGACTTGGGGACTTCTGATCATTTCACCGGCGATGGCGGCAATCTTGGGTGCACGGAAATAGAAGCGTTTGTAGAACTCGTCCACCGATTGGAAAATCTCGGTGTGACTCAGATGCGGGTAGCTTAATGACGCGACCTGCATGCCGCTTTCGGTGAGCAACCCGGCGCTCTCGTCGACCAGCCAACCTTTCTCCAGCGCCTGCTTATAGAGGAACGTGCCGGGATAGGGCGCCGCCAGCGAGATCTGGATCGTGTGCGGATTGACCTCGATGGCGAAACGGATGGTCTCCTCGATCGTCTCCTTGGTCTCGCCCGGCAGCCCCAGAATGAAGGTGCCGTGCGTGACGATGCCGAGCTCGCGGCAATCCTTGGCGAAGCGCCTGGCCACGTCGATCCGCATCCCCTTCTTGATGTTGTGCAGGATTTTTTGGTTGCCGGATTCGTAGCCCACGAGCAGCAGCCGCAGCCCGTTGTCCTTGAGCACCTTCAACGTCGATCGCGGCACATTGGCCTTGGCGTTGCACGACCACACCATGCCCAGCTTGCCGATCTCGCGCGCCAGCGCCTCGACGCGCGGCAGGTTGTCGGTGAGCGTGTCGTCGTCGAAGAAGAACTCTTTCACTTGCGGAAAAGCCTTCTGCGCCCAGGCCAGCTCCTCGATGACATGGCCGACGCTGCGCACCCGATAGCGGTGTCCGCCGATCGTCTGCGGCCAGAGGCAGAAGGTGCAGCGCGATTTGCATCCGCGCCCCGAGTAGAACGAGATGTAGGGATGCAGCAGATAGCCGCTGAAATAATTCTCGATGACGAGATCGCGCTTATAGATTGGCGTGACGAACGGCAGATCGTCCATGTTCTCCAGCACCGCGCGGTCCTCGTTGTGCACAATGATGCCGTCGCCGTTGCGCCAGGAGAGGCCGGCGATGCGGCCGAATTCGCGTCCCTCCGCCACCTCCTTGATGGTGAAATCGAACTCGTTGCGGGCGACGAAATCGATCGCCGGCGACGCCTTCAGGCTCGCCTCCGGCTCGACCGCGACCTTTGCTCCGATCATGCCGATCTTGAGATTCGGCTTGAGCGCTTTCAGCGCCTCGGCGGTTCGCACGTCCACGGCGAACGACGGGGTCGAGGTATGCATGACCACGAGGTCGCGGCTTATGGCCTCGGGCGCGACGTCCTGGAACTTGAGCTTGTGCGGAGGCGCGTCGATGAGCTTGGAGTCCTCGACGAGCGCGGCGGGCTGGGCGAGCCAGGTCGGAAACCAGAACGACTGGATCTCGCGCCGCATCTGGTAGCGCGCGCCCGCACCGCCGTCGAAGCCGTCGAAGGACGGCGCTTGTAGAAATAGCGTCCGCATCATGAGTGTGTTTCCCCATCAGCCGTCCACGCTCCGGCAGCCATGCGGAAGCGGCGGCCCCTCCAGCTGACCTCCCAGTTCACAAAGCTTATAACGAAGACCGCGAACGACAATAAGTCGCAGGCGGGCACAAGCCAATACGGTTGCGGGGGGAGGGCATAGACGCGCTCGACCTGTCGCACAAGTGTCATCCGGCATGCAATGGCCGCAATCACGATAGCGCCCGCCGGCAGCGCGGCGGTCGAGCCGGCGCCAAGGAGCACTGCGACGAGCGTCCACGCGAAGGGATGACTCAGAAGCGAACCCGCGTAACCGGCGGGATCGATGCTCCTGATGGTGCGCGCCCATCGCAGCTGGTGCCGCCACAAGTCCCGGAACGACGTCTGCGTGCAGATGTGGGCAAGGGCGAAGGGCGGTATCGCGATGTCATAGCCGTGCGCGCGCAGTGCGGCTCCCATCGCGTAATCGTCGGCGAGGCAATCGGCGAATGGCTTGAAGCCGCCGATCGCGGCCAACGCCTCGCGCCTGAGCGCCATGGTCGAGCCGAAGCAAGGCCGCGCCAAGTCGAGCCCGAGCCCGGCGATGACGCTCGGCAGGAAGTGCGCGTTGATGACGAGCGCGCCGAGGCTTGCCCATGTGCCCGTGACGCCAACGCCGTAATAGAGGCAGGTCACGGCGCCGATGCCGGGCTCCTCCAACGCGGCGATGACGCGCGCGAGGTAGCCGGGATCGACCCGCATGTCGCTATCGGCGAGGACGACAACCCCATGGCGGATGCGCGGCGCCATGTTGACGAGGTTCGAGACCTTCCGGTTCAACCCGTGCGCTTGGGGGTCGACCACGAGATCGAGATCGCAATCGAGCTTGAGTTTGCGCAGCTGCTCGACGATCGCGATGGCGCCGTCGCCGGGATCCTGCACCCCGAATACGATCTGAATGTCGCCCCCATAATCTTGGATGCAGAACGAGCGGAGATTGTCGAAGAGACCCGGTTCGTCGCCATGCAGCGGCTTGAGAATCGTGACCGCGGAGGCAACGGCCGGAGCCGTGGCGGTGCGGTGCGGCGCGAAGCGGCGGACGAGGATCGCGGCCGTGATCAGATAGGCGCAGCCGATGGCGGCGAGCAGCGACGCCGCGACAGACGACCAGAACAAGATCATGCCTTGGCTCAGCGGCTTCGCGAACGGTTGATGGGCTCGGGCGCGGGCTCGCCGCGATAGGTCGGCGCCAGGCGCACCCATTCCAGCCTTTGCCAGGCGACGAGGCCCGGCACCCCGAGCGCGAGATCGGCGGCGCGCTTGGCCAGCGAGAGCGCCATCGCCTGCTCCGGCGGAATCCCGAATGCCGCGCACAGGAGGACGAGCGCGCCTTCCTGCGCCCCGAGCGCGCTGGGGACCATGAACGCAGCACCGCGAACCGCATGCAGGAGACTTTCGATGACGAGCGCTTCGGCGATGCCGACGGGGTGCCCCATGAATGCGAACACGATCCAGACTTCGGCGACGCCGACCACCCAGCCCGCGAAGTGAACCACATTGCTGGCGATCAGGTTTGACCGGCCGGCGTAGATGATGGCCAGGCTGTGATAGAGGCTGTCGATGGTAGCGAGCACCCGCCATTCCCGGCCGCCGGCCACAAGATTCACGATCCAGCGAAGAACGCGTTGGCCGCCGCGCCGTTGCGCAAGATAGAAACCGGCGAGCAAGAGCGCCGCAATGGCAATCCCGACCGCCGCGCTTTGCGCCAAGGCGTGATCGGCGCCTAGCGCGACGAGCGTAAGCAGGCCCACCGCTGCGAATGCAAACTGTGCGACAGCCTGGATGAGGACGTCGACGATGACGCTGGCCGCTGCGAGCGCGCCTGGCACGGCGTAAACCGTCAGCAATGCTGCGCCGACCACATCGCCGCCGACTTGCGCCACCGGCAACATCACGTTGACCGCCTCGCGAATGAACCGCAGGAGCAGGCATGTGCCAAACTGCGGGCGCTCTTTCGCAGGAAACAGCAGCCACCAGCCCGCCCCTGCCACGGAGACCGTGGCGACGCGCACCATCACGACGAGCAGAATTCCCCAACCGACGCTTGCAATGGCGTGGCCGACCGCGTCGATGCCGGACCAGATGGTCAGCGCGATCAACGCGGCGATGCCACCCAACCAGGCGACGATACCGGCTTGCTTGACCATCCCCGCTCCGATCGCCCACGCGCTCGAGGCCATACGCCGGATTACACGGTGGTGCGGCCCAGTCCGCGCTATTTGCAGTCGCCGGTTACCACGGCGTTTTAATGTCGAAGCCGTACGTTGCGCCAAAACCGACGGTCACCTGGTCCGGCGAGCCGCGCTGTGTCACCAGCGGTGAGCCTCCGGCATCGCCGGTGAGCCGTTCGTACTCGACGAAGGCGTGCGTCGCCCACTGCGGCGTCCACTGGTAGCGCGCCTGCGTGCCGGCTCCGAATGACCGCATTCCGCCTTTGGGGTCGAATATCGGCAGCCCCGACGCAAGCGACTGTGCCTGGGTGATGCCGAAATAGGGGCCGATGGCGGGGGCTGTTGCGAGCGTAACCCGCGGACCACCCGACAGGGTCCATTGCGGGCTCACCGGAACGACGGCGTCCACCATGATATCGGAGACGATCCCTTCGTGGCCGTTGAAGCCCTGCCGCACCTCGGCGCGCGTGCGCAGCCAAGGAACCCACCAATACTGCGCAAAGATCCCCACCTCGCCTGCCCAAGGAACGTTGCCGAGGCGTTGCACCCCCGGGGAGCTCGCCTTTCCACGCTGCGACCATACGAGCTGGCCGACCGGACCGGCTTGGTAATAGCCCCCGTCGATCAATGCGATGTCCAAGCCGTCGCGCGGACCGCGGAAGGGTTCCGGCGTGCCGTAGCGGCGCACGGCGACGATGGGGTAGGGGCGCAGGCGCTGGAGGCTCGAGCCTTGGAACAGCGGTTCGTCCCGGCCCTCTACGCCGATCGTCACGGTCCAATCATAGGGCGCAGGCGGCGGCACATAGGCGCGCGCATCGCTCTCGCCTGCGGACGCCGCGACGGGCGTCAGCACAGCCACAAGAGCGGCGATCACAGTGCGCCGACCCCCCATCCATCCCCTCTTCGCGGCCCCGCGAGGGATAATATTCTCCCACACTCTTCAGCCATCGTTAACATGGCCCCGCCCCGCCGCACAACGCACGGGCACCCGAACCGGCTACCTGCAATCGCTTTTGCGCCGCGTGTGGCCCGGAGCCAACACGGCCTAAAAGCACGAGATTTCAGGTTGCCGACGGGTGAACCTGCCACCCCAGGAGGCGCTGTGGGTATGGCACAATGCCGCGTCAACAAGGGGGCGGTGCATCATCAGCAAGCGAGCCGAAGCCCGGTAAGCGCGGGCCGTACAAAAAGCGAGCGGCCTAGGCATGTATGCGGTTTCACGGTTTTTGATGCTTTTCGGCGCGGTCTGCCTGACGATAGTCGTGCTTACCCACGTTGCCGAGACGTTCGGCCTATTCCCGAGCATGGGCTGGGGTCAGCCAGATAGCGCCGGGCACTATCTCGATCTCGCAAGTGCCATCCTCGGATGCACGTTGTTCCCCGTCGGCCTAATTGCGAGCTTCATCGCACGGCGGAAAAATTCAAACTGAGGCACTACCAGCCAGGGGAGGAACCATCCATGAACGGGGCGGCCATTGTCGCGGAAATCCTCAGGCGCGAGGGCACAGAGTTTCTCTCCTGCTATCCACGCAACCCGCTGATCGAGGCCTGCGCCGCGCTCGACATTCGCCCGATTCTCTGCCGGCAAGAACGCGTCGGCGTCGGCATGGCGGACGGCTATACCCGCATCAAGCGCGGCAAGCGCAACGGCGTATTTGCCGCGCAGGCGGGGCCTGGCATCGAGAATGCGTTTCCGGGCGTTGCCCAGGCATTTTCCGAGAACGTCCCGCTGCTGATGCTTCCGGCCGGGCTGCCGTTGGCGCGACAATACGTGCGGCCGGTATTCCGCGCCGCCGACGTGTATCGGCCGGTCACCAAATGGTCGGCGTTGGCGCACTCGGTGCAGGAGCTGCCGGACCTGATGCGCCGCGCCTACCACGCCATGCGCAGCGGCAAGGGCGGACCGGTGCTCGTCGAGATTCCAGCCGAAGTGTGGGAGGCCGAGTACCAGGGGGAGCTCGATTACGTTGCGGTGGCGGTGCAGCGCGCGGCGCCCGATCCCGACGCGATCAAGAGTGCGGTGCGCATGCTGCTGTCGGCGAAGCAGCCGCTGCTGTTGGCGGGGCAGGGCGTGCTTTACGCCGAGGCGAGCGACCGGCTCGCGGCCTTGGCCGAGCTCGTTCCGGCGCCGGTGATCACCACCAATCCCGGCAAGAGCGCGATTCCCGAAAACCATCCGCTTGCGCTCGGCGCGTCGACGCGCTCGCGGCCGAAAATGGTCACGGAGTTCATGGCGAAAGCCGATCTGGTGTTCGCCATCGGCTCGAGCCTCACGCGCACGCCGTTCGGGCCCGGCGTGCCGCCGGGCAAGACCATCATCCATGCGACCAACGACGCCGCGGACATCAACAAGGAGTACCGCGTCGATCATGCTGTCATCGGCGATGCGGCGCTCGTGCTCGATGCCGTCACCGCCGAGGTCGGCCGCCAGAAGGGCGCAGGCGGCGCCAACGCGCTCGCTTCGCTCAAGGAGGAGGTGGCCGCGGCCAAGAAGGAATGGCTCGCGGAATGGGCCAAGCATCTCGATTCCGAGGAGATGCCCATCAATCAGTATCGCGTGATCCGCGATCTCATGCGCAGCGTGGACCGTGACAATGTCATCATCACCCACGATTCCGGCGGCCCGCGCGAACAGCTGCTGCCGTTCTGGGAGACGACCGCGCCGGGCTCCTACATGGGTTGGGGCAAGTCGACCCAGCTCGGCTACGGGCTCGGCATCACCATGGGGGCGAAGCTCGCGGCGCCGGAGAAGGTTTGCGTCAACATCATGGGCGATGCGTCGATCGGCATGACCGGCATGGACATCGAAACGGCGGCGCGCAATCGCATCGCCATTCTCACCATCGTGTTCAACAACGGCGTGATGGCGGCCGAGCGCGATGTGCTCGAGCTGTCGACCAAGAAATACGGCGCGCTCACCATCGGCGGCAACTACACCAAGGTGGCCGAGGGCCTCAACGTCGCGGCGATGCGGGTAGAGAAGCCGGGCGACATCGTCCCCGCAATCAAGGATGCCGTGCGCGTCACCGAAGCGGGCGCGCCGTTCCTGTTGGAGGTCATGGTCAAGGAAGGCTACGATTTCTCGCGCTATCCGCTGGCGGGACTTTAGGCTCTCACTCCGTCTTCCACGGGACGGCTTTGCGCTCGATCTCCTGGAACAGGACCGAGGTGATCAGCCCGAGGACGCCGATGGTGACGATGCCGACGAACATGACGTCGACCTGCAGCAGCTCCCACGAATTCCAGATCAGGTAGCCGATGCCGCTTTTGGTCGCCACGAACTCGGACGCGACCAGCACGATGAATGACACCGCCAGCGCGATACGCAGCCCCGCAAAGATCGTTGGCAGCGCGCCGAAGAACACGACGCGGGTGAACATCACAGTCTGGCTCGCGCCGTAATTCTTCGCCACGTCCCAATAGATCTTCTCGATGTTGGCGGCACCGACATAGGTGTTGATGACGACGGGAAAGAAGACGGCGATGGCGACGAGCGCGATCTTGGAGGCATCGCCAAGCCCGAAGGCGAGCAGGAGAAGCGGCATCAGCGCGATCTTGGGAATCGGAAACAGCACTGCAATGAGCGGATCGACGAAGATGCGCACGGGCTTGAACATCGCCATGAGCAGTCCGATTGCGACCGCGGGCACCGCGCCGATGAAGTAGCCCGCGAAGACCCGGTAGAGCGTGACGGCGACGTGCCATTCGAGTTCGCCGCTGCCGGCGAGCGTGACGAAGCGCTGCGCGATGTCGCTGGGCGCCGGGATGAAACGGCGGTCGCCGATCCCCGCCATCAGCAGGAGTTGCCAGATGACAAGGAGCGCAATGGGGGAGATCAGATAAAGCAACCGCTCCCGCGTCTTGCCGGACATTTCGATACCCATGAATGGCTCCTTCGCCAGAGCATCTTCATTTGTGCTTGATGCATAGTTACGCCGCGCACTCGGTGTGCTCCCCTCCCCCTTGTGGGGAGGGGTTGGGGGTGGGG
>Ga0306924_10000105_pt1 | contig 57315 bp, 56 predicted proteins | sample sta12Can44000111_FD_203756 | JGI IMG/M metagenome (GOLD analysis project Ga0306924, IMG submission 203756) | Lab enrichment of tropical soil microbial communities from Luquillo Experimental Forest, Puerto Rico - statanox.12C.anox.44.000.111 (v2)... | ecosystem: Environmental > Terrestrial >... | reverse complement strand
GCTCAGCGAAGGGCTTTAGGGCCTCGCATGCCATGACGGGCCCCAAACGAAGGGTGCTTGTTGCGATATTTAGCACGTTCCGGATAGGCTTTCCCGTGTGGCCCTTCCATTCCCCTCGACGTACACGCTGGCAGAATGAACTCATCCTGTCGAGTGTACTCTGGACTTCTGGGATCACATTTTTGCCATCAACAAAGACAGACGCTCCTCTGGGCGACCGGAGCGCCACGTGCAAGGCAGGGAGGCATTGAGTCAGATTGATCCTTTCGCCACGGAACATGGAGGCGATGCGGGATTCCAATCCCGATTCAGAGGCTAGCTGCACGAGCAGTTTTATCGTGTTGTCGCTAATTCGGTTTTTAGAATAGTCGAGGTAGATGCCGGCACCCTCGACTGCCATTCGTTCGCCACGATTCGGGTCATCGGCGAACAACTCTTGTAGCTTGACACCGCGAATCTTGCGGTAATGGTTGTCCAACGCAGTCCATGCGGTCCGCTTGGCCGGGAATCCGTGTGCCATTGCGCGTAAGTGCTCTGCCATTGTTGGCTCGCTCCCGTGGACAGAACCACGCGCTGCGCATCAAGTGCCTGCTTGAAACACTACCGGGCGCTCAATCGGATGGGTAGACGGGGATTCTAAGAAGGTCCTCGCTTAATGAGGAAGGTTTAGATTCCATGCATGCTTTCTAGCTTCCCACGACATCCCCAGCAGCGACGCACTTCACCAACGCCCAAGGCTAGGCATCTTGATGTGATAACAGAACTGCCAGAAGTAACAGGCAAACCGCGGTTTACGAGTGGGAGCAGGGCTAATTCTAGTGTTGGGCACAACGTTCGTCTTCTCCATGTGCTCGAGCGCACGATGTGGGAATGACTCTAGCTCTGAGCTTCCCTCACCAGCCTCCGCCCAGAGAATTGTAGAGCTGCACCAATGCGAGGCGCTCGTTTAGCTGTGCCTGCGCGAGTCCCAGTTGAGCATCGAAATAGCGGGTGTCGCTGTCGAGCACTTCAAGGTAGCTGGTCACGCCACCGCGGTAGCGCATCTCAGAAAGTCGCGTGGCATCCTGAGCCGAGGCCGAGAGCAACTCCTCCTGGGCGCGGAATTCCTGATTCTTGCGATATGCAACAAGGGAATCCGACACCTCCCGAAATGCCTGCTGTATCGTACGCTGGTATGTGAGAAGTGACTCTTGTTTTTGCGCTTCCGTGAGTCTGACATTCGAGCGAATTCTCCCACCGGTAAAGATCGGTTGCACCAGCTGTCCCCCAACACTCCATAGTCCCGCCGGACTGGTAAATAAGTCTGTCAGGGCAGCGCTCTGGTAACCGCCGATTGCAGTCAGCGTGATTTGCGGGAAATATGCTGCTCTTGCGACACCGATTCGGGCGTTCGCAGCGATCAGCTGTTGCTCTGAAGATTGAATATCCGGTCGTCTCTGAATGAGGGACGATGGAAGCCCGACGGGCACAGTCGGCAATATTGCGTACTCGACTAGACTCTTGCCGCGAGTAATCGGTCCAGGATTTCTGCCCAAGAGAACGCTGATCAGATTTTCTTGCTGTTCGATACGACGCTCCAGGTCGGGAATGCTAGCGGCTGCCGTGTACACCAATAGCTCGGACTGTCGGACATCCAGTAAAGAGGTGGTGCCACCCTTTTCACGGATTTGCACTAAACGCAGAGACTCTTTGCGAGAAGCAAGAGTATTGCGCGAGATCTGCATTTCCAGGTCGAGTTCGCGCAATTGAAAATAGGCTGAAGCGACATTGCTAACCAGGGTCGACAATACTGCCTTTTGCGCCCACTCGTTCGCCAATAGATTGGCCCTTGCGGCCTCGGTTGCTCGCCGGAACTTCCCCCAAAAATCAAGCTCCCAGAACAGCGAGAGGTTCACTTCCGAAGGACTCGTCTCGAAAGCTGGTGTGATCCTGGTTGCGGGCAAGCGCTCATTGCTGCTTGATGCACCGCCAGTGACTGTGGGCAGCTGATCAGCCCGTGTAATTCCCAGTTGAGCCTCGGCTTGAAGCACTCGGGTCGCTGCGATCCGAAGATCATAATTCTGCGCGATCGCCTCCCGGATCAGGGATTGCAGTTCCGAATCCTGGAAAATGCTCCACCACTTCTCATCCCCAAAGGATGCAGGCGTTTGAGGTGCGCTCTCGGGAGCAAGCCCGCGGTAGGTATCAGGCACGGTAATGGGAGGACGCTTGTACTTGGGTCCAACCGTGCAACCACTCAGCGCCAGCAATGTAGCCGCGATCAGCCACCGGTTCCTCGACATGGGCCTAGTCCCCTTCCGATGGCAGGACCTGCGGGGCAGTCGGCAGGTATTTCTTCTTGCGATGGGCCAGACGTTCTACGACATCGAAGCTCACGGGGATAAGAAAAATGGCAATCACCGATGCGGCCAGCATGCCACCAATGACAGCCGTGCCCAACACTCGACGCGAAATGGCTCCCGCGCCTGCAGCCGTCCACAGAGGCACGCATCCAAGAATGAAGGCAAAAGCTGTCATCAGAATCGGTCGCAACCGCAATTTGGCCCCAATCAGAGCAGCTTCTTCCGGCGTTTTACCTTTGTCGAACTCGGCCTTCGCGAACTCGACGATAAGGATGGCATTCTTGGCAGCCAGGCCGATCAGCATGACCAGACCAATTTGTGCGTAGACATTGTTTTCGAGACCGCGCATCCACAGAAACCAGAACGCACCGAACACAGCAATCGGAGTGCCCAACAGCACACTAAAGGGTAAGGACCAGCTCTCGTATTGCGCCGCCAGGATCAGGAATACGAACAGCAACGACATACTGAATATGACAATCGGCGAGACCCCTTCTTCGGCCTTCTTTTCCTGGTATGACATTCCCATGTAGTCGTACCCCATCTCAGAAGGCATTGTCTCGGCAAAGGTTTCTTCGAGAGCTTTCATCGCCTGTGCCGAGCTATAACCCAAGGCAGCACCGCCGTTAATTTGGGCGCACCGGTACAGGTTGTACCGCAGTGTGAACTCCGGGCCAGTCCGCGGCCTGATAGCAGTCAATGCACTCATCGGTACCGGTTGCCCGGTGTCATTGGTTACGTAGAACTGACCCAGGTTCTCAGCACGAGTCCGATAGTCGCCCTCGGCCTGAACATAGACCTGCCACTGTCTTCCAAATCGATTGAAGTAGTTCACCAACAACCCACCCATGAAAGTTTGCATGGTCTTGTAGACGTCAGAAAGCTGAACCCCCTGGGCAATGACCCTCGGGCGATCAACGTCAACATAGACCTGCGGGATTCTGGGCAAGGCAGTCGTGTAAATCGTGGCCAGTTCTGGACGTTTGCGTGCTGCTGCGATGAACTTGTCAAGGTTCTGGCTGAGAAATTCAGGATCCTTGCCAGCGCGATCCTCCAGCATGAAAGTGAACCCACCCGAGGTACCAACCCCCGGGATCGCTGGAGGCGGAAAAGAAAAAGCGACCCCCTCCGTGATCTTCGCAAGTTCTCGGTTCAAATGCTGTTTGATCGCCTCATACTGTTCCTCAGGAGCTTTACGCTCAGCCCATTCCTTGAGGGTGATCCAATAAAATGAACTATATGTGTTCTGCGCCCCACTCAACATGCTGAATCCTAGAACTGCCGTCACGGCATGCACGCCGGGAGTTTTCAGAATCATTTCTTCGATCTTGCGTGAAGCGTCGTCATTCCGTTGCAAAGAGGCCGCGTTCGGCAACTGCAGACCAGCAAACACGTAGCCCTGATCTTCATCCGGCAAGAAGCTGCGCGGCAGGCGTGAACCAAAGAAACCGGCGGCAACCGCCACCACCGCCAACAACATCATGCTTAGCCCTGCCTTGCGGATCAGCATTGCGCACCCGCTCATATAACCGTCGGTAGTTCGCCCAAATACGCGATTGAACCAACGAAAGAACGCACCGAGAGGACCACGGCTCTGTTTGCGGGGTCTTAGCAGGAGAGCGGAAAGAGCAGGGCTGAGGGACAAAGCGTTGAATGCTGAGAAGATGACGGATATCGCGATGGTGATGGCGAACTGCTGATAGAGCCTTCCCGTCACGCCCGGAATAAACGCAGTCGGAACAAACACAGCCGCAAGGATCAGTGCGATTGCGATTACTGGACCGGAGACTTCGTCCATTGCCTTGAAAGCTGCGTCCTTCGGCGACATTCCATGCTCGATATGGTGTTCCACGGCTTCCACAACGACGATCGCATCGTCGACCACCAGTCCAATGGCCAACACCAGTCCGAAGAGCGAAAGCGTATTAATCGAGAAACCGAGAGACGGAAACACGACGAAGGTTCCAACCAGGGAAACCGGGACAGCCAGGAGCGGAATCAGAGTCGCGCGCCAGCCTTGCAGGAAAATGTACACAACCAGAATGACAAGAATGATGGCTTCAAACAGCGTGTGCTTGATCTCGTTTATGCCCTCGGTGACGGCCAAGGTCGTATCCAATGCAATGTCGTAGTCCAAGTCCTGCGGAAAACGCTGCTTGACCTCCGCCATCAATTTGCGGACTCCGGCGGCGGCCTGCACTGCGTTTGATCCTGGAAGCTGATAAACCGCCACTACTGCGGCTGGCTTGTTGTTGTATCGACCAACCAGGTTGTATGTTTGTGACCCAATCTCCAGTCGCGCAACGTCTTTCAACCGCAAAATGGAACCATCCGGGCTCGCCCGAATGACAATCTCGCCAAACTCTTCAGGGGATGGCAAGCGGCCCTGGGCTAGAACGGCATACGTAAACTCTTGCCCCTTGGGAACCGGTTCGCCTCCGATCTGGCCGGCGGGATTCACAGTGTTTTGACTCTGAATGGCTTTTACGATCTCCGGGACGGTAACCCCTAGCTTTGCAAGTTTGTCTGGTCTCACCCAGCAGCGCATGGCGTACTGACCTGCCCCAAAAACCGTTACGCTGGCTATTCCTGGAACACGGGTCAACTGGTCGTTCAGGTTTACATAGGAATAGTTGGCCAAGAAGATGTTGTCGTACGTGCCGTGTGGCGAGTACAGGTTGACGATCATGAGGGGAGCCGCAGTTGACTTTTGAACTGTGACTCCGTAGTTCACTACATCGATCGGCAGCTGAGAATTTGCCTGGTTTGTACGCATCTGAGCCAGGATCTGATCCGTGCTGGGGTCTGTCTTGATGTCGAAGTTCACCGTCAACGTCATTTGCCCGTTGTTGGCATTGTTGGAGTACATGTAGTTCATGTTGTCGACGCCGCTCATCTGTTGCTCGATGGGCGTGGCAACGGATTGTTCTACAGTGACGGCATCTGCGCCTGGGTAGGTGGCTTTGACCTGGATTTCCGGAGGTGCAATGTTGGGAAACTGAGCAGTCGGAAGACGCCGCATGGCAACAATGCCGATTAGGACCATCAGAATCGAGATCACCATGGCCACAATTGGACGTCTTATGAAGAAGCTGGCCATTCTTCATTCACCCTGTCCGAGAGAATTGAATTGTTTTGGGCGAACTGTGATCCCTTCCTTTGCCTTCTGAATGCCTTCGGCAATCACTTGCTCTCCGGGGCGTACCCCATCTGTAATCATCCACATTTGCCCCACCCGCTCACCTGTCTTGACTGGGCGGATACTAGCTTGGTTGTTCGAATCGACCACAACGACGGTATAAGTTCCTTGGGTCTCGACAACAGAACGCTGCGGAACGAGGAGGGCAGCCTTGGCCACGTCCGTAACTGCGCGTACGCGCCCAAACATCCCGGGGCGCAAGACGCCTCCCGGATTCTCAAACACTCCTGCCAGTCGAATTGTTCCTGTCTTGAGGTCCACCTGACGATCAGCAAGTAGCACCCACCCCTTGCGGGGGTAAACACTTCCGTCGGAGAGAATCAGCTCCAGATTCTTCTGTCCCCCCGGACTTCGGACGCCTTCGGCGAACTCGCTGATGCGCTGCGCGAACTTTAAGTACTCCTGTTCACTGATCGCGAAGTACGCTTTGATCGGCTCAACCTGCGAGACCGTAGTCAATATTGTGGTAGGTCCTACCAAGTCTCCAATCTGGGCTTTCGCCAAGCCAGCTACGCCATCCACTAAGGAGCGCACTTTCGTGAAACCTAGGTTCAGCTCTGCTTGTGTGACTTGCGCGTTGGCAGCCGACACCATTGCTTCGGCGGCCTGGTTCGCTTGAATGTCGTTGTCCAGCTGGGCTTGCGGAATTGCACTCTCCTTCGCCAAGGGTGTGTCCCTGGCGACGTCCAGTTTTGTCTTGCCGAGTTGGGCTTCTGCCTCTGCTAAGTGCCCTTTCGATTGTTGGAGTGCAGCCTCGAACGGCCGGGGATCAATTTCGAAAAGCACTTCTCCTTTACGGACTACTGTGCCTTCGCGATACGTCTGAGTCATGAGGTACCCGGTCACTTGCGGCTGAATCTGTGCGTTGACGTATCCGTCCAAGGTCGCGATGCACTCGGTGTAAAGAGGAACATCGCGCTGGGTTACAGGTGTTACCTCAACTTCCGGTGCCGGAGGCGGTGGCGTTTCCTTCTTCGCACATCCACTTAGGAAGAGGGTCACGAGAGCGAGCAACGTCGCCTGAAGGAGAGAATGCGGCATCTGTTTCTCCGCGACTACTGCTGATTTCACGTGCACTTGCGAACCATTTAGCTCAGATTCCATCCTCATAAGCCCCCCTCTACGAGTCCGAACTGTTAAGCACTCGACGCAAGCCGCATCCTAATTTTGTGACGGTGAGCAAAAATGGAAGAGCCGGAAAGGCACTCAAGGAGACTCATGTGATCGGTTCTCGCGACTTTTTGCCGAACCTTACAGAGAGTAGAGGGCGCTGTAAGGAGTCGAAACTGATAGAAATTACAGTCTGACGAAGCGAGGGCGGGTGAAGATTACAACGCCAAAGCATCTTGCAGCTGGCTGTTGTTTAGATCAGACGGCGGGGCAAAGAATCCTCGTGCGGGATTTGGACCTTACTTGTGATATATACAGGCATCACACTGAAGACAAATCTAATAAATACTATGAGGGTTCTGAGCAGACTTTGAGCTTCCCGAGAGATAGCGTGCTTGCATGGGAAGCGTTCTTGAAGCTGCGCCACGACTCCTCACTCTTCCAGCACGCCAGCAGCGATTGGCGGTTGTCCCTAGGATCTTGCTTGCTGACGATCAGCCAGAAATCTTGGCGACGGTGAATTCTATCTTGAAGAGTGAATTCAAGGTTGTGGGTACCGCCGAGGATGGCAGGCACGCCTTGGAGCTTGCCCTCAATCTCAAGCCTGACATCCTGGTACTCGATATCTCAATGCCCCTTGTAAACGGAATCGCAGCAGCTTGCCGATTGCAAGAGATGGCTTCACAAATCAGGATCGTCTTCTTGACGGTTCACACCGATCCCGAATTTGTTGAGGCAGCCCTAGCCGCGGGTGCATTGGGGTATGTCCTCAAGGCCTTCGTCGCAGCCGAGCTTGTTCCAGCAATTTGGGCGGCTGTTCACGGCGAAATCTTCATTTCACAAAATATTTGCTTGTAGTACACAAACGATCGCGGCGTTCCATTTGAACGAGACCAGGAGCCTGGCCTTGTGGCCGCACCGCAGAACTCCTGGCATCTTCACATTTCCGCCCGTCCCGGCCGATCCTGTGGATCGCGACGCACTGCGCGGGAGAAGTCCGGACCGGGCAAAGGTTTAGAAGACCCAGATGCCATTTTAAGGCGTATGAACTAGGACAACTGACAGTTAGAGCTGAATCTGTATTTCTCTAGCATCCGATTCGGAAGGCCAAGCGTTCTAGCGCTCGCCAGCAAGCAAGGCGATCAGCCATTGACTTGGAATTGAGATGGAACATCGCCACAGAGCCAGGCTGCTCATTGCGGATGACCATACACTCCTGGCGGAAGCATGCAGGAGCTTCCTTGAGCCCGAATTCGAGGTCGTAGGGATAGCAGACAACGGTCGAACTCTTCTTCGACAAGCCGCGGAACTCAAGCCTGACGTAGTTGTACTCGATATCGCCATGCCAAAGCTGAATGGACTTGATGCGGGCGACCAGATCAAGCGAGTTTCCCCCAATGCAAAGCTCGTATTCTTGACCATGAATATGTCTCCGGAGGTTGCGGCCGAGGCCTTTCGACGCGGAGCGTCCGGCTACGTGGTCAAGAGCTCCGCAGCCGAGGAATTGGTGAGGGCGATACGACGAGCATTGAAATCGGAATCTTACCTTTCTCCCGCGATTACCAAGGAGACTGTAGAATTTCTGTTGAGAAGTGGCGCGCTTTACTCTGGAGAAAAGCGCATCACCCGTCGGCAGAGTGAGGTTTTGCAACTGCTGGCAGAAGGTATGTCAATGAAGGAAATCGCTGGAGTGCTGAACCTCAAGCCAGGCACCGTGGCGTTTCACAAATACAAAATGATGGAGAGCCTGGGGCTTAAGTCCAATGCTGAATTGCTCCAGTACGCCATCAAGCATCATCTGGTTGGCTAGCCCTCAAACCTTTTGGGCGCCTCAAGAAAGCGGGAGCCACCTCGACTGATGCGCAGTGCCCTCCCAGACATAACCTCGGTTCCCGAGGGCCAAACCGCCCGCGAACCTGATAGCAGAAACAGGTTTAGCGGCTGGTAAATTTACTAGGGGTGCATTCTTGAATGTGCGTGCTAAACTCTGGTCGTTTTTCGCAGCCCCATGAATCCCGTAGGCCTACCTGTTCTGAGGCGCAGGCTGTCTGAAATGAATTGGCGGTCACAGTCGTAGCCAATCTGGAGTGGTTCTTATGATCAAGAGAAATCTTCCGAAAATTTTGATCGCCGACGACCATACCCTTGTGGCAGAAGCATGCAAGAAGCTCCTTGAAGGGGAATATGAGGTCGTCGGAACTGTGAGCGATGGCCGCTCGCTGGTCAGAGCCGCAGTGGAACTAAGGCCACACCTCGTTATCGTCGATGTTGCCATGCCCCTGTTAAACGGACTCGACGCGGGTCAACAAATAAAGGAACTGCTGCCGGGTACGAAATTGGTATTTCTGACCATGAATCACGATGCCGATCTGGCCGCTGAGGCTTTTCGTCGGGGTGCGTCGGGATACTTGCTAAAGACCTGTGCGGCTTCGGAACTGGCCATCGCAGTTCGAGAGGTGCTGCGTGGAAAGTCTTATCTGTCCCCGTTGATTGCGAGAGATACGGTTGATTTTCTGATCCGCCAGGACAAAAGGCTTATTGAGGAAGCAAACAAGCTTACGGAACGGCAGCGTGAAGTATTGCAACTCCTGGCAGAGGGAAAATGCATGAAGGAGGTTGCCGGTGTTTTGAATGTAACACCGCGGACCGTTGCCTTCCATAAGTATCGAATCATGGAAGTGCTCAACGCAAAGAGTAACGCCGAGCTAGTGCAATACGCGATTCGGCATCATCTGATCGCCGCGTAAATCGATGCCATGAGGCATCATTCAGCTTTACAAAAGTCATCAACGGTTCCGCCGGGTCCGCGCTATGTTAAGGGCGAGGAGGAACAGCTTTCTCCTTGCTCGAGCAGTTGGAAAAAACAAAAGGGGTCTTAGCCGAAGGCCCAAGTAATCTCGAACCTTCGTCTAGACCCCGTTCGCTATTCTCTACTACCAAAGCTTTCGAATTCCTCCCAACCCAATCGATGACAATAATGACAGGCACCCAAGCAGTCCAATTAGCGGCATGGAACTTGCCGTTTTCGGGAGCTCGGCCGGGGCGGCAGGAGCTGGCGCGGGTGTAGGCGCTGCTTGTGCGATCAAGATTGGCGCATCGGCCGGCGGCGGAGGCGGCGGTGGGGGCATGGAACCGGTCAATTTCTTTTCGTGCTCAACGACCGTGACCGGTTCTTCGACCACTTTAGTGGCGGAAATGGTCATTCCTTTCTTTAGACCCCAGGCATCGGTTTCCTGGCCGTTGACCATGAACTTCTGTCCCTTGGGTATTTTGAATTGCTGATTTGTTCCATCTTCCAAGGTCAAGATCACAGAGCCCGGCGGAGAAACATGCCACACCTTACCAGTGACGGATTTCACGGTGGTGATTACTTGTGGGGTAGTCGTAACCGTTATGGTCCGCTCAAGCTTCATTCCAGGCCGCAAATCGTGGATTCCGAGTTCCCGACCATCAACAGTCACTCGAGCGCTCTCGGGTATATTTGGAAAGTGCCGAATCGAGCCGTCTTCCATTTTAACGACGAGGTCATTGCCGTTAACGAGCACAACTTCTCCGCGCTCCACCGTCACGTTATGAGTAGGCTGCGCAGCGGTTGTAGTCGTTTCTGTTTTCACTTGTCCGCTCACGCGCGCGGTAAGCAGCGCGCATGTCGCCGCGCCTGCGAGAAAAAGCAGCCATCGTTTCCGTTCATTTGCACATTTCATCGTGCCTCTCCTTTCGGTACCTAAAGTTCGTGGCGCTGCTCCAAATCAAGAACCTACCTAATCCCCCGTGTGTGGCGACAATGTCGGTCGTGCCCTCCTAGGCCGGAGACACGACCTCAGACCTGACCAGCAATGCCTTTACGATGTACCGCTTGGGCGCACTGCCAATAAAGTAAAACGGATAGCAGGTAACAAGTGTGAGAGATCGCCTCGAACTTGAATCGAGTACCGCGACATCGTTCGGCAGCACAACAACGATCTGGTCGACGGAGTAAGTATCTTTCTTTCCTGCTGTGAGGACCTCAACTTCATCACCAGGGCTGATGTCCTTCAATATGCGAAAAAAGCCGTCTCTGTGACCTGCAAGTGCAATATTTCCGTTCTCGCCAGGTAAGGCCGTACTGGCAATGTGCCCTACTCCTCGATCCAGAGTCAGATCGTCCGTCCCCTCGAGCACTGGAGCTACGAGCCCAAGCCTGCGAATCCGTATTAAGGCGATCGGCGGATCAAAATGCCGAAGCAGACTCTCCTCATACGCCGCAATCCGTTGCCTTGACCACAGACTAAAATCAACGCTTTCTTGCGGCGTGAGTGGCTGGTCGGTTCGCGCAAGGCGCGGCGAGCTGGACCTCTCACCGAACCTAGCCTCCGCGATGTGGGACAGCATCCTGGCTTGGAAACTCGTCCCCACGTACAGACCGATAAGCAACACTGCCACAGCAAACATCAGGCGCTGACCCCACCGTAATATCAGCTTGGTGGTGCTCATGAGTGCTCAGCATTGTAGCGTAGAGTTGATGAGGGCCCGTCAGTAACTGTTAATACTGACAGCTTCGCGTCCAGGTGAGTTACCGCCATCCGCTTTGAAGCGGTCGAGATATTTTACGCTGTCAACAGTTCTAGTTCGTGCTCGCGATGCACCGGTGTACGGTAGCGCAAGGGTGAGATCAATTCATGTTACCCAACGGCAGTCGAGTCGGCGGTAAAGCGTTCCACGTCCGTGACAGTCTGGTGTGGGCGGAGATCTATTACTTGGAATCAGCGACAGATTATCGCGAATACTTACCTCAGCCCGAGTCCGTGCCGAAGGTCGATTCCGAACTCGTGATGTTGGACTCCTGCCCCAGACACCCTTCTAGGGGAGACACGCTCAGCGCGGTGTGGGCGTTATTCGCCGCGGTTATTGCCATCGGTTTTCTTCTCCTTGTCTACTTTTCCTTTTAAACGCTAGCCCAGTATCGTTGCGTCTGACACGGTGCTGTGGGCAGCGGTTCGTTTTCAGGAAGGGGAGTAGCGGCCCGAACTCCTGGAGAAAGGGACAGGCTTCGGGCCGCCAAGGCGGGGCCAGCAAGTCTGAACATTCATTTCACTTGCGGCTGGTATGGCGTTCGAAGATGAAGCTTAACGGGATGCCAGGTCTTGTCGCCTGTCACAAACAGCAGAGGGAGCACTCAAATCGAAACAGTGTCAACGTGAACCAGAAAACGATGGACGCACTCTGGGACAGTCCGTGAAAATGTGATGCCTATCGACCTACTTCGCAGGTGTCTTTTTCTTCCTTGCAAACTACCCAGCAGCACTGAGCCGAGTGAAACCGGGAGCGATGGGAATTCGCGCACGAATCGAGGTCCCGCCTCCAGGTTTGGAATCGATTACGAAACTTCCGTTCACTAGATGAATTCTTTCACGCATGCTGATGAGCCCCAAGCCTCGGCCCATGGCCGTACTGGGGTCAAAACCCGCGCCCAAGTCGCTGATCGTAAGCTGAAGCATTTCTCCGTCGCCGCGCAACTCCACATTAATCTTTTGCGCATGACTGTGTTTCACCGCATTTTGCAGGGCTTCCTGCAAAACACGGTACACAGCAAGTGACGTCTCATTTGGAAGTTCCGGCGGGATGCTGGAATGACTGAATTCTACATGCACCTGTTGCTGTTCCGAGAATTCTCTACACATGCCCTTGGCCGCTGTGATTAACCCGAGGTATTCCAGTTTTGAGGAATGCAACCGGTGCGATAGCTTTTGAACATCTTTGGCGATATCGAAAAGTCGCGCGCGTGCCGCTTCAATGTGAGACTTTATATCGTGAGACTTTATATCGCTAGCCGACTCAGAAATGTGTTGGCTCCATCTCTCCAATTCGACTGCCAGTAACGCAAGGCGTTGATTGATATCGTCGTGCAGTTCGCGGGCAATCCAGGTTCGCTCTTCCTCATGGGCCTCGATTAGCCTGCGTCTCAGAGTTGCCAGCAGGTCCTCGGTGAGCTTGCGATCGGTCGTGTCATAGCACGACCCGATGTACCCGGCAAAGGATCCATCCGGGTTGAATCTTGGCATTCCTCTGTCGTTCAGCCATCGATACTGTCCACCATGGCGGCGTATGCGATACTCCAAATCAAAGGGCTCACGCTTCTCGAAGGCGTCTGAGTAGGCATGAAGGAACGCATCCAAGTCGTCAGAATGGATATTCTCCGTCCAACCGTTGCCGAGCTCCGCTTCGAGTGGGCGGCCTGTGAAATCCAGCCACCGCTGATTGAAGTAGTTTCGCATTTTGTCGGTACTCGACATCCAGATCATCACGGGCGCGGTATTTGCGACCAACCGAAACCGCTGTTCGCTCTCGTGGAGATCTTGAGCGACCCGTTCTTGTTCCTTTACATCGCGCATAACCGCTTGGGTGCCCATCCCGCGGGCCGTCCTGCTCAAAAAATCGGAATGAAATTCGTCCTCAGCCACGTCCGCTCACCAGCCATGCTCGTTCCCTCGTAACCACATGGGGAGGGATCAGGCCCAGAAATCGATCGTGCGCAGGCAAAATACGACCGTCGACATGGCTGATCTCGACGAATCGCCTCGTCAACCTTTCCCTCTTGTCACATTCACCACTTTTATTACGCTTCGCCCGAGATTCCCAGCTCCGTCGAAGGATGCAGCGTCAGTAACCCGATCAGATCCGAGGTTCTTGCGCTTCCGTTTGAGACTTGCCGGATGAGGGCGTACTACAATGAGCTGAAGGGTCGAGCGAACGGCATTTCCCAGGTGCAGAGGCCCGGCTTAAAAACCCTCTTTTTCGCCTGCGAGAAGTTCTTGATGCATTTCGCAGGCTATGTGCAAGGCTCCCCGTTGAGCCTTATCACCCTGTAGCCAAGAAAACACTGCTAAAACTAGCAGGAGCAGGGTTCCACTACTGCGGAGCCGCCCGGGTTCACTGGGGATAGCAGGATGTTCGTCCGGATACCAAGCATCCTCATCGGGACCGTCTGTGTGCACAGCGCGTACCACTCTTCAAACGCAGATAAGTATAAAAAAAGCATAGCTTGTATCGCCTTGAGACAGGCAGGGATCAGAGAGCTGACGTCGGCTTGGGAGGGTTGCTAGGCTTTACGGTTACTGGCCAGGCATGCCTCGAGACCCCGGCCGACAAATCGCTGCCCCTGGGAGACGATCTCCATCGCACCGATGAGTTCAGAGCCAGCGTTCGCCTTTAGAACGTAGCCCCACGCCCCCAGGGAAAACGCCTCCTCGACCACTTCTGGAGAGGACTCTTGAGTGAGAAAAATGATCCTTGCCAATGGAGCAGCTTCGCCAATCTGTCGAGCAGCCTCGAGACCGTTGATGCCCGGCAATCCAATGTCAAGAAGGACGACGTCTGGCAGCAGAGTCTTTGCTTGCTCGACGGCTTTTGGTCCATCGTCAGATGTACCGATAACCTGAAAGTGGGGATGGAGATCGAGAACGGAGCAAATATGGCGACGAAAGGGGTCGTGGTCTTCCACCACGAGAACACGAACCCGGGAATTTGTAGAGGGTGGAGTCAATGAGCACTCTTCGATTTGAGATCGACAACGGTTCTCAAACAGAGTCAACCCCGCACGATCAAGAAAGTTCCCTTGTCGCTAAACTGCACGACGACTGGGCCGCACCTAATGCCAAGATCCATCCACTTTCGGGGATTGTCTACCCCTGACTCAGGGACTTGCGCAAGACTTAAACGCAATCGAGGGTTTAGCTCGATGCACGCTTTCGTACAGGTTTTGTGAATGTCTGTTGAAACTACAACACTGAAGATTTCGGATGGCAATGGCACGGAAGAGGTACAGCTGAGGCGAAACCCGAGGCAGCGAGTGTCAACCGCCTCGAACTAAGGGGAAAGCCGCACGTTTTCGAAACTCCAGAAATGCCTGGTTTGATCGGGATCGGAACGGGCCAGAAGCTCAATACTTATCTGGAACCCAGCGATAGTTCCAGTCGGGTTCTCGGTATCCTTTGGGCTTCTGTCGCCTTGGGAGGATCACTTTGCCCATGGAGATTTTTTTCCAAGGCACGACGCTGAGCAAATGGGAGATGCAGTTGAGCCGGGCACGTTCCTTGTCATCAGTCTGAACGACGTACCAGGGCGACTGTGGAGTGTCCGTCGCCGCGAACATTGCATCACGAGCCCTTGAGTAGTCATACCAGCGCCTATGGGATTCCAGGTCCATCGGGCTTAATTTCCACCTTCGCATCGGATCCTCGATCCGCCTCAAGAATCGTCTGTGTTGTTCTGGCTCGCTGACTTCAAACCAGTACTTCACAAGGAAGATGCCATTATTTTTCAATAATGACTCGAACCCCGGACACATGCGCAGGAAGTCATCGTATTGCTTCTCGGTACAGAAACCCATCACGTGTTCCACTAAAGCGCGGTTGTACCAGCTGCGGTCAAACAGCACCACTTCACCGGCAGCGGGCAACTCCTTCATATATCGTTGCGCATACAATTGTGATTTCTCGCGGTCGTTAGGCGCGGGTAAGGCCATGTGCCGGAATATTCGTGGACTGACGCGCTCCATGATTCGATGAATGACCCCGCCCTTGCCCGCCGCATCACGACCTTCGAAAACCACGACGACCTTGGCTCCTGTGGTACGCACCCATTCCTGCATTTCCACTAGCTTGGTTTGCAACTTGCGAAGCTCTTTCTCGTAAACCTTGTTCTTCAGCTTTGGCTTTTGGTCCCCTTTGCTTCCGTTGTTCTTGTTGGACACCGAGCATCCCCTGTAAATAGTGCTAAACAACAGTAGTTGGAGTTTGCAGGGTTTGAAATCTACCCGTTAACTGTCACATCTGTCAGTTCTCGCATCCTTCTGTGCCCAAGGAAGATCTGTGCACGCCACAAAGGGTCAATACTGCGGGAGGCGGGGTTCGTGTCGAGGTCTCTCTTGTTGAATGGCTGGGTCAATCGGTTGACCCGAATCTGCGGAGTTGTCACGATCTGTATCGGTTGTGTTTCCTCCGCAGTCGCCCAGGCCAAACTTAAGGCTCCAGCGGCTGCCGAATCTAAACCTGAAGCGCCAAAGGATTCCCTCGGCCGCGATACCCCGCGGGGCGCCGTTCTCGGATTTCTGGCGGCAGCCCACAAGGGAACGTCCGTCGCGGCACTCTACCTGGACACCCCCCTTCGTGGTCCGGACGCTGAGGAACTCGCTCACCAATTGGCCATTGTTCTCGACGCACGTCTCCCTGCTCGGTTGAACCAATTAAGCGACCACCCGGAAGGGTCGGCCCCGGACCCGAGGAAACCTGATGAAGATGTAGTCGGAACAATTGATACCAAGAATGGCCCGCTTGAAATCATTGTGGAAAGAGTTGACCGCGGCAAAGTGGGACGGGTTTGGCTCTTTGCCCCAAAGACCCTTCATTCGATCCCGGATGTTTATGCAGAGCTGAACTCGACCCCGATCGAAAAATATCTTCCGAACTTTCTTCTGACCCGAGTTGGACACGTGCCCTTGTTCCAGTGGTTAGCCCTTTTTGTCGGACTGCCCACAGTTTACTTGCTGACACGGCTACTAGATGCTCTGCTTCGACTTTCTCTAGCTATATTCGGGCGTCAATTCCCCGGCAAGATTCCGTTGACAAAACGGAAGATACTTCCGGCGCCAGTTCGACTCTTGCTTGTCGCTTTTGCGATCCATTGGCTCATGCCACACGCTGGCTTACCGCTCCTGGCTCGCCAGTTTTGGTCTACCGCCGCCCTCATTATCACGATCCTTGCGTGTATCTGGTTACTTTTACTGCTAAACGGCTGGGGAGAAAGATTCCTCGTTTCCCGTCGCTCCACACTGAGCGGGTCGGTGGCCGTGCTGCGGCTGTTTCGCCGGGTTGTGGACGGAATAGTTCTCTTCGCAGGTTTACTGTTCACTCTCTACTACTTTGGTGTAAACCCGACGGCCGCATTCGCCGGCCTTGGAGTCGGAGGTATCGCGGTTGCCCTCGCTGCGCAAAAGACATTAGAGAATCTCATCGCGGGGATCTCCCTTGTAGCTGATCGAGCCGTCCACGTTGGAGACACCCTCAAAATTGGCGAAATTGTTGGAACCATCGAAGAGGTGGGCCTTCGCTCAACTCGTATTCGCACGCCCGATCGCACAGTGGTCTGCCTGCCGAATGGGCTCATCTCGAACATGAGCCTCGAAACCCTGTCCGCCCGCGACAAATTCTGGTTTCATCCTGTCCTCAACTTACGCTACGAAACAACGGCATCGCAGATGCACCTGGTGCTGTCGAAGATCCGCCATCTGCTTCTGACACACTCCAGCGTTGAACGATCGACAGTGCGAGTTCGGTTCCTCGCTATGGCTCAGTCTTCTCTGAACGTCGAGATTTTCTCCTACCTGTATGCAAGTGACTGGGCACAGTTTCTCGAAATCCAAGAACAGCTCCTATTCAGTGTCATGGAAATTGTCGAGCAAGCGGGGGCAGAATTCGCTTTCCCCTCTCAGACCATGTATTTGAGCTCCGATAGCATGGATAAACGACCCCATGCTCGTCCACAGCTGCAGGCACAGTCCGAATCGAGTGAACCCCTGGCGGAAAGCCCTCCCTCATAGGACTGGAAAACGCTCCAAGTGGCGTCTGCGGGCCATACGGCCATGCTGCTTTCTGTCACTTGTGACAGTTTTTCCGTGACAAGCGAGGACCATAATCGTAGCAATCGGGGCAATCTATCGGTGTGTTTTGAGTCAACCATTCGCCCGAGGGCGGCCGAACTCATTTAGGCATGCAGACAATTGCCCTTCGGAGGACGCCATGAAGAGACTTAGTTTGATAACGCCCGCATGTTTTCTACTCATCACGGCGACAGCCTACAGCCAGGACGTTCGCTACAACTTCGACAAAAATGCGGACTTCTCGAAGTTCAAAACGTACGAGTGGGTAAAGCTCAAGGACGCTCCGACTGTAAATGATCTGGTTAGCAAACAGATCATCGCCACAGTGGATGCCGAATTGGCTACGAAGGGATTGAAGAAAGTTAACGACGACAGCGCAAATCTCTACATCGCGTACCAGGCCGGAGTTGGACAGGAAAAAGAGTTTACTTCATTCAGTTCCGACTGGGGATACGGCGCTGGATGGTACAGGGGTGGTTGGTACGGCGGGATGGGCGGTACGAGTACGACCAGCGGCCAGACTTCCACAATCTATGTCGGCCAGCTCGCACTGGATATGTACGACTCTACCAACAAAGATCTTGCGTGGCGGGGTGTGGCGAGCAAAACATTGGACCCGAAAGCCAAGCCCGAAAAGCAACAGAAGAATCTGGCAAAAGCAGTAAAGAAAATGCTGAAGAACTACCCTCCACCAATCAAGTAGGTGAGAGCAGAAGCATGGCAACTTCTTTTAAGGCCAAAAGCATAGTGCCCGTGGTTGGATAAAATCGGTTCGGAGTCTTTTCCCGATTCACCTCAAACCTGAGGGCCTCAGATTTGTCTGGAGGCCCAGGTCGGCGGGTGGTTGGGGCGTAGTGGACGGTTCCCCCACTGGAGCGGCGCGTGACTTCCGAATTCCCGCTCCAGATGCGAAGTCCTAGGAAAAACTCCCATCCTAGCAGACGCGAAAACTCACCCCGAAAAACCTGTCCCGACTGCTCAGGCGGCAGCTTCAGGCCTTCGCGCGCTGCGGACACGCCAATTCCGTACAAATATCACTTTTACGAAAACTGAGGGATGGTAAGCCGGTATGAATCGTGCCAACTATTTCAACGTGATGACGATCCAAACCCAGCACCGATGCACTCACGATTCCAAGGACACTAACGGCGAGAGCCGAGGGGCCAAGGAGCCAGTACTCCAAGGAGAGCAATTATTGCGATGGCCGCTAACGCCCTGGTGAAAGAAGTTTCTTGTCCCGCGGGAATGCGCATGAGCTTCACTATGATCGTGAGCCCCAGGCCAAACACAAGCCCTTGAGCACCGGCTTGGAGATGAATTCCGAAATGGAGCCCAACCGGAGCAAGCTCCCAGTCAGGAAGACAATTCCTGCCGCGATGGTAGCGGCCGATACCAGCATCAAGTATCGAGCTGAGTCTCCCAGAGCAAGGGGCGCCACCAATGCCCCTATCCCGTAGTAAACATTCCGAACATTGCTGCATACAAGCGCACCCGCGGCGGCCAACCAGCAATTCCGGCATATGCCATTCCCTCGGGAATCAATAACCCAGCAGTGGCAATACCTGCCAAGATGTCGATCCCCATTGTTTCCGACGACCAGTTGTCCAGTAGTCCCGGGATTGTTGCTCCGCTTCGGAGCGGCATTTCGCCATCTGCTCCTGTAACAAGCTTCAGAGTGCGATTGCTTATGACTAGCATGTTAGTTTCGGTTTTGTCTTTCGCACACTCTTGCAATTGTCAGTCGCAGATTTTGTTGATGTCTCGCTGCTTGCCTCGGAGCGTGGGGTTGCCTATCGCCCAAAGGTTCGCTCGCTCACTGTAGGTTCTGCCAGTATTCTGACTGCAACATGACCACTAGCCTCTGCTGGTCGGTCAGGTGTCGCTCCTGTCGGATCCCGCGACTCGTGATGCCGCTTAGTACTGCCACCACTCGGCGATACTCAGGAGGTCAACAGAATGCGCGCAGGCAGGCTGGCTCAACATATGAAAACCAATGCCGAGCGAATTTCAGAGGAAGTCGTCACGAAAATCAGAGCCTCGCACAGGTGCGACGAGCTTGCCAACAAGCTGACTCCGAACGAGCAGACGCGGTCGACCGCTGATATCTACCGAGATCTGACAGTGTGGCTTACCACCGAATCTGACAGCACGATCGAACGACGCTATGTGGTCTTAGGCTTGCTGCGGGCCCAGCAAGGCATTCCCTTCAGCAACCTGTTTTGGGCTGTTTGCATTGCTCACGAGCATTTATGGCAGTACATACAGCAGGAATGTCTCTTAGAAGAGCCCGTTGAATTTTGGGGCGGGGTGATCCTGCTGCGGTCGATGGCTCAATTTTTTGATCGGGTGCTTTATTTTGTTTTGCAAGGTTATGAGCAGGCAGCAACCTGCGAACCGCGGGTGGACGCCGCTCGCTTTCTTCGAGGACAGGCTTCATGAAAGTCCTGGCATTCATGGTCTTGCTGCTTACCTTGAGGCCCACGTTATGCGCGGCGGCCGATTGGAGGGAACCACCGGGCATCACCACACCCCGGACTATTGCCAGCGAGTTTATGTCAACGGCGCAAACGCCGGAAGACGAAGGACATGGGCTGACCGCTAAAGCTGTCGAGATCGGCCGGGCGTACGACTTCCCCGTCACAAATTCGATGGTTGTAAGTTGGGTAGTTGCCTTGGGGTTGATTATCTTTGCACAGGTGGCAACTCGAAAGATGACGATGGTTCCACAAGGAGCACAAAACTTCTTGGAGTGGCTGGTTGGCGGATTGTACGACTTCATGACCGGAATCATTGGCCCTCATTTAGCAAAACGTACCTTTTGGTTCTTTGCCAGCATATTCATATTTATTTTGTCCGCGAATTGGGTCGGGCTCATACCGGGTGTAGGTACAGTGGGGTGGGGGCACCATGCCCCTGGTGGCTTTAACATCACCCAGCCTTTGTTTCGAGGTGCGAACGCAGACGTCAATATGACACTTGCCATGTCGTTGGTCTTTTTCCTTAGCTGGCTGGTATGGGCATTCCAGGAGGTGGGTTTCCTGGGATTCTTCAAGGAACTCTTCGCTCCTAAAGGCGAGAGCCAAGGGGTATTGAAGGTCCTGATGATCGTTGTCTTTTTTGCCGCGGGTTGCCTTGAAGTGGTTTCGATTCTGTTTCGGCCAATTTCTCTCAGCTTTCGTCTCTACGGGAACATTTTTGCGGGTGAAAACTTATTGGAAGCGATGTCCAGGCTTGTTCCTGGGTTTGGGTGGCTAATTCCTATTCCATTCTACTTCTTAGAGTTGCTCATGGGACTGGTTCAGGCGTTGGTGTTCATGTTGCTAACGGCCGTCTTCACCATGCTCATGTGCCAGCACGAAGCGGGCCAAGAAGGCGCTGTACACGGATAGCGGATTCATAATCGGCGGCTTGACGGTGTTCAATCGCCGGAGCCGGCGCGAGGAATACAGGAGCCATATGAACGGAAGCGTGCATGTTGGTTTGGCAGCATTAGGAGCAGCTCTTGGGGTCGGGCTGATTGGAATGAAGGCTTCAGAAGCAGTCGGCCGCAATCCCGTTGCGTCTACGAAAATACTAGTGCAATCCATTCTGGCCATTGCGTTTGCAGAAGCGATTGTGTTCTATGCCTTGTTTCTTGTGAAGTAGGACTCGGTCTGCGGTCGAGGCCACATGCTTCGAGCTTGAAAACTGGAGATCACCATGTATGCATTCGTTTTGCTGCTCGATTCCGGAGGGCAGATCCAGCAGATAGCTGAGACTTTTGGCGTGGATTGGCCGCACCTTGTCGCCCAGATCATTAGTTTCTCAATCGTCTGCATTCTGCTCCAAAGATTTGCGTACAAGCCTGTGCTGAAGATGCTGGATCAGCGCCGACAGCAAATCGCAGATGGAGTCGCCGAGCGAGAGACAATCAAAAGCGAGTTGGCCCAGACTCAAGCTAAGTGCCACGAAATCATCTTACAGGCCAATGCCCAGGCTAAGCTGCTTATCGACGAAGCACGGAAATCTGCCGATCGACTGCATCAGCAGGAGACCCAGAGGGCCGTTGCCGCGGCCGAGCAGATAGTTATAAAAGCCCGCGAGGCTGCGGCTCAGGAACATGCCCGAATGCTGGCGGATCTTAAGCGGGAGGTGGGTCAGCTCGTAATCCAGACGGCCACGAACGTAATGGGCAAGGTTCTGACCATAGATGACCAGCGCCGCATGGTTGTGGAAACTTCGGAGCGACTAGCGACGGTTGCGTAGTACGTATTCCATGCTGGGTGTCTACTTTGAAGCTAGCTCGACAATACGAGCGCAGTGCGAGACAGGTTTTCCGATTCTGTCTGGTCGGAGGAAAACTGGACGAAGGTCGTGCTCGTGCTGTAGCGCAAAAACTCCTCACAACGAAAAGCCATGGATACTTACTTGTACTGAAGCGCTTTCTGTGCCTGCTCAAGCACGAATATGCCAAACATGCAGCCCAGGTTGAGACTGCGATCCCCATGCCTGCTGATTTGCGGGATCGCGTTCTAAATGGCCTCGCCACGAGGTATGGGCCAGCCGTTACATCGTCATTCGTGCACAATCCAGATCTCATCGGCGGAATGCGCATCAAAATCGGCAGCGACGTGTATGACGGCACTGTACGTTCGGCCTTGGCCCGTCTAGCCAGGCAATTCGGTCTCACATCTGCGAGCCCAGTTGGTAGCACGAGTGGATGATCGACCCTCTTTGCAGGGTGGAGGTGAGTAATTCAGCATGGCCGACCTATTACAAGAGCTTGAAGCCCAAATCGCCGGAGTCAAGGCGGTAACGACGCGTCAAAACGTGGGGGTGATACGCGAAGTTGGCGACGGCGTAGCACTCGTCGAAGGACTATCCGACGCCATGTTGAACGAGATGCTGGATCTCGGACATGGCATCACCGGTCTGGCTTTGAATCTGGATGAAACCGAAGTGGGCGTGATCATCCTAGGGGACTACACCCAGCTGGAGGAGGGTGACGAAGTTCGAACCACCGGCAAACTGCTGCAGGTACCCGTCGGCAAAAGCCTCCTGGGACGAGTCGTGAATACGCTCGGCGAACCGCTCGATGGAAAGGGACCCATAGACAGTACTGAATTCTATCCTGTCGAAAAACTCGCTCCCGGCATTATCCGACGGAGCCCAGTGCGGCAGCCCGTGCAGACTGGCATTATGGCGATCGACGCGATGATCCCCATAGGTCGAGGCCAGCGCGAACTGATCATTGGTGATCGATCGACCGGCAAAACGACGATCTGCATTGACACGATAATCAGCCAGGCTCGCCTAAATCGTGCTGCCGCGGAGAGCGGCGACAAGGAATACCGCCCTGTCTATTCCATCTATGTCGCTATAGGTCAAAAGCAATCCAGCATAGCACGCTTGATAGCCGTGCTCGAGCAAGCCGGCGCGATGCCATATACCATCATCGTCGCTTCACCCGCGTCCGATTCCGCCAGCAGCCAATATCTTGCACCATTTGCCGGGGCCGCCATGGGTGAGTGGTTTATGGACCACGGAATGGACGCATTGATTGTTTACGATGACCTGTCCAAGCACGCGGTGGCCTACCGGCAAGTGTCGCTAATTCTCAAACGTCCGTCCGGTCGAGAAGCTTATCCCGGTGATGTCTTTTATCTTCACAGCCGTTTACTCGAGCGAGCTGCACGGGTCGGAGAGAAGTACGGGAATGGATCGCTCACTGCCCTGCCCATCATCGAAACGCAAGCAGGGGACGTCTCCGCCTACATTCCCACCAACGTAATCTCAATCACCGATGGTCAGATTTACCTGGAAACCGATTTGTTCTATCAGGGTGTGCGCCCGGCGATTTCTGTCGGGCTTTCGGTGTCACGCGTGGGTTCGGCGGCGCAACTGAAAGCGATGAAGCAGGTTGCCGGACAACTGAAAGGTGACCTTGCCCAATTTCGCGAAATGGCTGCCTTCGCGCAATTCGGATCTGAACTCGATGCAAAGACCCAAGCACAAATCGATCGCGGCAAGCGCATCATGGAGATATTCAAGCAGCCTCAGTACAGCCCCATCCCCGTGGAGACACAGATCGCCGTCCTCTGGGCTGTTCAAAACGGATATGTCGATAACGTCCCTGTAAATCGGACTAAGGACTTTCAGCTGCAATTGATGGACCAGATCAGCACGCGAAAACCAGAGTTGCTCGCGCGAATTGTAAAAGAAAAAACTTTGGACCCAAGCTTGATCGGAGACCTGAAAGCGGCGGTGGAGCAATTCAAACAAGGATGGAGTTGATCGGCTTGCTATTTGCGCTTGTGGACAAGATCAAAGGGCTACACGCCGGGGAGGGCTAGCCATGAACAGCCCCAGGGATCTGCGCCGGAGAATACGGTCGATCAGTAGCACTGCACAGATCACAAAAGCCATGCAAATGGTAGCCGCTTCCAAGATGCGTAAGGCCCAGCTTGCAGCCCTTGCAGGGCGCCCTTTTGTGCAAGTGCTCTATCGCATCCAGCGCGAAGCGACAACTCGGATGCAGGACTTTCATCATCCCTTGCTTGAACGCCGCGAGATCCGCAAGCGCGCTCTCATCCTCATCGGCGCCGACAAGGGCTTGTGCGGATCTCTCAACAGTAACCTTTTCCGCCTCATTGCTGAATTTGATCGCGAAACCACGGTCTTCATTACTGCAGGTAAAAAAGCCGCCCAGTTCGTCACGCGTTCGGGACGAAACCTCCTCGCAGACTTCCCATACGCAGACACTCCCAAATTCACTGAGGCGCGCGCGATTGCAGCGTTTGCACGCGACCTCTTCTTGAAACGGAAAGTGGATCAGGTCCAAATTGCAGCGACACGTTTTGTCAACACTCTTACTCAGTATCCGCTCTGCCTGGAGTTCCTACCCGTCGGACAGATCAGTGCCCTGAAGGTGCCGGGCGTCAGATCTGAAGAGGATCTCGCCGGGGACACCACCGAAGCATTATTTGAGCCCAGCCCGGAATTCGTGCTGAGCTATATGCTCGCGCACTACCTGGACATTTACGTCTATCAAGTATTGCTCAATGCCAAAGCTAGCGAGCAGAGCGCTCGAATGGTTTCCATGAAAAACGCCACTGATAGCGCCGAAACGTTAATTAAGGATCTGACGCTCGAGTACAACAAGCTGCGGCAAGGAAATATCACTAGGGAATTGTTGGAGATCGCCGGCGGGCAGACAAACTGATCCACTTCGAACCAGGTCGGGAAAGAACAATGAACAAAGGCAAAATCGTTAAAGTGCTTGGCCCCATCGTAGACGTTGAATTCCCGGAAGGCCTTCCCAGCATTTACAACGCTCTCACCTGCGAATACAAGGTTCAAAACGAACCCGCCAAGGTCACACTGGAAGTACAACAGCACCTTGGCGACAAGTGGGTTCGAACAATTTCGATGTCGGGGACCGAGGGCCTAAAGCGGGGTTTCGAAGTAACCGACAACGGCGCGCCGATTTCTATGCCAGTTGGTGAGGGCGTAATGGGCCGGATTTTCGACGTCACCGGAAATCCTGTGGACGAGCGCGGTCCAGTGGTGGCAGAGAAGTACTACCCCATTCACCGGCCTGCTCCCCCACTTGTAGACCAATCGACTTCTCCCCAGCTGCTTCCCACCGGCATCAAGGTCATCGACTTGATCTGCCCTTTCCTGAAAGGGGGAAAGGTGGGAGCGTTCGGCGGGGCGGGCGTCGGCAAAACTGTCGTGATCATGGAATTGATCAACAACATCGCAAAGCTTCACGGAGGTGTTTCTGTTTTCGCAGGGGTTGGCGAGCGCACCCGCGAAGGCAACGACCTTTATCATGAGATGTCCGAAGCGGGGGTCATCAAGCAGGACAACTTACCAGCGTCGAAAATAGCGTTGGTTTATGGGCAGATGAACGAACCTCCTGGCGCTCGCCTACGTGTCGCGCTGTCTGGCCTCGCGATCACCGAATATTTTCGCGATGAAAAGAACCAAGACGTGTTGCTATTCATCGACAATATTTTTCGCTTTTCGCAAGCCGGATCGGAGGTGTCGGCGCTTCTCGGACGTACGGCAAGCGCGGTAGGGTATCAGCCGACGCTGGCCGCTGAAATGGGGACCCTGCAGGAGCGGATCACGTCTACAACGAAGGGTTCCATCACATCGTTTCAGGCTGTGTATGTACCTGCTGACGATCTGACCGACCCTGCCCCGGCGACGACCTTTGCACATCTGGACGCCACAATTGTCCTGGAGCGTTCGATTGCGGAACTCGGGATCTATCCTGCCGTGGACCCACTTGCCTCGACGTCCCGGGCCCTCGCACCGGATGTCGTCGGGCAGGAACATTACGATGTCGCCCGTGGCGTGCAGAAAGTACTCCAGCGTTATAAGGATCTGCAAGATATCATCGCGATTCTCGGGATGGATGAACTGTCACCTGAGGACAAACTGACAGTTCTCCGAGCGCGCAAGATTCAGCGCTTCCTCAGTCAGCCTTTCAGTGTGGCGCAAGTCTTCACCGGACGGGAAGGCAAACAGGTACCGGTGGCAGAGACCGTGAGAGGGTTCAAAGAGATTCTCGATGGGAAACACGACGACGTCCCTGAAGGCAATTTTTACATGAAGGGCACGGTCGACGAGGTCAGACAGGGTTGAGCTAACGGCAGCGTTCAAGTCAAATATGCAGAACACCATTCAACTTGAAATCGTCACCCCCGAGCAGACAGTATACTCGGAGCCGGTGGAAATGGTTACTCTTCCCGGAGTAGACGGTCAGATGAGTGTCCTCCCGCAGCATACCCGGCTCATTACACAACTCGTGCCCGGCGAATTGATCGTGCGGAAGCAAGGCCAGGATGCGTTTCTGGCCGTGGGCGAGGGACTGGTCGAGGTGACGAACGACCGGCTATCGATTGTGACCAATATGGCAGTTGCTCTTGAAAGCATCGACGAGGCAGCCGCAGAGGAAGCGCGCCAGCGCGCTGCGGCCAGGCTGAAAGAAAAGCTCTCGGCCGAGGAGATCGCGTCTGTCAACGCCTCATTGGCCCGCTCACTGGCTCAGCTGCATGTAAAACGTCGCCATCGGTAGCCAAACAAACACAACCCACGCGTTGCTCGTGACTCGCAAGCGCGCGTGTTTGCTTCAACTCGGTGGCTGAATTGCAGCGTTAGCTGCCGGCGATCCTCTTGTTAACCAGAAGTCTTACCTCAACACGCCGGTTTTCTGCACGCCCAGCCTTAGTCTCATTGGAGGCTGCCGCGCCGTATTCACCCATTGCCCCGGGAGTGACCAGATGCCTTGGCGGAATACCGCACTGCTGGATCAGCTCAACCGCGCCTCTGCGGCCTCAAGTTGGTGTGCACGCAGCTGTCCCGCGTCAAGCGCCAGCTGATCAGTGATGGGCACTTCATGCCGCGTGCGAGAAGAGAGTCAATCGCGACGGTTTCCAATACCACTGTGTAGAATACCAGCGACAAAAGGGCTTCCTCTTGCGAACAATCGATCGATTCCACGGCCCAAACCCGTCGGTGAGGATTTCCAGGTTTGGGGATTTCCCACTTCGAAACTCCGGATCCCTGCTGTTTACACGCTCTGCGGCTCGTAGCAAAGACGCCGGTTTCGGCACACTCTGAGTCATTTGTCACCTGTGAGGGTTGCCAGTGAGGCTTGACTGGTTTCCCCGATGGAAATTCAAGTGATCGCCCGATAGAAACTCAAATCAAGAACCTGCTCAAATGATCGCACTAAGCATAAATCTGTCGGGGGAACAACCATTGTGTGGCAAGCTCAAATTTTGTTGGTGGACGATTGCAAGGAGTGGCGGGAGCGGCTGCGGTCGATGCTGGAAGCGATTCCGTACTGTGAAATTGTCGGTGAAGCCAGCGATGCACTGGACGCGATCGAGAAGGCGGGGCAACTGCGTCCCGACATGGTGCTTCTTGATATTGGCATGCCCATCCTGAACGGGATAGCAGCCGCCCCGAGAATCCGGCAAGCGTCTCCCAACTCAAAGATCGTTTTCGTGACTCAGGAAAGCGATCACGACATCAGGACCGCCGCTCTTGCCACAGGAGCCAAAGGATATCTCTTGAAGTCAAGGGTTATTCCCGAACTGGCCTCCACCATGGAGGCGCTCTTGAAGCCGAAGGTGCTACAGGCCCAAGAGGCTGCCCCGGGGAATGGCCAAGACGACCGTGCACTCCTTTACGACTGAGCGTTCCCGATGTGCGAGGGTTACGCGTAGAACGAGCGCAGTCAGTCAAAAGCCCTTTGACTCCCTCTCCTGGCCCCCTCCGGTCGACGACCGGAGTCGCTCGTTTGCCCCAACCCAGACGTCGACACGCCATCCGGAAACTGGAAAAAGTGAGAGTTCTCTCTGAAAGATGAACGTGCCATCATCCGGCACAAAGGTAGCAGGATGAGCGCCGCGACAAGTGAACCAAGTCTGAGGAGTGTAACGGAGCGTTCTCAAGTCAGGGAAATTGAAGAGTTCTCCCTGGTTCTAGGGGGGCCACTCTTCCAATTCTTGCGGAAGTCGCGTCTTGAGGGCGAAGCCCTGGAGCTGCTCCATCGCCGCGTATTGGCATCGATCCTGCTGACGTGGTTCCCCTTGTTGCTTCTTTCTGCAGGCGGCACCAGGGTCGGAAACTACGGACAAATTTCCTTTCTGCGCGACATTGAAGTGCACGCCCGATTTCTGGTCGCGCTCCCAATTCTCATCGGTGCAGAACTGGTAGTTCATTCGCGCATACGCGCTGTGGTATGCCGCTTTGTGGAATGTCGCATAGTACTGTCCCAAGACCTGGGGCGGTTTTGCAGGGTGATTGAATCTGCTAAGAGAATTCGCAACTCGATTTACGTCGAACTGGCCCTGGTAGCCGCTGTGTATACGCTGGGCTTATGGTTTTGGAATAGCAGAAGCGAAGTCAGTGCGGCAACCTGGTACGCATTGCCCGGGGGCCGGTGGAGGCTCACGCCGGCAGGTTATTGGTATGTGTTTGTCAGTATCCCCGTGTTTCAGTTCATTGTGTTGCGCTGGTACATAAGGCTGTTCATCTGGTTCCGGCTTCTTTGGCAAGTAAATCGGATCGAACTAAATCTCATACCCACTCATCCTGATCGCTGTGCCGGCTTGAGTTTCGTGGGAAAGAGTTCTTATGCGTACGGGCCGATCCTTTTCGCTCAAGGAGCGATTCTGGCCGGTGTCGTTGCCGATCGAGTTCTTTACCGCGGTGAGGGCTTGCAGTCCTTCAAGTTTCAGATTGGCGGTTTTATCGTGTTCTTCGTTGTCGCCATTCTTGGTCCGCTGCTCATGTTTACACCGCGCATGGCGCGTGCAAAAAGAAAAGGCTTAGCTGAGTACGGTTTGCTTGCCCAACGATACGTCGAGAGCTTCGATCAGAGATGGGTCCAGGAGGCTCATCCCTCGGAGGAACTACTCGGCACGGGAGACATACAGTCCCTAGCTGACCTTGGAAATAGCTACCAACTAGTGCGCGACATGCGTGTGGTGCCTTTTGCTCTCCAGGACGCAACTCGACTAGCGGTCGCAACAGCCGTTCCGCTCACGCCTCTTCTGTTAACGATCTTCTCGCCCGAAGAGTTGATTCTTCGCATCATCAAAATCGTACTTTGATGAGCTTGCTAGGCGAAGAATGTGGGACCCGCGAATTCAACCCAAGCTGTGGGGATGGAAGTTGCTCGCGAATGTACCGACTATGGCTTGCCCACCCACGAATACTGCCAAGCAAGGGAAACGTTTTGGTAATTGCCGCCATAACGTACATAGGTGCCACCGCTGTAGCTGACCTTGAGCGATTGATGCTGGGAAACTCGAAATGCCGCCGTCCCTCCGAGTCGTGAACTAGTTTGACGGGTCGCGGAATTTCGTACACCCCCAACAGTTGTCACGCCACCCCACCAGAAATTGCCGTCCAGAGACACCCAAGTGCCACGCCCGAAGTCCCTACTCAGGTGCCCTTCGAAGGAGCCGATAGGCTCCTCGGTTTGTGGGACAGGCTGTGGGATACCAAAGTCCGCAGGATTTCTGCTGTAGAACCAGAGCCCAGCATAACTATCCAGTACCCATTTGTCGTAGCGCCCAGAGTACCCAAACTCCGGCTTGAGAGCCCACCTGTTCGTGCCCCAATTCACCAACTGTGTGGACCTGTATTGACCGGTCGGTGCAATCACCCTTAAGCTCGCGCCCAAGATGTTTTTTTGTTTCCACTTCGAAAACTGCTCCAAGTTCATGGCTGGGCCGCCCCACAGGTTAATAGAGAAGCGAAAGCCAAGGTCCAACAGCCCGGAGCGGTAGGCTGACTTTTGCTTTCCCAGTGCCGCCGCTTGAAAGTTCCCTACTCCGTACGGCAGCGAAGCCGTGATGTTGGCAGATCTCCCGAAGGCATTGAGCGAATGGTAATAGGTAAGAATCGGCACATTGTACGTGCCACTGGCGGTCACGGGTATGCTGCCGCTAAGGTTCAAGCCCCCGCTATAAAAGGCCCACGTCAGGGTAACCGCATTGCTGTGTAACGGAGTGATGACGTAGGCACGTGGTGCAAGATCCTGCGCCAGCATAAAATTTGACCCAACCGCTATCAAGGCTATCCAAGGGAATCTCTTGACGAGTGTGCAGGCTTTCGGACGGGATCCCTTCCAGAGCGCGAGAAACCCTGTTGCTGATAAGCAGGCCGCCATATGCCGCTTCAGACCATCCGTTGCGTACCGGGTGAAGTAAGCGGTAGCAGCGCTTTCCTGCTGAATAGCTGGCATTGCAGCCGCACCTGTCGATACATTCGCACAGCGCTCTATTTATCACATCGGCATAGTTCGTGAACTCCTGACAGTTCTGCTAGTTCAAAAGACCTGTCTCGCGATGTCCCAATACCCCAGAGTATGGCTCGTCACAAGAGATAGCAGGTTTGACCGAAGCTCGACTCTTGGAAAGCGTGGTCAACGGAGTTGAGGGATGTTATTGAGGCAGGTGGACGTCATTCGGCTCAAACGATCCCATTGAACTGGCCTCGGGAAGGGTCTCCCCACTGCGCACAATGAATAGAAGGCTGCTCGTCGGCTGCTTCGCTCTGGCCTTACTCTCCCCGCAAGCAAGTGCACAATTCAGCAACCCGCGAACTTATGACAACAGTCCGGTAGGAATCAATCAACTGGAGATTAGCTATGCACACGTGCACGCCAACAGCTCGCTCGACACCTCGCTCATCATCACCGGAGCAAAGATCAACGTTGACCAGGGAATCGTTGACTACACCCGCTACTTCGGCCTGCTCCATCGCATGACGTGGCTGGAGGCGGGCGTTCCCCTTGCAGGTCTCAGCGGCTCAGTCGTCGGAACGAAGATCCAGGGTTCCGTTGCAGGCTCGGGCGACTCCAGTTACTCTGCAGGCATACTGCTTAAAGGAGGTCCCGCACTCAGCCCTGAGGAATTCGAGAGGTTTCGGCCGACAACCGTCTTAGGAATGAGCCTCACTATCACGGCACCAACTGGTTCTTACAACGCCAACAAGATTTTAAACCTGGGCTCCGGCCGCTGGTCGTTCAAGCCGGAACTTGCGCTATCCCATCCATTTGGGCCGGAACAGAAATGGGAGATCGAGGCGTATGGGAATGCCTACTTCTACACCGACAACGCGTCTTATCACGGGAGGGAAATTCTGCGACAAGAGGCGCTGCCCGGACTTGAAGGACACCTGAGCTATTCCTTTAGTGACAGGCTGTGGGCCTCCCTCGATACACGTTACTCCTTTCGAGGCTCCACACTAATCAATGGAGTCAATCAAAACAACTCGCAGCAGAATTTCGTTTTGGGCAGTGAGATGAGCGTATCTCTCACTTCGAGACACTCCCTGGCTTTGGAGTTCGGCAAGGCAGTCATACATCGGAATGGCCCGTCCGTTGTCGGCTTTAGCGTGAGATATGACTACACGTGGGGCAAGGCCGCCGTTGGAAATATTCCAAACATCCCAGGTCGCTAAGCGGCAGCTAGCCAAAGCCCGGCGGTTCTTCCCGAAGATTCCTCCAAGACCCTTCGTCACAGTCTTGGTGCCCAGAATCTGCCCCTTGCCAACGTTGCTGAGCTCTCCAGTTACAGCGCCACCTACCATACCTCCAACATCAGGCACGAATTTCGGGTCTGGCGTGGTCCCTTCGATAGCGAACGGAATACCGCCTTTCCCGCTGGCCGCCCCCGCAAACGCCGACAACCCGCCCACGATCCCGCTATGCAGATTGGCCAGCATCTTAAAAGACAACGCGCCTTGCGGGCTGACGGTTCCCGCGCCAAGGATCACCCCGATGGCTGGAACGTTAAGGTTGATGTTGTCCGCCTTCCTGCCCTCGGGAGTACCTCGGGCGTTGAGACTGGCATTCTCGATTGTGGTATGCGGCTTGAGACTGACTTGCCGGTACCAGAAGATTGGGACCACGAACGGGGGCACATCACCGGGGACTCCTTTCAACAATAGGGCTCATGTAAGTGAACAGGCTTCGCAGTCCCCCGAACGCGGAGGTTGATCATTTCCACAAGAACCGAGAAACCGATCGCAAAGTAGATGTAACCCTTTGGTATGTGCATTCCCACCGCTTCGCCCACCAAGGCCACGCCAATCAATATCAAGAATGACAGGGCGAGAACCTTCACTGTGGGATGGCGATTGACGAAGGAACTGATGGGGCCTGCGGAAAACATCATTACACCGACAGCGAGAATGACGGCCGCGGCCATGATACTTATCTCATCCGCCATCCCCACAGCAGTAATGACCGAATCAAGCGAAAAGACAATATCCAGCATCACGATCTGTGCGATGACAGCCGCAAAGGAAGGCTGCACCCGAGCAGATTTGCGCCCTTCTTCGCCTTCCAAATGTTCGTGAATTTCGACCGTTGCCTTTGCGAGCAGGAACAGACCACCGGCAATCAACACAAGGTCGCGTCCCGAAATGGGGCGACCCAGAACCTGAAACAGCGGAGCCGTTAGCCTGATGATCCAGAAAATCGAAAGAAGGAGCAGGATTCGCATTGCCATTGCGGCAACTAGTCCGATCCGCCGTGCCCGCGCTTGCTGCGATCCGGGGAGCTTATTGGTAAGGATGGAAATGAAGATGACGTTGTCAACTCCAAGCACGACTTCAAGGAACGTCAACGTAAGAAGCGCGAGCAGACCCGATGAAGTAACAAATGCGTCCATGAGCTTGGCTCTCCTCAGTTTGTGCCTTATGCGATGAGGGCGGCCCAGTGAATCTTCCTGGATATGCCGAATTGCAGTGGGCAAGCGAATCTGATCAAGCTATGGTTGAACACGGCAAAGCATCCCACCTGAGGCGCGCACAGCTCTCTTGGACGTGTTGAATGCCGTCAAGAAAGAAAAGGTGACCACATGTCGCCTCGGGTCGACCAGGTCAATGAGTGTGCACAATCCTTAAACTCTTCCACGCGCGTTTGATCAAAGCTGCTCAGAAATGCATTAGTCCCAGTAGCCCGGCGGTTCAGACAGCCCTGCGGCACCCTCCCAAACCTTGAAAATCTGGCAAGGCCGCGCGTTTCCGATCTTCGGGTATGGCGAAGGCCTGATCCGCGGTGGAGTCAAGCAGGTCCAGTTCTCGACGGAGAGCTGCGGATCGATGAGGAGGAAGTGATGGAATCAGATTCTCCAACATCGCTCGCATACGGCGCACCACCTGGATGCTGGTCCGTCCAAATTGGCGTATCTCCGTCGCTGCGAGTCTCACGAAGTCTTCCCAGTCCGGAGTGTGATAGATCAGGCGAAGCTGCCCAGCGGGGTCACGAACGAGACCCGTATCCAGCCGCCTTAGTCCGACTTCTCTCAGCAAACTGTGGATCTGATCCAGTGCGATCACGGCAGTAGTGGGATCGTTGATTGCGGGAGACAATGCTTTCGCGGCAATATCCACGATAATTCGAAAGGCGAAAGCTGGGTCCTGCTCCAAAGTGCGCTCCCGATCCACTGCGATGTGCTCCAGAAGTTTCTTCGGGCTGATGTTTGCGCCTCCCCCGTACAGCCGAAGCACTAAGTCCTCGCCGGCAACGGGATCGCCAACCTGAGGGACAACCTCAATCATGCAGGCGCTATCGATCGCGAGTGCGACCAAGCCTTCGATATCAAGAGCCAGAACTACGCCGGGGTCCCCCGTGTAGCGTATTGCTTGCGAGGGGGCTCCCAAGTGAACCTCAGCGCATGTTTTCTCAGGCTCACCATGTTGTTCCAACATTTTCGGATACACCGCTCTGATCACTTGCAGCCCTTCCAGTGCCACGTCGCCCATCACGGTCACGGGACGAAGCTGCTTGCTAACGTGTTCAACCACGTACAAAAACACACAAATACTGGTGATAATCAGAATGACGACCATGGCTATCACCAGCTGTCCCATATTTCTTTCAGTCCCTTTTGCAACCACGGCCATGCTGTAAATGAGCGTGAACACGAACAGGCCTAGAGACAATTTGAGAGAGCGAGAACGAAAGGGTCTGGAAATGATACGTGGAGAAAGCGTGCTGCTGGCAATTTGTACAGTCAACAGCAGCACAGAAAAAAAGAACACGATGAATGAGAGTACGGCCGCAGAAATGATACTGGCCAGGGCACGGGCGCCATCGGAAGTGTAGTTAAAGAGCCGAAACTCTAATACCCTGTCGAGAATCCTTAATAGGGGGACCGACAGAACAGCCGCTACTGTCGAGATCGCAGGCACCACCCACAGTGATGATCTGAGAAAGCTGCGTAGCCGCCTTCGAACAGCCCACGATATTGAGATTTGCCCGCTCAAGGGAAACGATGCGTGCTTCGCATGACAGTACGAGGGCCCTACTTCGCCGAATCTCTTTACATTCGTTCGGTTTCTTGCACTGGTTGCCACGATTGATCAGGGTTGAGACGTTGCATTTTCTCGAATTCCGAAAGAGACTCTTGTCCCAAGTCTTTCTCGTAGACAACCCCGTCATGGCTCACAAGGAAGCTCTTCATGCCCGTTACCCCGTGCTCGGCCGGCGCCGGCAGCCGACTGCGGTGCGAATCGCAAGCTAACCTTCCAACTCGCTTTGGTCGGGCGCCTCGCCTCATGCACCCACAATATGATTGAGAGCAACGTCGTGCGAACTGTTAACCGTAACAGATTCAGGCCCGCCCTACCTCGTCCCTTGGACTGCCATTTGAGGCGTTTCGAGCAGAAAAGACCTGTCACTCTTCCCAGTGCCCCACACTCCTATTCTCACAGTATGTTGAAGAGGCTGCATCCCAAGCGCGATCTTGAAAAGCGCACGGAGGATCAACATGCGCCGATGGGCGCCTTTTCTCGCAGCGACTACGTTGTTAACCCTTGGGTTCAGCCTCGGGTGTGAAGGGTTTTTCGTAGACCCCGTCTTGACCGGGTTGGCTGTCGGTCCCGCTGCCACCATTCAGACCGGGACCACCATCCAGATGATTGCGACGGGATCCTACAATGATGGCTCGCAGAGCAAACTCTCGAAGAATGTGTACTGGAATAGCGCGAGTCTCAGAGTGGCCACGATTAATAGTTCTGGAGTAGTGAGCGGGGTCGGACCCGGTCAAAGCGTAATCTCGGCTGCTGCAGAGACGGTCACGGGGAGTGCAACAATAACCGTTATCGTGGGGAACTTGAGCTCAATCAAGGTCACCTCCCAGAACGGGTTCAACAACATTACATACGGCAGCAGCGAACAGTTTATTGCCACCGGTACGGCGAGCGGGCAACAGATTGATCTGACGAATTCAGTGACCTGGAGCACGAATCCTGCCGTCATTCCGAACGTAAGCATCGACCCGAAAAGCGGTTTGCTCACGACCACTGCCGGCCTCACCCAAGTCGCCCAGTTCGACGTAGTTGCAACCGACCCCACCACTGGCATCGTTGGCAGCATGCCATTCACGGTTCATCAGTAAGGGACTCCAACCATAAGAGCTGTGCCTGAATGTAGCTAAATAGCACATTTCATGGGACTTCCGCCAGGCAGAACTTGGCGTTCCGTTCCCCGTTGAAGACAGCGTGCCGGTCGCTCATAATGTAGGCCGCAGTCGGAACCCTCCCTCCTGAGCCATGAGAACATTCTTCTCCTTCAGTTGCCCGGGTAATGCTTTGATTGCGATTGCCCTTTTTCTGTATTTGTGTTCGGGCGCTCATCCCCAATCTGGAGATGAGGTGCATATTGCGCCGCGAAAACCAGCGGACACTGACAAATCGGCGCGAAGCACGGTGCTTAGTGAACGGGGCCTGGCGCTGTCTTCGGCGAGGAAACCACTGCACGTCAGCGTTGATGTGGTTTTAGTACCGGTAACTGTCACCGACGCACTGAATCGTTCCGTGACCAAATTGGATCGCGACGCTTTCGCTCTGTTCGAACAGAATAGGCGCCAGGACATTCGTTATTTCTCCGCAGAGGACGCGCCCCTCTCGATTGCGGTTCTGTTCGACGTCAGCAAGAGCATGACTGACAAGCTTGACACGCAACGCGCTGCACTTGTCGAATTCTTTAAGAATGCAAATCCTGAAGACGAGTACTTCGCGATCGCTTTCTCCGATCGGCCTCGCTTGCTAGTCAATTCAACCCAGTCGATCGACGAACTTCAAACCAAACTGCTCAGCGTTCAGCCTGGTGGATCCACCGCTATGCTAGACGCCATCTCTCTTGCAGAAGCAAAGCTGCGTTCGGCTCGGTATCCGAGGAAGGCCATCGTGATTTTCTCCGACGGCGGCGATAACGCGAGCCACTATTCTCTCCGCGAGATCAAGGATCTCGTCCAGGAATCGGATGCGCAGGTATACGCAATAGGTCTTTTTGATACCTTTTTTGTGGGCAGCTTGGAAGAAAAACTTGGCAAGAAGTGGTTAAGCGACATCACCGACCGGAGTGGCGGCCTTACGTTGACGGTCGACAACCGCAGTAAGCTTCCTCAAGCGGCCGCGACCCTGAGCCGAGAAATGCGGAACCAATATGTCCTCGGCTATCGCCCGGACAAGATCAAATCCAGTGGCTGGCACAAAATTCGGATAACCGTGACGGAACCGCTAACCCGAAGACCATTGCACGCTAACTACAAAAAGGGATACTTGGGCTTGGGTGCATCTGACTCAAAAACCCCGCTGTAATTACAATGGGGACACCCTTCAGTGTCCCCCGTCCAATGTTCCCTAGTATGGTGCACGGTGGAAGCTAAAATTTATCCCCACCAAATAGCGGAAGTTATTTTGGTTGTTTGTTTTTACGAATGGGTTACTGAAGCGAGTCAAGAGGTAGCTAATCTCTGCCGGCCGAAACGATATCAGCGGGGTGATCGGGATATCCACCCCACCTCCGAACGACATTGCAAAGGCTTCAGCTGTCGGTGCCTTGGAAGCCTGGCACCCATTTACGATTGGCTGGCAGAGTTTGGTGAAAGCATTGCCATAAAGGTTGGTGTGTGCGCCGCCAAAAAGCAGGTTCCCGAACGGCTGCACTCTGTGTGCTCGCACCTTGAGCTGAGGGCCAAATAAATACGTAAACAGATTGCCCTGAACATTTCCGTGCAAGCCGTTGGGGAAGGCTGGTGTGGATGGAATATTGAATCCCGTTGTGCTGCTGGTATAGCCCTGCAGGTCTGCCCTTATCCCGAGGTACTCATTCCAATTAAACACAACCGACCCACCGCCTCCGTTCAGGCTGTGACCGCTGGCATAGTTTACGCTGGGTGCATAGCGCAGGTAGGAATAATTTACTGCGACCTCGGCTCTGGGAAATTCCTGAGCCAAACAGATGCTGCTCATTAGTGCGATCGCTCCGATGATCAACAACACCTTATCAACCTTCATTCGCTCCTCCTCCCGTATCCGTCGTTGGGTTCGATTTTGAGGCCACCACGAGTGTCGCTCGCTCAGTCTGCGCGTTGCACCACGCTACCTCTTGATACCAAGCGCGGCACTTTGGACGTTCCTCACCGAAGGTCACGCTAGTCCCACGCCATTCACGTCACTACTGGTAGGACTAACAGAGTTTTTGTGTGCGTTAAGTCGTCCAGGAAGGATTAAGGCGCCGCATTTTACCTATCTTCATGAGGCTTATCAGTCTCCTCGCTTTTTCGTTCTGCATGCGACAGCCTTAGGGGCGAGCCTGCTAGCCCGCTTATTGCACACTGGGAGGGTTGACAGTTATCTACAGTGTTGACCAACTCGGATACTGATGGGTCCGGTGCGCGCACGGACAGAGCAATGCGAGCAACCGTTTGAGGCCAATTCGTATGCTTTGACAATTCCGCGTCATTTAAAGACCGCGTCGAAGTTCGTCCGGCCCGAAATGGGTCGGATATTATCCTCCAGCTGACGGGGAACGAGTCGTTATGATTCACGATAGGCGAACGAGGACAAAAGCACCACGTAACCGGGCGCAGGGCCACGCTCTCTGGCGTGTTATTGCATCGTTGGCCGCGTTGTCCGTTGGCTTAGGAGTCGCGGTCGGCTTGTCGCTGGTCTACCTTGTTGACCTTCCACAGATCGAAGATCTCAGTCATTATCGTCCGATTTCGGACACTGTGCTGTATGACGATATGGGTCGTCCGTATGCCTTTTTTGCCCTGCAGCACCGGAAGATTGCTCAATTCAACGATTTTCCGAGAGTGCTGTACGATGCCGTTCTTTCCATTGAGGACAGGAGTTTCGAGAAGCACCCGGGAGTCGACATCTTTCGCATCTTGTCCGCCGCATGCAGGAACATCATCCTCGGGGGCCGAGTCCAGGGCGCCTCCACATTGACCATGCAGTTGGCGCGAAATCTCTTTCTTTCTCCTGAGCGCACTTACACCCGCAAGCTAAAGGAGATCTTGCTATCCCTCCAGCTGGAGCGCCGGCTCACGAAAGCTCAGATCTTTGCCCTCTATGCGAATCAGATATACCTGGGCGAGGGTGTTTACGGATTTGCAACTGGCGCAGAATACTATTTCGGCAAGTCCGTGCAAGACCTTTCCATCGAGGAAGCAGCAATGCTTGCGGCGATACCAAAAGCGCCGATCACATATTCACCCCGCCGAAATCCTGAGCGTGCGCTGCAGCGCCGCAATCTAGTCATTGATTCAATGGCTACTCGAGGCGACATTACCCCAGCTCAAGCCGCTGTGGCGAAGCGGAGACCTAACCGCCTTGCGCCGCACCAAGACACGAATACCATCGCGCCCTATTTTGTCGAAGAGGTCAGACAGTACCTCGAGAAGCGCTACGGCAGCGGGCAAGTTCATGAGGATGGTTTGAGGGTCTTTACCACGCTTAATCTTGATCTGCAGCGGGCGGCGGATTCAGCTCTTCTCGGTGGTCTTGCCGAGTACGAGCGGCGCCACGCATCGACGCCCCATCGGGACAGCGGTGATTCAAAGGCTACGAACAGTGACCATTCGCCAGTTCAGGGTTCTCTGCTGGCAATCGACAACTCCACCGGAGACGTCAGGGCCATGGTTGGCGGTCGGGATTTCCGTGCATCGAAATTTAATCGTGCCACTCAAGCACTACGCCAGGCGGGTTCTTCCTTTAAACCCTACGTTTACACCGCTGCGATTGATCGGGGAGCAACGCCCTTGGATATCGTTTTAGATACACCCTATGCTTCCGTTAGCGCCGCTGGCACATATGCACCCCATAACTATGATGGGAAGTTTGCGGGACCAATAACCCTTGAGCAGGCGTTGGCAGAGTCCAGAAATATTCCCGCCGTGCGACTCGCTGCCCACGTTGGCATGCACACGGTTATCGACTACGCTCATCGCTTTGGTTTCAGGGAAAACATTCCACCTTATCTATCGACAGCTCTTGGGGCCGCCGACGTAACCTTGATCGAACAGACCTCCGCCTTCAGCACATTCCCCAACGACGGTTTGCGCGCGATTCCCCATTACATCGTGAAGGTGACGGACTACGATGGTCGGGTCCTCGAGGAAAACCACCCTGCCGTTCAGGACGTCATCGGCTCCGACACTGCGCGCACTATGACGTGGATGCTCCGCGATGTAGTGCTGCGCGGCACGGCAATTGCCGCATCGAAGTTGAAAGCCCCTCTTGCCGGTAAGACAGGTACCACTAACGACTTCACAGATGCTTGGTTTGTTGGATTCTCCCCGTCGATCACGTGTGGCGTGTGGGTCGGCTTCGATGAAAAGAAGACCCTCGGCAACAAAGAAACTGGGGCGAGAGCTGCATTGCCAATTTGGATGGATTTTATGGCGGCGGCACTTCCCTTCCAGCCGCCGAGTGCTGATTTTCGTGCACCACGAGACTCCTCCGAAAGCCCTGCAATCAAGAGGGCAACAGTCTCTCAACCTCCACTGGAAGCTCCCGGGTCCACGGTCGTACTCCCCGCAGCCAAGTCGGAACAAGTCTTCCCTTCCCTACCTCAACAAGATCAGTGATTCTAGGCAAAGCGGTGCCGTCCCCGCCTCATCGTTTTCGACTCGATCGTTTCTTGGTGCGTTCACAGGGGGTCGGGTATCGTAATTTTCATATAGTTGTAAGTTCCAGTTGAAGTTTCGCATCAGTTCGATTCGCAAGTTGGACTGAGAACTGAATCGCATTCGGCCTGAGTCACTTAAGCTCGGGAAGACCAGGGTCTGCGACCTCAAGCTGAGTTTGCTGAAACGGAATGTCGAGAATGTGACAGCCAGCAAGGCTTCGGCGTTGCTCCGGACCTGTTCTATGTTCTCTGGCTGAACGGTGTAGTTCTCGTGGCTGTAGGCCCCGCCACCAAGGACAGTCAGAGCCGTCCTGTCGGTTTGTATCAGCCTTCTCCCTATTCCTAAGCCATACGTTGAGCGTAAAGTTTAAGTCCTGTTGATTGCTTCTTAGCAATGAGAAGAGCCCTCCCAGCCAATGATTGTCAGCATGCGCTGATACTGTGAGTCGAAAGTGATTCGATTCGTGTTCTTCGCATTAGCCTGAGAATCAAATTGCGAACTGGCGGCCAATGCGACCGAATTATTGCTTCCCTCAATTGCCACATCCGCTGCCAGGGACGGATACAGAGCCAAGCGTTGATACGGGCACTGGTGCGGGACGTGAGCATGAAAGTATTAAGCGTACAAAACTCACGCCATCGGAGCGGGTAGCGAAAACCAGTTTCCTCGCCCTGCAATGCGGGCGCTCAATGCCCTTCTCTGCTGGCTGTCCTCACAGAGCTAGCTGTCATGGTTGACAGACCTCAGCCGTCGAACCTGGGTTCACCATAAGGGGTCTCCGTTTTCCTCTCGAGATAGTCAGTGACACAGCTCTCCAACATCGATCTCCCGGCGCCTCGCATTAGGCATCTGCGCGGAACACAAGGACCCGGTGGTCGATGCACTGACATTTTGGGTGTCTTGCGGACAAGCCTCCTCGCCGTCGCTGTATTTTTCGTTATGGAGCAGCCCCTGAAGGCTCAGAATATACAGGACAAAGAATTGGCGAGCACTGAGGGGCTTCCCTCAGTAGTTGTTTCCGGGCCTCTGGCGCGAATGAACAGCATCAGCTCGAAGAGTTCCACCACCTTCGCCTTCGGGCCACAAGGGCTCGGTTCCGACTGCACCGCGACCTCAGAGTATGAAAGTCGCTCCTTGATCGACCAGCGGCAAAGAGACTGGAACGCGGGTAAACAACTAGCAGTTGAGATCGCAGAAGAAGAAACGCTTGTAGAAGATCCTCTCCTTACAGGATATCTGAACCGGCTCGAGCATAGACTCGTAAGCGATTCAGGCTTGAGCGGATGCTTCGTCGTCCAACTGGTTGTGGATAATGATGTGAACGCCTACTCACTCCCCGGTGGCTTTCTCTACCTCACGACGGGGCTTGCCATGAGCGCTCAGAGAGAGGGGGAACTAGTGGCAGCTCTGGCGCATGAGACAGCTCACGTGATGGCACGACACTTCTCGCGGATCGAGCGTCGGGGAAAAGTCGAACACAACCTCATGCTGGCTGGAGGCCCTGCTGGCTACCTGATCGGGCAGTCTGTGGGCAAGTTCTTTGTGCGCAAATCGATGAGGGATGCAGAATTTGAAGCTGATCGATTATCCCTGCAATATCAGTATGCTGCGGGTTACGACCCACGCGAGTCCATGCGCTTACTGCGGGATACTGTCCATCAGGATCCGGAATCCGGCTCCTTTTTGTCACGACTGTTTAATACGCATCCGTCGATTGCGGCCCGATTACGACGACTTGATACTGTGAACAAGAGCTGGCCAACCACGCTTACGAATCACGCGTCTGACGAGTCCGATTTTCAGGCTTTTAAGGCGTTGCTGTTGTCCACCTACGCCCGCCACTAGAGCATTGCATTGGTATTAATACTAAGCCAGTCATTCTCTGCCAGGTGGAAATTTCTTGATCAGTTTCACAACGGCTTTATGAATATGATCTAACGATTTCTCCTTGTTTTCTACGTCGAGTTTTTCTTTGACCGTTCCGTTCCAGACAATCCTGTTTGAAGCGCGGTCCACAAAGGTCAGGGCGAGCATTCCTTCAGGCACATACGGTCCCGCGGCTGTATATGCAGCTCCGGCAGCTCCCGTCCACCTTGTGGCATCGATGGAAGGTGGCTGCCCACCATAGGTAGGCAAGATGGGAGTGCCTGCTGCCATGTTGACTGCGAATTCCATCCCACTGGCAGGTATCAGCGCAAGTTCGCCATCCTGTTCCACCTTTTTCAATCCCTTGGCCTTGAGCTCCGTATCAACCCATCCCATAATAGCCGCGTACAACACCGGTCTGGTTACGGGCATTTCCGGTGCGCTCCAGCTGTAGGTTTTAAACTTCTTGAAGTCGACACCCTTGTCGTAGCCAGTTTTGATCTTCTGGCCAGACAGAGACGGAGAGAATATCGCGACCGCGAGCCAGATATGGACACACCGTAAACCTGGTTTTGTCACTCTTCACTCCTCGCGCACAAAGCTCACAACATTAAACAGAACTATCACTGCCCTATCCACAGCTTTAAATATAGTGAAGTTAGATATAGCTGCTGATCGTTTGGAAGCTAGCGGTTCATTAGCCACAGTGAAAAAAGTCGAACTCGCAGCCTCGCCGACTCTTGCGGCCTCCACCACAAAGATCTTGCCGCCACGAAAATATCGGAACACCGTTTCGCAGGATGAATTTGCGCATTTCTTTACCATGAGTCGGGCCGCGGCGCTCCTCGTTGACTCTGACTCAGTCTTGGTGAGGACTGTACTCTGTTGATAGTGACAAATCTGCCAGGTGGTGCGGTGTTTTATTCCCAATGCATTCTCAGAGGTCATTCAGGGAAGTCGAGACTTTGGTCGAATTTGATTTTCAGCGACGATCAGAATGTTCGACACTCCGGACAGATTTGCTGTCGAGGAGGCAGAGCGGGCGTCAGGCTTCTATGGAATCATGAGAGCTTCTGGGGCGACCAGTGTGACGCGCCCCCTCTCCTTAACAACAGACCCATCTCGCTCCCATCTTGACAATAGCCGGCTCGCCGTGAACGAACTGATATCAGAGAGTGAGCCAAGCTGCTCATTAGTGATCTCGATGATCACACCGGAAGGTTGGACGTCTCCAACTCGCGTGGCGAGTTGAAGCAACGTCTGCGCGAGTCTGGATTGTGCATTCTTGTTAACGCTACTCGCGTGGCGCTCGATAAACACCTTAAGGTAATGGACTCCCAGCCGCAATCCGTTCTCGATTAAAGATGGAAAAGCCTTCGCAAGCCGACGCAGATTGCTGTGGTCCCACACAAGGAAGTCGCAGTCAGTCACCGTGCTAGCATGAGCCATGTAGTGAGGCGGATTGGACATCAAGGACACAAGCCCTACTATGTCTCCCGGAGCCAGCCATAGCAGGAGAACCTCTGCACCTTCCTCGTTCAACAGATAAGATCTGGCTCGCCCTGTTTTTAGGAAGAACAGGTGATCAGGGCGGCCACCGCATAAAGTGACCTGTTGCCTCGCCTTTATGTGCCTCAGCTGTGCCGCACCTACGATCTCCCGCATCACACGAGGGTCGAGGCCAGCAAACAATCTGCCTTTTACGCCGACCTCTGATGGTGTGAAGTCCTTCACGTATGAACTAGGAGGGGTTATCACGGAGAGTGATTTGATGTTCATTCCGTTTCTAATTCGGGCCTCGATTCGCCGGCCTCCGAATCATCGTGCTCGACGACCGTGCGCCGCCGAAGGACCGGACGATCCCCAGCCTCCTGCTGGCGATTCTTCCGACTTGATCGCGTAGCGAGCCGTAGTTTTACACTATCGAATTCGGAAGTGTTGGTAAGATACATCTCCCGCGGTGGCAGTACCCGTGCTATTTCCGATTGAGTCTTGCGGATTCGGTCGGCAGTCTGTGGGTGCATTGCGAAGATCTTTCCGATTGCACCTGGTTTTTCACGTTCGAGGTTCTGAAGTCGCTCAAAGAATGAGATGAACGCCTGCGGATCGTACCCGGCCAAGTACATGTATTCCACCCCCAAATAATCTGCCTCCCTCTCGAGATGTCGTGAGAACTTGGTCGCGGCGAATGGTGTAACCAGGCGTCCAGCTTCCTCAATGGCAATTCCAAACGGGCCTCCCACAAAGATTATGGGCAAGGTGGCTAAAGCGAACATTTGTGAACGCGTGATTTGCCTCACAGCATGGTGTGCTGCGACATGGGCAATTTCGTGGGCCATGACTGCCGCAAGTTCAGCCTCATCTTGCGCTGCCAAGATCAGCGCACTATTCACGTATAGGAATCCACCCGGTAGCGCGTAGGCGTTGATTTCATCCGACTCAATCACCTTGATCGTAAACATCGCGCTCGCGTCAGAATGCCGGACTAGATTCTGCCCGATCCGATTCACGTACTCAGTCACCACCGGGTCCGTCAGAAGACTGGCATCTCGTTCTAACCAGCGAGAGTAGTCGTGACCCAGGTCGCTTTCTTGTTCGGCGGTGTACCAATTTCCAAACCCTTTGCCTCCGAAGTCTCTGTGACCAACCGCCAGAAGATCATCCTGACGGCGTATCTTTGCCTTATGCCGATGGACATCGGGCATCTGACTATTGTTGGGGTTCTGTGCGAACACTTGCAGGCCAAGGACCGAGCAGAATGCCAGTAAGATGAGCAAAGGGCTATGATTCATAACGATCCCAGTGTTCAGAACGCCGACTCTGAGCGGCCTAGCGGGTCATGCTCTGCTTTTCCCGCCACCCAATGAACTGGTAGAAGTACGAGGCCCAGAGCCGGGGATCGCATAGGCGAATCGTGATGCGACCGACATCCAGCCGCGCTCCGGCGACACTCTGATTCTTTACAGGTTGCCCCCGCGCTTTCGTAGGTAATACTCACAGCCATATTGGACTCGTACGGACGCAGGTTGGCGATCACCACACTGTGTCCGAACATTCAATTGATCGACGCAACAACTTGGAGCACCCTAATGCCGGCCATTCGTACATGCGCATCAATCTGCACCTTACTCGCCTGTGCTGTTACCAGCCTTTGTTCACAAACCGAACAACAGTCTAGTGTCCTAGCAATCGAGGGCCGCTCAGGGCGCGCAGAAGTGATTCAGAAGGACGGGCGTGCCTATGTAGATCTGAAGTCATTGGTCGAGATGACCGGCGCCACTGTGAGTGTCAGATCCGGTGTGATTGTGCTAACGCTCCCTTCTACCAATTCTCAAGGCCACGCCCCAGAGGCCACCGAACCTTCGTCAGAGCCTGGGTTACACGACGAGCACGCACTCTCACGAGACTTTAGCCGTGCAGGAATCGAAGCAATTGCCACAATGAGGGAATGGGCGAGTACGACGGCTTATGCCATCGAAAACAACTATCACGTGACTGAGGACTGGGTGGCCAAGTATCGAGAGGAGGCCCAACACAGCCTCAGGCTGGCCTCGGCCGCCAGTTCAACGGATGCAGACCGAAAGGGGCTGCAACTTCTCACAAATGAGTTCGAGGCTGTGCGCGCTTGGAGTGACAAGCTCCTAAAAGCCCGGACTTCAATGGACACAGCAAAATATGCTATGTCGCCTGGAGCTCTACGAAGTGAGGAGTTGTCCCAAAAAATAATCACCTGTGGACACTTTCTGGCCTCAATGCTCGGCGGGAGCAGCTATAAGGACGACCCGTCCTGCCACTGAAGATCTCGAACCGTCGTAAACCTTTATTCGGCTATTCGTTTTGCTCATCTCTGGACGAATACTGGCAGAAGCAACAGTTCACGACCTTGCAAGGAGTTGCAACATTGCAAGGGCACGCGACCCGGTGATCCTGCAAGGCAGAAGGACCTTCCCTCAGCAATCATTGCTGAAGCGGGGAGTCCAGCGCGCCAAGACACCGAAGTTGAGGCCTTCACCACATCAATTGCCCGTGTGCTGGATCTTTTTGCCCGCATGACCCCCGTCGATGCTCTGCAGACTGGGAAAGCGGATCTTGTAGCGCGAATGACGCGTGAGCAAGTGGCTGGATGACCAAATGTCACAACAAGAGTAGTCATTTCCCCGCACCTATGTCTTTTCGAACGAGGCGCGGTCATACGACAAGACGGACACTCGTGCCACCGAGTTTTCCCAGTTCTTAAAGGAGTCTTTCAATGGGAGAGTCCAACAGCGAACGGGACGCTTCCGCGCACCGCGTGCGTGAAGCGTTTATCGATATTTGCCTGTTCATTCTCTTGACTGGCGCTTGTTTCTTCATTCTACGTCCTTTCCTGCTGTTGATTCTATGGAGCGTCATCATTGCTATCGCAGCATACCCAAGTTATCGTCGTCTTAAAGACCGGCTTGGTGGTCGCACCGGACTCGCCGCAATCGTCGCCACCGGCCTTCTGCTAACCATTTTTATCGTTCCGATTGTTTTCGTGACCGGTTCGCTGGTTCAGGGACTTCAGGGCTTGGCTGCTCGCCTAACTCAAGGAACATCCGTCATTCCGCCCGTGCCAGCTCGAGTTGAGAATTGGCCCCTCATAGGATTGCCTATCAAACACGCCTGGGAGCTCGCGTCCAGGAATACGCAAAGCGCATTACAGACGTTCGCGCCACAAATAAGAAGTATTGTTCCAAAATTGCTTTCAGCTTCGGCTGATTTGGTTATGGTCCTGTTGCAATGGGTCCTCTCCATCTTACTAGCAGGGGTCTTGCTTGCGAACGCCAGCACTGGAGGCAGGATCGCACATTCGCTAGCTCTTCGATTGTTTGGGAGGAAGGGGACGGAGTTTGAGGAATTAGCGGCCGCTACCATCCGCAGCGTCACAATTGGAATTATCGGTGTTGCGCTGATCCAGTCTGCTTTCGCCGCGATTGGCTTCGTAGTGGCTGGCCTACCTGGTGCTGGCGTGTGGGCCATGATCTTTCTTTTTGCGGCCGTGCTTCAGATTGGAGTCGTCGTACTGGTGCCCGCAGTAATCTACATGTTTGCCATCGCCAGTACCACCAAGGCTGTTTTATTTCTCTTGTGGTGCGGAATCGTCGGAGTCATGGACAATGTGCTGAAGCCGTGGTTGCTGGCGCGTGGTGTCGCAGTCCCAATGTCAGTGGTTTTTCTTGGGGCTGTGGGCGGGCTGATAACAATGGGCACCATCGGGCTATTCGCCGGTCCAGTCATTTTGTCGATTGGATACAAATTGTCCCTTGCGTGGCTGGACGAAACTGCCGAGGCTAAGACGAAACCGGTTCAACAGAGGGCTTCTACCCAAATGGCCTCCTGAGCTCTAGCCCTTTGTCGAGCGTCACCTGCTTGGGCCCAACCCTCTGCTCTGTCCACTTGGAAGTGTGTACATGGCAAGCTCTCTCGAACAGATGCGGAATACATCACCGGCTTTTCGTTCAGCACTGCTCAGCAGCGAACAAAAGCGCATTGCGGGTGTGATTGCTTTCATTTCTTTTTTTACGGTCCTGAATATCGTACGCATATTTTTGTTCGGCTCCGCAATGAGCAGGTGGGGCATTCTTGCTGCGACTCTAATGATCTTTTTTGAATTGGGATTGCTGCGTGCAGTAAAACAAGTCTTGCAATCGGGAGAGGATCTTGCGGAGTCCGTCTGGTACCTCAGCACTGTCTTGGAGTCGTTCTTCCCTGCTCTTGGGGTCACCTTCTGGGCGAGCACGCGACTCGCGCCCGATTATCGGCCCCTGGCAACGCCGTGGATGCTTGCTTTTTTCCCTTTAATTTTGCTGTCAGTGTTAAGACTGAACCCGAGAATATCTCTCGTTTCGGGAATCGCTTCCGCGACCGCGTACCTTGTAGCCGCCTACACCACGGGCTGGCGGCCGGTGCCTGACCCAAGTGGCTTCAGCGTGACGCAGACAGCAGTGGTTTACTTCAGCCTTGTGCTGCTGATCACTGGGGCTTTGGCCAGTCGTGTGGCGGCAGAGATTCGTACTCACGTCGAATCAGCGCTGAACGAAGCGGAGTCCAAGCATCAACTGGAGCAGATTGAACACGAATTGCAGATCGCTCGCTCCATTCAACAATCGCTCTTGCCGAAAGTTCGACCCCAGATCGCTGGATTCGAGGTTGCCGGTTGGAGCCGCACCGCAACCGACACGGGAGGGGATTTCTACGATTGGAAAAAGCTGCCTGACGGAAGCTGGGTGATGGTCTTGGCGGATGTAACAGGACACGGAATCGGGCCCGCCATCCTGGCCTCTGTCTGCCGCGCCTATTCGCGAGCTAATTTCAACGTTCGCGCGAGCCTTGAGACCATCCTCAAGAGCATCAACCAATCATTCGCGGAGGATCTCACTCCAGAGCGCTTCGCTACATTCGTCGCGGTCCTATGCCAGGAAGGTAGCGATGAACTGGAGTTACTCTCCGCCGGGCACGGTCCTATTTTCGTTTATTCCGCGAGCAACCGATCCCTCAATTCTCTAGAGGCGCAAGCACTCCCGCTGGGACTTTTCCCGGACCTCTGGGCAGCCTCTCCTGTGAAACTCCGCATGAACCCGGGAGATATCGTACTGCTGATTACAGATGGGTTCTTCGAATGGGAGAACGAAAAGGGAGAGCAGTTCGGAACCGATCGTCTTGCCGCCGTGGTTCAGCGATTCGGCGATCGCGAGCCGGAAGAGATTATCGCCGAACTTTACGAATCGGTACTCAAGTTCGTTGATGGAGCTCCACAACAGGACGATCTCACAGCGGTCCTCATCAAACGCTCTGCATTGGGAGTCATAGCACCCCGCCCCGAGGTCGCTCTGAAGGCCTCGACCGTAGCTGCCTAGTGCCATCAGCGTCGGATCAGGCGTGTGTTGAAAGGCCGCATGGAACGCGTATTCATAGGGACTTCGCTTAGCGGAAACACGGACTGCCGCACGCGACTCTTGTTTGGGAAAAGGCCTTACTAACCAGCGTGCCCAGGCCGATTGATCTGGCAAATTCTAGTTGGAGCAGAGCATGACCCTTTTCCCGGTTCGAAATGCCCTCGTCGTGGGCGCCAATGAGGAGTTGAGAGAGTTGCTGACTCGTATCCTGCAGCCAGGTGTCTGGGCGATAGGATATGTATCCACGAATTGCGAAGCACTTCTGGCAACTAAGGCTAAGGCATTCGAGTTGATCATCACGAGTGAGAAAACATCGGGTCGAGAGGATATCGAGTTGCTCAGACAAATTCGAGGCGCTCGGCCTCATACGCGTTTAATCATCCTTACGGATGCCAGCACCCCTGCCGAAGTTCTAGCTGCAATGCATGAACATGCTTTTAGCTTTTTTTCCAGTCCCTACTCGCTCGAGCGACTAGGTGAAATGATCCAGATGGCAGCCGAATCACCTTGCTGGGACGATGGTATTGAGCTTCGGTCTTCGACACCTGAATGGATCCAGTTGGATGTTCGATGTCAGCTTCGTACCGCGGATCGACTTTTGCAATTTATGAAGGAGCTTACCGATTTGCCCGAAAAGGAGCGTGAAGAAGTAGGAATGGCCTTTAGAGAGATCCTGCTGAACGCAATGGAACACGGCGGTGGGTTCGATCCCCAGACCTACGTTCAGGTGGAGTATGTACGGGCGCGGAGAATGATTTCCTGCCGGATCTCGGACCCAGGCCCTGGGTTCACTCTTGACGGGATCCCCCACGCAGCGATTGCGAATCCTCATAACGATCCCATACATCATGCGAAGGTACGAGACGATTTAGGCTTAAGGCCCGGCGGGCTAGGCATTTTGCTCGCGCAACATTTGCTCGATCAAGTGATTTACGGACAGCAAGGAAACGAAGTGCTCCTCATCAAATACCTGGACGGGGCGCAAGCTGTGCAAGATCTCAAATAGTTTGACCGATCCGGCAGCCCCTCACACCGCGATCCGAGGCGACCGACACACTCCCGGAGTTCTTTCGGGGAATCCCGGGTCTTCTCTCGGGGAAACCCCGACCCACTCCTGTAGACGGAGCCCATTAGGGCCATCTCGTGACGGGCTTTGCGTGGTCAGTGCGCGTTCCTGTGGCAACAATCGGCAAGACCTTCGCGAACACACTCCCTGGTTTTCCGATACCCACCAAACCCTTCTGTGGATCCCCTTTATCGCTCTCTTCCACTTCGTCCCGTCGCAACCAGAAATAAGCGGCGAAGATAGCGCTCGTGGTTGCCAAAGCCGCTCCGAACTGGGTTGTGTACCACAGTGTTTGCCCGGTGTTGCGCGTCAGATTGTCAAAAACAACGGGAATAAAAAGATTGTGACTGGCATGCAGCAACGCGGCCGGCCATATGCTGCCGGATCGCATGCGAATCCAGGCAAGGATAAAGCTCACGGAGACGCAAGTGATGCTGGAGCAAAGCAAGGAGTACCACCGGGTTGTGCTCACATTGTAGTCCGCAAATAGGACCAACGGAGTGTGCCACGCGGCCCAGACCAAACCGCTCACCAGACCGACTTGTGTAAAACGCATACGTTTCGCCAGCTCCGGGACCAGGAATCCTCGCCACCCGATTTCTTCTCCCAAAGTCGTCGAGAGGTTCTCTATGACACCTCCGGTCGCCATCAAGATGATGCAAATTGTGAGTGATGCCCATGTGGGGAGTTCTTTTAAGCCGAGATCCTGCACGGCTGCTCCCACAAACTGCGTGTTCCAACCAGCCAAATGCGTTGCCCACGCCAGCCCATAGGCAACGGAAGCATAGCCCAGTGGTATCAAGTACGCAGCTACGACGAATCGGGCTTTCGGCCAGCTCCACGCGAGTTTTCGAAAGTCTCGACCCAGCCGGCGATACGTCATCCATGCGGCGATGGCTGGACACCACATCAGCGCCGGGATGATTAATCCAAAGGCCATGTTCAGGTGTCCAGACCAGATGACTAAGATCCAGAACGGCACACTGAGGGCCAGCGTCAGCTTGAGATACAAGTAGATCGCTCGGTTGGGGGAATCACATGGAAACCTCTTGAGCATCCGTGTAGAACACCCTTACGGAGACGAACGGGACACTGTCATTGTTGTCAGTTGCCTCCCCACGATGGCCACGCACACTGGATCGGTACACGTAAACCTCTGCATTTCACTCGATCGACATTCCTCGCGCGGGCACCAGGAGGCTGCATGTGCAAGCACCGATACTCTCTCACTCTCGTACTACTCATAAGCTTATTGACTGGCTGCTCTCGTCGCTCGCCTGACGACCGGCTCGCCGAAAATATCCGTGAAAGAGTCGCTGCCGATCCTGACGCCCGAGATTCCCAAGTCGCGGTTAGCGCGAAAGATGGAAAAGTTACGCTGACTGGCAAGGTCCACACGCCTGCAGCAAAGAAGAGGATCGAGGAGATCGCCGCCGAGGAACCGGGCGGCAAGGGCGTGGAAGATGAGACCACGATGGATGAACTCGCCCCGGCAATGGCTGCTGCAGCCCCGGCTGTCCAGAGACCTGCACCACAACCCGTCGTAGTCCCTTCTGGAACGGTACTGACCGTGAGAACCAGCCAGGGGTTGAGTTCCAAGAACAGTCAATCCGGCCAGACCTTCCTGGCAGAGCTTGCTCAACCTGTCGGTGTGAATGGAAAAACGGCTTTGCCTTCAGGAGCAACGGTGAGCGGCACTGTAGTGAATGCGAAAGCGAAGGGAAAAATAAAAGGGGCAGGTGAACTGTCGCTTGCCTTGACAAGCATTTCAGTCGGAGGTCACACCTACCCAATCCAGACAAACGTGCTCAGCAGCACTGCTAAGGGAAAGGGCAAGCGAACAGCAGCGACCACCGGTGGCGGAGCCGCAGGTGGCGCGCTGATCGGCGGTATAGCCGGGGGCGGCAAAGGAGCTGGGATCGGGGCGCTGGTCGGCGCGGGGGTTGGATTTATCGGGGGTGCAGCAACGGGGAACAAGCAGATCGAGATTCCGGCCGAATCTGCCCTAAGTTTTACGCTCGCCGCGCCCCTGACGCTCCCTCCGTCGCGAGAATGAGGTGCCTCGTTCACCGCCGGGCGTCTATCGCCGTGTCAGCTGCGTCGGGAATTCTCGATGCCGGCAGACTGAGCCTGATGTTCCTGATTGCGTCCGCCGTGGCTTTACGCATGGCCTGCAAAAAGATGTCCTGATCTGGACCAAACGTCAGTGCATGTCCCACCTCAATCTCACGGGGATCCGTGATCGTGTGGGAAACAGCGTACCCCACTTGTTTACCCTTTGCACTCTTAACTGGTAAAGAGATTACATGCACGCTCCAGCAGCCTTCGTGACGGCTTGAATAAAAATCGAAATCACCGGATAGCATTACTGCCGCTTGCAGCGGATCTCTGGCAAGCACATTCGTGGGTGAGTCGGACTCGGGAGAGAATGCAATGCATGGCTTCCCGTTCTGGACAGTTTGAGCGATGCCGGGATCGACGGACACTAATAGGACCAGTAGCCCACTCATCCTCATCGCACGGCGCCACAGTTTTGTCATTGAAAGCATTCGCTACCCGGTAACGATCAACCCTGCTCCAGCGACCTTCCCAAGGAGTCCGAAGCCAGCCCGGGAAAGGTTGCAGTAATCAAAGCAAGCTCGCATTCCCCCCAAACCGCTACTTCGTGACCTTTTCGGTTTTGGCGGCCAACTGGACGGGAGATGTTGAAGCGGGGCCACTCCTGTCCATCAACTCGGCGGCGTCCTGTGCTTTGTAGGGGAACTCGCGGCGCGATTCTTGACCCGTCGTAGTTAGGCTGATATCCACCCGACGATTATTTGCCAGTACGAGTGTGGGGAACCTCCACTGGTCACGGCTGCGATCCTCCTCGCTAAGGTTCGGATTCTGTTTCAAAAGGTCTTTCACTTCGTCCGAGCTTAGATTCTGTGTCTCACCGAATGCCTGGCTTTCGAGATGCTCAGCCGACACACCTTGATCGGTCAAGAACTGTTTGACAGCCTGGGCACGACGTTCTGACAAACCTTGATTGTATTTTTCGGGCCCACGCTTATCGGCATGACCAGCAAGCATCAATTTTGCGGCTGGGTCGATTGCTACATAACGTTTGAACGACTCGGCGATCGATCGTAATTCGTCCTGCTCGCTTTGCAACAAGCCCGCGGATGTGCCGTTCGGCAGTGGAACATTCGTCTCGAAGTAGACACTCCGCATGGCCAGTTCAGGAGGTGCAATGGAGCCGACGATGCGCAGAGTTGCTGTCTGGCTGGTGGTTCCACCACACTCATTTTTCGCAGTCAGCGTATATGTCATGGTTTCATCTACGGGACCCGCATCTGTCTTCTTTGGCTTGACCTGAACCGGTTGTGTCCCACTGGCCGCAACACTTCCGACCGGGTCAATGGAGACCGTCGACGCATTGGTAGAAGTCCAGCTCAAAGACGTATTCCCTTCCTCGAGAACCTTGTCACCAATCTGCTTGTATTGGACCTGTGCAGGAGAGAACTCAAGATGTGCCTGAACGTCTGTGTTGACATTCACGGTCGCATCGGACGTCACCTTGCCCCCTGGCCCCAACGCCGTCAATTGGTAATTGGTCGTTTGGGTTGGACGGACTGACTGTTCTCCTGACGAAGCCACTTGTCCAACAGGGGTGACTTCCACCTGCGGTGCATCCGTAGTGGTCCACTTGATTTGCGAGGAGTCGCCACAATTGATCGTTGCGGTAGCAGCAGACAACTGAGCGGTGGGTCGTGCCACGGCAACGCTCGCACTAGCCGTGCCCACTGTGAACCGCGGAATAGACGTGAGTTTCTCCCCGCGCGGCCACGGTACGGTCTTGCTGACACCGTTCGGGTATCGCACTACAACACGTTCATTGGCCTTAACGGTAACCGGTGTGGTCCACGACTCGGTGTCGCCCCTGAGCAGCGTGAGTTCATAGTTGCCCGGGGGCACCACTAGTTCCTGTTTCCAACCCCATTCATGATCGAATTCGTCGCCGTGGCCAACGAAAAAGTCTGGTGTTTTCCCGTTTAACAGCACTGCTTTCCGACTCGCCCCCTCAATCGTCATAGCGCCGAAGGGCCCGGAAACAGTGGAGGAGACGGAAACTAAAGACGCTTCCAGATCGGTGGTTTCGCCAGGGTTGATCACGACATCGCGGACCTGAGGCGTGTATCCGTAATTCACAAGCTCGACTTTGTGATTGCCCGGACTCAGCTTCAGATTGCGGCATTTGCTGGCTTCACTGATCGCGTGCCCGTCCACAAACACATAGGCCTGAGGTGGAACGACGTGCAGCCTGAGCTTGCCGTCCTGTGCGACAGCCGATGGTCGGCATAGAGATACGAAAAGCGTAACCGCAATTGACAGCGTTATCAGGTGAGTGGGGCGCCTCATGGAAATCTCCTTCATGGAACTAAAGTAGCGAGGTGCGGCCGCTTAACCCAACTGCTAGTAGTGACAGTTGCAGGCAATGTAGTCAGGAAGTGACCTTCTGATCGGTCTGTGAAACGGCCCGTTGCAACGCTGACCTCTCTATGCGGAAACTCATCCTTGCGCTGGTGACATCGTGTGGAGTCCTTCTCAGCCCGGGAAGTGCTGCTCAGGAGCATACCGGCGCGCATCATTGGGACTACGGGCCCACACGCGGCCCAAGCCACTGGGGAGAACTAAGCCCGGAGTTTCGCGCCTGTAGTGTCGGACATCGTCAATCTCCGATCGACATCCGAGACGCAACGAAAGCGGACCTGCCTGCAACCGTGTTTGAGTACAAACCTTCACCGCTGCGAATGGTCGATAATGGCCATACAATCATGATCAACTATTCTCCAGGCAGTTACATCGTCCTTGGTGGGCTGCGCTATGAGCTAAAACAATTTCATTTCCATAGGCCGAGTGAAGAGAAGATAAGCGGCAGAGATTTCGACATGTCGGCTCACCTCGTTCACGACAATGGCAGCGGCAAACTAGCAGTTGTCGCGATCCTGTTGCAAGCCGGAGAGGATAATGCGTTGATTCGGGAACTCTGGAAAGAGATGCCAAAGGAGAAGGGGCAAGAAGAGGTCTTGGACAAAGTCCAGATCGACATATCTCGACTCTTGCCCCAGGACCGAAGTTACTACACATTCGTAGGATCGCTGACAACCCCACCATGCAGCGAAGATGTAACCTGGATCGTGCTCAAGAACCCCACAAAGATTTCACCTGCCGAGGTTGAGCAGTTTTCGCAACTGTACCGAAATGATGCCCGCCCGACTCAGCCGCTTTATGGTAGGACCATTCTGGAAAGCAAATGATTGCTCAATTCCACAACGAATCGGGCACGCCCTTCTGAAGCCATGCATCTCGAAGGAATGCCCATCTCTTCACTATGGCGCCCCGGTCCCATTTGCATCCATCGCCTTTGTTCAGTAGCTTCCCGACTCGCGGTCATGGCTCTGTTCGTTTGCATCGGTGGCCGAAGCGTCTGCTTCTCTCAGTGGATCGGAAAACAGACCGACTGCTACCAAGACACCATCGCAGCTAATCCCAACAGGCCTACCGTCAGTAACCCTGCTCACGTTACACAGTACGGAGTCCTCGAACTCGAATATGGATGGGATCACTACTGGCTTAAAGGGGGCGTCCGTCAGGCTTCAATGACCGGGCTCCTGAAATTTGGAATGCTGTGTGACATTGAGCTGCGTTGGACGATCACTCCATTTCTTTCTCAAACTGATTCACAAGGTACCCACCAAACCTTCGGGGACAACTGGCTCGGGACGGAAGTTCGCCTGCATCGGCAAACGAGGCGAGTACCGACTATGGCGGTCAGCTACGGTCTAAAATTTCCATCTGCCGCTACCGACCATGGGCTCGGCACAGGCAAATTCGATCATTTCATCACTCTCGCCGCCAGCGAACATGCCTGGCATTTTAATTTCGACATTAATCTTACGCAGTACATCATCGCTCGTCAGAACGCATCCGGCTTTGACCAGAATCAACAACTAGCCATCGCCCTCTCCCGACCCCTACATGGCGCTCTCCAGTTCTCAGGCGAGATCTACGGGAATACGCGGCTCAACGAGGCCAATCCTGGCTTCGTCTCATCGTTGTGGGCGCTTAGCTATACCGTGTTCCCACGACTGGTGATCGATGGGGGTTTTGAAGCTGGGCTAACTCCTGGTGGGCCGCACCGCCACGTCTTCGCTGGATTCACCTACTCGATTGCGGAGCTATACCGCGCCGGACGGCGGAGAAGCCGGAGGAGCGATAAGGGGTGCGATTGAGTACATTAGGCGGAAAGGTGCGCTAACTGGGCAGTCATGTCGCACCTACACCAGCTGAGGCCGGTGCCATGCTAGACCACGTGACAGGCGTGACCGCGAACCCTTTCTGCTACATCAAACAGTTGGCAAAACTCCCTTCGTCACACATTCCTAAGGAGGCGCGGGTAGTCTTTGCGCAAGGAGGTTCTTGATTGCCCGCGAAGGGCCGGCGGCCTGGGCGCCGTCGGCCCTATGCGCTACCGCGCTGTATTTCCTATTTGGCAAGCTGCCGAAACGGTGATCGCATACAATTGCGCGCTGCTGCTTCACGATCAAAATGGACATGAGAACCCTAACCGACTCCTCCATTCTCATATTCACTCTATCTCTGATTACGATGTGGATTGCGGCTCAACTGGGAGCTGTGCTCCGCATCAGGGTGCACCCCGATGAGGATGAACGCCAAGATTACGACATCGTGTTCACCGCTACGCTGACGTTGCTCGGGCTGATAATTGGCTTCAGCTTCTCAATGGTCATTAGCCGCTACGATCAACGCAAGAATTACGAAGAGGAGGAAGCGAATGCCATCGGCACGGAGTATTTGCGCGCCGGCCTACTTCCGGCTCCAGAAGCAACCAAGGCTCGTGAACTGCTGAAGGATTACCTTGACCTGCGTGTTTTGTCCTATGAAACCCAAGATGTAGACAAACTGCAGGACATTGATGCTCATGCAACACGCTTGCAAGGTCAACTTTGGGCCCTGGTAGAAGCAGACGCACGAAAAGAACCCACGCAAACGATTGCTCTGGCTGTTTCAGGGATGAATGACGTATTGAATTCCCAAGGATACACACAGGCAGCGTGGTTGAACCGCTTGCCCGTGGCTGCCTGGGGACTGTTAATGACCATCGCGCTCTTTTCTAACCTGTTGCTCGGATACGGCGCACGACACGGAAGTGTTGCTCTATTTTTGGTCTTGCCACTGGCTGTTTCTATCTCTTTCTTTCTGATCGCTGATATCGATAGCCCACGTCATGGCCTCATTCGTGTCACTCCTCAGAATCTCGTGAGTTTGTCTCACTCTTTGCGGCCTCAATAGGCTCTTAGAATTTTCAGAGAGGCAGCCATCATTCCTCCGAGCGAATCTGCATCTCGGTCTCACAAGAACAACAGATTTGATATCAGCTCACAGCTTAGGAGGTCGTCCTGAAGTGTTGAACGCGAAACAAAACCCCGCCGTCAGCTTCCGTGTAGTGGGATCGGCGGGGTGTGTCTCCTCAATTGTCCTAATTGCACGATTGTTTTCGAACCAGAGGAGACGAGGAACTGGAAGTTTTCACAGTCCAAGAGAGATTTTGGCTCTTAGGTGGTAAGCGTACGTGGTGTACCGTCTTGACGGAAGTTCACCCTCGGTGTTTGCGAGTAGCTCGGAAGGTGGGTGAGACAGGAGGATTGATTTCGTCGGTGTAGATTTCTTCTG
>Ga0306924_10000104_pt1 | contig 57739 bp, 53 predicted proteins | sample sta12Can44000111_FD_203756 | JGI IMG/M metagenome (GOLD analysis project Ga0306924, IMG submission 203756) | Lab enrichment of tropical soil microbial communities from Luquillo Experimental Forest, Puerto Rico - statanox.12C.anox.44.000.111 (v2)... | ecosystem: Environmental > Terrestrial >... | reverse complement strand
CATCGCCGGGCGCGTGCAGTTCTATGTCTCGCCGACGCTGGCGATCGTGCCGCAATACCAAGCCGGACAGCTCAAGATTCTGGCGGTGACGGCACCGCAGCGGTTGAAGAACTTGTCCGAGATCCCCACGCTCACCGAGCGCGGGATCGATTACGTGCGCTTCGGCTGGCTCGGAATCTGCGCCGGCGCCGGCACGCCGCAGCCGATCCTCGATCTGCTGCAGCGCCAGCTTGCGACGATCGTCGGCTCGGATGACTACCGCACGCTGATCGAGAAGGCCGGATCGATTGCGGTATCGTCGACGCCGGAAGAATTGTGCCACGTCATGGGGCAGACGCTCGATGAAGCGGCGGCGAGCATCCGCGAATTCGGCCTGCAGCAGGAGTGATGCTGGATGCGAGATGATATCCGGACCGACGCCCCAACTCCGTTCGTCCCCGCGAAAGCGGGGACCCAGAACCACGGATCGTGGCCCCTGGATTCCCGCTTGCGCGGGAATGAACGGGGTGTCAGTGCCGTGCCGAGTGCTTAAGGAAGAGGGACAGAACCCACAACAAATCCCACCAGGGAGGAGAGCGATGAATACCAAGCGCGGTGAGTTGACACGGCGGCAATGGCTGGCGGCAAGCGCGCTGGCGCTGGCGCTGCCGGCACGTCCGGCATGGGCGCTAGACACGATCCGGCAGGGCTTCCAGACCAACATCTGGGGCATGCCGACCTACTACCTGCTCAAGTCGGGCCTGCTCGAGAAGCGCGGCATCAAGTTCGAGGAGTTCGCCGTGCCCTCCGGCAATCTCACCATGCAGCAGATGGTGGCGCGGCAGGTGGATCTCGGCACCTATGCCGGGCAGTCCTTCATCATCGGCCACGACAAGGGCGGCCTCGTCGCCATCGCCCAGATCGAAACCGTCGGCAAGACGGCGCAGATCGTCACGCGCAAGGACCTCAACTTGAGCAAGGTCAGCGAGCTAAAGGGGCACAAGGTCGCCAACCAGACCGGTTCCTCCGTCGGCAATATCTTCACCGACATCATCGCGCCCGCCGCCGGTCTCAAGAAGGGCGACTTCCAGGAGGTGCGCATGGACGTCAACAACATGGTCTCGGCCATGGCCGCCAAGACCGTGGACGCCATGGTCAATGTCGAGCCCTACAATTCGATCGCCGTCGCCGAGGGCATCGGCACGTCGATCATGGATTTCTCGCAGGTCGACAAGATGCCGGTGTTCATGGCGGCAACGCCCGACTTCGTCGAGAAGAGTCCCGACACCATCGTCGCCTATCTCAAATGCTGGCAGGAGGCAGCGCGCGACTTCAAGGACAATCCCGCCAAGGTCGCCGACGTGATCTACGCGTTCTTCACCTCGAAGGGCTATGCCATGTCGCGCGAAACCTTCGCCCAGGCGCTGGGCAAGGTCGAGGTCAATCCGGGCTTCCCCTCCAACGTCGCCTCCGGCCTGCAGAAGGATGCCGAGGTGCTGCTGCGGGAGAAAAAGATCTCCGCCATTCCCGACTGGAAGAAGGCGCTGCAGCCCGATTTATGGGCGAAGGCCAGCTCGTAAAACAAATGCTGGTCGTCGTCCCCGCGAGGGGCACTCCGCGACGCTCGCGTCGCGGGGACCCCGTTGCGGGGACCCATGATCACCGCCTCCGGAATATGGGCCCCCGCTTTCGCTGGGACGTCACCTCCTCGCTTGCCGCGTCGAAACGCGCTAAAGGTGCGCGCGACGTCAGGGCATGGAGAGTGGAATGAAAGTTGGAAAGAAGAAGCTCGCGAAGAAAACTGCAAAAACAAAGAAGCCGGCGAAAGCGGCGCCGAAAAAAGCGGCGAAAGCGAAGGCCGCGCCGAAGCGCGCGACACCCGCGCGGGCGCCGGCCAGCAACGGCGGACCGATCACTTGGAACTTCAAGCTCATCGCCCATCACCTGCTCGACGGATTCGGCGGCATGGGCGAAGGCATGTCGATCCAGATCGCGCCCGACGGCCGCCGCATCCTCTGGCTCGCCCATGAAAGCGCGCCGAAGAATTTCACCGCCGTCGACGTGTCCGATCCGCGCAAGCCCAAGGTGGTGGTGCAGACGGATCTGCCGCAGGCCCACATGCGCTCGAATTCCCTGGAGACCTGCGGGAACATCATGGCGGTCGCCTACCAGACGCAGAAGAAAGGGCTGAAGCCCGCCGGCATGGAGCTGTTCGACATCTCGGTGCCGGAAAAACCCAGGTCGATCTCGTTCTTCGACTGTTCGGGGGAGACCTCGCGCGGCGTGCATCAGCTCTGGTTCTGCGACGGCGAATACGTCCATTGCGCGTCGGGCGCGCCGGACTTCACGCCCACGGATCCCAACGACGACCAGTTCTATCGCTGCATCGACGTGCGCAATCCGTCCAAGCCGGTGGAAATCGGCCGCTGGTGGATGCCGGGCACGCGCCAGGGCGATAACGTCCGGCCGCCGCCACGCCACCCGCTGGATAAGGGCCATCGCGCCCACAACACCAACGTCTATCCCCAGCGCGGCGACCGCTGCTACCTCGCCTATATCGACGGCGGCATGTTCGTCCTCGACATTTCCGACAAGGCGAACCCGAAGCGCATCTCGCAGTGGACCAATTCCCCGCCCTATACCGGTTTCATGCATACGGTCGTGCCGCTGTTCGACCGCGGGCTGATGCTGGTGACCGACGAATCCACCGAGAACAACGCCAAGGATTGGCCCAAGCTGATCTGGGTCCTCGACGCACGCGAGGAAACCAATCTCGTGCCGATCTCGACCTGTCCGTTGCCGGATCACCAGGCGTTTGCCGCCAAGGGCCGCTTCGGCGCGCATAACATCCACGAGAACGTGCCGCGGCCGACCGCTTGGCAGTCCGATCAGATCGTGCTCGGCACCTTCTTCAACGGGGGGCTGCGCGCCTACGACATCTCCAATCCCTATCAGCCGCGGCAGGTCGGCGTGTTCGTGCCGCCGGCGCCGCCGATGGCGCCCACCGGCACCATTCAGCTCAACGACGTGTTCGTCGACGAGCGCGAGATCGTCTACACCGTCGACCGTCACGTCGGCGGCCTCTACATCCTGGAGATGGATTTTTGACCGCGCGGACTGGCGAGAGTACCGCCCTCATGCTGAGGAGCGGCGCCTTACGCGCCTTCATGCGCAGGCTTCGCCGCGCTGTGGCGCGGCGTCTCGAAGCATGAGGGCGGTGGAACGCCTCATCCTTCGAGACGGCGGCTTCGCCGCCTCCTCAGGATGAGGCTATTGGCGAGACCATGCTCGATCTTTTTCCCTCGCGCGATGCAGGCCCCTTCGGGCGCAGGCTCAAGCACGCGCGCGGCGCCAAGCTTCCGGTCACCGTCCTGACCGGCTTTCTCGGCGCCGGCAAGACCACGCTGCTGCGCCGCTTTCTCGCCCGTCCCGAGGGCGAAGGCACCGCGGTCGTCATCAACGAGTTCGGCAGCGTCGGGATCGACGATGCGCTCGTGCGCGCCTCGAGCGACGACGTCACGCTGCTCGGCAACGGCTGCCTGTGCTGCAACATGCGCTCCGACCTGCAGAACGCGCTGCGCAATCTCGTGGCCGAACGCGCGCAAGGCACGCTGCCGCAGTTCAGGCGGATCGTGATCGAGACCAGCGGGCTCGCCGATCCCGGCCCGATCCTGCAGACGTTTGCCACCGATCGGGCATTGGGCGGGGAATTCCACGTTGAAGTGGTCGTGGCGGTGGTCGATGCCGTGGGCGGTTTCGACACGCTTGAATGGTCCGCGGAAGCACGCAAGCAGGTGGTCCTCGCCGACCGGCTGGTCATATCGAAGACCGATCTCGCCAAGCCGCAGGGGGTCAAGCGCCTGGGCGCGCGCCTTCGCACGCTCAATCCTCGCGCCGCCGTTCACACCGCGATCGACGGCGATCTCGATCCGCGCTGCCTGCTCGAGACCGATGCGCCCGCGCCCGCCGCCCCGCGCTCAGGCTTCCTCGCCGAGGCCGCGCACAGCGACGGCATCCTCAGCTTCGTCCTCAGCGACGACGCGCCGCTGCCGTGGGATGCTTTCGCCCGCGCCATGGAGACGCTCATCGCCCTGCGCGGGAGCGACCTCCTGCGCGTGAAGGGCTTGCTCAACGTCGCGGGCTGCCGCGGACCGGTCGTGGTGAACGTGGTCCAGCACCTCGCCCATCCGCCGGTCGAGCTTGCGGCCTGGCCCTATCAGAACCGCGCGAGCCGCGTCGTCTTCATCACCCGCGGCATTACGGAGCGTCAGGTGCGCGACCTCTTTGCCTCGGTGCGCGCGTTGAGCGGCGGCTAGACCTCGGCGATCGGCGGATCGCTCGCCTGCTGCGCGACCAGCGGCGGGTGCAACAGCTCCTCGCGCTCGGCAAGCACCCGGAATTGCTGCTCCAAGCGCAAGTGCTGTTCGCGCGAGTCGGGTGACCGACACATGCCGGCGAGGCGGTGGTGTTCGGCGGCCATCGCCCGGTATTCGGTGGCATTGATCATCGTGTCCTCCCACGCAAGTCCCATTTTCCCGGCCGGTGCCAGGAAACGGCGTGGGACGCTAGAACGGGTCCCATGACAAGGTTGTGAACGGAAAGTCCCGAACGCTTTGCGCTGGCGTTTCGAGCAAGTCCAGTCTGCGCCTTTACGGAGATGAAGTCGAGAGAGTTGTGCATGAGTTCGCGGGAGCGCGCTCTATCTCGACGAAAAGACGCAGATGCCCGGCAGCGCAGACAAGTTTACGCAGCCTGCGCAAGCTTGACTGCGTGCCGGGCATCACAATGAAATAACAGAGGCTGCGTGGGTATCAGTGCGCAGCGGCGTCGCGCCGAAGGTCCTTGTCGATGGTCAGCGGCGCGTCCTCGGCGAAGTGCACGCGATAGACCTGGAAATTCTCCATCACCCGCTGCACGTAGTTGCGCGTTTCCATGAACGGAATGCGTTCGACCCAATCGACGGGATCGACTTTCGGGTCGCGCGGATCGCCGTACTTCGCGATCCACTCCTGCACCCGTCCGCGCCCGGCATTGTAGGCGGCAAAAGCCAGGAGCTGGTTGCCGCGATAGTCCTGCAACACGCCAGCGATCTCGGCGGCGCCGACTTGAAGGTTGTACGGCGAGTCGCTCCGCAGGCGCTTGAAGTCATAGCTGCAGCCGAAACGCTTGCAGGTATCCCGCCCGGCTTCCGGCGTCACCTGCATCAGGCCCATCGCCTGCGCGCTCGACCAGTCGGATGGATCGAAGGCGCTCTCCTGGCGAATGATCGCATACAACATCGCCTTCTCGATGTTGGGGGCGATCGGCGAATAGCGCGGTACCCCGACGGTCGGGAACGCGTAATACTCGAGCGGCAAGCCGCGTGCGAGCGCACCCTTGCCCATGTGCAGCATCCCGCGGGCGTCCTCGTACTGCTGCGCCAATTCGCCCAGCGCCGACAGCGTACCAGTGTCGTGGAGCGACTCTCCGCTGCTGGCCATCAGCGAGATGGCCAACCTGCGTTCGTTGAGTGCGTAAAGGATCTCGAGCGCGCGGACGAGCTCGAGCCGTTGCGCCTCGGCCTCGTTGTCCGGCTTGGGCGGCGGCGGCGCTAGGTCGAGCGCCGGAAGCCCGAGCCGGGCGCGGGCGAGCTGCCCGTAATAGGCGGCCGAACCGCGTGCCGCCGTTTCGTACTCGGCGCGCGCCTGCTCCGGCTGGTTCAAAGCTTCCGCCACGCGGCCGAGCCAATAGTGGGAGCGCGCGTACGAGGTCGGATGGCGGGTCACGTCCTGGATGCGCTTGAAATGGATTGCCGCCGTGTTCGGGTCGTCGAGAAACCGCAGCGCGATCCAGCCTGCCATGAAATGGCGTTCGATGCGCGAATTTTCCTTGGTCGGCTCGGCCCCCTCCGCCACCACGCGGTAGGCCGAACGGGCGTCGCCCAGATCGAGCAGCTTGCGCGCCATGATGCGGCGCTCGACCCACCATTCCTCGCCGTCATGGATCTCGTCGAGGTCGCACGGCGCGGACAGCAGCACCTGCGTCGCCTCGGCGATCTTGTTCTCATGGCGCAGAACATACGTCTTCGCCAACAGATAATCGGGATCGTGGCGCGCGTCCGCCGGCACGGCGTCGAGCAATTTCTTGACGTCGGCGCCCTTGCGGTTGATGGCGATGCGTGCCTGCGCGATGGCAACCTCGGCGCCACCCAACCGCCGCGCCGCCCGCAGCGCTGCCTCGTTATCCGATGCGATCACTCTCTTTTCCAAGCGCGCCTTGTGATCGGCGCGGGTCAAGAATTCGGAATAGCGCTCGAGCACCTGCTTCTCCGCATCGGCGGAGAGCGAGTGGTTGCGCCACGCTTCCTGAATGAGCGGCTTGGCGGCTTCGGTATCGCCCTGGGCGATGAGCGCGCGCGCCAGCACCAGTCGGCCCATACCCGACTGCGGCGGCGAGTCTTTGAAGAAGCTCAGGATGTAGGCCGGCTTGGCATTCTCGACCCAGAGCATCGCCTCCGCGCGCTTGCGGAACATCCCGAGGCTCGGCCAGTTCGGGTTCTCGGCGATGAAGGCGAGGAAGCGCTTGCTCTCCGCGCCGCTATGGTCGCTGCGCAAAATGATCCATTCGACGAGCTTGCGCGCCGCCGGATCGGAGATGGTCGCGGCAACTTCGGTCGCCTTGCTGGCGCCGCCGTGGCGTAGCGCGTCGAGCGCGCTCTTGACCCGCGCGATCTCGGCGGCCGGGGTTTCCGGCGTCAGCCCCTGCACCAGCGGAATCTGCGGCACAGCAGACTTGTCTGTCGCCGATTTGTCTTTGGACTTGCCCGCCACCTTCTTTCCGCTGGCCTTCGCGCTCTTGCCTCCGGCTTTCGCCGTTACGGCATGCGAGCCTTTGGAGCCGCGCGCGAACGCGGTGTCGGTGGCGAGTGTGATTGCGAGCGCACTCGCACACGCGAGTGCAGCAACGAGTGCTGACCGGTATCGTGATGTCAAGGCTGTTGTCCCCAGATCCCCCGGCGAATCACTTCGCCCCAAGTCTTGCGACTGGCGTACCCACCCGCCTCGGATTGGGCTTTGCTATTGCAGCAATATTTGGGCGGAAACGTGCCGCCATTGTTGCTACAAACCGAACTCGCTCACTCCTGCCGCCACATGGGAGGTGGCATGGTTGCGGAACGAAAAGATGTATGGGCCAGCGGCCACGCCTATGAGCCCTATGTCGGCCGGTGGAGCCGTCTCGTTGCCCGGCAGTTCGTGGACTGGCTCCGCGTGCCGCCGAGCAGCGATTGGATCGATGTAGGCTGCGGCACCGGCGCCTTGTGCGAAGTCATCCTTGCAAGCGCATCGCCACGTCAGGTGACCGGCATCGATCCTTCCGACGGCTTCGTCGCCTTCGCGCGCAAGACCGTGGCCGACCCGCGGGCGAGCTTCAGGGTCGGCGACGCGCAGACGCTGCCCCTCGCCAGCCATTCGTTCGATGCGGCCGTGGCGGGCCTGGTGATCAACTTTGTTCCCGATCAGGCCAAAGCGGTCAGCGAGATGCGGCGAGCCACACGTCCAGACGGCGTCGTCGCGGCCTATGTTTGGGATTATGCCGGCGCGATGCAGATGATGCGCGCCTTTTGGGACGCCGCCATGGCGCTTGATCCCAACGCCGTTGCGCTCGACGAGGGCCGACGATTTCCGGTTTGCCATCCAGAGCCCTTGGCAAAGCTATTTGCGGACGCCGGACTGAAGGATGTGGCTGTCCGCGCCATCGATGTGCCGACGGTGTTCAAAGACTTCGACGATTACTGGACGCCCTTTCTTGGCGGTCAGGCCCCGGCGCCGGGATATTGCATGTCGCTTTCCGAAGATCGTCGTGCCGTATTGCGCGAGCGCATTCGGGCGGGCCTGCCCGTCAACGACGATGGCAGCATCCATTTGATTGCGCGCGCATGGGCTGCGCGCGGCACCGTCCCCTGAGACAAGTATGCGCATGGTGCTATGCGCATGTTGCCCGCGGCTTCGGATTCCCATTAGCATGCCCCCCGACCGGAGCGCGCGACCCGCGATCTCCAAACTGTGGGAGGAGCGTGAATGTCCGTCAATGTCACCGAGGTGCTGGCCGGCTTCGCAGCATCGCTGCAATACGACGATCTTCCCGAACGCGTCCGCGATCACTGCAAGAACCTGCTACTCGATACGTTGGCCTGCGCGGTCGCCGGGCACCGCGGCGAGGAGACGCAGCAGATCGCCGCGCTCGCATCCAGCCTGGCGCAATCGAACGAGAGCAGCATTATCGGCGGCGAGACGGCATCGCTCGCCGGAGCGACGCTTCTCAACGGCTATCTCGTTACCGCGGTCACGATGTGCGACGTGCACCGGCCGACCTTGACCCACGTCACGCCGGAAGTAATGCCGCCCGCCCTGGCGATTGCCGAGCGCGACGGCTTGTCCGGGCGCGACCTCCTCGTCGCCCTTGCCGCCGGCTGCGAGGTGACGACGCGCATCGGCATCGGACTCGATTATCCGGCCTTCCGCGCCAAGGGCTGGCACGGCCCGGGCGTGCTCGGGCCGTTCGGCGCCGCCGCGGCGGTCGGCCGGCTGCGTCGGTTCGACACCGAGACCATGGCCAAGGCGTTCGGGCTCGCCGGCAGCCAGGCGGCCGGCACCTTCGCCGCCTGGGGAACGCCGACGGTGAAATTCCACCAATGCCGCGGCGCGCTGTCAGGCTTGCTGGCGGCGCTGCTCGCCGAGCAGAAGTTTTTGGCGACGCGCGAATTTCTCACCGCCGCGGACGGCGGGCTTTACAACGTCTATGCCAACGGCGGCCGCCCCGACGCGGTCACCGCCGATCTCGGCAAGCGCTGGGAGCTCGAGCAGATCGCGTTGCGCCTGTGGCCGTCGGCCTCCTCGATTCAAGGCATGAACACGGCGCTGTTCGATCTCATCGAGCGGCACAAGATCGATCCGGCGAAAGTGAAAAAGGTGCGCATCGCTTTGAGCCAGCCGGCCTTCGATCTGCACGGCAAGCTCGCCCACTACAAGGGCAAGTTCGACGCCCTGATCTCCGGCCATTACACCGCAGCGGTGATCCTGCACGATCAGGAGCTCACGCTCGCTCAGTTCGAGCCCGCACGCTACGACGATGCGAAGATGCGCCGCGCGGCGGCCGAGCAGACCGAGCTGCGCGCTGATCCAGCGCTCGGCGGCGTCGAAGCCGTGGCCGAGATCGAGATGGACGGCACCACGCTCAAGGCGCGCTGCGAGCATCCGCGCGGCTCGCCGGAGAACCCGCTGTCACGGGCGCAAATCGAGGGCAAGCTCCGCACCTACGCGGAGGGCGTGCTGAGTCCCGCGGCCATCGCGGGCACGATCGACGCCGTCGCCAATCTGGAGAAGCTGGGCTCGGTGCGAAAGCTGATGGAGGCGCTCCGCGCGCCGCCGCGGCGGGCGACGCTCGCCGCCGCTCGCGGCTGATGAAGTGCAACCGGACGGGCCACATCGTCCCCTCCCCCGCGCGCGGGGGAGGGACAGGGAGGGGGCACGCAATATGATTAGGAGCATTTCAACTCACCCCCTCCCCACCCCTCCCCCGCGAGCGGGGGAGGGAGCAGACCGAGTGCGCGGCTAAAGCCGAGGTTTACAAAAGGAATGCGCATGATGAGACGCACAGTGTTTGCCGCGCTGGCCAGTGCGGCGCTGCTCGCATTTGCCAGTCCCGGCGCGGCGCAGACGACCGATGATTTCCCCAACCGTCCCATCCGCATAATCGTGCCGCAAGCGGCCGGCTCCGGGGTCGACCTGCAGGCGCGCGTGCTGGCGCAGAAGATGGGCGAGCTGTGGGGCCAGCAAGGCGTGGTGGACAATCGACCCGGCGCCAACGCCATCATTGGCATGGAGGCCGGCGCCAAGGCCACGCCCGACGGCTACACGCTGATCTACGCGCCGGTGAGTTCGGTGACGACCAACGCGTTCATCTACAAGAAGCTCCCGTACGACACGTTTCGCGACTTCCTCCCCATCACCCAGACGACGGCCAATCCGCTCGGCGCCGTGGTCAATCCTGCCTCCGGCATCAAGTCCATCAAGGACCTCGTCGCGCACGCCAAGGCCGAGCCCGGCCGAATCAATTACGGCTCGTTCGGCATCGGCAACATGACCCACCTCATGGGCGTGCTGTTGTCGCTCGCCGCCGACATCAAGATGACGCACGTGCCCTACCGCGGACAAACGCCGGCAATCACCGACGTGGTCGCAGGCCAGATCCCGCTCGCCTTCACGACGACGGCCGGAGTGGCGGATCTCGTGGAAACGAAGAAGCTCGATCTCATCGCCACGTTCGGCGAGGCGCGCGACGATCAGTTTCCCAACACGCCGACCGTCGTGGAGGCCGGCTATCCCAGCGTCATAGTCGTGGGTTGGAGCGGGCTGTTTGCACCGGCCGGCGTGCCGGCGCCGATCATCAATCGGATCTACGACGGCATGGCCAAGGCGCTGGCCATGCCCGACGTCAAGGATGCGATCGCCCGCCAGGGCTCGAAGGCGCTGAGCAGCGCGAGCCCGGAAGCATTCACGCGCTACATCAAATCGGAAACGGAGAAATTCTACCCCGTCATCCAGGCCGCGGGCCTCGAAGGCTCGCAGTAAGGGCATGACCTACGTCGAGAAGACGCATCGCTTCGGCCTGCTGACGCCCTCCTCCAACACCGTGCAGGAGCCGGAATTTTCCGCAGCGCTGCCGCCGAGCGTGTCGCTGCATACCGGACGCGTCGCCTACCGCGACATCACCCCGCAGGAGCAGATGCGCTGCGTGCTCGAGCTCGAAAGCGAGTCGCGCAAGCTCGGTGACGCCGAAGTCGATGTCATCGTATTTGCGGCGACGGCTCCGACCTTGGCCAACGGCATGGGCTACGACCGCGAGCTGATCAAGCGCATGGAGGACGCCTCGGGCCGGCCTGCCACGACCGCGGCGACCGCGTTCGTCGACGCGCTCACGCGGCTCGCCGCGAAAAAGATCGCGATCGCCGCGCCGTGGAGCAAGACCATGGACAAGCCCATGGTCGCCTTCATGCAGGCGAGCGGCTTCGAGGTGGTCAACAGCGAGGTCGCCGGATACGTCGCCAGCATCGAGCTCGGCCGCACCGGCCCGCAGGCCGCCTACGCGCTCGGCCGCCGCGCCGATCGCCCCGATGCCGACGCCATTATCATGCCGGGCGGCAATTGGCCGGCGATGAGCATGGTGGAAAAGCTGGAGCGCGAACTCGGCAAGCCCGTGCTCGCCAACAATGCCGTGAGTCTGTGGGCGGGCCTGCGCCTGCTCAAGCGCGGCGACGGCATCGCCGGCTACGGCGTGCTGCTGCGCGAGCATCTGGCGCGTTAAAGCATGTCCGTCTGTGCTGATGCACAACAACGCCACGCGCCGCTAGCGCTGATTCCAGTTGGCATGAGCGCATCTATCGCCGGTCCCGAATCGCGCGTGAGTGAAAGCAGGCGAACTCGATGAAAATCGTCATTCCCGATGACTACCAGGACATGGTCGATCGGCTCGAATGCTTTGCGCTGATCCGCCGGCTTGACGTCGTGCGCTATCGCGAGCCGGCGCGTGATGTGAGCGAGCTCGCCGCGCGCCTTGCCGATGCCGACGTGGTCGTCGCCATTCGCGAGCGCGTGGAATTTTCCCGCGCGCTGCTCGAGCGCCTCCCCAAACTCAAGCTCATCGCGCTCGTCGGCCGCGGCGCCAGGACCATCGACTTTCCCGCCTGCACCGAGCTCGGCATTGCGGTCGCGACCGGCACGAGCAATTCGCCGGTGGCGCCGGCCGAGCTCGCGCTCGCGCTGATGCTGGCCTCGCGCCGCAACGTGGCGCTCGAGGCCGAACGCATGAAACGCGGCGAATGGCCTTGCACGCTGTCGCATCGGCTGCGCGGATCGACGCTGGGCATTTTCGGCCTCGGTGCCATCGGCGGGCTGGTCGCGCAAGGCGGCCGCGGGCTGGGCATGGAGATTCTGGTCTGGGGACAAAAAGCTTCGTTGCAAAAAGCCGAAGCGGCGGGTTACGCCCGCGCGGCCGACAAGGCGGCGTTGTTCGAGCGCTCCGACGTGTTGTCGTTGCACGTGCGGCTCACGCGCGACACCCATGGCATCGTCGGCGCCGACGATCTCGATCGCATGAAGCCGACCGCGCTGATCGTCAACACCGCGCGCGCCGAGCTGATCGCGCCGGGGGCTTTGCTCGCGGCGTTGCGCAAGGGCCGGCCCGGCTATGCCGCCGTCGACGTTTACGACCACGAGCCGGTGACCGGCGGAGACCATCCGTTCCTCTCGATGCCGAACGTGCTCTGCACGCCCCATCTCGGCTGGGCGGAATGGGAAAATTTCGAGCTCTATTTCCGCGAGGCGTTCGAGCAGATCGTCGCCTACGAGCAAGCGCGTCCGCTGCGGCTTGCCAATCCCGACGTGCTGCTGCGACGGTGACGCTTGCTTAATTTTCCGGCAGCGGAATGAATTCGGTCTCGTGCGGCACCGGCGCGAATCGACCCGTCTTCCAATCCTCTTTCGCTTGCTCGATGCGCTCTTTGCGCGAGGAGACGAAATTCCACCAGATGTAGCGCGGCCCCTCCAAGGCGGCGCCGCCGAGGAACATGAGCCGCGCGCGGCGCAATGCGCGCACGGTGATCCGATCGCCGGGACGGAAGATCAGAAGCCGAGGCGCTTCGAATGTCTCGCCGGCGATCTCGGCTTCGCCCTCCACCACATAGATCGCCCGCTCTTCTTGGTCGGGATCGAGCGGCGCGCTTGCACCCGCCGCCAGCACGACCTCGGCATAAAGCCATGGCGAGAGCATTCCGACGGGTGATGTGCTGCCGAAGGCGGAGCCCGCAATGACGCGCGCGCGCACGCCGCCGTCCTCGATCACCGGCAGGCGCGCGGCGTCGAAATGCTGAAACGACGGGGCAGTCTCCTCGTGCGCCTGGGGAAGTGCGATCCAGCTTTGGATGCCGAACATCCCCTCGCTGCCTTGCCGCGCGCTCGCCGGGCTGCGCTCGGAATGGGCAATGCCGCGCCCGGCGGTCATGAGGTTCATGGCGCCGGGGGTGATCTCGAGCGCATTGCCCTCGCTGTCGCGATGCATGACGCGGCCGTCGAACAGATAAGTAACGGTGGCTAGCCCGATATGCGGGTGCGGACGCACGTCGAGCCCCTGCCCGGCGATGAACTGAACCGGTCCCATCTGATCGAAGAAGATGAAGGGCCCGACCATCTGCCGCTTGCCGTGCGGCAGCGCGCGGCGCACCGAGAAGCCGTCACCCAGATCGCGCACGCGCGGAACGACGACCAGTTCGAGCGCATCGCAGGATCGTTTATCGCCGAGCACGGGATCTGCTGAAGGAAACCAGCTCATGGCACTCCTCCGCTCATCGTATCGTTTCTCCGCTCGGCCCAAGGACCACAGACTGCGGCCCCTGGATTCCCGCTTTCGCGAGAATGAGCGGAAATGTCGAGCCCTTGTACCTCACCGTTGCCTGATGAACGTGCCGTTGTTCAACTCGCTGAATGCCTGCTGCAGCTCGGCCTGCGTGTTCATCACGATCGGTCCGTACCAGGCGACCGGCTCCTCGATCGGCTTGCCCGATACTAGCAGGAACCGGATTCCTTCCTCGCCGGCCTGCACCGTTACCTCGTCGCCGCTGTCGAATACGACGAGCGAGCGGTTTCCGGTTCGCTCACGCAGGAGGACCTCGCTCCCGTCCACGGCTTTTTCAGTGAGTACACCGAACGGCTGCGAGGCCGAGCCGAAAGTTCCGGAGCCCTCGAAGACATAAGCGAAGGCGTGCCGCCCGGTCTCGACCGGCAGAACCTTCCGGCGTCCCGGCGGAACCCAGATATCGAGATAGCGCGGATCGGCGGCAACGCCTTCGACGGGGCCGCGCCGGCCCCAGAAATCGCCGCAGACCACCCGCACGCGCGTGCCGTCGTTATCGACGATTTCCGGAATCTCGGCGGCCTTGATGTCCTGGTAGCGCGGCGCCGTCATCTTCAGCGACGACGGCAGGTTCGCCCAGAGCTGGAAGCCATGCATTCGCCCTCGGGCGTCGCCCTGCGGCATTTCCTGATGGAGAATGCCGCTCCCTGCCGTCATCCACTGCACGTCGCCGGCGCCGAGCGTGCCGCGATTTCCCAGGCTGTCGCCATGATCGACGCTGCCCGCCAGCACATACGTAATGGTCTCGATGCCGCGGTGCGGATGCCACGGAAATCCCGCGCGATAATCGTCGGGACGATCGTTGCGGAAGTCGTCGAGCAGCAAAAATGGATCGAATTCGCGGGTATCGCCGAAGCCGAAGGCGCGGCGCAGCTTCACCCCTGCGCCTTCGAGCGTGGGTTTGGATTCGATGATGCGTTTTACCGGCCGAATGGACATGATGGTCTACCTCTTTGTTTGAATCGATGCCGCTTAGGCAGCGGCCTCCTCCGCGAAGGACAAGCGGGCAACGAGCGTCACGAATTGCTCGATGAACGCCTTGAGAAAGCCACGCGTCGTCTCATCGCTGACAATTCCGTTCGCATCCACCAGGCCGGGCTTGAACGAAATATAGACTTCCCCGCCCATGACCAGCGCGCCCAAGGTCCCGAGAACCTGCCGCAGATGCACTTGCGCGATGGCTGCACCGATCGCGCCCGGCGACGTTCCGGTAATGGCGGCCGGCTTCCCGCTCCACGTGTTGTGGCCGTAGGGACGCGCGCCCCAGTCTATCGCGTTCTTGAGCAACGCGGGAATGGAGCGGTTGTGCTCCGGCGTCACGAACAGCACCCCGTCGGCCGCCGCGATCTCCGATTTCAAGCGCACGACGCTCTTCGGCAGCTCGCCTTCGAGATCCTGGTTGTAGAGCGGCAGATCGCCGATGGAGACGAAATGGAACTCCGCCCTGTCCGCGGCGAGCCTGGAAAGCGCATGCGCGAGCGTGCGGTTGATGGAATCGCGACGGTTGCTGCCGACGATGACGGCGATCTTGACCTTTGCCATGGCGGCCCTACCTTGGTTCGGGTGGTTCCGGTTTGATACCAAGGCTAGATAGATGCCTAGGCGGCGAAGACAAGAAGGCACATCGCTGTTACCGAGTAACCTGCACCAGCCCGAAGATTGCCGCGCCGTGAGCGAGGTGCTCGCACGCGTCGGCGACAAATGGACGGTGCTGGTCGTGGGCACGCTCGGCGACGGGCCAAAGCGGTTCAACGAGATCCGCCGCGCGCTCGGCAGCATTTCGCAACGGATGCTGACCTTGACGCTGCGGGCGCTGGAGCGTGACGGCCTGGTCACGCGCACGGTGTTCCCCACCATTCCGCCCCGCGTCGACTACGCGTTGACGAAGCTCGGACATTCGTTGCTCGAGCCGGTGAGCAGTCTTGGCCTGTGGGCGCGGAAAAACCGTTCGGCCATCGCAGCCGCGCGACAGCGCTTCGACGCGGCGACGCCGGCGCGCTGAGCGATCCGGCGCGGTCGAGCAAGGAACGCGCTGCAATGGCCGCAAATCCCCCCGTCGTAGTCGTCGAAGACGATCCCTGGACTCGCTTGATCGGCGTGGTGCTCGACCCCGCGACCTCCACGGAGCGGCGCGCGGCGTTTGCCGATTTCATGTCTCCCGACGAGCCCGATTTTGCCGGCTGGTGCGATGCGCTCCGAGCGCGGGTGGGACGATTCTATCCCAGCGAGGTTCGGCTGGTGCCGTCGCAGGCGGAACTGCGCGCCAACCTTGCGCCTGCGCGGGCGCTGGTCGTCGAATCCTTCGCCGTGGGAGGAAAGGAGCTCGGCTGCGCGCCCCAGCTCAAGGTCGTGCACAAATACGGTGCCATGCTTCGCAACATCGATGTCGCGGCCTGCGCAGCTGCCGGCGTCAAGGTGCTCACCGTGCGCCGGCGAGCCAACATCGCCTGTGCCGAGCACGCCTTCGCGCTGATGCTCACGCTTGCGCGGCGCATGCATCGCATCGGCGGGCTCAGCAGCGTCGAGCAGCTTGCGGCGGCGAAACTTTCCTACAAGCCGTTCGACCGCAGGCATGTGCCAGGCGCCAATTGGGCGCGCATTCCCGGAACTCGCAGCTTGCACGGAAGCACCATCGGCATCATCGGGCTGGGAGAAATCGGCCGCGAAATCGCCCTGCGCGCCGCCGCATTCGGAATGAATATTTTGTATTTTCAGCGCACGCGCCTGCCGCCGAGCGAAGAAGCGAGGCTACGCGCCTCCTATCGACCATTGGAGGCGTTGCTGGCGCAAAGCGATTGGGTCGTTCCGCAGCTTCCCGGGGATGCGTCGACACAGCACCTCATCGACGGCGAGCGACTGGCGCTGATGAAACCGAGTGCCTGCCTGATCAATGTCGCGCGCGCCAACATCGTCGAGCGCAGTGCGCTGATCGAAGCGCTTCGCTCGGGCCATCTCGGAGGCTTTGCGCTCGACCCGCCCTATGGAGAACCCGGCCGCGGCGACGACGAGCTGCTCGCGTTCGACAACGTGATCCTCACGCCGCACATGGCGGGCTCGCCGCGATCGAACGGGCTGAGAGACATAGAAGAGTTGATCACCGGACTTGCACAGGCGCTATTGGAATGACGGGAAGAGAGCCCTGCGCCTGTTTGCGCAACAGGTCCAGAAATTCTCGATGCACGCGCCGGCCGACCGGCTAAGATCGCTCCGCATGACATGCGGGGGAAGAAATCGTTCAGAATTCGCCATGCGCGCGCACGCTCTTTGGGCCGCCCTCGCCCTCTCTTTGACCGCAGTCGCGGTCACTGCTGGGACGGGCATCGTCGGGGCACAGCCAAGCTTCCCCACCAAGCCGATCCACATTTTCATTCCTTATGGGGCCGGGGGCGTTGCCGATCTGACCATGCGCCTGCTCGCGCAGAAGCTCACGGATCGAACGAAGCAGCAGGTCGTCATGGAAAATCGTCCGGGCGCCGGCGGACTGTTATCGGCCAAGGCGGTGCTCGACGCGCCGCCGGATGGATACACGCTGGGCGTGATCGGCAACGGGCAAGCCATCGGCATGTCGCTGTTCAAGACGCGGCCCTATCACGTGCTCACCGATTTTACCTTCGTGTCGATGACGGCCCGCTTCGAGATGCTGCTCGCCGTGAAAGCGGACTCGCCGCTCAAGACGCTGCAGGACGTGGTCGCCGCCGCCCGCAAAAGTCCGGGAAAGCTCAATTTCGGCGCCATCAATCCCGGCAGCACGCAAAATCTGTCGGCGCATCTCTTGAAGCAGGTGAGCAGCGTTGATGTCGCGATCGTTCCATTCAAGACGACGCCCGATCTCATCACTGCGGTGTTGCGCGGCGATATCGACGTCGCATTCGATTTCTATGCCGCATTGCGAGCGGTGATCTCCGACAACAAGGTCAGAATCATCGCGACCTCGGGCGAGGAACCCAACCCGCTGCTGCGCCATGTGCCGACCGCGAAGGACAGCGGCTTTCCAACCTACGTCGTGACCAGCTGGAACGGTCTTGCTTCGTCGGCCGGCATGCCGGCGGAAACGCTGGCGGTTCTCAATGGACAGATCAATGCCGCGCTCGCCGATCCGGCGCTCCAGGCCACCGCATCGGCGCTGGGCATGGACGCGCGCGGCAGCACGCCCCAGGAGATGCGTGAGCGCATGGCGGCGGATGTGCAGAAGTGGGCGGCTGTGATCGAGAAGGCGGGCATCGAGAAACAATGACGCAGCCGCGACTGAAGATTGCCGTCGCCACCTACGGCCATACCAAGGATATCAAGAGCGGCGCGGTCGCGATTGCGGGGCTGGAGCCCGACTTCGTCGAGGTCGTGCCCATCATCGGCGCATTCCGCCGCATGGTGCGCGATGTCGAATTCGACGTCTGCGAGATGGCGCCCACGACCTACATGATCGCCCGCGCGCTCGGCGCTCCGTTCATTGCGCTGCCGATTTTCCTGATGCGGCGCTTCCATCACGGCGGCTTCGTCGTGCGTCCGGATTCCGGCATCGAGCAGCCCAACGACCTCGAGGGCAAGAAGGTCGGCGTGCGCGCCTATTCCGTCACCACCGGGGTGTGGACGCGCGGAATCTTCGTGAACGAATACGGCCTCGATTCCTCCAAGGTCACCTGGGTGGTCGATGACGAGGAGCATGTCACCAGCCTCAAACTGCCGCCCAACGTGGTGCATGCGCCCCAAGGCAAATCACTGCAGAGCATGATGAAGGCGGGCGAGATCCAGGCCGGATTCACCGGGCCGGCTGGTGTTGGTCGCGCCGGTCCGCCGATCAGCGGCTGGGATAAGGCCAGCGAGGCCGCCGGTGCGGCTGACACCTATCCAGAATTGATCGCCAATGTCGAACAGGTCGAGCGCGATTGGTTCCACCGCACCGGCATCTATCCGATCCATGGCCTGGTCGTGGTGAAGACCGCGGTGCTGGCGCAGCATCCGCACGTGGCCAAATCGCTGTTCGATGCATTTCGCAAAGCGAAAGACGCGTATGTTGCGCGGCTGAAGGCAGGCGAAGGCGACAGCGCGGACGACGTGAAATATCGCAAGATAATGGCGCTGATGCCCGACCCGCTGCCATATGGCATGGCGGCGAACCGTTCCAGCATCGAGGCTCTTGTCACTTATAGCCTGCAGCAGAAGCTGATACCGTCACGCCCGCAGCTCGATCGGGTGTTTGTCGAGATCGACTCTTGAACGTGTTCTGTAAAACTGATTGCGAGTCAAGCGCGCATGCCGGTCATCGATATCCATCCACACATCGTCTCGCCTGATATCCAACGTTATCCGTTGGCCCCCCTTGGCGGCGTGCAATCCACGTGGTCGAGCGAGCGGCCGACCACCTATCAAGACTTGCTCAACGCCATGGACGACGCCGGCGTCGACAAGGCGGCGATCGTGCACGCATCGACCGCCTATGGCTACGACAACCGCTATGTAGCGGATGCGGTTGCGGCCGTGCCGTCGCGCTTCACGGCGGTCTGCTCCATCGACGTCATGGCGCCGGATGCGGTGAAGACGTTCGATTATTGGCTCGCCCGCGGCTGCACCGGCATGCGGTTGTTCACCAGCGGCAGCACCGTCGCGGATCAGGGAAGGTGGTTTGCAGATCCGAAAACCTATCCGTTCTGGGAGCATGCGGCGGCGAAGACCATTCCGGTCTGCATGCAAATGAAGCAGGAAGGCTTGCCGCTGCTGCGTCAGATCATGGATCGCTTCCCCAAAGTCACTATGATCCTTGATCACCTGGCCCGCGCGCCGTTCGAGGAGGGCCCGCCCTACAAAGCGGCGTCCGAATTGTTCGAGCTTGGCAAATACGAGCAGCTCTATCTCAAGGTCACGCCCATCAATGTAACGCCGAAGAGCTGGGGCAAAGGCACGCCGCAGACGTTTTTCGGCAAGGTCATCGATACGTTCGGCGCTTCCCGGATCGCCTGGGGCTCCAATTTTCCCAATTCAGTCGGCACGCTGTCGGAAATCCTCGGCGCCGCGCGCAAGGCGTTCTCTTTCGCCAAGGCGTCGGATCAGGACTGGATTTTCGGCAAGACCGCGCAGGCGCTTTATCCCGTCCTCGCGAAGTAACCAGAGGTGATGCCGTGGCCGATGGCGCGAAAGTGAAGCTTCACACCATGTTGGGAAATTATCCCAACACGAAGGCGCTCAAGAGCGGCGAGATCCGTTCCGATCTGGTCGATTTCGATTTCGTCGAGGTCAAGGTCGCCAACACGCTGTTCAAGAACGTCGTGCGCGAGGCGGCATACGATTGCGCCGAGCTGGCGATCGTCACCTATCTGCAGGCGAAGACTTACGGCAAGCCCTACACGTTGCTGCCGGCCGTCGTCGTCGGCCGCGGCCAGCACCACACCATTGCCTACAATGCCGAGCGCGGCGTGCTCAAACCGTCGGAGCTTGCGGGCAAGCGGGTCGGCGTGCGCGCCTATACCGTAACCACAGGCACCTGGGTGCGGGGCATCTTGGCGCAGGATTACGGCGTCGACCTCGACAAGGTCGAGTGGATCACGTTCGAGGATCCGCACGTTGCCGAATATCGCGATCCGGACATCGTCAAGCGCGCGCCGCCCGGCAAGGAGCTCGTGCAGATGGTGCTCGACGGCGAGCTCGACGCCGCAGTCGTGGGCGACAAGCTGCCGGACCCGCGGCTGCGCCATCTCATTCCCGACCCCGAGGAGACCGCGCGCAAATGGGCGCTGAGCCATGGCGGCGTGCCGATCAACCACCTGGTCGTGCTGTGCGAGAACCTCGCCAAGTCGCGCCCGGATGTGGCGAAGGAAGTGTTCCGGCTCTTGCTCGCCAGCAAGCGCGCGCTGAAATCGCCGGCCGACGGGACCGCGCTCGATCCGCTGCGCTTCGGCGTCGAGGCCTGCCGGCCGACGCTGGAGATCATCATCGACTATTGCGTGCGGCAAAAGCTGCTGCCGCGGAAGATCGCGGTCGACTCGCTGTTCGACGACGCCACGCGTGCCCTGGCGCCGTGACGGTGGAGACTCGTCGGGCGGGATCATCCCCGCGAAGGGCGACGCGTAACCTCACCTGTCACAGTCAGCGCCTGGGAACCACCCCCGCAAGAAACGCATCGGGCCTGTTCCCAATGCCGGCGCGTTGGACTAGCCTTCGCAGTCTAGAACCATTCGCATTTGCAAGCGAAGCACAAGCGGCCAAGGCGTGGAGACGCCCTGGCCGGCGCTGGCGCCATCCCAAGGGAGACATGCACCCATGGCCCGAATAAATCTCGACGTGAACGGCAAGGTCCAAACGATCGATGCCGATCCCGACATGCCGTTGCTCTACGCGCTGCGCAACGAGCTCGCGCTCAACAACCCGCATTTCGGCTGCGGGCTCGCGCAATGCGGCGCCTGCACGGTGCACGTGGACGGGCAACCTGTGCGCTCTTGCATCACCCCCCTCTCGGCGGTGGGCAACAGCAAGGTCGTCACCTTGGCCGGCCTGGGCACGCCGGAGAAGCCGCATCCGATCCAGAAGGCCTATGTGGAGGAGCAGGTGCCGCAATGCGGCTACTGCATCAACGGCTGGATCATGACCGCGGCCGCGTTCCTCAATCAAACGAAGAAACCGACCGACGCGCAGATTAAGGAAGCGCTCACCGGGCTCAAATGCCGGTGCGGCACGCATATGGGCATCCTGCGCGCGGTCAAACGCGCAGCGGCGGTGATGGGCTGAGGGAGGCGACCATGACCACGATGCACAACGCCACGCACTTCGTCTCCCGGCGCTCGCTGCTGCAAGCGGGCGGCGCGCTGGTGGTCTCGATCGGCATGCCGGTCGCGCTCGATACGGTGCTCGGCGTCGGCGAGGCCTTCGCGCAGGGCGCCAAGCCGCCGCTCATGCCCGATCAGCTCTCCTCCTTCATCGCGGTGAACGCCGACGGAACCGTCTCCGCCTTCTTCGGCAAGATGGACATGGGCCAGGGCTTGTTTGTCGCCATCGGCCAGATGGTGGCGGAAGAGCTCGACGTGCCGTTCAAGGCCGTGACCGTGATCATGGGCGATACCGCGACCAGCGTAAACCAGGGCGGTGCCTCGGGCTCGACCGGCATCCAGATGGGCGGCAAGCAGATGCGCATGGCCGCGGCGGAAGCACGGCGCGTGCTCGTCGACATGGCGGCAACGAAGTTGGGGCTGCCGGCCGACGCGCTCACCGTCACCGACGGCGTCGTGCACGCCAAGGACGACGCGAGCAAGAAAGCGTCTTACGCCGAGCTTATCGGCGGGCGCTACTTCAACGTGCAGCTCGATTGGAACAAGCAGTGGGGCAACACGCTCTACGCGCCTGGCAAGGCCAAGCCGAAGGATGCGAAGGATTACAAGATCGTCGGGCAGCCGATCGCGCGCGAGGACATCGCGCCGAAAGTCTATGCACAGGAAGACTTCTGCACCGACGTGAAGCGGCCGGGCATGGTGCACGGCCGCATGATCCAGCCGGCGGTCGCCGGCAGCGTGCCGGTGAAGGTCGACGAAAGTTCGATCAAGGACATCCCCGGCGCCAAGGTGGTGTGGGAGAGGGGCTTCCTCGGCGTCGTCGCCGACAAGGAATGGGACGCGCTCCGCGCGGCCGACAAGCTCAAAGTGGAATGGTCAGACGCCAAGCCGGCATTCCCCAATCAGACCGCGCTCTACGAGCACATCCGCACCGCTCCCGTGCGCAAGCGCGAGATCGGCGGCAAGGAGACCGGCAACGTCGACGAGGCGTTCAAGACCGCCGCGCGCATGGTCGAGGCCGAGTATGAATGGCCGTTCCAGTCCCATGCCTGCATGGGGCCGGCCTGCGCCGTGGTCGAGGTCCAGGATGGCAACGTCACCTGCTGGACCGGATCGCAGAAGCCGCATTTCGTGCGCGACGGCATTGCGCTCACCCTCGGCGTTCCGGCGGAGAAGGTGCGCTCGATCTGGGTGGTCGGTCCCGGCTCTTACGGCCGCAGCGACGCCGACGACGCGGCGATGGATGCCGCGGTGCTCGCCAACGCGGTGGGCAAGCCGGTGCGCGTGCAGTACACGCGCGCGCAGGCAACCGGATGGGATCCGAAGGGCCCCGCCTCGATCCACCGCGCCCGCGCCGCCATCGATGCGTCCGGCAACGTCGTCGCTTACGAGTTCACGAGCAAGGGCTTCTCCCGCATCGACGTGAACACCAACGGCGGCGCGCCCAAGGACACGCTTGCCGGCCAGTTGCGCGGCACGGAGCTCAAGTCCGCCGACGGCTTCGGCGTGCCGGCGGAATCCTACGAGTTCGCCAACAAGCGGTTGGCGTGGGAAACGATCCCGCCGCTGCTCGATCGGGCCTCGCCGCTGCGCAGCGCGCATCTGCGCGATCCCGTGGGACCGCAGGTCCACTTCGCGAGCGAGTCCTTCATCGATGAGATGGCGGCAGCGCTTAGCCTCGATCCGATCGAATTCCGCCTGCGTCACGTCAAGGACCCGCGCGACATCGCGCTGATCAAGGCGGCGGCGGAAAAGGCCGCCTGGCAATCGCGGCCTTCGCCGCGCAAGGATCAGACCGGCAACAAGGTCAGCGGCCGCGGCATCGCCTATGCGCAGCGCAACGGCACGCGCTGCGCCGTCATCGCCGAGGTCGATATCGACCGCGCCAGCGGCAAGATCTGGGCGCGCAAGTTCACCGTCGCCCACGACTGCGGCCAGATCATCAACCCCGATGGGCTCAAGCACACCATCGAAGGCAACATCATCCAAGGCGTGAGCCGCACCTTGTGGGAGGAGGTCAAGTTCGACGCCAAGAACGTGACCAGCGTCGACTGGATGACCTACCCGATCCTCGACATCACCGAGACGCCGGAGACGATCGATGTGGTGCTGATCAACCATCCCGAGCTGCCGCCCACCGGCGCCGGCGAGCCGTCGATCCGCCCGGTTGCGGCGGCGATCGCCAACGCGATCTTCGACGCCACCGGCGTGCGCATCCGCCGCGTGCCGTTCTCGCCCGACCGGGTGAAGCAGTCGCTGTCGTAACGTCCCGATGTGAGCCCCTGGCGTCAAGGCCCATTCGGTCTGCTCCCTCTCCCCGTAAGAACGGGGAGAGGGAGCGCACGAGTGCGTGGCTTGGCGTGTGATACACTTTCACCATGATCGCGCGCTCGCTTGAGGAAGCATTAGCACTCATCACTGACGGCTGCGTGCTGGCGGTGCCGCGCGAGGCATCGGGCGTTGCCATGGCGGCAACCCGCGCCCTCATCCGCCGCGGCGTGAAGCGACTCAATCTCATCGCGCTGCCGACCTCGAGCCTGCAGGCCGATCTGCTCATCGGCGCCGGCTGCGTCGAGACGATCGAGACCTCGGCGGTGAGCCTCGGCGAATTCGGGCCGGCGCCGCGCTTCACCGCCGCCGTGACATCGTGCGCGATTCGGGTCAAAGACGCGACCTGCCCGGCGCTCCATGCCGCTTTCCAGGCTGCGGAGAAAGGCGTGCCCTTCGTCCCGCTGCGCGGACTGATCGGCTCCGACCTGCTCGCGCAGCGCGGCGATTGGAAAGTGATCGACAATCCGTTCGGCAACGACGATCCGATCGTGCTCTTGCCCGCAATCAAGCCCGACGTCGCGCTGTTTCACGCGCCGCTCGCCGACCGCGAAGGTAATGTCTGGATCGGCCGCGACCGCGAGCTCGCCACCATGGCGCATGCGGCGGCGAAGACAGTGGTGACGGTGGAGAAGCTTCACGAGGGAAGCTTGTTCGACGATCCGACGCTCGCGGCGGGCGCGCTCGGCGGCCTTTACCTGCACGCCATCGCGGTCGCGCCCAACGGCGCCTGGCCGCTGGCACTTGCCGACCATTACGGCGCGGATGCCGCGCATCTTGCCGAGTACGCGCGCATGGCGGCGAGCGCCGAGGGATTTGCCGCCTATCTCGACCAGCACGTGCATGCCCAACGCGCCGCGTGAATCTTCGCATGATTTGCGCGACGAGGAGCTGCTCGCCGACGTCATCGCCGGCCTGATCGGCGACGCTCGTCACGTGGCGATCGGTGCTTCATCGCCGATACCCGCGGCGGCGGCGCTGCTGGCGCGCGAGCGCGGCGGCGGCCGGCCCTACGTCTCGCTATTGGGCAGCCGGCGGCAAAGCTTCTTCACCGACGGCGGGCGCGAGCTGTTCGACTGCGCCGGGCAGGGCCGCATCGACGTCTTCTTCCTCTCCGGCGGACAAATCGACGGCGAAGGCAACATCAACCTCGTGAACATCGGCGACTACGCGCGGCCGAAGGTGCGATTTCCCGGCTCGTTCGGCTCGGCTTACCTCTACTACGTCGTGCCGAAGGTGATCCTGTTCCGGCTCGAGCACAGCCGCCGCACGCTGGTCGACAAGGTCGATTTCATCAGCGCGCCGGGCACGAGCGCCGACAATGTTTACCGCCCGGGCGGCCCGATTGCGCTCGTCACCAATCGCTGCCTGTTCACCTTCGATCGAAAGCGCCAGCGTTTCGCGATTGCCAGCGTGCATCCCGGACACACGGTCGCCGAAGTGGTGGAGAACACCGGCTTCGATTTCGACCGGCCGCGCGAGGTGCCGGTGACGCCAGCGCCCTCGCCCGAGACGCTGCATATCCTGCGCAGCGCCGTCGCCCCACAGCTCGTGGAAGTCTATCCGCAGTTCGCCGCAGAAGTATTCGGCATTGCGATCTAGGCTAGAGCAAAAGTCCCGAAGCGGCTCAGCCTTCGACGTGTGTTCGCAACCACGACAGGATTTGCGGCCAACCCTGGTGGCTTTCGCGCGAGCGCTCGCTGGTGAGGCCGGAATGCGTCAAGCGCACGGTCGTGACCCCATCCTTCTCTTGCAGATCAAAACGCACGAGGCTCTCAGTCGCATCCCCCTGCCAATCCGGCAGCCACGTGAACGCGAGCAAGTGCGGACGCTCGATGGCGCGATACTCCCCAATCACTTGGAACGGCCTCCCGCCTATGCCGATGCCGCGCATCATCCATCGACCGCCGGGGCGCAGGTCCGACTCCATGTGGGTCGTTTGGAAACGCCCCTTGGCCCCCCACCACTTGATCCGCTGTTCGGGATTGGTCAACGCCTCGAAGATCTGTTCCGCCGAAGCCTTGATGGTGGTTTGCTGGACAATCGTGTCGTTTGCAGCTGTCACTGTCATTGCTCCTCCTCGATGTAATGCTTGAGGCTGCTCAGGCTCTCGCGCCAGAACGCTTCGTAGTGTTGTAGCCAATCGCTGACCGCGCGCAGCGGCCGCGCATTCAACTCGCAAATGCGCGCCGTGCCGTCCTGCCTGGTCACGACCAGACCAACGGATCGCAGGAGGCGAAGGTGTTTCGAGATCGCCGGGCGGCTGGTGCGAAAATTGGCGGCAATCTCGCCGACGGTGCAGCGGCGGCCCCGCAGCAGGCCCAGGATTTCGCGCCGGGTCGGATCGGCGATCGCCCGAAACACCGCTTCGTTTCGCTTGCGTCGTGCCGCGATCATCTCGTTCCGTCCATGCGTCTTCCGCGCGTCGCGCCCATCGCATCATCGCGGAGCGGTATGCGTAACCGTCTGGTTACTAATAATGTAACCGAGTAGTTACCAATGTCAAGGGCGCGGGAACTCGCTGCGCGAAGGCTGCTTCGCGCATGATGGGGAAACCGGGACAAAGACCGATTGCACGGACCTCTGCGGCATGGTCTTTATGCGCCGCTACGGGGCCGCGCGGCCAATATCAAAACTGAAAGGGGTATCCAGCGTGCAACGCGTCGAAGCGGCAGTGATCGGCACCGGCTGGTGCGGCGGCATCCGCGCCGAGACGCTCTCGCGCTCGGCGCTGGTCGACAAGCTGCACATCTGCGAAATCCGCCCGGATCGCCTCGCCGAGGTCAAGGCGCTCACCAAGCCTGCCAGCGCGACGCTCGATTACCGCGACATCATCAAGAGCCCGAACATTTCCGTGGTCTATGTCTGCACCACGCCGGAGCAAAACCATTACCCGATCACCCGCGACTGCCTCAAAGCCGGCAAGCACGTGCTGTTGGAGAAGCCGATCGCGATGGAGCTGTGGGAAGCCGACGAGCTGATCGCGCTCGCCAAGCGCGGACGGCTCAAATTCACCATCGGCTATTCGCAGCGGTTCAATCCGAAATTCGCCTACGCCAAGAAGAAGATTACCGACGGCACATTGGGCAAGGTTGTGTCCGTGATGGTGAGCCGGCATCTGAGCCGCGGCCTCGGCACCAAGATCGCCAAACGCGTGAAGCTCTCGCCGGTGGTGATGGAATCGACCCACGATCTCGATTTCGTGTTCTGGCTGCTCGAGCCGGCCAAGCCGGTGCGCGTCTACTCGCAAGGCGCCTACGGCTACATGCAACCGGTCAACGGCTCCTACGACGTCATGTGGTCGATCGTCACCATGGACAATGGCATGCTGGTGACGATCGGCGGCGGCTGGAACCTGCCGCCAAGCTATCCCAATTTCTGCTCGACTTGGGTCGAGATCACCGGCACCGACGGCGCGCTCATCCTCGACGACACCCACCGCGACGCGTGGCTCAACACGGTGTCCGAGGGCACCCGCTTTCCCATGTCGACCATGCCGGGCGAGCAGGTCGACCACGTGTTCGCCGGCCAGATGGGGCCGGAAACCATCCACTTCCTCGAGGCCTGCATCATGGACCGGCCGGTGATGGTGACACCCGAAAGCGCGCGCCTGGTGATGGAGACCTACACGGCCGCCGACCTTTCCGCGGAGCGCAACGAGCCGATCGATTTGCCGCTGTCGAATGCCTCGCTCTCCGCCGTCGCCGAAATGGTAGGAGGCAAGCGATGAGACGAAAGCCGAAGGGCGTCGGGCTCGCCATCGTCGGTGCCGGCCGAGTTGGCCTCTTTCGCGGCGAGGCCGCAGCGCGCCATCCCACCGTGCAATGGATCGGCATCGCCGAAAAGAACCACAACCGCGGCTTATATGTTGCGGAGAAGATCGGCGCCGACTTCGTCACGCCGGATCACCGCGAGCTGCTCAAGCGCCCGGAGGTGACCTGCGCCATCATCGCCACGGACGAGCATCTGCACGTCGATCCGATCATGGCCGCGGTCGAACGCGGCGTGCCAATGCTGATCGAGAAGCCGCTCGCGACCGATCTCGCGCAATCTGCCCGCGTGCTCAAGGCGATCAACGACGCCAAGCTCGACGCGGTGGTGGGCTACACCCAGCGTTTCCGCCGCAAATGGCTGGCCGCGAAGGAAAAGGTGCGCACCGGCGCGCTCGGCGACGTGACGCTGGTGACCTCGCGCGCCTTCATGAACCGACTCGTGGCCATCGATAATTACAAGCGCACCGACGACCCGAAATCGATCTCGCCGATGGTAATCTCCGGCACCCACGCGCTGGATATCGTCATGTGGTACATGGAGGCGAAGACCCCGGTCGAATGCTACGCGCGCTCGATCGACAAGGTATTGGGGCCCGCCTATCAGGGCATCGACGCCACTGCCGGCATGATCGTGTTCTCCGACGGCAGCGTCTATCACCTTAATATTTCCTGGGCGCTGCCGGTGACGTGGCCGGGAGCGGTGTATAGCCTGGAGATCGGCATCAACGGCACCGACGGCGTGCTCACCATCGACGACACCCATCGCGACATGGTGCTCGCGGTCTCGGCGCCGCAGAACGAAGGCTATGCGCCGGATGAGCGGCGGCTGGTCGATTTCATGGGTAGCTATCCGCCCGGCGACATGGCGCTCGGCGAGTTGCGCGGGCCCATGCGGGAGGAGACCGACTCGTGGGTCAACCGGATTGCGCTGGACCTGCCGACCCAGGCGGCCACCGCCGCCGAAGCGCATAACCGGCTGATGCTGACCAAGGCGCTCGATCTCTCCGCCAAGCGCAAGCAGCCGGTGAAGTTGCCGCTCGAGCCGGGCGAGGAACGCGCGGCGGCATGACCGTCTCCCTCTTTCCGTCATGCCCCGCGAAAGCGGGGCATCCAGGACACACGTGAGGGATTATTCGGCTGGCGCAAGCGACGAACTGCGGTGATTACTGGATCGCCCGCTTTCGCGGGCGATGACATGGTAAGGGTGGGAGGACACAAATGAAGAGACCGGCGCTTGTCCTGCTAGTCCTCTGCAGCGTCTTCGCTTCGCCTGCCTGTGCACAGCAAGAGGATGTCGCCGCCTTCTTCCGCGGCAAGACGCTGCGGCTCATCGTCGGGGTCGGCGTCGGTTCCGGCTACGACATCAACGCGCGGCTATTGGCCCGCCACATGGCTGCGCATATTCCGGGACAACCGACCATCATCGTGCAGAACCAGCCGGGCGCCGGCAGCCTCGCCATGGCGAACGCGCTCTACTGCACCGGACCGTTCGACGGCACGGTCATTGGGGCTTCATTCAACGGCATGCCGACGACCCCGCTGTTGCAGCCCAGCGGGATCCGCTTCGATCCGACGAAGCTCAATTGGCTCGGCAGCACCAACCGCGAGACGCAGGTCATGTATGTCTGGCACACCGCGCCTGCGCAGGTGCTCGAGGATGCTCGGGGGAAGGAGATCGTCATCGGCGCGCAGGCGCCCGGCTCGACCCAGTACGATTATCCCGTGCTCGCCAACAAGATGTTCGGATTCAAATTCAAGGTCGTGACCGGCTACGAAAGCACACCGAAAATCCATCTCGCGATGGAGAGCGGCGAGGTGCACGGCACCATCGCCAACTGGTCGACGCTCAAGGCCATTAACGCCAATTGGATCACCGAGAACAAAGTCCGCCTGCTCGCGCAATGGGCGCTGCAGAAGAGTCCCGAGCTCGACGGCGTTCCGCTGTTCCTGGATCTCGCCAAGACCGACGCCGAGCGCGACGCGCTGCGGCTGATGCTGTCGCGCTTGGAATACGGCCGTCCTTTCTTTTTGCCGCCCAACGTACCGGCGGCGCGGGTCGAGACGCTGCGTCGCGCCTTCGATGCCACGATGAAGGATCCGGCCTATCTCGCCGAGGCCGACAAGCTCAAGATTGACGTTGAGCCGCTCTCGGGCGAAGCGGTCGCGGCGCTGGTCGCGCAGGTCTCCCGCACGCCCGCGGAAACGGTCGCCCGCGTCCGCGCAGCGATGGACAGCAAGTGAGCGCGGGCCGCGCTGGTGCGCATGCGAGAGTTGCAGGGGAGGAAACAGACTCCCGTCACCTGCGCTTTCAGCTATAACCGTGCTCCCCGCGCCGATCTTCCCTAATTTGGAAACCCGAGATGGAAGCAAAGACCGTTGAACACCGCGCGCTCGACCGGCCACGCTTGGAGGACGATCCTCTGGTGCGCGGGCTCGGACGTTATGCCGCCGACGCGCCGCTGCCCGGCCAGGCGCTCGCTTATTTCGTGCGCTCCCCGCACGCCTTCGCGGATATCCGATCGATCGACACGGCCGCGGCCAAGGCCGCACCCGGCGTCATCGCCGTTTTCACCGCTGCCGACATGGAGGGGGTCGGCAATGTGTCGCAGCATCCGCCGCTCGCGGGCCGAGGGGGGCAAAAGCTCATCGTTCCACACCGCCCTGCGCTTGCCGGCCAGACCGTGCGTCACGTGGGCGAGACGGTGGCGGTCGTCATCGCCGAGACGTTGACTGCCGCGCAGGACGCCGCCGAGCTCGTGAGCGTCGATTACCAGGAGCGCACGCCCGCCGTCGGCGTACGCGAGGCCGTGCGCGAGGGCGCACCGCAAGTCTGGCCCGAGGCCCGCGGCAATATCGCGGTTGATTGGCCGGGCTTGGCGGCGGATCCCGAGGCGAACGCGAAAGAGGTCGATGGCATCATCGCATCCGCCAGGCACGTGGCCCGGGTCGCCGTCGTGCACCAAAGGATCATGGTGCAATCGATGGAGCCGCGCGGCGCGACTGCAAGCTACGATGCCGCGAACGACAGCTACTTCCTGCGCTGCTGCTCGCAGAGCGCACGCGCGTTGCGCGACGGGCTCGCTCCCATACTAGGCGTCCCCAACCAACGCCTGCGGGTTGTCACCGAGGACGTCGGCGGCGCGTTCGGGCTGAAGACGGGGCCATATCCGGAATACCTCGCGATCCTGGTGGCGGCGCGCAAGATCGGTCGGCCGGTGCATTGGATGTCGAACCGCGCCGAGGCCTTCCTCAGCGACAATCACGCGCGCGACGCCTTCAGCGAGGTCGAGCTTGCGCTCGACGAGCGGGGAAAATTCTTGGCGGTGCGCGTGCGTCACCTCGGCAACGTGGGCGCCTATATCGGCGCTGTCGGCGCCAATATCCAGACCGTGAACCTCACCCGCTGCTTCCCCGGCATGTACGACATTCCGCGCATCGACATGAGTGCGCGTTGCGTCTTCACCAACACCACGCCGACCGCGCCCTACCGCGGCGCCGGACGGCCCGAGGCGAATTTCATGGTGGAGCGCGTGATCGATGAGGCGGCGCGCGTGACCGGCATCGATCCGGTGAAGCTGCGCCGGCGCAACCTGATCAAGCCCTCGGCGATGCCGTACAAGACGGCGGTTGGCACGACCATCGACAGCGGCGAGTTCGCAACCATCCTCGACAAGGCGCTGGCGCTCGCCGACTACGACGGCTTCAAGCAGCGCCGGCGCGCCGCGGCCAAGCACGGCAGATATCGCGGCCTTGGCATTTCCTGCATGCTCGAGCATGCCGGCGGCGTTCCGCTCGAAGGCACGTCGCTGAGCTTTCCCGGCGGCGAGCGGCTGCTACTCGGCCTCAACGTGCAATCGACCGGACAAGGCCACGCCACCGTGTTCAACCCGTTGCTGGCGGACTGGCTCGGTATCAAGGCGGAGCAGATCGAGCATCGGCAGGGCGACTCGGCGATGGAAATCGCGGGCTACGCCTCGGTCGGCTCGCGCTCCGCCATGACCGTGAGCCACGCCATGATCAAGACCGTCGAGGCGATGCTGGCGAAGGGCAAGGCAATCGCCGCGACCGTACTGGAAGCGGCCGAGTCCGACATCGAATACCGCGGCGGACGGTTCAGCGTCGTCGGAACCGACCGCGCCATCTCACTGTTCGACCTTGCGGCGCGCGCGAAGGAGATGAAAAAGCGCGGCGAGATTGCCGAAGACCTCGACACCAAGACGAATGCGGAGACGCCGCTGACCTTCCCCAACGGTTGCCACATCGCCGAGGTGGAGATCGACCCGGCGACCGGCGCGCTTGCGCTCGTGAACTATGCCGCGGTCGACGATTGCGGCAGGCCGCTCAACACCATGATCGTCGAGGGCCAAACCCATGGCGCCATCGCCCAGGGTCTCGGCCAGGCCATGATGGAGCAGGCCGTGTTCGATGACTCGGCAGGACAACTCGTCACCGGCTCGTTCATGGACTATGCGATGCCGCGCGCCGACGATCTGCCGCTGTTCAAGGATGCAATCCACGCGGTGCCGGCAAGGACCAATCCGCTCGGCGTGAAGGGCGCGGGCGAAGCCGGCACCACTGCCGCCATCGCCGCGCTGATGAACGCCATCGCCGACGCCGTTCCCGCCGGCGCCGGCGCGCACATGGACATGCCGGCGACGCCGGAGAAGATCTGGCACGCGTGCCAACAGGCGCAGCGGAAGTAACGCCGCGCTCTGGAAGCCGCCTCATCCTGAGGAGCGCGCCTGCACCAGTCGTGAGTTCAGACAAAGCGCCTGCGTGCGCGCGTCTCGAAGGATAGGGTCAAGCGGGCGCCCGAAGTCTGCCGCTATCCCTGCGAGATGAACTTGGTGTTGAGGTAGGCGCCGAGCCCCTCGATGCCGCCTTCGCTGCCGTGGCCGGATTCTTTGACCCCGCCGAACGGCGTCTCCGGGGTCGAGACGGCAACCGAGTTGACGCCGACCATGCCCGACTCGATCGCCTCGCCGATCGCCGCCGCGGTCGCGTTCGAGCTGGTGAAGGCGTAGGCGGCAAGGCCGTAGGGCAGCGAATTCGCGCGCTCCACCACCTCGTCGAAGGTCTTGAAGGTGACGATCGGCGCGATCGGCCCGAACGGCTCCTGCGTCATCACTTTGGAATCGTCGGGCACCTCGGTCACGATCGTGGGCTCGTAGAAGAAGCCTTGGTTGCCGTGGCGCTTGCCGCCGGTGACGACGTTGCCGCCGCGGCTTCGCGCGTCCGCCACGAAGCTCTCCATGGCATCGATGCGGCGCTCGTTCGCCATTGGCCCCATGGTGATGCCCTTTTCGAGCCCGTCGCCGAGCTTGATGCCTTTGGCATAGTCGCTAAAGCGCGCCAGGAATTTCTTGTAGGCATCCTCCTGCACGTAGAAGCGCGTCGGCGAGATGCAGACCTGGCCGGCGTTGCGATACTTGAAGGCGGCGATGGTGTCGGCTGCCTTCTCCGCGTCGGCGTCGGCGAACACCACCACGGGCGAGTGGCCGCCGAGCTCCATGGTGGTGCGCTTCATGCCCTTGGCCGCGAGCGCCGCGAGATGCTTGCCAACCGGTATCGAGCCGGTGAAGGATATCTTTCGCACCGCGTCCTTCGCCAGGAGATGCTCGGAGACCTCGGCCGGCACGCCGAACACGAGGTTGAGCACGCCTGCGGGCAGCCCCGCATCGGCAAAGCAGCGCGCCATCTCCACGCACGCGCCCGGTGTCTCCTCCGAGGCCTTGAGAATGAGCGAGCAGCCCGCCGCCAGCGCGCCACCGATCTTGCGCGCCGGCGTGAGGACGGGAAAATTCCACGGCGTGAAGGCGGCGACGACGCCGACCGGCTCTTGCACCACCAGCTGCCGCGTGCCCTTGGCGCGGCCGGGCACGATGCGGCCATAGCTGCGGCGTCCCTCCTCCGCGTACCAGTCGATGATGTCGGCGGACGTGACGACCTCGGCGCGCGCCTCGGCGTAGACCTTGCCCTGCTCCTGCACGAGCACTTTCGAGATCGCATCGTGGCGCTCGCGCATGAGGTCGGCGGCCTTGCGCATGATCTTGGCGCGGTCATAGGCCGAGGTTGCCCGCCACAGCGTGAAGCCCTTCTTCGCGGCTTCCAGCGCTTCGTCGAGGTCGGCCTTGCTGGCGTGGGGCAGGTGCGCTAGCGGCTTCCCGGTCGCCGGATTGAGCACGTCCTCGCCCTTGCGCCCGCCGCCGTTCACCCATTTGCCGTCGATGTAGAGCGCGAGATCGGTATACATGGCGTCCTCGTTGTTCTCTGATTGCCGCGATGCTGCTGGCAAGGGATTAGCACCTTTCGCAGTTGGATTCACCCTGTCTCGCGGCGGCAGTGCTCACGCATCGAGCGGCTACCCCAAAAACATCCCGCCGTTCACGTGGATATTCTGTCCGGTGATGAAGCTCGCCTGCGGCCCGCACAGGAAACGCACGGCCGCGGCGATGTCGGCGGGCTCGCCGCGCCGGCCGACGAGCGAACGCACGATCGCGTGATGCTGCGGCTCCGGCTGCCCCGCCGGGCGCGCCTGCGCCATGACGCCGGGCGTGACCGTATTCACCCGGATCTTGTCCGGCGCGAGCTCATGCGCCAGCGCGCGGGTGAAGCCGAGGAGACCGGCCTTGGCGGTCACCACGTGCGGGCGGCGCGCGGCGCCGGTGTGGGAGGAGAGCCCACCGATATTGACGATGACGCCCGCGCCGCTGCGCTTGAGGTGTGGCAGGCAAGCTTTGACGCAGTTGAACGCGCCGTCGAGGATGATGCCCGTGACCGCCCGCCAGTCGTCAAGCGTCATGGTTTCGAGCGGCTGCTCGGCGCGTACCGCCGCGTTGTTGACGAGGACATCGATGCCGCCGAACCGGGCGGCCGCGGCATCAACCATCTTCTGCACCGCGGCGGCATCGACGACATCGGCGGTGACGGCGAATGCCTTGCCGCCGGCCCGCTCGATTTCGCCGGCGACGGCCTCGGCCTCACGCAAATTCGAGCGGGCATTGATCACGACCGCCGCGCCGGCGTCCGCCAGCGCGAGCGCGATGGCGCGTCCGATATTGCGCCCGGCGCCGGTCACGAGAGCGACGCGGCCTGCAAGCTCCTGGGTCATTGTGATCCGCGTGCGGGCGTTAGGACGGAATTGAACAGGTGAAACAGTTTCATTGAGCCATCAAGCGTTGCGCAGGCGGGCCTCGCCGAAGCCGGGGATGCGGTTGACCAAGATGACCACGGTGAAGGTGATGGCGAGCATGATCAGGCCGAGCACCGAGATCGCGCCGAGGTCGCCCGACTCGTTGAGATCGAAGATGAGCACCGAGATCACCTTGGTCTCCGAGGTGAACAGCATGATGGCGGCGGACAATTCCCGGATCACGCCGACGAAGATGAAGCACCAAGTGGCGATCACGCTCGTTCGCAACAGCGGCGCGGTGATATCGCGCAACGTGCGCAAGCGCGTCGAGCCGAGAATGCGGCTCGCATCCTCGAGGTCGGTATGCACCGAGCGGAAGGCGGACTGCAGCTGCTGGTAGGCGGCCGGCAGCGCGATCGTCACAAAGGCGACCAGGAGGATCCACAGCGTGCCGTAGAGCACGAGTGGCGGCCGCGCGTAGCTCAAGAACAGGCCCACTCCCAGCACGATGCCGGGAATGGCAATCGGCGCGGTCGCGAGGAAGCCGAGCGCGCGATAACCTTTGATGGCGCGCCGCGTGGTGAGGTAGGCAATCACCAATGCCATGATGGTGCCGATCGTGGCCGAGGCCGCGCCCAGCAGGAAGGTATTCTTCACGGCGAGCTGGGTCGCCGACAATTCGAAGAACACGAAGTGGATATTGTGCAAGGTGAAATTGTCGAAGGTCACGAACGAGGTGGCCACGCGTGAGAAGGTCGCATTGAGCAGCGCGCCGTAGGGCAAAAACACCGGGCACATGAGAATGAGAAAGACGAAGGCGAGCGCCGCCCATTTGAGCGCGCCGAGCCGGATCAGCCGCGGATCGCCCTGCTTGCCGCCCACGACCGAATAGCCGCGCCGGCCCAGAATGAAATGCTCGGCGCGCAGCAAGAAGACGGTGAGCACGAGGAGCGGCACCGAAGCCGCCGCCGCCAATTCGGGCTTGGGCGGATAATTGAACAGGCTCCAGATTTTGGTGGTCATGGTGTGGAAGCCCGCGGGAATCGCCAGGATCGCCGGCGAGCCGAACAGCGTCATCGCCTGCAGAAAGGCGACGATCGCGCCGGCAAGCAGGGCGGGCAACGCCAGCGGGATCGTAATGCGCCGCGCCGTCGTCCAGGTGCGAGCGCCGAGTATGGCGGAGGCATCCTCAAGATCGCCGGGAATCCGATCGAGCGCGTTGGCGATCAGCACGAACACATAAGGGAAGGTATAGGCGGAGATGACGAAGATCAGCCCCGCGAGCGAGTAGATGTTGAAGAGGTGCTCGTCCTGCGGCGCGCCGGTGACCGCCCGGTAGACCTTGTTGAGGAGCCCGCTGTTGGGCGCGGCCAGCAGCTCCCAGGCAATGGCGCCGAGAAAGGGCGGCGTCACGAACGAGGCCGTGACCAGCGCGCGCACGGTGCGGCGCAGCGGCATGTCGGTGCGGGCGACGAGCCAGCCCATGGGCGCGGCGAAAGCGCAGCAGATCACGCTCGAACTCGTCGCCAGGATCACGGTCGTCGTCAGCGGGTCGACGAACACGGGATCGGTCACCAGGGTCTTGAAATTGTCGAGCGTGAAGGCGCCGCTGCGGTCGACGAGGCTGTAATAGATGAGCCACGACATCGGCAGCAGGATCAGCACGCACAGCACCGCGGCGAACAAGATCAGGATCGGCCAGGAGAGGTCGATCTTGTAGGTCGGCGCCGTTCGTTCGGCGGGCAATGCAATCGTCATAATGACCGTTGCCGTCTCGTCATCGCCGCCGTATCCGCCCGCGTGTACCTATACCTTGAAGATCTGCGCGTAGCGCGCCTTGATCTCCTCGCCCGTCTTCTCGACCGCCTCGGGGTCCTCGTGCATGAGCTTGATCTCGGAGAGTTTCCGCACGCCGGGTTTTTCCACCACCAGTCGATGCGGCGAATACTGCCGGGCCCAATCGACGAGAATCTGTTGCGCCTCGCGCGAGTGCATCCAATTCTGGAACAGGCGTGCGGCGTTGGGATTAGGAGCAGCCTTGAATATCGCGCTCGGCGAGGTGGCGAGCGGCGTCCCTTCGTCCGGATAGACGATCTCGACGGGCTGGCCTTCCTCCTTGTAGCGGATGACGAGATATCCCGCGCCGTCGACCATGACCGCGCGTTCGCCAAGCGCGATCTTCTTGGGCGTGTCCGTCGCCGATTGGACTTGCAAGACCCGCTGTTTGGCGAGCTTCTCGAAATATTCCCAGCCGAGCTCGCGCGCGGTCTGCAAAGTCGCGTTCATGATCGTGCCGCTGTAGGCCGGATGCGCCTTGACCAGCTTGCCTGCCCATTTCGGGTCGAGCAGGCCGGCAAAACTCTTCGGCACCTCCTCCGCCTTCACCAGGTTGGTGTTGTAGGCGATCGGGGAGATCAAGATTCGCGTTGTGATGTGCAGGGCGTCCGGGTCGTAGTATTCCGGCTCGAAATGCTTCGCAACCTCCTCCGGCATGTACGGTGCGAGCCAGCCGTTGCGCTTCCACACGAGGCAATGCGCCTGGTCGGCCGTGTTGACCACGTCGACAGCGTGAATGTTGCTGCCATATTCCTGGCCGATGCGGGTGAAGATGCGCTCGGCGCCGGAACGCTCCACACGGACACCGATGCCGGGAAATTTCTCCTCGAATGTTTTGGCCAGCCGCTGCACAAACGCCAAATCCATGGCGGTGTAGAAGGCGAGCTTGCCTTCCTTCTTGGCCGCCTCGATGAGCGCCGGCGTGATCGGCTCGGCAGCCACAGCGCCCGCTTGCGCGCGCGCCGGCCGCGTCAGCTTGCCCGCGGCGAACGCCCCTGCAAGTGTCGTCGATGCGTGGAGCAATTGCCGTCTGGATAGTCGAACTTCGCGCAAATTCTTTCTCCCGCGAGCTCAGGCAACCGACTTCATACCCCGAACAATCTGCTGTAGTGCGCCTTGATCTCCTCGCTCGTTCTTTCGACGCCGGCGGCGTCCTCCTTCATGGTCTTGATGTCGCGGAACGGCGTGCGGCCCGCTTTTTCCTTGATCAGAGGATGCATCGAGCGCAAGGCGCCGAAATCGACGATGAGTTGCTGACATTCGGGCGTAAAGCAATAGCACTGGAATAGGCGCGCGGCGTTCGGATTGGGCGCGTTCTTGAACAATCCATTCGGACCGACGACGAGCGGCGTGCCTTCCGTCGGATAGACGACCTCGATCGGCCCGCCGCTTTCCTTGCCCTGCAGCACGTTGTATTCGCCGCCGTCAGCCATCACCGCCCGCTCGCCGAGCGCGAGCTTCTTGGGCGGATCGGTCGCCGACTGCACTTGCATCACCTTCTGCTTGGCGAGCTTCTCGAAATACTCCCAGCCGAGCTCGCGCACGATCTGGAACGTCGCCGTCAGGATAGTCCCGCTATAGCTCGGGTGCGCCTTGACGATCTTACCCGTCCATTTGGGATCGAGTAGATCGACGAAGCTTTTTGGTGCCTCCTCGCGCTTGACCAGATTGGTGTTGTAGGCAATCGGGCTCAGGCTCACGCGGAAGCTGGCGAACATCCCGTCAGGATCCTTATGCTCGGCGGGATAATGCATGGCCACATCCGCCGGCACGAAAGGAGCCAGAAGGCCGTCTCGTTTCCAACCGATGAAATGCGCGGCGTCGGATGAATTGACTACGTCGGCGCCGTAGATGCGGCTCGCATATTCCTGGCCGATGCGCTGGAACACACGCTCGGCGCCGCTGCGCTCGACACGCACGGCGATGCCGGGATAGGCGGCTTCGAAGGACTTCGCGATCTTTTCCGCCAGCGGCAGGTCGATGGAGGTGTAGTAGAAGAGCCTCCCCTCCTTCTTCGCCGCCTCGATCAGAGCCGGCGTGATCGCGGTGGGTTCGGGCGCCGCCGCCCAAGACGGAGCGGCAAAAAGGCCGCCTGCGGCGGCGGCCGATGCCTTGAGCACGTCACGCCTGGAGAATCGACGCTTGCTCATTGCCTCCTCCCGTCCGCCTGGGGCCTTTTCGTGACGACCGATTACACCCCGAACAGTTTGCTGTAACGCGCTTTGATCTCTGCGCTCATCCTTTCGACCGCCGCCGGATCGTCCTTCATCTTCTTGATCTCGCCAAACGGCTTGCGTCCGGGCTTCTCCTTGGTTTGCGGATGCACCGAGCGCAATCCCGCGACATCGATGATAAGCTGCTGCGCCTCGGGCGAGAAGCAAAAGCTCTGGAACAGCCGCGCCGCATTCGGATTGGGCGCGTCCTTGAACAGGCCATTGGGGCCGACGATGAGCGGCGAGCCTTCGGTCGCATAGACGATCTCGACCGGCGTGCCCTTGTCCTTTTCGATGAACATGTTGTACTCGTTGCCGTCGGCCATCACAGCGCGCTCGCCGAGCGCCAGCTTCTTGGGCGGATCGGCCGACGACTGCACCTGCATCACCTTCTGCTTGGCAAGCTTCTCGAAATATTCCCAGCCGAGGTCACGCGCCATCTGATAAGTCGCGGTCATGATGGTGCCGCTGTAGCCCGGATGCGCCTTGACGATCTTGCCCGTCCATTTCGGGTCGAGCAGGTCGGCGTAGCTCTTCGGCGCCTCATCGGCTTTCACCATGGTGGTGTTGTAGCCGATGACGCAAACCCAGGCGCGGAAGGTCGCGAAGTTGCCGTCCGGATCCTTGTGCTCGGCCGGATAATATTTGGCCACGTCCTCGGGCACGTAGGGTTCGAGCATTCCCTCGCGTTTCCATACGACGAAGTGGGCGGCATCCGACGAATTGACGACGTCGACACTATGAATGCGGCTCGCATATTCCTGGCCGATGCGCTGGAACACGCGCTCGGCGCCGCTGCGCTCGACGCGCACGGCGATCTCGGGATATTTTGCCTCGAACGCCTTGGCGATGCGCTCCGCCACCGGCAGGTCGATGGAGGTGTAATAGACGACCCTGCCCTCCTTCTTTGCCGCCGCGATCAGCTGCGGTGTCACCGTGCTTGCCGGGGGCGCCGCCGAGCTCACTGAGGCGAAGGCGCCCGATGCCGCGATGGCAGTGGAGCCCCTGAGCACGTCGCGCCGGGAAAATCGCTTCATTGTCGTCTCCTCACCGAAAGTCGTTGCCCTCATCCGCTCAAAACGCGACAGCGCTCGGGCGGCAGATAGAGCCACACCGATGCGCCCCGCGGAATATTCTCCGCCGCTTGCGCGACGACCCGCAGTTGCGTGCCGTCGCCCATCTCCACGAGATAGTCACGGCTCGCGCCGAGGAAAACCTGCCGCACGACCGTTCCCGGGAGCACATTTTCCGCCGCATCCGGCTTCTTCGAGGAGAGCTGCACCGCATGTTGGCGGATGGCGGCCGCGCCCTCCCCGCCGGCGGCAAATTTGCCGCCGCTGCAGCGCAGCGTGCAGCCTGCCGAGGCGAGATGGCTATCGTCGAGCACACGCCCCTTGATGACGTTGCTCGAACCGATGAAGCGGGCGACAAACTCCGAGCGCGGCCGTTCGTAGATATCCTCCGGCGAGCCCGCCTGTTCGATCGTCCCCGCATTCATGACGGCAATGACATCGGCGGTGGTCATTGCCTCCGACTGGTCATGGGTGACGTAGACCGTGGTGTAGCGGTATTCGTCGTGCAGGCGGCGCACCTCGAAGCGCATCTCCTCGCGCAGATTGGCATCAAGATTGGACAGCGGCTCGTCGAGGAGCAGCGTCTCGGGCTCGACGATGAGCGCGCGGGCGAGCGCCACGCGCTGCTGCTGTCCGCCGGACAGCTCGCCCGGGTAGCGATCGGCTAGCGCGCGCAAATGCGTGGTCGCCAGAATAGATTTCAGCTTGCGGCGGATGGTCTCGCGATCGTTGCGGCGCAGGGTTAGGCCGTACGCGACGTTCTCGGCCACCGTCATGTGCGGCCACAGCGCGTAGCTCTGGAAGATCATCGACATGTTGCGCCGCTCGGGCGGCAGCGTCCGTGCCGGCGACGACATGAGCCGCTCGCCGACCCTGATCTCGCCCGCCGACGGCTCTACGAAACCGGCGACCAGGCGCAGCGTGGTCGTCTTGCCACATCCGGAAGGACCGAGCAGACACACAAGCCGTCCGTGCTCGATGGTGAGCGAAACGTCGTCGACGACCGCGACCTCTCCATATCGCTTGGTCACGCCTCGCAGTTCAACCGACGCCACGCCCATCCTCCTCGACGCCCGGCGCGCTCTTCGCCGCCGTCGTCTCGACTATTGAAACACCAAACCTTCGATTGGTATCCGCGACAGCTTGCCGCCACACCCTCAGGTGCCGGTAAATGCCGGCTTGCGCTTCTCCATGAAGGCGCGCCGCCCTTCGATGAAGTCGTTGCTGGCGAAGCATTGCTCGACCAGCTCGGCGCAGTGCGCGACGTTGCGCGCGGATTCGTCCTTCATCACTTCGCCGACGATGTACTTGACCGCCTTCACCGTAAGCGGCGCATTCGCGGCGATCGTCTCGGCGTAATCTTTGACGTAGGTTTCCAGGTCCGCCTGCGGCACGACGCGATTGACGAGGCCCATTTGGCGGGCCTCCTCGGCGTCGAACTGGCGCGCGGTGAAGAAGATCTCGCGCGCAAAGGCCGGTCCGACGACGTCGACCAGCCGGCGCAGCCCGGCATAGGAATAGCCGAGCCCGAGCTTTGCCGCCGGCACGGCGAAGCGCGAATTGTCGGAGCAGATGCGCAGATCGCAGCACACCGCCAGCCCAACGCCGCCGCCGATACAATAGCCGCGGATCATGGCTATCGTCGGCTTGGCAAACTGCTGAATGCCGGCATAGGCCTTCTCGACCGTCGCATTGTAGTGCCTGGTCGCCTCAAGGGTGGCACGCTCGCTCTCGAACTTGGAAATGTCCGCGCCGGAGACGAAGGCCTTACCCCCGGCGCCGGTGAGGACCACGACGCGCACCTCGTCATCATTGGCAAAGCCGTCGAGGATGCGGCTCGTCGCGTCCCACATGTCGAGCGACACCGCGTTGTGGCGCTCGGGATTGTTGAAGACCACATAGCCGACGCGCCCGTCCTTGCGCGCAAGCATCTTGTCCGTCTTGGTCACATCGTCCATCGCTTGTCCTCCGCGCTTGCGCGCCAAAAGTTCTTTCGTCAAACCGCGTTCGCCTTGCGCAACGCGGCGATTTCCTTCGCGCTGAAGCCGAACTCCTTGAGCACCGCGTTCGTATGCTCGCCAAGCTCCGGTGGCGCCGCCGCAAACCGGCTCGGCGTGCGCGACAGCGATACCGGTTGGCGCGCCATGCGCAGAGGCGACTTGCTTTTGCTCTTGACCGGCTGCGCGATGCCAAGATGTACGACCTGCGGATCGGCATAGACCTGGTCAATGCTGTAGATCGGACCGCAGGGAACGCCGGCCTTGTTAAGCAGCTCGATCCACTCCGCGCTCGAGCGCTTGACCGTATATTTCTCCATATCGACATTGAGCGCATCCCGGTGCTTCAAGCGCTCCGCGGCGGTCTGGTATTCCGGACGCTGCATCAGTTCAGTCGCATCGGCGGCATTGCAAAACCGCGCCCATATCTTCGAGCCGGTCGAGGCGATGTTGATGTATCCGTCGGAGGTCTTGAACACCCCGGTCGGAATGCTGGTGGGATGGTTGTTGCCGGCCTGCCCCGGCACCTCGCCGCCGATCAGCCAGCGCGCGCCTTGGAAATCGAGCATGAAGATCTGCGCTTCCAGCAAGGAGGTGGCGACGTATTGACCCTTCTTCGACTTCTCGCGCTCGAGCAGCGCAACCAGAATGCCGAGCGCGCAAAACAGCCCCGCGGTGAGATCGGCGACCGGGATGCCGACGCGCACCGGCCCTTGCCCCGGCAGGCCGGTGATCGACATCAGCCCGCCCATGCCCTGCGCGATCTGGTCGAAGCCCGGTCGGCCGGCGTAGGGACCGGTCTGGCCGAATCCAGAAATGCTGGCGTAGATGAGCTTGGGGTTGATCTTACGCAGCTGTGCATAGTCGACGCCGAGCCGGCGCTTCACGTCGGGCCGAAAATTCTCCACCACCACGTCGGCTTTCTTCACCATGCGCTTGAACGCCGCCAAGGCTTCGGGCGCCTTGAGATTGAGCGTGATGCTGCGCTTGTTGCGGTGCAGATTCTGAAAATCCGACCCTTCGCGCGGGCCGCCGAGCGGATCGCCGGCGCCAGGCTCGGGCGGTAACTCGATCTTGATGACGTCGGCGCCCCAATCGGCAAGCTGGCGCACGCAGGTCGGGCCCGCTCGGACCCGCGTCAGATCAAGGACGGTGAAACGTTCGAGCGCGCGTGAAGCCCTTTGAAACGGCATGTTTTTGGCACTCGCCGGATGCTTTGTGCTGCATTCTCTTAGTCCGGCGCAGCGCCGGGATGGGTCGACATTCCCCGATCTCCCGCCCGTTGTCCACCGATGAGGGGATTTGAGCCGGCGGGGCTCCATCCGCTATGGTGCGGCCCGCGCGGGGGTCGGCAGCATCGAGAGATTGGACGCCCTGATGGCCATGTCCCCGCTGACTATTCCCTCCCTGCTCAAGCTCAACCGCGCGCTGTTGGCGTTGCTCATTGCCGCCGCGGCGACGGTGGCGAGCGCGCAGGAGCGTCCGCGTCGGCCGGCGCAACAGCAGAGCGAGCAGCACGCCGGCGAACCGCGGCAAGGCGAACAAAGCCGCGAGGGGGTGCTGCGGCTCTTGCCCGCGGACTCCGTGACCGAGCACACCGTCTCCATTCCCGGCGGTACGCTCGCTTACACCGCCACCGCGGGAACCTTCTCGCTGTTCGATCAAACCGGCGAGCGCTCGGCCGCGGTCTACTACACGGCCTATGTCGCCAAGAACGTCGAGGCGGCGAACCGTCCCGTCACCTTTGCATTCAACGGCGGACCGGGCGCGGCATCGGCTTATCTCAATCTCGGCTTGGTCGGCCCGCGGATCCTCGAATTGCCCGGCAACGATCCCGCCGCCGCGCGCATGCAGGACAATCCCGCGACCTGGCTTGCCTTCACCGATCTGGTCATGATCGATCCGGTCGGCTCCGGTTGGAGCAGGCCGGCCAAGCCCGACGGCGGCAACGCGTTCTATGGGGTGAGACAGGACGCGCAGGCGGTGGCGAAGGTCATCGCGCTTTATCTCGCCAAGAACGGCCGTAGCAGTTCGCCCAAATACCTGCTCGGCGAAAGCTACGGCGGCTACCGCGCCGCCAAAGTCGGACAGCTCTTGCAGCGCGAGCAGGGCATCATGATGTCGGGGATCATCATGCTCTCGCCCGTCATCGAAGGCGGCCTGACCTTCGGCAGCAGTCGATCGGCGCTCAGCGCAGCCTTGCAATTGCCGTCGCTGGCGGCGGCCGAGCTCGAGCGCAACGGCGCCTTCAACAAGCAGGCGCAGGCGGAGGCGGAGCGTTTCGCGCTGACCGAATATCTCACTACGCTCGCCGGCCCGGCGCCGCAGGGCGAAGCGGCGCGGAACTTTTATGCCCGGGTCGCAAAGATCACCGGCCTTCCCGAGGATGTCGTCACCCGCACGCGCGGCTTCATCCGCAACACCTACATCAAGCATCTGCGCGCCGGCGACGGCAAAATCGTGAGCCACTACGACGCGACCTTCGCGGTGCCCGACCCATTTCCGGAACAAGAAAGCGCGCGCGGGCCTGATCCGATCCTCGACAGCTTCACCCGCGCCTATGGGGCCGCCTACGCCGCCTACGCGCGCGACGAGCTCGGCTTCAAAACCGAGATGAGCTTCATCCTTTTGGCGACCGATATCGCCGGCAAATGGGATTGGGGCGAACACTCAGGCCGCGGCTCGGCCAGCGTCAGCGAAGATTTACGGGAATTGCTCGCATTCATTCCCTCGTTCCGCCTGCTGGTTGCGCACGGTTACAGCGACATGGTCACGCCCTATGCGGCGAGCCGTTACGCGCTCGATCACCTGCCCCCAATCGGCGATCCCTCCCGCACGCAACTCCTGCTCTATCGCGGCGGGCACATGTTCTACACCAATGCGGAGTCGCGTAAAGCCTTCAGCGCGGACGCCAAGGCGTTCTACCAGTCGACGCAGTGAATGACGCGCGCGGCTTAGCGCACCGGCTTATACATCCGCTTCCCGGTCGCGAGCCCGCTGGCGGCATCGCGTGGCGCAGTGTTCGCGCGGTAAAGGGTCGGCGATGCCTTGTCGGGTTGTTTGGTCACGGAGATGTTGCTCACCTTGGACTTGGCAACCGCCGGGCCCGCTGCCGCGGCCGATGCGAAGAATGCAGCCGCGATCAAGACGATCGATTTGCGCATGGGACGCCCTCCGCTGATGAGATCGCGCGGTGTGCTTCTCGGGGACGATAGTCGATACGCGGCAATCGAGTCCAGCGCGTAGGCTCCCTCGGCTCAGACCCGAGATTCCAAAATATCGAAACCGACGTGCCGGTCGATCATGTAGATCAAGCCGCGGTCGTCGAGCGCGACGTCATTGCTCTGCGGGGCGGGCCTGCCGGCAACGGGCTCGGGGATGAAATGGCCGATCTCGCGCGGCCTTTGCGGATCGGCGACGTCGATGATCCGCAACCCGCCGCCGAACCAGACGGCATGGACAAGGTTGCCGCGCATGCGCTCGCAGAACTGATGCGCGCCGAAGCGGGCGCCGCGCGTGCGGCTGAAGGGCGAATCTAGCTCGCTCACCTGGAATTGCCCGATCGGCTTGATGGCGGCGAGATCGCTGACGTCGAAGGTCAAGATGCAGGCATGCGCGCGCCCGCGCCGCGCCGCCTCCTCGTCCGCGCTCAAGGCCTGGTCCTCTTCGTCGATGGAAATGGCAATGCGTCGCCCGGCGATGCGTCCCGGCAACGGCATCACCGTATGCGTGGGCTCCGGAAACAACGGATGGTAATTGCAAGTACCGGCGCTTTTCGGCCATCCCAGATCGGAGATGTCGACGACCCAGAAGCCCCCGTGCCAGCAGCTCGCCCACATCTCGTCGCCGAAACGCAGCGCATGATGCAGCCGGTGGCGCCGGCCCGACCAGGACGGCGTCTCGCCGCCCGCGATGTGCTGTCCGGGCATCCACCAGCGCGAGATCTCCTGCGGCTTGGTCGGCTCGCGCAGATCGTAGATGACGAGGATGTTGCCGACGTATCCATTCATCTCGGTCGAGATGTAGGCGTGGCGCTCGTCCATGTCGAAGCGGTGCACGCCGATGCCGCCGGTCTTCTGGTATGCGATGAGCTTCGGCTGCGCCGGCGTCGATACGTCGTAGATCTTGAAGCCGCCGTTGTGATAGCCGCGCTGTTCGAAGGCTTCGAGCATCGCCAGGTCATCCTCGCTCACGGCCATCTTGGCCGCGATTTCCTTGCGCGTGGGCTCGCGCCTGAGCGCTTCCGTAAGCGCGCGCCGCACCGACGGCAGCTCCTCGGCGCGGCGGCCGATCTTGCTCATGTTGCGCTCGTGATTGACGATCATGATGTCGCCGGCGACGCGAACCTTGTGACTGTGTGACTCCTGATCATCGAGCGTAATCGTGGCCACGACGCGCGGCTGGCGCGGATCGGCGATGTCGATGATCGAGGTACCGAGATAGTCCGGATTGGGAATGTGCCCGACGAAGGCATACGAGCCGCAGACCGTGACCTGCCCGCCACCGGCGAGATCGAGATGACCCAGGCGGCGGACGTTGCGGGCGAGGTCAGCGGTCGGTCGATCAATGGTGTTCATATGGGATCCCTTGCGTGCGCCAACTCGCGTCGTCACCCGCGGGCTTGACCTGCGGGTCCATCGCGGTCCCTCACTCCACCTTAGCGCCGGAGGCTTTGATGATCGCGGTCCATTTGGGGATTTCCGACTTGATATAGGCGGCGAACGCCTCCGGTGTGCCGCCAATGAGATCGACGCCGAGATCGGCGAGCGAGGTCTTGACCGCCGGATCAGCAAGCGCCGCCGCGAGCGCGCGGTTGAGCGTCGCAATCACCTCCTGCGGCGTGCGCGCGGGCGCAACCAGCCCGTGCCAGGTGGTCGCGTCGAAATTCTTGATGCCGAGCTCGTCGATGGTCGGAATATCGGGCAAGACCGCGGTGCGCTTGAGGCTCGCGACCGCAAGCGCACGCACTTTGCCATCCTTGATGTGCGGAACGACGGACGAGGCGGTGGCGAACATCATCTGCACGTGCCCGGCGATCACGTCCTGCAGCGCCGGCGCCGCGCCTTTATAGGGCACGTGCACGATGTCGATCTTGGCCTCCGTCTTGAACAGCTCGCCGGCGAGATGCGCCGCCAAGCCGTGGCCGGACGAAGCGAAATTGAGCTTGCCCGGATTGGCCTTGGCGAGCGCGATCAGCTCGGCCATGGATCGCGCCGGGACGGCCGGATTCACCACCAGGATATTGGCCTGCGATCCGATCAAACCGATCGGGGCGAAATCCGCCTCCGGGTCGAAATTGATCTTTTTGTAGAGCGCCGCATTGGTGGCCAGGATGGCATTGTTGCCGGCGAGGAGCGTGTAGCCGTCCGGCGCGGCATGGGCCACGAACTCGGCCGCGACATTGCCGCCGGCGCCCGGGCGGTTGTCGATGACGAACGGCTGACCCAGGATTTGCTCGAGCTTGCGGCCGAGGATGCGCGCGAGTACGTCGCTCGCTCCGCCCGGCGTGAAGGCGACGACGAGCGTCACCGGCCGTGTCGGGTAATCGGGCGCCGCACGCACCGGCAGCGCGAAGGCGAGCAGAACCAGGACAACCGTGAGGCTCAGCGCGCTTCGCGGCATCGCTCTTTCGCCGTCACACGAACTGGACCGCGATGCCGCCGAGCGCGCCGAAGTCGGCGTGCAGCGTATCGCCTTTTTGCGCGAAGACCACGCGCGTGAACGATCCCGCCAGCACGAGATGGCCGGGCTCTAGCGCAACCCCGTGGGTCCCGAGCTTGTTGGCGAGCCAGGCGACACCGAGCGCTGGATGTCCGAGCACGCCTGCGGCGACGCCGGTCTCCTCGATCTCGGAATTCTTGTACATGATCCCGCCGACCCAGCGCAGGTCGAGGTCGAGCGGCTTGACCGGCCGGCCGCCGACGACGATGCCAGCGGCCGCGCCGTTGTCGGCCACCGTGTCGAAAATCTTGCGTGGGTCCTGCAGGCGCGCATCGACGATCTCGATCGCGGGAACGACGTATTCGGTGGCGCGCAGCACCTCGGCAAGGCCCACGCCCGGCCCTTTCAGCGTCTTACCCATGATGAAGGCAAGCTCGATCTCGACCCTTGGCCGGCAATAATTCTCGTGCGCAATCTTGGCGCCGTCCGCGATCATCATGTAGTCGAACAGATGGCCGTAATCTGGCTCGTCGATCTGCGAGGAGCGCTGCATCGCTTTCGAGGTCAGGCCGACCTTGTGGCCGATAAGCTTCGCACCGGCCTTCATCTTGCGTTTGGCCACCTCCGTGGAGATCGCGTAGGCGTCATCGATGTTGATGTTGGGCCAGGTCTTGGAGAGCTGGACCGCCTGCTTGCGCTCCTTTTCTGCCCCCATGAGAATATCGGCGGCTTTCTTGCGATCGGCTCCGGACAGCATGATCGAATTCCTCTAACAGATCGTCCCAATTATCCCGCGTGCGGTGCTGCCGCCGGTAGTCGTGATGGTGGCCGACTTTCCGATCGGCACCCGCTGATCGTCAGTTCGCTTCCTCGACGTCGATCAGCGTGCCATCGGGATCGGCGAGCTGGAATTCTCCCAAAGGGCACTTCTTGAGCAACGCTAGCCGCGCCGCGCCCTCGGAATCGAAATCGATCGGCTTGGGGGCAAGACAGATATTGGTCTTTGCGAGCTTGTTGAGGTGAGCCTTGAAGGCATCGAGCTCCGGCACGCGAAAGCCGATGTGATCCATTCCGGGCTGTTCGATGCCCGCGCCGTTGAACGACGAAATCTTCCACGGCAGAATCGCCATCGTGACCCGACCGTCGGTCAGGTGATAACCGCCCTCCTCGCTCGGAAGGTTACGGGCTTCGAGCTCGAACACATCCGCATAGAAATTTGCGACGCGCTCCGCCTCGCGTGCACGTAGCGCGAAATGACTGAAGGTCGTGTCCTGCTTCCATTCGCCTTTGGCATAGACTTCGGCCCGATTTTCGTGTCCCGGCTGCGACAGGTCGAAATAGTTGCCCGCGGGGTCATGCGCGCTGTAGCTCGCAAACGGCCGGTTGCCCGGCCGTTTCACGATCTCGATGTCGGGATACTTCTTGGCGACCTTCTGGCGGACTTTTTCGAGATCCTCCACTTCGATGCCGAAGTGATCGAGACCCGCCTTGCGCCCGCCGCGGCGGGGGATCAGCGTCATACCGAGGTAGCCGTCGCCGACCGAAATCGCGCCGATCTCACGGGCGGTATCGCCCGAGGACTTTAATCCGAAGGCCGCGCGGTAGAACATGCCGAGCAGCGTGTAGTGGTCGCTCGTGATGGCGAGGTGATTGAGTTTCCCGAACATTGTCCACTCCTGGGGAATACCTGCCTTACTGATAATAGCGCTCGAGCGCAATGTGGCGCACCTCGGCGAGGCCGGCTTGGTCGAGCGCGGTCATCGCCTGCTCGATCGTCGTGCGCACCTCGTCGGCGCCGGCGTGATTGGCCGAGAGACCGAGCGCCTTGACCTCGGCAACGAATTCCGGATCGCGAATGATGTCCGCAAAAGTTTTCCGCAGCAGATCGAGACGATCCTGCGGCGTGCCCGGAGTGACCATCATTAATCGGCCGAGGCCGGCGATACTTGCGCGCCAGTCGAGCAGATGCGCTTGCGCCGGTCCAATCTGCGCCGCCTCGAACAGGGTCGGCGCGGCCGGAAACTGCTCGACCCGCTTGCGGCCGAGCACGGCCACGACCCGCATGTCGTTGCTCGGACCGTAAAGCGCCGCGGATTCCTCGGACACGACGCGCCCGTCGACCTCGCCCCTTTGGATCGCAAGATTCATACCGCCGGTACCCTTGTAACCCATGATGATCTTGCTCTTCATCCCGAGTGCGTAGGCCATGAGCGCGGTGAAATCGGCATTGCCGTCGATTTTGCCGGAAGCGGCCCAGGTCACCGGCGTGTCGCTCTTCATCATGTCGAGGACGTCGGCGTAAGGCGCGCGCGGTCCGAGCAATGCGACCTTCGCCTCGCTGCTCACGCGCGCAAGCCATGTAAGCTTGCGGACGTCGTAATTGACGCCGGGTGCGTCATAGAGCTGCGCCGTCACCAACGTCTCCCCGCCGATAAGCAGGATCGTCAGTCCGTCGGGAGGTGCGTTGATGGTACGATTGACGGCGATCAGTCCACCGGCGCCGGGCTCGTTGGTTGGCAGCATCTTCGCGCCGAGCTTCTTTTCCAGACGAGGGACGAGCGCGCGCATATAGGTATCGTAGCCGCCGCCCGGGCTTCCCATCGTGTAGAACCGCACCTGCTTGCCCTGATAGAAGAGGGGCGCAGGTTGCGCCGCCGCGCGCAGCGGCGCGCCTACCAGAAGACTTGCCCCGAGCGCAGCCACGACGCAGCTCGGGACCCTTCGTCCGCCACTCGTCACTTGCCTCGCTCCAATGGCACGTCCGCGCTGCGTTTGATCCCATACGCAGCGTTGAGCTTCGCCGCGACTGCGCCACGATCGATCTTGCCGGCGCCGTTGAGCGGCAGCGCGCCGACGATATCGATGAAACGGGGATGCGAATAGGCCGGTCCCTTGGCCAGGCAATATGCTTTGAGATCCTCGGCACTAATGGTCGAACCCGCGCGCGCGATGACCATCGCAGCCGGCACCAGCCCCTTGATCGCGTGCGGCACCGGCGCCACCACGGCATTGACCACATCGGGATGGCTGAACAGGAGGTTCTCGACTTCCTTGGGGTAGATATTCTCGCCGCCGCAACTGAACATGTCGTCGACGCGGCTGCGGAAGTAGAAGAAACCATCCTTGTCCTTGCAGAAGATGTCGCCGGTGTGCAGCCATCCGTCGGTGAGCTTGGCGCGCGTAATCTCCGGCTCGTTGTAATAGCCGCGGCAGACATAGGGGCATCGGATCAAAAGCTCGCCTTCGTCGGCGTCATTGCCTTCGGCATCGATCAACCTGAGCTCGATCTCGGGCGCGGCCACGCCTGGGCTGCCGCGCGGGACCGCACGGCCGTCGAGCGGCGCTCGTATCGGGCTTCCGCCTTCCGTCAACCCGTAACTTTCCGACACCTTGACGTGCGGAAGCGCGCGTTCGACCGCGTCCATCAGCTCGGGCGTCACCACCGCAGAACCGATCGTGAGTTCGCGCAACGCGCTGAGGTCGAGCGTGCGCAGATAATCGCGATGCTCGAGAAACATGGTGAAGACCGCCGCGACGCCGCGCGAATAGGTGCATTTGTATTTGGCCAAGGCATCGAGATAGGTGCGCGGCTCATAGGCCGGCATCAGCACGAAGGAGCCGCCGGCATAAAGCATCGGCTTCACCGTGCCGCGCAACGCGTTCTTATGAAAGAGCGGCAGCGCGACAAGTCCACGGTCGCTCTCGGACGCGGGCCAGTAGCGCTGGTTGTAGGCCACATACCAGAGCATGCCGTGATGGGTCATAATTGCGCCCTTGGGGCGCCCGGTCGATCCCGAGGTATAGGGCTGAAACGCTTGCGCGCCGTCGGCGATCGCCGGCGGCTCGACCGGGAGAGCGGGCTTGGCCAGCTCCTCCTCGAAGGAGAGAAAGCCCTCCGCAGCTTGATCGAGAATGAGACGCTGGCGCAGGGGTGATCGCTTTGCGATCGCGAGCGCGTCGCGATGGCTCGAGGGATCAACGACCGCGAGCACGCAGCGCGCGTCCGCAATGATCTGCGCGAGCGTGGGCGCGGCAAGGCGGATGTTGAGCGGCAGGGGAATGGCGCCGGCGCGCATCGATCCGAAGAAGAATTCAAGGAATTCCGTGCGGTTGCCGATCACCATGGCGACGCGTTCCCCGGGGACGACGCCGAGCCGAGCCAGCATGCCGGCGACGGCGCTCATCCGCGCATCGAGCTGCCGATAGGTCGCGCGTCGCTCTTTTCCGCCGAACAGATCGATGATCGCGACCTTGTCCGCCGCCCGCGCCACCGATTGATCGAAGAAGAAACCGAGATTGCGCCGACGATTGACGTTGTCGATGGTCATTGGGCAGGCCGGCAGGTTCAGGCGATGGCCGTGTTGGAACGCGGCGCATCTACTCATTAGCGCGCCGCTCGCGGCTCCGCCACGGGACATCCGTAAAATCGAGCCGAACTTGCTCTTGTGATCGATCGGAAAATCTTCTCTATGCTTCCTAGGCCCGCTGACTGATCCTCGCCAAGTCGATATCCTACAGATGCGCCCGCCTCGCGGAGATCGAGGCAACAACGGCTGCGGCGATCAACGCCGGGCACGACAGAGGAGGGGAAATTCCATGACCACGTTTTCGCGCCGCAGCCTTGCCATGCTTGCGGCCGTCTCGGCGCTGGTCCTGCTCGGGACGAGCGCATCGGTTGCTCAGCAAAGGCCGAAGATCACCGCATCGAGCCTGACGCTGCCGGTTTTCAATCCGCTCGTGTGGAACATCATGAAGGCGCGCGGCCTCGACGCCAAACACGGTTTCGAGCTCGACGCCAAAGCCTACCCCTCGATCTCCGCCTTTTACGCCGCCTTCTCCACCGGCGAGACCGAGGCGTTGATCGGCGGCCCGACCATCTTGCAAAAGCTCTACCAGGAAGGCGTTCCGTTACGCATCTTCGGCACCGGTTTTACGCTCGCCGATCTCGTCGTCTTCGCCAAAGACCCGAACATCAAATCGCTCGCCGATCTCAAGGGTAAACAGCTTGCCGCCGACATGGGGGGATCGCAGTTCCAGGTGATCAAGATTTACACCAACGCCAAAGGCATCGATCTCGGCAAGGACATCACCGTGGTCAACGCCAACTTCGCCGTCGCGCGCGCCCAGCTTGAGGCCGACCGCGTCGAGGCGGCGCTGGTGATCGAGCCGCTCGCCAGCATCACGCTGCGACAGAATCCGAGCTGGAGGATCATTTTCAACGGCGCGCAAGGGTGGAAAGAAATCACCGGTCAAGAGGGCTGGGAAATCGTGCCCGCGCTGCGCGCAGAGACGATCGCCCGGCTTCCCGAAGCTCCCAAGATGCTGCTCGCGGCCCTGCAGGACGTGGCGAACGTCCTGCACAAGGAAACCGATGCCGCCGACAAGATCGCCGTCGATACCACGAAGCTGCCGCCCGGCATCCTCAAAGCCGCGGTGGACAGCGGCCGGTTGCAGATGATCGTGCGGCCGGCATGGGAGCCCGCCACCCGCCAGTCGATCACGGACATGATGCAGCGCGCGGTCAAGGCCGGCTTCTACCAAGCCATGCCGGACAACAAGATCATTTATGCACCCTGAGGAACATCGAGAGGCGGCCAGTCTCGAGGGAAAATTCTCGCGACAGGCCGTCGTCTCGCTTCTGATCTTCGCCGCCTTATGGGAAGCGCTGTCGTATCTGGCGCCTACCCTCGGCATTCCCGCTTTTGCGATCCCCAGTTTTGCGCGCATCGGACAAAGCCTGCTGACGATCACGCCGATCGACGTCCTCGTCACCCTCGCGCGCGTCATCGGCGCACTGATCCTGTCATTCGTGCTCGGCGTCGCGCTCGCCGTCCTCATGTATCAATCGCAAAACCTGGAAAGCTATCTGCACCCGATGGTTCGCCTGTTCATGGCGGTGCCGGTGATTTCCTGGATCCTGTTCGCGGTGCTGTGGTTTCGCGGCGTGGAGTTTCGCATTGCCTTCGTGCTGATCGCCGTCTGCGGGCCGGTTTTCCTGATCGACGCGCTCGATGCCATGCGCAACGTGCCGCGTGAATTGCGCCGTATGGTGCGCTCGTTTCGGCCGACGAGGCTGCAATACTTCGCCAAGCTGATGTTTCCCGCAATCGTCCCGAACCTCATCACCAGCTGGAAGATCAACTTGAGCCTTGCGATCCGCGTCGTGACCATTGCGGAGCTGGTCGGCGCCGTGACCGGCATCGGCCATCAGCTCGCCGTGGCGCAGGAGTTGTTCTCGGTCGCCGACGTGTTCGCCTGGACGCTGGTTCTGGTCGCGCTGCTCTTCCTGCTGGAAGCGATTGTGGCGCGGGTGGAAGAGCGCATGTTGCGATGGCGGGCATGATCGCACCGCCGCCGATTGAGGTGCGGCAGCTGCGCAAGGTATTTCGGCAAGCTGCCTCCGGCCAGCCGGTGGTGGCGATCGACCGGCTCGACCTTGATATCGCGCCACGCGAAGTGGTGGCGATCGTCGGCCAGACCGGCTGCGGAAAGTCCACCTTCTTCGACCTCATGATCGGGCTCGAGCAGCCCACCGCCGGCTCGATCCGCATCGGTGGCAAGACGCCTTATGGCGACTTCGACCATTTCCGCGGCCAGATCGCGACCGTCTTCCAGCAGGATCGGCTGCTGCCGTGGCGCTCCGCGCTCGACAACGTGAAACTGCCGCTGGAGCTGATCCGCCTCTCCGACGACGAGCAGCGCAAACGCTCGCTGTTCTGGCTCGAGCGGCTCGGTCTGGGAAATTTCGCCGCCGCATACCCGCACGAGCTGTCGGGCGGCATGCGCCAGCGCGTGGCGATCGCGCGCGCCTTCGTGGTGCAGCCCAATATTCTCCTCGCTGACGAGGCGTTCGGTCACCTCGACGAAGTGACGGCAGCCGAATTGCGGGAGACGTTTCTAACGCTTGCCCGCGAATCCGGCAGCACCGCCATCCTCATCACGCACCAGCTCGAGGAGGCGATAGGCGTCGGCGACCGTATCATCGTACTCGGAAGGTCGGCACGGCTGCTCGCGGATATCGACGTCGCGCGTTGGAACAAGCGCGACTTCGCCATGCTGCGCGAGGCGATTCAGGCGACGTTGCAGAATAACGAGCAGGATTTACGCCTGATCCGGGCATGAGCGGAGGTACGGGATTATTGCCGCGTCATCGGCCGTGACGAAAAAGTCACATGCGTCGCAAATGTCGAGTTGCGGGTCGATTCTCCGTTTAGTAGCGCGAGCAAATCAGATAACCTCCTTCTCGCCTAATCATGGGCGTTTCCTCCTTTACTTAAGCCCCGCTCGTCGGGGCTTTCTTTTTGCTCGTCGCAGAATCGCTGGCGAGTTGTCAGCGCCGGCTCGACGGAACGCACCTCGATCAGTTGTCGAACGCGGCCACCTGCGGCCAACGCGCAAGCGCCGCCGTGCCTTCCGGCGTCAACGCATAAGTGCCGCGCTCGACACGGAAGAACCAGCCGTAGACATTGCGCAGCAGAATCTTCGGCGCGTCCGGGATGGCGCCTCTGATCTCGGAGGTGCGCCGAGGACCGTGCGAGAGCGAAGCGGCGCAGGCGAGCGCCTGCTGCCGATAAGCGGTCATGATAGGCGCCTTGCAGCTGCCGCCGGCGGCGGGATCGCCGAGCCGCCGCCGATGTTCGTCGACCAAGCGCGAGCGACGCCTCCCGTCGCGGCGCGCACGCCACGGTCCCGGCTCGACCAGCACCTCCACGCGGCCGCTTGCCGATACGCCGAGAAGCCCGAAGCCCAACAGCCGGCAAAGCTTGCGCACGCGCGAATCGCGCTCGCGGCCGCGACGTGAGCTGCGCACGGCCAGCCAGACCTGATCACAGGCGGCGCTTCGATCGATGCCCTGCAATACGAGGTCAAGGTTGAAGCCGAGCTTCAACTCGCCGATGACCACCAGCGGCGGCTCCTCGCCGCGGATGGCGACGAGATCGCAGCCGCAGATTTCACCTTTCACCTCGAAGCCGAGGGCCTCGAGGAAGCGCTTTACCGGGAGGTAGAGCGACGTTTCCCGGCTCGCCGACTTTTCCCGTCGTGGTCGCTGATCCGGCATGGCTGCTTCTGCAGAGTCGCGTCTTAGCCGTAACCATGTCGCGACGCCGTAAGCGCCTCGTTAACGCGGCGGGAGCCGCGCTCATGCCGCTGGCGTTCCCCGGGCGCGCCGGTCGCGGTCGGCTGGCGCTTGCAGGAGGGAACGGTGTTCCCGTTGCGATTCCGCTTCGTTCCCGGATCGATTCCGAAATGTGCCGCGAGGCGCACGTCAGCGGCCGGAGTGCCGGGCTTCCCGGTGCGCCCGCGAAAACGCGCGAGTTTCGCTATCTATGTGGAAAGACTGCTTTCCTTCCGCTCTCGAATCATATCTCTTAGTAAGAGCGCATTTCGCGCCTCTGAGGAGGGCATCGATCATGGCGGGCAAAAGTCCGGTTACGCTTAAACATCTGGCGGCACGGCTGGCGGCGGATCACGAACTCACGAAACGGCAGGGTGAAGCCATCCTCGGCGATCTCGTGAGCCTGATCACCAAGCATCTCAAGAAAGGCGAACGGATCAAGATTGCGGGCTTCGGCATCTTGCAGGTCAGGGCACGCGCGGCGCGCATGGGCCGAAACCCGGCGACCGGCGAAGCCATCAAGATCAAGGCCAGCAGGAAGGTCGCGTTCCGCGCGGCCAAGCACTTGAAGATGGCGATCTAGCCACGCCGGCGTAGATCGAGCACACACATTTGCCCCGTCGGCTTCCGCCGACGGGGGCGTATGTTTTTGGAAAATCCTCGTCGCCTTTCATTGACGACCGTGCCGACGCGCTAGCTTAATGCCGCATGTCGCTCGCCGGCGTGTTTGCGAACTCGGACTCGAACTCGGAAATCTCGCGCATCAAGTCTTCCAGGATGCGTTGACGCAGCGCGGCGTTTGAGCCGTAGGTCATCTCTGCCACGGTCTTCGCGAGCGCGGCGATGATTTCATCGACGTCGACCGCATCTTTCTCGCCGCTCAACGAGCCGTACTCGGCGTAAAAGTCGTCGATCACGTCAGCGATGAGACAGTGCAGACAGGGCCGCTCGTCATTTGATTCAGTACTATCCGACATGGCTAGCCTCGCATGCGCAGATCCGGTTGCGTGTGGTCGCCGGCGTGGGCGCGCCTTGCACCTCGTCCGCGTTTAGAGATTTTGGCGATCCCGAGAGGACAAGAACAATCATTCGGCGTCAACGGGTTACGAGAAAGTGGGACAGTAAATCGTTCCCCAGAGTCATAAGGCTTTTTACCTACGTCTGTCCCACTATTTCTCCTCCCAGCAAACCATTCTCCATCTATGGCCTCGCCGATGGAGTTTAAAGGGAGCACCGATTAACTCCATGGGGCTCTCTACGCCGCAACGGGTTTTCCTCCCGAAGCGTGATCCCCGTTGGACGTTCTTAATATCTTCTACGAGGTAGCTGCATATCTTCTACGAGGTAGCTGCCGACTGTGTTGTTCCGGCCACAGTTTCAAACTATTCGGCCGATGTAGGGAACCTCTCCCGATGCGAATAGTAACTCATTCGCGGGAGGGAGAAGCCATGAAGTCTCCGGTTTCGAAGCGCTCGGTTGTCATTGCAGGCCACAAGACGAGCGTCAGCCTTGAAGACGAGTTCTGGAACAGTTTGAAGCAGATCGCCCGCGCGCGCGGCATGACTGTTGCGGAATTGATCGCCACAATCGATGGCAACCGTCAACGTGCCAATCTATCGTCAGCTATTCGCCTCTTTGTCCTTGGCTTCTATCGGGATCGAATGGCCTCCTCCTAAATTAATTCAATCGCCTTCGGACCTTCGATCTCATACTCGACGCCGTATCGGCGGAGTTTTGAGTTCCGCAGCCGCGTGCTCGACAGGCTTCGCTTCAATAACTTTGACCTTCCCCGCTCGGGCCAACATGCTCCGAGAAATCGCCTGGTCAAGCCGATCCGCAAAATCGTCTCGGGTCATGACCGCCGTCGCTGATAGCTTCGGATGCACGTAAGGCGCAGCCTCGATCGCTGCTGGTGTCGATAAATGGCTGCGCCAAGCACTCGCGGAGCAAGTCGGTGGCAATCGTCGATTTTAACGCTTTTGATTAGAACGTAAGTCTTTGATGTATTGGCGGTCCCGAGAGTAGTGCTAGGTCCTCGTTAGTTCAAACACATAGGGTGTCAAACCGATCTCCGCGACACTTTTGACCCACAAAGGCTTTCCGGCGCAGTGTCAAACCACTACCGGCGCTGCCGTCCAGCAGCGCTCCCAACAGTCATCGAGCCAAAGATAAACCGGCGGGACGAAGGAAATGCCGGAGCCTAGCCCAGTCTCACCCAGAATCAGATATACGTGTTGCCTCAGAACCAGGCGAAAACAATGAACGCGAACACTGAGCCAAATACCGCTCCCAAGGTCATCAATGGCCGCAACCACGGCAGGTTCGCGCCAGGGGTTTCTGGAAACCCTGGCGGGTCACCGGAGGCTACGCGCCGAGCGTTCAACAAGCGCTTTCTGCTCGATCTGGCGGAGGACTGGCAGCAGCATGGGCG
>Ga0306924_10000103_pt1 | contig 57802 bp, 51 predicted proteins | sample sta12Can44000111_FD_203756 | JGI IMG/M metagenome (GOLD analysis project Ga0306924, IMG submission 203756) | Lab enrichment of tropical soil microbial communities from Luquillo Experimental Forest, Puerto Rico - statanox.12C.anox.44.000.111 (v2)... | ecosystem: Environmental > Terrestrial >... | reverse complement strand
ATGGGAGCACCTACGGCCTGCAATACTAGCACGCATGACTGATAGTTTGGTGGCCAGTTGTCAGTGGCTGGTGATCATTTGTCCGAGTTCAAGTTCGGAGTTCCGAGAAATCCCACCCTGGATTCGGAGACTGATTTAGAGAAACAAAACTGTCTTACATCCCCGCGCCCGCAACCGGCACCTTTGCGCTTCACTAGCCGCTTGTCTTCCTCAGTCTTGGTAGGGGTCACCCCCAAGCTGTTGATCATGCTCGGGGAAGCAACAAGCCCAGGCTGATTGGCCCGGGCTTATCTATTTTTGCTGTCGGCCGGTCGTCCAGGTTCTGGCGTACTATTTCGGCTCTCGCAGCAAAATCTCGAGAATGTATGTCACCTAACCTACTCTTAGCTTTTAGCTTTTAGCTATCCAGCTTTTGGCCACTCGCTTCGCTTTCGGCTATGCCTGGCCGGGGCCACTGTTACATCACTAAAGCGATGTTCTCCAGTTCCCGCTGGAAGACTTCCAGCGTGCTGCCCATCATGCCTACGCGGCTCACCGCGTGGCGCGCGGCCTCAGCGGAAACACCGTAACCGTGTCCGGCGAGGAAAAGTTGCACTAGCTCGGCGGCATCTTTGGAGTCGAACCCCATCAGCAGTTCACTCCTCAGCGCCGCCAGTTCCGGTACTGAAAACTTGTCTGCCATCGAGTCTCACCTCCGACCCCTGCGGGTCTTTGTTCTTTTAGACGAATCATCGAACAGGAAGGTTGCAGCAATCAGCATGCCAACGTACATCTTTGGTGGCAACCTTCGCGTTCGTGTCGCGTAAAACCCCCTGTGGAGGCGATAGTTGCGTATGGGAAAAAAAGTTGACAAGTAGGGTTGGGCCGGGCTGGCTGTGAGGGTTTTCTATGGAAAATGCAAGGGCGGAATTCAGAAATTTTCGATTGTGGCCTCGTGCTCAAGCAGAATGGGAATGCCGTCCCGAATTGGGTACGAGCGCTTGCATTCATGGCACTTAAGGCTTTCATCATCGCGCAGCGCCAGGGGTTTGCGGCACACGGGACAAACGAGGATTTCGAGCAGGTCGGGCGGGATTGGCACGGGGCGATTCTAACAGTTGTCAGTGGTCAGTTGACAGTAGCGACCATGAGCACGTAGCAGTTGACACTGAGCCTCTCAGGAATTTGCCGGTTGCAAACGGATGGCTGAGAACTGACGCCTGACGGCTAATACGCGCGATACACTGAAAGTTCATAGTTGTGGGAGGCTTCATGGCAGCACGCATACTCGATGGAACCAAAATCGGTGCCCAAATTCGCGCAGAAGTGGGTGCAGAAGTTCGGCATCTCACGGCGGAAGGGCATCGTCCGGGGCTGGCGGTGGTGCTGGCAGGGCATAATCCGGCGTCGGAGATTTATGTCCGGAGCAAGGTGAAGGCGTGCGAGGAGTTGGGTATCTACAGCGAGAAGCATACGCCGCCTGAGTCAGCCACGACCGAGGAGTTGCTGGCGCTAGTGGAGGAGCTGAACCGGCGCGACGACATCGACGGCATCCTTGTGCAACTGCCGCTACCGCGTCAGGTGGAGTCGAAGCAGGTGCTGCTGGCGGTCTCGCCGGAGAAAGACGTGGATGGGTTTCATCCAATGAATGTCGGATTTTTATCGACGCAGCGGCCGGGACTGGTGCCGTGCACGCCAGCGGGAGTGATGGAGATACTGCGCCGCAGCGACATTCCGGTGGCAGGAGCCGAAGCGGTCGTGGTGGGACGCAGCGACATTGTAGGCAAGCCGGTAGCGATGCTGCTGATCAACAGCAACGCCACGGTGACGGTATGCCATTCGAAGACGCGGGACCTGCCGGGCGTCTGCCGGCGGGCGGACATTCTTGTGGCAGCGATTGGTCGCGCGGGGATGATTACTCCGGAGCATGTGAAGCCGGGCGCGACTGTCATTGATGTGGGGATGAACAAGGTCAGCGATCCGGCGGATTTTGCCAAATTCTTTGCCGGAGATGCGAAGCGCGAAGCGGCGTTTGCCAAGAACGGCTCGACGCTGATTGGCGACGTGCATCCCCAGGTGGCGGAGGTGGCGGGTGCAATTACCCCGGTGCCGGGCGGAGTGGGTCCGCTGACCATTGCCATGCTGATGAGCAATACGGTGAAGGCGGCGAAATTACGCCGCGGCCATAAGGTAGTAGCCACAATCGCACCATAGTTGCGACCAGGCAACGCACGTTAGTCGCAGCAAAATTCTTTAGGTGAAAACCGCGAGTCAGGTTATAGTCCATTCGCAAAACCATTTTGAGGATGGCATGAACTTTACCCGGCGGGAATTGCTGGAACGTTGCGTAGTGTTTGGCGCGGTGACAGTAGCCTCGACTGTTTCTCTTCCTACCCTTGCCGAAGCTTGGGACGCTGCGGAAAAGAAGAAGCCGACGCCCTGGTGTGAACTCGGTCCTTTCTACAAGCGCGAGGCGCCGCATTCTTCGATGCTGCGTGCGCCGGGTGATGCCGGCATGCCCTTGACTCTGTCCGGCGTGGTGTACAACACGAGCGGCGAGACTGTGCCGGACGCCAAACTTGAAATCTGGCAGGCTGATAACGACGGTCACTACGACGTTGACGGATATCGCTTTCGTGCCCTGCTGGAGCCGGGGCCGAAGGGCGCCTACGCAATTGAGTCGGTGATACCCGGGCACTATCCAGACCGTGTTTGCCAGCACGTGCATTATCTCGTGACTGCACCCGGGCTCAAGCCGCTGATCACGCAGATGTATTTTGCGACCGATCCGGTGTTTGACGGCAATCCGGACAAGAACTACACGCGCGATCCGTTGTGCACGAGCCGGGAGCTGGTGAGGCCGGTGGTGATCAAAGGCGATCCGAAGCAGATCGTCGCTGCGGTGACATTTGACCTGGTGCTGGAGACGCTATGATGCGACGACTAGTGTGTGGCGGGTTTTTGCTGCTGTGGGCAGCTGCAGGGATGGCGGCATCGAAGCCGATTGCTCAAGTGCAATTGGAGTGCGAGGCGTGGGACCAGGTGCTTTCGCCTGACGGTAGTCAGCTGGTAGTGCGCTGCCGCGACTCTCAGATGTATGTGCTCAGCTTGCCGGACGGCAAGACATTGCGAACAATTTCGGCCGAGCAGAGGCCGTATGCAGTGGCTTATTCGCCGGACGGCCACTGGCTGGCGGTGGGCTGCCATGACGGCACCGTGGAGGTGTCAGCGGCGAAAGGCACGGCTGCCGGGAAGCAATGGAAGGCCGCTCCGAGGCGCGTGGATGCACTGTCGTTCCTGCATAACGACAAGACGCTGCTGGTGGGCGCGGCGGACGAAGCGGTAAGGATCTGGGAGCTTGGGGATTCGCCGAAGCTGCTGGCAACATTGCCGTTCGAATTTGGCGGGATCAGTGCATGCGCGCTGAGTCCGCATGGCAAGACACTGGTGATTGCCGGTAATGACACGGTGCTGCGCTGGTACGACACAGCGACATGGAAAAAAACGCATGAGAATCGCGAATTCCTGCTGGAAACGTTTGCGCTGACATTTATGTCCGATGGCAAGCAGGTGCTGGCAGGTGGAGCGGATGCGCGCATCACCGTGCTTGACGCGGCAACGGCGAAGCTGGTGAGGCAGCTTCCCAAGGACGAAGGATCTTACATTGTGGGACTCGAGTTGCTCGGGGGCGAGAGTAAGGCCGCGACGCTCTACTTGGATGACGCGGGGGAGAAGCCCCCACATGCGGTGGTGTGGGACCTGGCCAGTACCAAGTCGTCGGTGATGGAGAACGGTGCGGTGCCGACGTGCGGCGGCAAGGTGTCAGGTAAGTTGTGGGTTTGCACCGCAGAGGGGAATAAGCTGACCGTGGCTGAGTGGGAGTAAGTATTTCCATCCCCACCCTATCGCCAAGAGATGGCGATAGGGATGGGCACCCGGCGATTGACGCGTCTACTCAACTACCTATATTCGGACATGCTGCGAGACTCCCACAACTCAGCCGCACTTCCCCGTCCCGTGGCACTTGCGATTCGTGGCCGAGCAGCTGCCCGGCTCGGCGAGTTCGCCATCCGGGCCGATGCAGGCCTGGGTGTGGATGCACCAGAACAGGCCGTCGTTCGAAGGTGGCACGGTGGGGTCGTGCTCGGCGCTGATGAACTGCTGCTTCCAGCGCAGCGAGGGGCAGAGCGTCTCGTAACTGGTGTCGAAGCGTTCCTGATCGAGCCATAGTGTCATGACACACTTCCTGCGTGGCCGGCAGCGGCGTTGAGGACAGCACGTTTCACCGCGGCCTTGGTGAGCGTGAGCTTGTACTTGTTGCGGCTGAGCGGTTTGGCCTTGGCAACGGCGGCGTTCGCGGCCGCCATGGCCGTGTCGTTGTTGACCGGCTTACCGACAAGAGCAGCAGCAGCTTCTTCAGAAACCCATGGTACAGGGGCCACCTGGCCCAGCACCACGCGCGCACTCTTCACCGTGTTGCCGTCCATTTCGAGGGCGACGGCGGCATGAGCTAGCGGCCAATCAAACGACGCGCGCTGGCGCACTTCGTAGCTCGCGGCCTTCAGGTTCTTCGACGGTGGAGGCACGATGATCTCGGCAACGATCTCGTCGGGCTGGAGGTCGTGCTCGCGCTGGCCCTCCTGGGTAGGAATGACGAAGAACTTCTCCAGTGCCAGCTCGCGCATGCCCGAGCCGGAGGCTTTCGCAGAGTAGAGGCGAATCTTCGCGCCAAGGACGATGAGCACGGGGGCGATGGTCGAGGGACTGACGAAGAGCGCGGAGCCGTCGTTGCCGAGAATGGCGGCGTAACGGTTGTCGCCTGCGCGCACCAGCGACTTGCCGTCTTTCATTGCGAGCAGGCCCATGCCGTTGCGGAAATACCAGCAGCGCGGGCGCTGGCACATGTTGCCGCCGATGGTGGCGAGATTGCGAATCTGCGGGCTGGCGGCCTCAATGGCGGATTCGGTAAGTACGAGATAGTTCTGGCGGACGGTTGCGTTGTCGGAAAGTTCGGCGACCGTGGTGAGCGCACCGATGCGGAGACCGCTGTTGGGCTGATAGCTGACACCGCGGAGACCGTCAATCTGCTTGATGTTGACGAGCCGCTTGGGCGTGACGATGTCGTCCTTGATCAGCGCCAGCAGGTCGGTGCCGCCCGCGAGGACGGAACCGTCGTCGCCAAGGAGCACGGCAATCTGCTCTTTCTTGGTGGGGGTGGCGTATTCAAAGGCTTGCATAAGCGCCTCCTCGCAGCGCGCGGGCTAAAGTCCGCGCTGACAGAAAAAGAGAAGCGAGAATGGCACGGCGAAAGCCGTGCCCCTTCAAAACAAGGCAGCGCGTGACGCGGGCCTGAAGGCCCGCACGATCCGACCGCCCGTTCGTGATCATGGCGTTATGCATGCGAACCTCCTCCTTCTTCCAGCGCTGCCAGCACGCGGTCGGGGGCGAGCGGCAGGAACGGCACGCGCACGCCGATGGCATTGGCGACGGCATTGGAGATGGCCGCGCCGGGCGAGACCACTGGAGGCTCGGCCAGTCCGATGACACCACGCTCGTCGTAGCCTTTGCCGGTCATCATGTGAACCTTGAGTTCGCCGATGTCGTTGAGGCCGGCGAGGCGGTAGAACTCGAGGTTTGGGTTCAGCACAATTCCAGTGACTGGATCAAGGATCTTCTCCTCATAGAGCGAGTAGCTGATGCCCATGATGAGCGCGCCCAGCACCTGGCTCTCAGCGGTCTTGACGTCAACGACCAGGCCGCAGTCTTGCACCGCGACCATCTTGTTGACGCGGACGATGCCGGTTTCGGTGTCGACGGAAACGTCGGCCATCTGCACGCCGCCGACGCCGCTGTTGGTGAGGTCGGGGGGCTGGTCCTTGTCAGGGTTCTTGCCAGTCACGCTAAGCGGCACAGCGCCGATTCTGGCACAGGCTTCTTTCCAGGAGAGGCTGCGATTTGCATCTCCCTTCACGCTAATTCGGCCGTTGTTCGCTTCGAGCTCCTCGGGGTTCGCTTTGAGCGCCGGAGCAATTTTGGCCAACAGCGCGTCGCGAGCGTTGACCGCAGCGCGGCGAGTCGAAGATGTTACGCCTCCCGAGGTGGTGCTGCCGCCGCTGCCTCCAGACTGCGGATAGCGGTTATTGCCGTAGAGCACCTTGATGTTCTCCATCGGTACGCCAAGGGTATCGGCGGCGACCATGGTGATAATGGTGAGGGCACCGGTGCCGAGGTCCTGGGTGCCGAGCTTGATCTGGACCGAGCCGTCGGGATTGATGGTGAAGTCCTGGTTGCTGTTGTGGCCGCGTCCTCCCCAGGTGTGCATGGAGAGTCCGAGGCCGCGCTTGACCGGGCCGGCTGTTTTATCGCCGCGCGGATGCCAGTTCTTCTTCCAGCCCATCAGCTCGTCGGCGATGGCGAACTCCTCGCGATAGGTATCTTTGCGCGGACCGGCGATCTCCAGATTCTGGAGGATGAGATCGAGCGGATCCATCTTCAGCTTAGCGGCGAGATCTTCGATCGCTGACATAGTGATGAGCGCCGCCTGCGGATGATTCGGCGCACGCCAGGCGCGGGCGCTGCCCTGGTTAGTGGAGATAGCCGTGTTCTGTTTGCGCTGGTTGGGTATTTCGAAAATGTAGGGAAGCGGTGGAGTGCCGCCTCCGCCGACGCCTCCGGTGCCCCAGGAGCGGGAGTCCCAGGCGGTAATTTTGCCGTCTTTGTCGGCGGCGATCTTAACGCGCCCGTAAGCGGAAGGCCGCATGCCGGCGACTTCAAACTCGGCCTTGCGGTCGAGCATATTTTTCACCGGTTTGCCGCCGGCTTTTTTCGACAGCGTTGCGGTGTTCACATCCCAGCGGTCAACGGAGAATTTGCTGCCGAAGCCGCCACCGACGTTCTGCTGAAGAACGTTGATGTTGCCCGCGGGAACGGCCATGGGCTCGGCGAGCTGCGCCGCGATGCCGGAGACGTTCTGCGTGGAAACGTGGACCACTATTTCTTTGTCGCTTGGCCACTCGCTGCAAGAGCCGTGCGACTCCAGGCAGCAATGCACGATGCAGGGCATACCGTACACGCCCTCGGAAACGGCAGCGGCCGAGGAGAATGCCTTGTCGGGCTCGCCTTGAGTTTGAAGCGCGGTCTTCTTATATGGCGATTTGGGCTTGGCCGCACCTTCTACATACTTCGCCTTCTTTAGAGCGGCGATGATGCTGGAATCGACGCCCATTCCCTTCATCGACTCGTAGTCTTTGTCGCTGGGCTTGAAGCTAATGCCGCGCTTCTGGATGGCGGCGATGACTTCTTCGTCGGGAACCTGGTTCTCCTCCATGTCCTGGAAGTCGTCGGAGCTGATCGGGCCGGTATCGGCGGCGACGATTTTGGGCGGCTCGGCATCGGAGACGAAGTGGGGCAGGACCTCGTACTCAACTTTGATCGCACGGAGGGCGTCGTGCACTGTGCCTTCGTCGACGGCAGCGACACCAACGATTTCATCGCCCGCCCAAAAGATTTCAGTGCCGGGCTTCTGAATGATCTCGACGGCTTTCACGCCGGGCATCTTTTCGGCGGCGCTGGTGTCGATGCTGACGATCTTCGCGTGCGCGTAGGGGCAGCGCAGAATGCTGCCCGCCAATAATCCCTGCGGGTAGTAATCGTAGGTGTATTTGGCGCGGCCGGAGGATTTGGACGGGCCGTCGACGCGGTCAATCTTCTTGCCGAGGAGTGGGCGGGTTGCGGGATCGGGCCAACTGTATTGCGTCATGACCGCTTACCTCCGGTGTGCGCCAGAGCGACAGCGCGAATTCCACTGTAGGTGCCGCAGCGGCAGAAGTTGCCGCTCAAGCCGTGACGAATGTCGTCGGCGGTGGGCTTGGGATGGTCTTGCAGGAATGCGGTAATGGCAACCACGAATCCCGGCGTGCAGAATCCACATTGCTGGGCGTCGTGCTCCACGAAAGCCTGCATGACGGGGCTGAGCTTGTCGCCTTCAGCGAGCGCTTCGATGGTGGTAATCTTCGCGTTCTGGGCGTCGATGGCCAGCACCGAGCAGGCATAGACAGGCTTGCCGTCCATCAGCACCGTGCAAGCGCCGCAAGCGCCGCGATCGCAAACGCGCTTGGCGCCGGTGAGGTTGAACTGGCCGCGAAGCGCGTCGAGCAGCGTCACGCGCGGCTCGAGTTCGGCTTGCAGTTTTTTGCCGTTCACGTTCAGCGCGACCGGTACCTTGCCCGGTCCCAGCACGGCGACATCTTCTCCGGCGGCGTGGACCACCTTGGGCCCCAGCACCAGCGGCAATGCGCTGGTGACCGCGGATATTTTCATGAAATCGCGCCGCGAAACACCCGAGGTAGGTTCGGGTTTGGGCGCATCGTTCTTTTTCATTGTGCCTCCAGTGAGGAACACTGCGAAGGCTCCGGCGGTGCTGCAGCCGGAGAGATGGGTTAGAGATGCTTAGCGGTCCCGGCGAGGTGTTCCGCTCCTCTCCGGGGTTGATGAGCCGGAGTATAAACCTCAGAACTGCAAAGGCACAAAGCAATGGCCGCCAAGATGTATTCAAAACGCGCCAAACCTAGCGCCTGTTGCGCCTTCCTATCGACCCGCCGATGCGCCTGAACTCCGCGAGCGAGCGGCTTGCCCCATCTGTAGCCGCGAAAGTTCTTGCAAGCCTGGGAACTTTTTCCGTTCTGTAGACATTACCGGGTTAAGCAGCACCGGGGGCGGGTTGCGGGAGATGCGCCGGACGGTATGAACAGTGATGAAGCGTTGATGCTGGACTTTCAAAGGGGCTCGCGGGCCGCATTCGAAGAGTTGTACACCCGTTATCAGGGGCCACTCTACGGCTTCTTTCGGCGGCGGCTCGGTAGCTCCGAACGCGCTGAGGACCTGGCGCAAGAGACCTTCCTGGTGGTGATTCGAGGCGCGTCGCGGTATGAACCACGTGCGCAGGTACGCACATATTTGTACGCCATCGCTCTCAAATTGCTGGCGAACGAACGCCGCAAACCTCGCGACATTCAGGCAGACGAAGTGGCCGCCTCGCCGGAGGTTGGGCCCGCGCAGGAAACGGGATTGTGGGTTCAAGAGGCGTTGGAACGGCTGGATCCTTCGCAGCGCGAAATCCTGATGCTGCGCGAATACGAAGAATTGACCTACTCCGAAATTAGCAAACTCCTGCGAATACCGCTCAATACGGTGCGGTCGCGGCTCTTCCGGGCACGCATGGCGCTGAAAGAAAATTGGAGACAAGCCATGCGTTGTCTAAACAGCCGCTCATCGCAGCGGTTGAGCAGCCGGTGAATCCGGCGGAAGAGGAGGCGTGAGATGCCAAGCAAGATTCATCCGGTAGAACCCGAAGAATTGATGACGTACCTAGACGGTGAGCTCACAGCCGTTCGTGCCACTGCCGTGGCCGAGCACCTGGAAAGGTGTCGCGAGTGCCAGATCTTGCGCGCGGAGTTCCAGAGCATGTCGCAGAGTCTGGCAACGTGGGAGGTGGAAGAGAAAGAGCCGGTTCTGAGTACCGAAATCACCCAGGCCCTCGATCAGCGCGAGCGGCGGTTACAAGGCGGCGGGCTCTGGAAATGGCTGCGAGGAGGTGGGGCGCGAACGCTGAAGCCGTGGATGGGCGGAGCCTTAGTTGGAGGACTTGGGGCGATTCTTCTAGCTTCTTCGATGGTGTTCACCCTGGGCCGAGGCGAGCATGGGAACGCCCGCCTCGCTGACCGGGCAGCACCTGTTGCCCCTCCCGCCGCAGCTACTACTCCTCAAGGTATGGTCGGAGGTGTTCCTGGTGGGGTGCCGGAGGGCAGAAATCGCGATCGTCTGGTCACAAACGAACTGGCGTATTCGTTGACGGAGCCCCAGCGGGCTGAACTGGCGAAGCGACGGCAGGAGTCGGACCTTGTTGCGAATCTGGAAGTCACACCGTCTGCGGGGCCCGAGACCACCGTGGACCACGCTGTGCCCACTCCGGCACCCATGATTCTGCGCACCGCGCAGCTCACCATGGTCACGCCGAATCTGGACAAGGCCCGTGCCGATATGGACAAGATACTGCAGCGTTACGGCGGGTACATAGGCGAGCTGACGACTTCATCGCCGGCCGAGGCAGCCCGCAAGCTGACCGCGACGTTGCGTGTACCGGGCAATCAGCTCGATGCAGCATTGGCCGACCTGAAGAAGTTGGGACGCGTCGAGTCCGAGTCGCAAAGTGGACAGGACGTTACCGCCCAGTATGTTGATCTGGAGGCGCGTGTGAGCAATTCGCGCAAGAGCGAACAGCGTTTGCTGGAACTGTTACAGCAACGCACTGGCAAGCTCTCGGACGTACTGGAAGTCGAGACCGAGCTGAGCCGGGTGCGTGAGCAAATCGAGCGCATGGAAGGCGAGCGTAGGTTGCTGTCGAAGCAGGTGCAGTTCGCAACCGTGAATGCGACCGTAACAGAGGAATTCAAGGCTCCGGCACGCGCGCTGCCCCAGTCGCTCGGGACGCAATTCCACAATGCGGCGGTTGACGGCTATCAGACCGTCGTGGATTTCGTGATCGGCGTAGCATTGTTCCTGATCTCCGATGGTCCGATGTTGCTGCTGTGGGCGGCGGTCCTGTTTTTCCCGGCACGCTATGCATGGAGGAAGTTGCGTGGGCGAGGGTTGCCGGAGGATGTGCGGTAGGGGCGGAGGGAAAAACTCGCTTCAGCGTTTGAGTCCAGCCTTGCTGCAACCGCTCAAGCGGTGCTCCACCCGCTACACGTCCTAGATAATCTTCTCTCCGATTGATTTGCCCTGCGTAAACAGCAGCAGGTAATCCTGGCCTCCGGCCTTAGAGTCGGTGCCGGACATGTTGAAGCCGCCGAAGGGATGCGCGCCGACAATGGCTCCCGTGCACTTGCGATTGATGTACAGGTTGCCGACATGGAACTCCTGCTTTGCCCATTCGATCTTCTCGCGTGATGTGGTGTAGACGGCACCGGTCAATCCGAACTCGGTATTGTTGGCGATCTCAACGCCGTGTTCGAAATTGCGCGACTTGATGACGGCCAGCACCGGACCAAAGATTTCTTCCTGCGCGATGGTAGCTTTCGGGTCGACATCGGCAATTACTGTGGGCTGCACGAAATAGCCTTCGCCGACGTCGGTGGCAGCGCTACCGCCGGCGATGAGCCGTCCACCCTCGGCGATACCTTTCTGGATGTAGCCGAGGATCGACGTCATCGATTTTTCGTTAATCACCGGACCCATGTTGGGATTCGTCGTCGGGTCGCCAAGAGTGATCTTCTCTACGCGCGCCTTCAGAGCCTGGAGAAAGCGATCGTAGATACGCTCGTCGACGATGACTCGCGAGCAGGCGGAACACTTCTGCCCGCTGAAGCCGAAGGCCGCCTGCGCAGTACCTTCAACGGCTGAATCGAAGTCGGCGTCGGCATCGATCACCATGGAGTCTTTGCCACCCATTTCGAGAATGGTGCGTTTGATCCAGATCTCACCGGGTTTTTGTGTGGCTGCTGTCTGGTTGATGTTCAGTCCAACTTCTTTCGAGCCGGTGAATGCGATATAGCGCGTTTTTGGGTGCGCAACGACGGCATGGCCGAAATCGACGCCGTGGCCGGGACAGAAGTTGACAACGCCATCGGGCATTCCGGCTTCTTCGAGGATTTCAAAAAACTTGGCGGCGATAGTGGGCGAGTCGCCCGAGGGCTTTAGGATGACGGTGTTGCCGCTCACGATGGATGCCAGCGTCATGCCGCCCATGATGGCGGCAGGAAAATTCCACGGGGAGATGACGGCGCCGACGCCGAGCGGGATGTAGCGGAACTGGTCATGCTCACCAGGGAGTTGCACCAGGGTTTTGGCCTGTCCAAGACGCAGTGCTTCGAGAGCATAGAGGTGGCAGAAGTCGATGAGCTCAGCAATATCGGCGTCGGCTTCGGCGTAGTTTTTCCCGACTTCGAAAACCAGCCAGGCCTCGAGCTCGAACTTGCGGTGCTGCAGGATCTGGCCGACGCGGAATAGAAGTTGCGTGCGCTCTTCCAGCGAAGTACGGCTCCAGGATTCAAAGGCCTTCAGGGCAGCCTGCAGGGCGGGCTCGACTTCAGCCGGCCCAGCCTGGTGATGACGACCGACGACTTCCGACGGCTTTGCCGGATTGACCGAAGGAACAATGTCCCCGGTCTGCACATGGCGTCCGCCAATGACCAGGTCGTACTCCTGGCCGAGTTCGCTGCGAACCTTATCAATGGCGGCGTGCATGCGGCGGAGGTTTTCGGGGTTCGACCAGTCGATCATCGCCTCGTTGGTGAAGTGGAGAGGCGGGGTGGTTGCGATGCGGTTCGCCTCGCGTGCAGGATGAGTCAAGGTTGCCATAAATGCGTCCTTTCAGGTGTTTGGATGGGTGCCGGCGAGCGTGTTAGTCATTTTAGATGTCCCGTGGCGGATGAAGACTCACACCGAAGACCCTGCCGGCGAACGGGTTATTGTACAACGGAGTGTGCGTTGCCTGTGCTGCGTTCAGCCAACACCCGAATTTTGCATTTTCGCAGAGTCCTTTTTTACCTTTTCCATACATTGGGAGTGGTACAACATTCAGGATGGCGATACCGCCGGCGTAACATCCAGAAATTTTGCGAGGGAATGACAATGGCGAACGCGTTTGTGCATATGGAACTCAACACGACTGATCCAGCTAAGGCGAAAGCGTTTTACAGCAAGTTGTTTGACTGGAAGCTGGAAGACATGCCAGGGCCGATGCCGTACACCATGATCCATCCGGGTGAAGGGCCGGGCGGCGGCATGATGAAGCATCCCGTACCCGGGGCACCCTCGATGTGGCTGACCTATATCGGCGTGAGCGACATCAAGGCCGCTACGGAGAAGGCCAAATCACTCGGCGCCACTGCGTTACAGGAGAATCACGAAGTGCCGAACTACGGCTGGTTCAGCATTCTCAGCGATCCAACCGGTGCCGTGTTCGCGCTGTGGCAGGCAAAGATGTAAATCAGTTGTCGGTTGTCAGTATTTTAGTTTTCGGTTTAAGAACCAAGACTAGAGATTCGGTTTTCCAGGCCCAGGTTAGCGCCCAAGCGAAGGGCGCCAACCTGGGCACCGCTGATATGCAAAATCACGGCCGAGCTTGACGCAGGCAGCAGTGTGGTTGTCGCATTTCATTGAAGGTCGTAGAAGTGACCGTTCCACATCTGGTTCGCTAAACCGCTGTCCCAGTCAACTGTGCCGAATATAAAAGCACATAAGGTCGCCGATCTCTGCCCCGTTGCCACTGTCATACCACCCATAGAGCCCCGTTGAAACTAAGGGATCAGTATTGCCCTCTGTAATCTCGTGGCTGGCGACCACTAGCATTCGCGTCCGATTGGAATGTCACCCCTAGGCCTATGCTGGCCGTTGCTGGAAGACGGACAATACAACAACTCCGGAGCGATGCTTGGCGCCGCCTCGGGACGGGGACCCAAGTTAGATGGCTAGTGCTACAACTACCGAGTGACGGCGAAATAGCGATACAGCGATCGGCTCGCGTGTTGGCCTGCCCAGGATGATGATCCGTGGTTGGTGGTGTAGTCCATCGCTGTGTAGTCGCCGTGGATGAGGAATGCAGAGCGGCGAAAAAAATTGCATGCCTGGTTGCGGAATCAGTTCCATCACAACCGGGCCTTACCAGGATGAATCGCCGTAGCTGCACCGATGGTGTAAGCGCCTTGCAGAACCCGGCCGATTTGCCTCCGTTCTGTAAGACGGGATTGTTCAGCCTCCGTTCGAGGTGGACTGAACAAAGCCAGATGACAGTACTGATGCAGGCGCAATATTGTCGCGGAGCTAGCGGAAAAACAAACCTTTGTTCGATGTGTTGGCGTAGGACAGGTGCTAACCTTCCCATGGGTCAGTCGTCTATTTCCATGCAGGGAGCGATGCCCAGGGCGGGCATGGCAGGTGTTTCTCCCCTGGCAAGCCATGCCCCCGGCACCGCCTGCTGTACTCTCCTTTCGCAGGGAACCGGCGTAAGCTTCTCCACGTACTATCTCGTGGAGGAGCTTGTGCGTAGACTGATTGTTGTCCTTTCTCTCTCACTTCCCTTGCTGGCCTTATCGGCTTTCGCTGAAGAATGGTCCAAAAGCTATAGCGTAGGCGCGAAGCCGTCGTTGCGTGTCGATACGAATGACGCCGCGATTGAGATTACACGTGGCGGCAGCAACACCATAGCAGCCCGCGTCACAACCAGCGGATATCCAATTGGAGGCGGCGGACTTCACGTCAGTGAACACCAGGATGGCGACAAGGTTGAACTGAGCGTCCACATTCCGAATCAATCGGGGTTTCATATCAACTGGCACGACCGACGTATACGCATCGAAGTGCAAGCCCCCGCTGAGACCGCACTGGACCTGCATTCCAGCGATGGGCACATCAGTGTGGACGGCACCAGCGGCGGCGCTCGCATCGACACCAGCGACGGCGCCATCGAGGTGCGGAACTTCAATGGCACTCTTCGCGCCCGCACTAGCGACGGCCATATTACCGTCGATGGGGTTTTGAACGAGGTTTACTTGAGCAGCGGCGACGGCCGCATCGAGTTGACCGCGCGCCAGGGCTCCACAATGGACCGGGGTTGGCTGATTCATACCAGCGACGGTCGGGTAGAGGTTAGATTGCCCGACAATTTCGCCGCAGAACTCTACGCTCACACCGGCGATGGCCGCATCACCATGGATTTTCCGGTAACTGTCAGCGGCTCAATCGAGCGATCGCGAATGCGTGGCAAATTGAATGGCGGTGGTCAATTGCTGGAAATCTCGACCGGTGATGGCAGTATTCACGTCGGCAGGTTGTGAGGCGGCCAGTCTGACAGAGTTCCTCTTCGATTTGCCGAGTCCATTGCTAGTACACTGTACTCGCTATGACACTGTTCGAGTCTCAGCCATACGATCCGGTACAGGCCCGCAAGCGTCGTATCCGGATCGTGGCTATTTCCGTCATCGTCCTCGTGTGTCTGATTCTGGCCTGGAACTTCCGTTATTACGCCGAAGAACGTCAGGTGGACAAGTTCTTCGCCGCGCTGCAGAAGCAGGATTACGAGACGGCTTACGGCATTTGGTTTCACGACCCCAGCTGGAAACAGCATCCGCAAAAGTATCCAGATTACCCGTTTAGCAGTTTCATGCAGGATTGGGGACCCGGCGGGCAGTGGGGGCTCGTCAAGAGCTACCACGTGGATGGCTCAGCCGTGCCGAAAGGTGGTACGGGAACGAAGTTTGACGTTGGCAGCAGCGGGGTAGTAGTGGTCGTGACGGTGAATGAACGCGTCGCCGACAAGGCGCACATCTGGGTAGAGAAATCGGACAAGACGCTGGGGTTTTCGCCGTACTAGGCGTCAGTCACCGCTCTGCCCTCATTACGAGAGCAATTGTACGCATATGGCGAGCAAAGCCAAGTAGTTCCGGGCAGTCTGCCGCTCCCAGGCAGTCCCAAATTTGGACATCACAGCTGATTACAGACGACTGACAGCTATTCTGCGTGCGGCGAAGCCGCGCTGAAATGATTCAGCGTCTTCTGCAACGACGTATCGTCTTCAACATTGGTAAAGCTGCAGGTTTTGTCGATCTGCTTCATCAGCCCGCAAAGCACTGTACCCGGGCCGACTTCGACGAAGTTCTCGATCCCAAGCGCAATCAGGCCTCGCATCGATTTCACCCACTGCACGGCGCCAGTAACCTGGCGGACCAGTACATCCCGACTCTGCTGGCCGGTATTCACCAGATTCGCGTCCACGTTGCACATGATCGGTGTAGCGGTATCACGGAATGAGAGCGCGTGAAGATCCTGCGCGAGCCGGTCCTGCGCAGGTTGCATCAGCGCGCAATGAAACGGCGCGCTTACAGGCAGCATGATGGCGCGCTTGGCGCCACGTTCTTTGGCCAGAATCGTAGCTCTTTCCACCGCAGACTTGTGTCCCGAGATGACCGTTTGATCGGGCGAGTTCAGATTGGCTGCCTGGCAAACTTCTCCCCGAGCGGCGTCAGCGCACACCCGCTCCACTTCTTCCGCCGGAAGCGCCAGAATCGCCGCCATACCACCCACTCCTACAGGCACCGCTTCCTGCATGTACTTGCCGCGGTTACGAACGGTGCGCACAGCATCGGCGAATGAGAGTGTTCCGGCAACGACATTGGCGGAATACTCGCCGAGGCTATGGCCTACAACATAGGAGGGAGTAAATCCCTGCGACTGCAAGACCCGCCAGGCCGCAACAGAAGCAGTCAGAATAGCGGGCTGAGTGATTTCCGTCAGCTTGAGCTGGTCTTCGGGACCCTCGAAACAAAGCTGCGAAAGCTTGTAGCCGAGTGCTTCGTCAGCTTCATCGAACGTTTCTTTCCCTACCGGAAACATGGCGGCGAGTTCGCGGCCCATGCCGACCCGCTGCGATCCCTGTCCGGGAAACATGAAAACGATCGGCGTGGTGTGGAAGGTCATTAAATATGAAGGGGGCAGCGATTTCGATTTCTGTCTCGCGGTGCGAAGAACACTAATCCAGCCCCTGGCCGAGCTGGCTGGCGGGTGGATTAACACCGGACCTGCCGTTTCCGGTTTCAAGATGGGCACTCGCTTCGGCGATCTGCCTTTCAATGGTACGGTTCAACTTACTATCGGCAAATTCGGCGGCTACGCGTATAGCGTTCTTGATGGCGTTGCCGTTCGACGAGCCATGGCTGATGATGCAGACGCCCTTAATTCCGAGTAGCGGCGCGCCGCCATATTCAGAGTAGTCCAGCCGCTTCTTAAAATCCACGAACGCCTGGCGCGACAGCATGAATCCCACCTGACGCGTGATCGTGGCCTGCAAGGATTGCCGCAGCAGGAAGCGCACGGTCTCAGCCATGCCCTCGGAAATCTTCAGCGCAACGTTGCCGACAAAGCCGTCACACACCAGCACATCTGCCTTGCCATTAAACAAGTCGCGGCCTTCCACATTGCCGACGAAGTTTAGAGGCAGTTCCTTAATGAGCTTGTAGGCTTCGCGAGTCAGTTCATTGCCCTTGGTTTCTTCTTCGCCAACCGACAGCACACCCACACGCGGACTGTCTGCGGTTTCAAACTGCCCCGCGAAAATCGTGCGGAAGTACACATCGCCCATGATGGCGAATTGCTGCAAGTTCTCCGGCTTGGAGTCGACGTTGGCGCCAACGTCGATGAGGATGGTGGCGGTTCCCTGCGCAGTAGGAAAAACTGCCGCCAGCGCTGGACGGTCCACGCCCGGCAGCGCACCTAACACCATTTTGGCGGTTGCCATACAGGCGCCGGTGTTGCCGGCACTGACGAACCCTGTCGCTCGCCCGTCGCGAACCAGGCGAAGCCCTACACGCATGGACGAATCCCGCTTGGCGCGAACGGCCTTGGCCGCCTTCTCGTGCATGCTGATGACTTCGCTGGCATGCACGATTTCGATCGGCAGGCGTTTCCAGAGCGGATGGAACTTCAGTTCCTGGCGAATTAGGTGTTCCTGGCCGACCAGCAACACCTCCACGTCATAGTGACGGGCGGCGAGTATCGCACCATCGACTTCGGGTTTGGGCGCGCGATCGGCGCCCATCGCGTCAACGGCAATCGTGGTCGGCATTAGGTATCGTACGAGATTGTACCCCGGTCGTTTCCGACTGGGTATTAACTAGCCGCTTCCTTCTGCTCGATGACTTCGCGGCCCTTATAGTACCCGCACTTGGGGCAAGCACGATGCGGCAGCTTCTTCTCGTGACAATTAGGACAGTCCGACAGGGCCTGGGCCTGCAGATGATCATGGGCGCGGCGCTTCGACGTTCTGGCCTGCGAATGCCGCCGTTTTGGATTAGGCATAGAAAACCTCGCATCAGATCGCGCGCACAGGCGGCGATCGAAACTCTAGCTCTGCAGCTTGTTCTTTAATTCGCTCAGCGCCGCCCAGCGCGGATCGCTGGACCGTTGCTGGCAATTACAGGTTGCGAGGTTGAGGTTGATCCCGCACTGCGGGCACAATCCTCTGCACTCCTCGCGACAGATTAACTTCACCGGCGACGCCAGCAAAACCTGCTCGCGCAAAACGTCTTCCAGCAGAAGACCTTCGCCATCATAATAGCCGATCTCGGTATCCGCCTCAGAAATAGAAACTTCCTCGGCACGACGATCGACACCCAGGGGCCGGTACAGCAGGTCGAATTCGCGGTTTACCCGGAACCGCACTGGCTCCAGGCAGCGCGCACAGCCGACTTCAATGATGGTGTCCAGCTTGCCAACTACTCGGATGTCGTCGATGTCATGCTTATGCCCACGATGCTCGACAATTAATTCGGCGCGACCATTACTATCTAGGGGTCCCGCCTGCTGAACGTCGCTGCCGAAGTCAATAGCTCCAGGTTGAAATTCCTGGTTGAACTCCAGCTTGTGGAGCTGCAAATCCGCGACCCGAATCAGCATCGCTGCACCTGCCTTAACTCCTTAGCCATCAAGTGCTTCCCCATAGCCAAAATGGTCCGGCTAAACCGGGTCTGAAGGCCAAGCTCCTTGCGGATCACTCTGGCAGGTACAGACAGGCGGGAGGCGCGCTAAGGCAAAAGATAAGGATAAGGTGTTGGAAATGCAGTGTCAAGGACAGCAACCCCGCTGTCTCTCCTCTCGCCCAGTCCAGCGGGAATAAGAGGATCTGTGACTAGCAAAATCGTTGACTCCGCTAACTCATGGTGATAGCGTCTGTGCCTGATCCTCGGATCGGCGCAGTTAGCTGAAGGCGAAGCCGTTCGCCTCAGGCAGGTGATCCGTCTGGCAGTGTAGGCATCATCGCTTCACCGAAAGAAACTCGGAGCGTGTACCGTGAGCCAAGACATTCCTCCCTTCCACTACAGCCTTTGCCTCAACCTGAACACCAATCGACCGGACTTGCAACCGTTTCTAAACCAGCTGAACCCGATTCTGGCGAACATTCTGTCGATCCTAGAGAACTATCCGGATACCACCGGGGAAGGCTCGTTGTCGACAAATTTCAGCAAGATCCTGTTTTCCAAGATCGGCACCTCGTAACGGACCCTCCATCGTGAACCGGTCCGCGCCAGACCCGGGTCCTGATGGTAATGCGCCGCCCCTTGCCACGGCGTTTGTCCTGAAGATAGCGGAGCGCTGCAATCTCAATTGCAGCTACTGCTACATGTACAACAAGGGCGATTTGTCGTATCTGCAGCGGCCCAAGTTCATGTCCTCTGAGGTCGCCGCTGTGATGCTGACGCGCATTGCTGACTACGCCCAGCGGCACCGTCTGCCCAAAATCGCGCTTGCGCTTCATGGGGGCGAGCCGCTACTCATCGGACGCCAATGGGTGCAATGGTTCCTCGAAGAAGTGCATCGGGTCGCGGCGTCCTCCGGAATCGCCTTCACGGTTGGCATCCAAACCAACGGAATATTGTTGGATCGGGATTGGGTGAGATTATTCTCGGCCCACAAGGTCGGCATCGGGGTCAGTTGCGATGGCCCTAAGGAATGGCACGACCTAGAAAGGCGTGACTTCGCCGGGCACGGGTCTCACAAACAGGTCACAGCTGCGATCGAGCTGCTGGCCGCGTCGAAAGATGTGGAGTGGGCAGTGTTGACCGTCGTCAATCCCCACGCATCGCCTCGCTCCGTGCTGAGCCATTTCGTGAACCTCGGGGTCCGTCAAGTGGACTTCCTATGGCCCGAATATAACCACGACGCGCCTCCACCCTGGCCCTCGGGCGCCATGGCGCGATACTTTTGTGAGCTCTTCGACTATTGGTACTCCGAACTTCCCACGCCACCGCGAATCCGTTGGTTCGAAAACGCAATGAAACTTCTCTTGGGCGGGCGCTCGGATTGCGATGTGTTGGGGCCAAACCCAATTACGGACATTATGGTCGAGTCCGACGGCACATGGGAGCCGCTGGATACGCTGCGTATCTGCGGCAACGGCTTGACCCGCACTGGGCTGGATGTTCGCACCTGCGACGTGGAGGAGATCTGGAACGCACCTCTCTACCAGATCGGTCTCGGCAGCCAGGAACTTCTCTCCGACGACTGCCGGTCCTGCGCCTATCGCCGCGTCTGTGGCGGCGGATACCTGCCTCACCGCTACCGCCACGACACCGGCTTCTCCAATCCCAGCGTGTACTGTGCCGATCTACTGGCGGTCCTATCTCACATTCATCGCAGGATCGCCGCCGACCTGGAACCAATTCGGGTTGCCGTCGCTGCCTCCGCCTCTGCCCGGGAATGTTGACTCCCACGCTCGGAAGCCGCAGTCGGAATAATGATCACAACCGGGTTCCGGGCTTGTTCGTGGGGCTATAATGTGCCTGAGTCTACGGCTCGTGCCTGACAACTGCCGCCAGAGACGAAGCGATGAGCGCGCCATCTTCTCGACGTTTCGGGCCGTATGAGATTGTCTCTCCGCTCGGTGCCGGGGGAATGGGAGCCGTATTTCGCGCGCGCGACACCCGCCTCGGACGCTACGTCGCTATCAAGGTCCTGCCACCGGCATACAGCATTGATCCCGACCGCCTGCACCGCTTCGAGCAGGAAGCCCGGGCCGCGGCCGCCTTGAATCATCCTGCGATCCTAGCAATTTTCGACATCGGCACCGCCGAGGATGGTGCGCCTTATATTGTCTCGGAATTGCTCGAGGGCTCAACTCTCGGCCATCACATTCGAACCACTCGCATTCCTCCGCGTACCGTGATCGACTACGCGGCGCAGATCGCCCGTGGTCTGGCGGCCGCGCACGACAAGGGCATCGTCCATCGCGATCTCAAGCCCGAGAACATCTTTGTCACCCGCGACGGCCATATCAAAATTTTGGATTTTGGCTTGGCCAAGTTGCTCGAGCCATCCCACGTCAACCCTACTGACAAGACCGTTTCCATCCACGAGGGTCATACGTTACCCGGCGTGGTTTTGGGGACCATTGGCTACATGTCGCCTGAGCAGGTGCGCGGTCTTCCCACCGACTGCCGCACCGACATCTTCAGCCTGGGCCTGATCCTGTACGAGATGCTCACGGGTAAGCCCGCCTTCAAGGCGCTTACGGATGCCGACACTCAGGCGGCAATCCTCCGCGAACAACCCGCCCAACTGTCTGCCAGCGATGTTGGCATCCCTCCTGGGCTCGAGCAGCTTGTCTGGCATTGTCTCGAGAAGGAGCCGCAGCAGCGATTTCAATCCGCCAGCGACGTTGCCTTCAGCTTGCAAGCAGTCTCCGGCCCCAATTCCAGCTCTTCCGTCGGCCTTCCCCCCCCGGCTCCGCTTTTCCGGCGCTGGCGACTGATTGCGCTCGCCATCCTGACCACCCTGGCGGTGGGATTCGCCGCATTTCGCATAGGCCAGAAAATGGCGCGCTCCTCGCCACCCCAATATCAGCAATTGACCTATCAGCAGGGGGTCGTCTCGTCCGCGAAATTCTCCGCCGACGGGCAAACTGTGCTTTGCGCTGCCCGGTTCAACAAAGACTACCAAGTCTATTCCATTCGTTTCGACAGTGCGGGTATTCGGCCACTCGACCTCAATGCCGACCGGGTCGTGGCGGTCTCGGCACAGGGAGAGCTCGCCGTCCTCGAATCTTTGCGATATCTTGCCGGATCGACCGCCGTGGGATTAGTGGCGCGAGTTCCGCTCGGCGGTGGCGCGCCTAAGCGCATCTTGAACGACGTGGAATCTGCCGATTGGTCGCGCGACGGCAATGAACTGGCTATCGCTCACTTCATTCCCAACATGAAGGTCTATCGCCTGGAATATCCCATCGGCAAAGTGCTGTACGAAACTCCCGGCTGGATTGCTCAAGTTCGATTGTCCTCCGATGGCCGGACTATCGCCTTTATTGACCATCCCGTGTTCGGCGACGATGTGGGCTACGTGGCGGTCATCCCTGCCTCCGGAGGAGAGGTTCAGCGCTTGTCTCGCTTGTGGGGAGACCTTCGCGGGCTTGCGTGGCACCCCGGCGGTGAGGTCTGGTACACGGCTACTGATGTCGGTTTTAACTACGCTCTCTTTGCCTCGACAAAGTCGGGCAAGGCTCGACACATTCTGACCGTCCCCGGCGGCCTTGTTCTCGATGACATCTCCTCGGAAGGAAGAGTGCTGATGACGCACTCCTCCGAGCGGACCATCGTCATGGTTTCGACTCGGCGTCATCCCGAGGAACAAAACTTGGGCTGGCTCGACAATACCGAGTTTTTCCGCTTCTCCGGGGATGGAACCCAGATCGTGCTCGGCGATGAGAGCAGCGCCAGCGGTGCTCGCCATGCCAGCTTTTTGCGTAACGTTGACGGATCGTCGGCGGTCCGTGTTGGCGATGGCGACGCTATCGCGCTCTCGCCGGACGGCGAGTGGGTACTATCTCGCATTCCCCCCAATGAGCTTGTCCTGCTGCCTAGCGGCACTGGGACGGTCAAGAGACTCACACGCTCCAACACCTCTGAAGGCCCTGCCACTGTGCATGCTTCAAGGGCCGCGATCCGCGCCGACCTACCTGCCGAATGGTTTCCCGACGGCAAGCGAATCGCCTTCATCGCCGACGACAACCGTACCCACCTACTTGACATCGACGGCAACGACGTTGCCTTGACTCCCGTCGGTACCACCGGGTACCTGGTTACCGCCGACGGTAAGCATGTGCTGGTACAAACCGGTACGGGCGTCTTTGAGCTCTTCCCGGTAGCCTCGGATGACCCAATCCCCTTACCTTTCCTCGACAAGAACGATAACCCCATTCGCTTCAGCGCGGACGGAAAGCAACTGTTCGTCGGGAACACCGAAAGGGACAGCCCCATTCTGAATCTGTTTCGCGTGAACCTCGCCACTGGTCGCCGGACCCTACTCTGGCAGCTTCAGCCTCCCCGCAGCACGGTAGCCAACCAGATCGCCTTGGTGGATGTGACCCCCGACGGCACCGGCTATGCCTACGGCTACCGCCAGAAGATGACGGTGCTGTACGTGGTGGACGGACTGAAATGAGCCGAGTCACACTGGACTCCATCTGGAATCGCGCTGCTTCTTCTGAAGTATGAACATATTTAAGGTGACAGAAATCACTTGCAGTAACCACACCTAACCGCTACTCTGCCGGACACTCCAGCGCCCCCATTCCGGTGGGGAGCGATCCTCAGCTCGTAGCGGTAATCGGGCCACGCTTAGCAGTACCTGGCCACGAACAATATCGTGCTCAACGCAGCCGCGCTAATTAAAACAGCCCGGCACCACCTGATATCTACCCTCCAACCTTAGTGAAGAACTTGCCTTCTTGGAACCAAATCTGTGAGAAAATGACCCTCGTTTTTCACACCCAATTTAAGGCAACGCCATGACTCGTCTGGGGAAAGGTCTGTTGTTCAGCTTTCTGGCGCTAGTAATCATCATAGTCGGAGGTATCACGTTCACCATCGGATGGCGGCCGTTCTTCGGCCCTAAGGCGCGGCTACTTACTGACCGCAAGTTTGAAAGCACTCCGCAGCGACTGGAGCGGGGCAAGTATCTGGCCAGCGGATGCATCTATTGCCACTCGCAGCATGATTGGAGCGATTCGGGAACGCCCATTATCGCCGGAATGGAAGGGGCGGGCGAGGTTGAGCCCTACACCGACCTGCCAGGAAGGATCGTCGCGCCCAACCTTACTCCCGATAAGGAAACTGGTGCCGGCACCTGGACCGACGACATGTTCGCCCGGGCGATCCGCGAAGGGATCGGCCACGATGGCCGTTCCCTCTTCCCGCTGATGCCGTATTTGAATTTCCGCGAATTGTCGGATGAAGATGTAGCGTCGATCGTAGTGTACTTGCGGACACTTCCGCCGGTTCATCACCAATTGCCAACCACCGAGATTATCTTTCCGGTGAAGTACCTCATTCGTAATGTTCCGGAGTCGCTTACTTCTCCTGTGCCCGAAATTTCTCCCGACGGCGATCTGCAAAAATACGCGGTCCATATGGCAAGAATCGCTGGCTGTGCCGATTGCCACACCCCGCAGGTGCGCGGAGAAAACGTCGCCGGAATGACCTTGGCTGGAGGCATGGCGCTCATCGGGCCATGGGGAAGGGCAGCGAGCGCAAATCTGACGCCAGATGGCACGGGAATTAAGAACTACACCGAGGATTTCTTCGTTCAGGTTATGCGAACCGGGGTGGTGAACGGGCAGAAGCTGAGTCCGGCGATGCCCGTGATGGCCTACAAAAACCTGAACGATCAGGATCTCAAAGCGATCTATTCGTTCCTGCGCACTGCCAAGCCGGTGGAACATCACGTCGACAACACGTTACCGCCTACAGACTGCAAACTCTGCCGACAACGGCATGGCGGCGGCGACAAGAATTAGAATCCCGCGTAAATTGCGCTCAAGCCGCGGAGCGGCATCGTTCGGCGGACGCGAAAAGCCGCGCCGAGGTGAGAACCGTCACATTCTCGCCAAAGTCCTTTTGGTATTTTGTGGTTGCCCCTCGCATCCGCGGCCGAGCCGCGCCTCAATACGCCTCGAAGCTAGGCGAAGAACCTCGTGCATTGTGTTTAGGGTACCAAGAACGGTCTCCACCTGATCCAAGATCCGCAGCGAATTTGCCGCCTTCCCGAACGCCGCTCCGCGGCCCGAGGTTGAACTTCGGATCGACTCCCCACGCTCACGCCTGAGGCTAAAAGCAAATCAACCGCTTCGCCCTTTCCCCACGTCACAGCAGAAAAATGGAACCGGAGTCGCGGGCCGGCGGTTCAAAGCCTCAGAAGGATGGCGCGCTGACAAATTCCACGCTGGATTTCGAGCCCTTTCCGCGCGGCCTTTATGCCAATCACAATTCTTTCCTGTGTCGTGTATCAGTGGTCTTGCGATGCTGTCGTTGCCCAGATGTCGCCGGGCTTCATAGAGATGTAGAAGACGCCGGTCGTCGGATCCATCGCAACATATGCAGTCTTCGGCCCACCGTTGGTGCCGCAATCGGCAGTGGCCAAGCTCTGGCAGGTTAGGCCGCTGCTGGCGTCGCGCCAGTTGGAACCGTCGTCAGTGTAGATCGGCTTCAGGCCGAAGTCTTCGTACTTCACCGCGATGGTGCGGTTGTGAGTGCGGTTAGTCACCATCATGGTGACGTACTCGTTGGGCTGACCTACATCCTGATTGTTGCCACAGAAGACCCAACTACCGCTGGGGGGCGTACCGTTCCAACAGTAGAAGCCGGTATTTGCTCCGCTGTTCCCCTGGTAATACATGAAGTCCCCCCTATTGGGGCCTGCACCGCCTTGTGCGCCGGTCCAGGCATCAAAACCGCCGCTGAGGCCGCCGGGAGTTGGAAGGGGAGACCAGTTGGAGCCGTTATCGAGCGAGAACCAGGTGTTGCTGACGGTAGGAACATTGTCTGAAGCAACGGTCTCATAGCTAACACTTCCAATCGTCACAGCAAACAACTGTTCCGCTGTACCAGCCGGACTGCCGGGTGCCTTGCTCCATGTACGTGCGTTATCAGACGACAGCAAGGTAAGGGCCGACGCAGTCGGGCAAATAATGGTCATGCCGTTGCCGGCGATCGCGCATCCATTTTCCATCCCCCCACCCGGGACGATGGCACCCGTCGCCCTTGTCCAGTTCGTGCCGGTGCCGCTGACATTGTCGAGCCAATACGCCAAGTGCTGCTTGCCCGAGCAAGACTGATTTATGGTGAAGATGGTGCCGTCAGGGGCCACACCGAGACTACGGAAGCTGGGGCACCCTACAACGAGGTCGATTCCGTTCATGATCGGCGTCCAGGTCTTACCTTTATCTGTCGAACGAGCGAGGCCGCCTGTGGTGGGGTTGTTCGCCGCCGCGTACATGTTGCCGGCGTTGTCGAAGATAATTCCCCAGGTCTGAACCAGCCCAGTGTTGCCGACGAGCGTCCAGGAGGGTCCGGCTCCGTTTGGAGGAGGCGACGGCGGATTGGGGCTGTTGGACGAGTTACTCGATCCGCCTCCACAGGCGACGTACAACAAACAAGTGAAAACCGCGAGGGTCAGCAAGATTCTTGCTCGCATGGTCTCTAAGGAACGTAAAGTGGCGGGCCCGAAGTTGTACTACTAGATTAACCCAGCTAGCGGTTCTGAGTTGTTACGGCTGCTCACAACGTTTTTGAAGACTCCCGACGTATGCATGCGGTTTGCTAGAAACACCCGCACCGTGTCCGGTGCATTAAAAAACTCCTCGATGGACTAGCGCTTGGGCGGACTGAGCACCTGTCTCGTATTCGCTGGTGTCTTCCGGGAGCGTCTTAAAGAACCGCTTCCAGTCCCCGGCCAGTTAATCTCCCTCAAACCTTAAAACACGAAGCACCTATCTGCGGGTTAGATTTGCATTGTGCTCGATCGGACGAGAAAGCGGGTGGGAAAGCTGACAATCGACAACCGAGCACTGACAACTGTTTCAAGAAGGATGCTCCTGGCCCAGAATCACGCGCACCGTATCCCGCGCGATCAGCAACTCCTCGTTCGTCGGAATCGCATACGCCAACAGCTTCGAGTCCTCCGTGCTGATCGTTCCCTCGCGGCCAATCATCTCCTGATTTTTCGCCGTATCCATCTTCAGCCCCGCCCACTCCATGCCTTCGCAGATCCGCGCGCGTACCTCAGGAGAGTTTTCCCCAATTCCTCCGGTGAACACTACTGCATCGGCGCCGCCCATCGCCGCCATGTACGATCCGATGTACTTTCGAGCCCGGTAGCAGAAGACCTCGATGGCCAGTCTCACGCGCCGGTCATCGTGCTCGTGCAGCTCCGCCTGCAACTCGCGCATGTCGTTGGTCAGGCCTGAAATGCCGAGCAATCCTGACTGCGTATTCAGTAGCGTCACCACCTCATCCGACGTCATGCCCTCTTTCGAGCTGATCAGGTTCAGCACCGCCGGGTCCACGTCGCCCGAGCGGGTGCCCATCACCAGCCCTTCCAGCGGAGTGAGCCCCATCGAAGTGTCAATCGACTTGCCTTCCTTGATCGCCGTCGCCGAGCAACCGTTTCCAAGGTGCAGTGTGATGATGTTGGTCTGCTCGCGCGTCAGCCCTCGCAGATAGCGATAGCGAAATGCCACGTAACGGTGCGAGGTGCCATGGAAGCCGTACCGGCGCACACGATACCGGCGATACAGGTGGTAGGGCACCGCATAGAGATAAGCGTGCGCCGGGATAGAGGTGTGAAACGAGGTGTCAAACACCGCCACCTGCGGCGTGTTCTTTCCGAAGATGTCCCATGCCGCCCGTATGCACTTCAGATTGTTGGGATTGTGCAGCGGCGCCAGATCAATGCAGTCCTCGATTTCTTTCACTACCTTGTCGTCGATCAGCGCCGACTGCGTAAAGACTTCGCCACCATGTACCACGCGATGCCCAATGGCATGGATATCTGCCGTGCTGCGGATTTCGCCAATACCCGACTTGTCAGACGCGATGTATCGCACCAGGTAATCCAGCGCTGCGGCTACGTCGCGCAGCGGTGCGGTAAATTTGCACTTGCCTTCATCCCCCTTCTGAAAAGTGATAATGGCTTCCCCACCTGTGCCTTCCACCTCGCCACGGCACAACCGCTGGTCTCTTTCCTGCTGAATGCGTTCCATGTCGGTGGCAATCACTTGAAACTTCAGGCTGGAGCTTCCGGCGTTGAGCACTAATACGTTCATGCGCGATAGGCCTCTCCGGTGAGTATGGCACTCTGCGCGCCTGCCGCGAAGCCGTTTTGCGCTAGGAGACGCCGAATTGACCGCAGCGTAATGCGGGGTCTGACAGCTTATATCGGACAAAGTGAGTCGGGCACGACCGAACAGGTTGGGACTGGACACCGCCTTTGCGCTTCGTGGAGAGGAACATCCGTCCCAGTCGAAGTCGAGGCGTTTGCTAAGCATCTGAGCCGAGAGCCTGAGCGAGCGGAGCGAGTCGAAGGGGACCTGCTGTCACACCCATCCGCAAGGGGCTAGTGTTCCAGATTAACTGCTCTTCGCGCATGGGCTGACTTATCTCCCGATCCCTTTGCCGTGATGGAACTTTCGTCCTACTATCAATAGCAAGTGAACCAGCGCGGAGAGACAACATCATGCCAACCGCCGTTGAGCAATTAGCCGAACATCTCAAGCACGACATTGTCGCCCTGGAAGAACGCGCCAGGCGCGCCGAAGCAATGCTGCCGCAAATTAGCGAGAAATATCGGGGACGGTTAAGAGCCAGCATCGACTCCACAGTGCAACAGGCCAGAGAGCTGAGCGAGCTTTTGGTCGAAATCCGCCAGGACCATCCCGGCAACTGAATCGCATCCGACATTCGGTTGCACCAAGGGTTTGTTGCTCCTGGTGTTTGAGATTGGCAGCTACTCGATCACCGCCAGGATGTCGCCCGCGTTGACGGTGGCGCCTTCGGCGACGAGAATCTTTCGGACGTTGCCGTCTTTGGGCGACTTCATCTCGTTCTGCATCTTCATGGCTTCTACGACAACGACGCCCTGACCGGCTTTGACCTCGTCCTTTTCGGCGACCATGATGCGCACGATCTTTCCCGGCATAGGAGCAGCGATCCGTTGCGGACCGGCTTCGCCACTGGCGGCAGCACGCCGCGTGCGCAACGAGCGCGGATCCTGCAGTTCGATGGCATAGCGGGCGCTGCCGATGACAAGGTGCAAGTCGCCGCTGAGCGAACGTTCACGCTTGATTTCGAAGGCGTCGCCACCGATGAGGACGGAGAGAACATCGCGCGCAGTGAGGGCCGCATCGACCTCGAGGGAGTGGCCATCTACTTGGCAGCGCCAGCTGGTTTCGCCCTTGGTGAGTTCCAGGCGATGGGTTTTGCCGTCAACCACAACGTCGTAGGTCATGAGCAGTTGTCAGTTTGAGCTTTTCGTCTTTCGCTCTTCGCCACAAACAAACCTCAGGGGCTAAAGGCCGGGGAAATAATACAGCTCTTACAGCACGGCTAAAGCCGTGCTGTTTCAAAACATCGCCTGAACAGCTCTTCCGCCCTGAAGACGGTTCCTGGTACACATCCTCTCATCGCGATCTCAGGGCCTCGATCCGTCCGGCGCGACGCCAGTTGTTGGGCTCGGGGGCCAGCTTTCCATTCGACAGAGCCGGCAACCCATCGCCGCCGGGAAATGTGTGCTTCGGGTCCATGGCGGCGAAAATGCCCGCTGCCACCGTGGCAATCAGCTCGTGGCGCAAATTGTGTTCGCTGATACTGCTGGCCAGCAGGCGGTGGAGAAATCCAGTGTCGAGTTTGCCCGCGCGAAAATCGCTATCCTTCAAAATGCGGCGGAACAGCGGGATATTCGTCTTGATCCCTCCCACGAAATACTCGTACAAGGCGCGCTCCAGCCGCTGAATCGACTGCTCGCGCGTTTCGGCGTATCCCACCAGCTTGGCCAGCAGCGGATCGTACTCGATGGGCACTGTCCAGCCCTCATACATGCCGCTGTCGCGACGGATGCCCGGTCCAGACGGCGAAATGAGCCGCGTGATTTGTCCTGGTGAAGGGAAAAAGTTGTTGTCGGGGTCTTCGGCGTAGATGCGGCACTCGATAGCGTGTCCACGGATGGTGATGTCTTTCTGCTGGAACGGAAGCGGCTCGCCGCAGGCCACACGCAACTGCAGGTGCACTAGGTCGAGCCCGGTCACGAACTCCGTCACCGGGTGCTCAACTTGCAGGCGGGTGTTCATCTCGAGGAAGTAGAAGTTGCGATCCTGATCGACGAGGAACTCGACGGTGCCGGCGTTTTGATAGTGCGCCGCTTTGGCGACGCGCACCGCGACTTCGCCCATACGGTGGCGCATGTCGTCATCCACGATGGGCGAGGGCGCTTCTTCGAGGACTTTCTGATGCCGGCGCTGCACCGAGCATTCGCGCTCGCCGAGATGGACCACGTTGCCCTGTTCGTCGCCGAAGACCTGCATCTCGATGTGGCGCGGACTGTTGATGACCTTCTCGATGTAGACTTCGTCATCGCCGAAAGCGCGCTTCGACTCGCTGCGGGCGTTTTCGAAGGCCGAGCGCAGATCTTCTGGCTTATGCACCAGGCGCATGCCCTTGCCGCCGCCACCCGCAGCGGCTTTCAGCATCACGGGGTAGCCGATGTCGGCGGCGAGTTTCGCGGTCGCCTCGTACTCTAGGCCTTTTTCGGAGCCGGGCACAAAAGGCACGCCCGCTTTCTTCACGCTCTGGCGGGCGCGGGTTTTCGAGCCCATCATCTCCATCGACTCCGGTGTCGGACCGATAAACCTCACGCCGACTTCGCGGCATGCACGGGCGAAGTTTGCGTTCTCGGAGAGGAAGCCGTAGCCGGGATGAATGGCTTCGGCGCCGCTGCGCTGGGCTACATCGAGGATCTTTTCGAAATTCAGATAGGACTCGCTCGCGGCGGCCGGACCGATGTGATAGGCGTGGTCGGCCTTGCGCACGTGCAGCGCGCGGCGGTCAACGTCCGAGAAGACCGCCACCGACTCGATACCAATCTCGCGACAGGCGCGCATGATGCGCACTGCGATTTCGCCGCGATTGGCAATGAGGATTCGCTTGAACATGAAAGCGATCTAGACGCCGGGGATCCCGTCGGAGGCGCAGCCTACAACTAGAATTGTAATGGATGGGAAGAGTTCTTCACCACGGCGGCACTCGCGACACGGAGGAATTAGAAAAGAGTGCGTGTTGAACAACAAACGCGCGGATTGAAGCCCGCGCGGCGGGTCAAAGATAATCTCATCGGCACGGCTGAAGCCGTGCCCTTTGAAACCGCTATTTGGTGGGCGTTTCGGTCGTCACGATGCCTGACGGGCCTGCCTTCTCAGCTTTAGCCTTCTTGGTGGCCAGCGTCTTGTCCACCCAGTCGTCGGCGGTCTTCAGGTCGGCCTTGCGCGCGTCTGGGTTGTCACACTCCAAATCCGCACGCTCGCGGTACATCAGGTTGAGATACGCCATCGCGTCGTCATAATCAGGCCGCAATTCAATGGCCTTGTTCAACTTCGCGATGCCGTCTTCTACCACAGCTTGATTGGCGTCAATGGCCTTCTTCAACTCAGCGCACGTCTTTTTGTCGATGGTGGTGTCGGTCGGTTTCAGGCCCAGCTTGGCGCGGGCTTCCAGACGGGGCTGATAGGCCTGCGTCCAGTCGATCACGGCGATCGAGTAGTACACCTCAGGATCGTTGGGATCGAGCGCCGCCACCTGCTCGTGATACTTCTTCGCCTCATCCATCTTCTTCATATTGAAGTACAGCGAGGCGATGCCCTTCAGGGCGAGAATCTTCTGTTCTTTGGGCGGATTGGAATCCAACACCTTCTGGAACTCGTCGATCGCCTGCTCGGCGAAGCGATTATTCTCCGGCGAATCGGCGCCGGGAATGTATTGCTGCATGTACGCGGTTGCCAGATAAAGACGGGCGTTCAGCAGGCTGGGATCCAGTTGCACCGCGTTTTTAAAATGTTCGATGGCTTCTTCGTACTTGGCGTTTTTATAAGACTGCACGCCTTTGTTGATCTGATCGCGCGCTCGCAACTTCTCGCATCCCACGGCCGAGAGCAACGCCAACCCTGCGGCTAAGATCGTAAGTACTCGTCCGGTCTTGTTCATGTCTGGTTTCACTCTCCCTTACGCGTTTTCGGGTGGCATGGCAGAGCGGGATGCCGCACAGCGACACCCCGCCTTTCCTGAAGGAGGAGTACTTCCCGAATCACGTTCCTGCTATACGACTGGCTACTGGCCGGCCTCGATCTTGGCGGTGATCAAGCCGACCTTGTCGACACCCGCGGAGTGCGAAATGTCGATGACTTGCGCCACTTCATTGAATGTCAGGTCTGGATCAGCCTTGACGAACATGACTTTCTCAGCGCGGGTCTTGAAGATGTCGTTGAGACGGCCTTCAAGATTCTCCCAGGTCACATCGTCCTGGTTAATCTTCAGGTTGGCCTTGTCGCCTGTGCCCTTCAGCAATTGCACCACCACAGTGCGGTCGCTAGGCGGCGGATTCTTGTCTTTGTCCTTGGGCGGCTGGGGAACCAGCGCGTCCAAGCCCTTCGGCGTGAGCGGTGTGATCACCATGAAGATGATCAGCAGCACCAGCAGCACGTCGATCAGCGGCGTCACGTTGATGTCAGCAGAGGGCCCGCCCTTGCCCCCGCCCGTTGTCATTCCCATACCAATCTCCCGTTATTTTGTTACCGGCGGTGCCGGAGGGATCGCACCTTGTTTCTTCTGATCCGTCAACAAACCTACATCATCCACGCCGGCGGAGCGAACGTTGTCCACCACTTCCACTACGTTGCCGTAGCGCGCACGTGCGTCCGACTTTATGAAGACCCGCTTGTCCGCTTTGTTGGCCAGGCGGTCCTTCACCTTCTGCGTGAGCTGGTCGGCCTCAATCCGATCGGTGCCGAAGTAGATCTTGCCGTCGCGCATCACCGCAATCAGCAACGCATCTTCCTTATCGGCATCGGGCATGGGGGCCGGGCTGTTCACCTTCGCCATATCCACGCTGACGCCCTTCTGCAGCATCGGCGTGATGACCATGAAGATGATCAGCAACACCAGCATCACGTCCACCATAGGGGTAACGTTGATGTTGGAGTTTACTTTCGAGCCTTCGTCGCGAACTGCCATTCCCATAGGATTTACCTCCACAGTACGTCGGAATCCGGTGACTGCAATTTCACCGAACTCAGACTAGCGGCGAACGGCTCCGCGACGCTTCAGGAAGTAGTCAATCAGCTCGCTGGAGCTGTTGTCCATTTCCACGTCGAACGCTTCCACCTTGCCGGAGAAGTAGTTGAACATCATCACAGCGGGGATGGCGACGAATAGCCCGATAGCGGTGGTCACCAGGGCTTCGGAGATACCACCGGCGACGGCACCCAGACCGGTGGCCTTTTGCGTCGAGATCTCTTTGAAGGCGTTCAGAATGCCGACCACGGTTCCCAGCAGTCCGATGAATGGTGCGGTGGAACCGATGGTGGCGAGACCGCCCAGGCCGCGTTTCAGTTCGGCGTGGGTGATGGCTTCGGCACGCTCCAGGGCGCGCTGCGAGGCTTCAATCTGTTCGCCGGGGATATCGCTGGACTCGCCGTGCGCCTTGAATTCGTGCAGGCCGGCGGCGACAACCTTCGCCAGATGGCTCTTCTTGTTGCGTTCAGCAATCTTGATGGCTTCTTCGATTTTCCCTTCGCGCAGGGCACCGGCGACCGCGGGCGCAAAGGCACGCGATTGCTTGCGGGCGGCGCTGAACGCCATAGCACGGTCAATCATCACGCCGATTGACCAGCCTGACATGACGAACAGGATGATAACCACGGCCTTGGCCAGGATGCCCATCTGTTTCCACAGTGACACCGGGTCCCATCCCACCGCACTTTCCTGGAACATCCAGACGGCGAGGTTGGGCACGTGGCTGAGAGCGTAGGTTGCAACGTTAGCTAAAAGCATGGGTCGAATTCTCCTCCTCAGGAACTTTCGTTACAGCAAAAAACGTGTTTTTTGATCCGTTGATTTGAGCTTAAAGGGGCCTCATCGCCCCGAACTTGTGGCACAAAACTCGGTTGTTTATCCGCCCGCCAGCGTGAAGTTCACGTTGATGGTGGTTTCTACCTCCACCGGCTCGCCGTTCAGGAAGTACGGTTTGTACTTCCACTGCTTCACGGCATCAATTGCTGCCGGAGCGAGCATCGGGTGTCCGCTGATCAAGTGCAGGTTCGCAATGGAGCCGTCTTTGCTGATTACGGCCTGGAGAACCACCGTGCCCTGAATGCGTGCCTGGCGCGCCAGCGGCGGATACGCCGGCTTGACCTGATGCACCAGCAAGCCCTGGGAAACGCCTTGCGACACGCGCACGCGCTGCGGGGTCGCCGCCTTCGGCACCACCGCCGGGGCATTACTGATGATGCCGCCCAGCACACCGCCCATTGCACCACCGGGAACTCCACCTGGAACGCCACCCACAACACCAGCCACACCGGTCGACGGCGGCGGCTCGTCCTCTTTAATCATGGCGACTTTCTTGGGGATGGCAGTGGGGGTACGCAACTGCCCATTGTCCAGGTCGGTGGTCCGGGGCTTCACGATCTTGACTTCTGGCATGGCGGCCGGAGGAGGCGGTGGAGGCGGAGGAGGCGGTGCTACCAGAAACGTCATCAGTTGCTGCTTGGGCAGCGCCTCGGTGAATATCAGTGGTAGCAATACAAGCACGCCAATGAGCAGGATCTGCAGGATGAACGAGATCACGGTTGTGGTTTTTTGCTTGGTCTTGATCTTCCCGCCGGATTCCATGAGGCTGTCTTCAAACATAGCCCTATCTCCATAGAACTCTTTTCTTACTTTGACACCGGCTTACTGCGTTTTGCTCCCAAAATTTCGCGTTTCAGCACGCGCCTTCGACCGAGCCCTTGACAATTAACATACGGGACTCGGTCGCATAACCGAAGGACTTGAATATACACCCCGGAGGGGGGTTTGTGTTCAATAGAAAATCGATTACGCTTTGGCCTTGACCTTCTGCCGGGGAGCACTGGCCGCCGGAAGGGTCGCACGCCCCGTCTTGCTGGCCCGCCATTCCTGGTAGGCCACAAGCATCGGAGCGGCCACGGCGATGGAGGAGTACGTTCCGATGAGAATCCCGATCACCAGCGCCAGCGAGAACCCTCGCAGCACCTCTCCCCCGAACACATACAGCGAAAGCACCGTAAGAAATGTCAAGCCGGATGTCAAAATTGTTCGACTCAACGTCTGATTGATGCTCTTGTTCACTACGTCGGACAGCTTGTCGCGGCGCAACAACTTGATGTTTTCGCGAATGCGGTCATAAACGACGATGGTGTCGTTCATCGAGTAGCCGATGAGCGTCAGAATGGCCGCAATCACAGTAAGTGTGATGTCTCTATTCAGCAGGGAGAAGAATCCGATGGTGATAATTGTGTCGTGGAAGCATGCTACTACTGCACCCACCCCGTAGATCAGCTCGAACCGGAACCACAGGTAGACCAGCATTCCGCCCAGCGAATAGAGTGTTGCCCAAAGCGCCTGCTTGCGGAGCTGTCCGCCTACTTGTGGCCCGACGATCTCTACATTCCGCACGGCAAAATTCGAGGTGTAAAAATCCTGCTCCATGGCGCTGACGACTTCGAGCGGAGCTACTCCCTTCAGCTCATCAACCGACCGCAGCACGCCGCCGCGCTGCTTGTTGCGGAAATCGTCGATCTGCTGGGCGACGACCAGATATCTGGCTGAAGCGTCGATTCCGCCCAGATGCAGCGGGTCCTTCGAGATCAGGTATTGCTGAATGCTCGATGGACCCGTGTTATTCAGGTCCATCTTGCCCGACTGCTGCTGCTCACCCGCCTGCAATGCCTTGATGATAGTGTTCTTGCCCTGGTCGAGCGCCGCCTCGCTGGTCTCGCGCTGCTCGAGCGCGACCAGCACCTCGTTGTTGTAGGTCTCGCCGTAGCGCTGGATTTTGGGATCCTTCAGGTCGGCGCGGTCCATGTCGGTGCGAATCGCCTTCAGATCCGGCGTGTTGGCAAACTTCACATAGACCAGCGTGCCGCCCTTGAAGTCCACGCCGAACGGAATGCCGTGCCAGAAGAAGATAGAGAGCAATCCGGCAATGCTGAAGATCAACGAGAAGGCAAGGAAGTACCACTTCTTGCCCAGGAAATCGATGTTGGCATTACGAAAAAACTCCACCGCTTACCCCTTATATGCTCAACGCTTCCCCGCGCTGGTGGCGGCTGAGGATGCTGTCGAAAATCACGCGCGATACAAAGACCGAAGTGAACAGGTTCGCCGCAAGACCGAAGCTCAACGTGACGGCAAATCCGCGCACCGGGCCGGTCCCGAACAGGAACAGAATGATCGCTGACACGATGGTCGTCACGTGCGTATCGACGATCGTGATCCATGCGTGTTTGAAGCCCTGGTCTACAGCCTGCGGCGGTGTTTTGCCATGCCGCAGTTCTTCACGGATGCGCTCAAAAATCAGAACGTTCGAGTCCACGCCCATGCCGATGGTCAGGATCACGCCGGCGATGCCCGGCAGTGTGAGCGTTGCGCTGGTGAATCCGAGGAATCCCAGCAGGATCACTAGGTTCAGAAATAGTCCCAGGTCGGCATTGATGCCGGCGAACTTGTAGTAAATGAGCATGAACACCATCACGGCGACCATGCCGAAGATGGCGGCGCGCACGCCAGCGCGAATGGAATCTGCGCCCAACGACGGTCCCACCGTACGCTCTTCCAGATACTTGATTCCGGCCGGCAATGCTCCGGAACGCAAGGTCAAAGAAAGGTCCTGCGTCTGCTGCTCGGTGAATGTGCCGGTAATGCGGCCTTCATCGCGAATGGCTTCCTGGATGGTAGCGACTTCCATCACCTTGTTGTCGAGCACCACCGCCAAACGCTCGCCCACGTGGGCACTGGTGAAGGCATAGAAGCGACGCCCACCCTCGCCCGTCAAGGTAAACTTCACGTCCGGACGCCCGTTCTCATCGCGACCGGCATCAGCCGTCCGCAGGTCGTTGCCGCTCACCGCCGAGGCTCGCGTGATCACCCAATAGGATTCCTGACTGTTGCTGCCGCCGATGTTCTTTCCCTTCAGCAAAACTGCGTTGGCGGGAAGAATGCCGCCATGGGCCTGCATCGCCTCCTGCTCGCTGTTATAAGGCCCACCGATCGCCTGCCGGATTTCCAGCATCGCGGTCGATTGCATGATTTCCTTCACGCGCGCGGGATCATCCACACCCGGAAGCTGTACGAGGATCTGGTAGTCGCCCAGACCGTGCTCCTGAATCACCGGTTCGCTGACGCCAAGCTGGTCAATGCGGTTGCGAATCGTCTCAATCGCCTGCTGCTGCGCCTTGGTCTTGGTGTCCTTCACGACGCTCGGCCTCATGATCAGCGTGAAGGAGTTGTTCGCCCCCGAGGTCAGGTCGTAATCGGGGAGGCGGTCGGCCACCAGGCTGCGGAAATCGGCAATCGACTGCGGCGATACCCCGTTGACGTTGATGATTTCCGGGTGATTCTGCTGATCCGGCTGCACGATCTCGCCGTAAAGGATGTTCTTGGACTTGAGATCGTCTTTCAGTCGTTCGACGGCCCGGTTGCTGTCGGCGTTGATGGCATCGTTGACCTGCACCTGCAGGATCAGGTGGGTGCCGCCCTTGAGATCGAGCCCAAGATGGATCCGCTGCTGCATCGCCGCCAACAGGCCTGCGGGCGTGAAGCTCTGTGGAATGCCAAAGATGCCGAACAGAAAGAAGATCAGCACCGCGATGATGATGACGACTTTAATGGTCTGGTTCTTGATCATGACTCACTACAACCGTGTTAGGACTTCGCCTTTTCCTCGGGTTCATTGGTCGTCAGTGTCACGATCGACGACCGCGCCACTTCCAGCTTGATGTTGTCTGGAGGCACCCGCAGAATCAGCGAGTCATCCTTGGCCGACAAAACCGTGCCGGTCAGGCCGCCGCTGGTGACGACTTTGTCGCCAGACTTAATCTTGGTTAGCATCTCCTGCCACTTCTTTTGCCGGCGCTGCTGCGGCATGATGAGCAAGAAGTAAAAGATGGCGAAAATCGCCACCATAATCACGATCGGCCCAATACCTGCCCCGCCGATCCCCTGAAAATACGCGCCTGCCAATGTCAGCATTTGTGGTTAACTTTCCCCTCAACTTTGTCATCCAGAGCCCGCCGCAGCGGGCCGCGGCGACCGAATTGAGGGAGCTGTCCTGAGCTCGTCGGAACCTGCTTTCTGCATACCCTGCACGACGCACTTTCCCTTCACCCAACATCACGCAGGGAATACCGCAGGACGTCCTTCAGACTGAGGATTTTCAGCGCTAGCGCTGGGCGGTCACTCGGGGACACTCAGATGCGGTGGTCGCACACCAGACAGAAAAATGGCAAACTCCCCAAGTAGTATAGCTTGCCGGACGCGCCGCATGGTGTCAAGGTAATAGGCCAAGTTGTGGATCGTGTTTAACGTCTGTGCCAGCAACTCGTTAGATGCATACAGGTGGCGCAGATAGGCCCGCGAATACCGCCCACACACCTTGCAGCCGCACTGCGGATCGATTGGGCCCTCGTCACTTGCGAACCGCGCATTCTTGATCGCCAGCCGCCCCTCTGACGTGAAGAGTAGTCCGTGGCGGGCGGCACGGGTCGGCAACACGCAGTCCATCATATCCACACCTTGGGCCACGTAGTGCACGATCTCCTCCGGAGTCCCCACCCCCATCAGGTAACGCGGCTTGGTTTGTGGCAGGTAAGTAATTGCGGCATCCACCATCTCGTAGGTCATGGCGCGCGGCTCGCCGACACTGAGCCCGCCGATCGCGTAGCCCGGGAGCTCGATCTCGACCGTCCGCTCGGCCGACTCCCGCCGCAGGTCAGCATACATCCCGCCCTGAACGATGCCGAAGAGGGCTTGCGTAGAACCGGAGTCTACAATTGCTCGCTCGTCGTCATAAGCTCTTCGCTTTTGGCTGTTCGCTCTTCGCTTTTTGCAAGAAGTGCGGATGAGTGCCTCATCCTTTCCCACACGTTGGAAAAGAGTGGGACCAATACCGTCCCATCCAGTGTCATCCTGAGCGGAGACGGTTTCCCTCATCGCGGGAGTCGAAGGACCAGCTATTCCCCCGAACCACGGAACATCTTCTTTGTGTTGTTCGAAATAGTCCCGGGAGCGCTTCAGCCACCGCAGCGTCATCTCCATCGACTCGCGCGCCCTCCCCCGATCCGCCGGATGCTCGGTACACTCATCGAAAGCCATGATGATGTCTGCGCCCAGCCCGATCTGTGCCGCAATCGAGCTCTCCGGCGTGAACATGTGCGACGACCCGTCCAAGTGTGAACGAAAAGACACGCCGTCTTCCGTCACCTTGCGCAGCTCGCTCAGGCTGAATACCTGGAAGCCGCCCGAGTCCGTCAGGATCGGCTTGTCCCACGCCATGAAGCGCTGCACGCCGCCCAGCGCGCGCACCGTCTCGACTCCTGGACGCAGGTACAGGTGATAGGTGTTGTTCAGCAGAATCTGAACGCCCAGCTCCTCGAGCACATCCTGCGGTACCGCCTTTACGGTCCCGAGCGTGCCAACCGGCATGAACACCGGCGTCTCAATCACGCCGTGCGGCGTGAACATACGCCCGGCGCGGGCCTTTTCGTCAGTAGCTTCGACTTCGAAGCGAAACGGCATGAAGGATGATTGTAGCGGGAGAAGTAGCGAATATCAGAAAGGAAGCATGAGCCAGACCGCTGCCCATTGACCGTATAATCGTCGCTCCAGTCTTTCCGTTGTCGACCCAATTGCCGTATAGCCAATCGGTTGCGGCAAAATGTCATCCGTTGCCGACACAAACCTCTGACTTTTTTTTGCAAGTCCACGACAACTCCGGGGGCATAACTGGTCACTATCTGTATCGAGGACGCCACCTCGTTGAGGAGCGTATGGCACCTGTAACAAGGCTTCTGAAATCAGCCTGCGTCCTGGGAATTGTGATCGGCGGCTTTCTCTCGGCCATTGCCAGAACAGCGTATTCAACGATCGCCGCAATACCCTGATCGCTGACCAGTTCAACAATCGCGTAATTGAGGTTGACCGCAAGGGCAACATCGTCTGGCAATTTGGCTTGGGTCCTGCCGACTTCACGCAGGCCTCAATCATCGGCACCAACGATGCGGAGCGCGTTGGCACTCTCACCCCTGATGGCGGGCACCGGCACGCCGGGCGGCCAGCCCGAAGCGCCTAACTGCACCAATCCCAGCGGCTGCCCCGACAATCGTGTCCTGCTGGTCGATCACACTGGCAACATTGTTTGGCAATATGGGCAGTTCGGCGTCGCCGCCAGCTTGCCCGACCAGCTCAACGTCCCGGTGCAAAACACCTGGCTCCCCAACGGCCACATACTGATCACCGGTCAGGCGAATGAGCGCATCATTGAGGTTACGCTAACCAAACAAATTGTCTGGCAATACGGCACCACGGGCGTTTTCTGGAGCCCCTGAGCGGCGTGACCGACGCGGGCCGCCTGGTAACGCTGGAAACCGTCACAGCCAACGGCGAGTGGGTGCCGAATTCCTATCCCGATTACATTGATTTTCGCGACTATCTAAAGCTCTTCGATGGCATTGCCGTGTCTCGTCCGTCGGCCTTAAGTGTGGGCAGGGACGAACACTCCGAGCGGGTTTGGGGGCGAACTGGTCTCGGGCAATTTCTTCGCGGTGCTGGGCGTTAAGCCAGAGGCAGGCCGCTTGTTCCTGCCATCGGAGTACGGCGACACTCCCGGCGCTTATCCCGTGGCTGTCATCAGCGATCGTTATTGGCGCTCGCACTTCGGCGCGAACCCTGCCGTAATAGGCCAAACCATCCGCATCAACCAGCATGAGCTGACCCTGGTGGGCGTTGCGCCGCCGGCATTTCATGGATCGATGCCGGTTACTTCCTTCGATCTCTGGGTGCCCTACATGCAGCAATCCGTTCTCAACGGTATGAAGGAAGGGATGCTGCGCGACCGCCACACTCGCAATATGCTCGGGATCGCACGGTTGAAGCCCGGCGTGAGCATGAATCAGGCGCGCGATGAACTGAAGGGGCTTGCCGATCGCATGTCGGTGTTGAATGCAGATGTCAGCGAGGGTATGAGCGCTACTCTGATGCCGCTTTGGCAGTCTCCTCATGGGCCGCATGCTCTGCTTCGCGGTCCACTGCGCATCCTGATGGGCGTCTGCGGCTTGGTGCTGTTCATCGTGGGCGCCAATATCGCCGACCTTCTGCTGGCTCGCGCGACGGTGCGGCAAAGGGAATTCAACGTGCGGATTGCGTTGGGTGCGGACCGTTTGCAGGTGGCTCGGCAGGTGATGACCGAGTGCCTTCTGCTTGCCGGCGGCGGCGCACTGCTGGGCCTCGCTGCTACGCCCTGGCTGACCCATGCCTTGTATTACCTAATGCCGCCAGGGCCGTTTCAGCAGCTCGTTTCCATGGACACCCGGACAAACTTCAGCGTGCTTGCCTTCACGGCAGGCGTCTGTCTGCTCATCGCGCTGGCAACTGGTTTGTTTCCCGCACTCCAGGTCGGTCGAGCACATCTTAACGCCGGCCTCAACGAAGGCGGACGTAGTGGAGCAGCGGGCCGAGGCCGCAACCGGTTACGCTCGGCTCTGGTCGCTTCCGAAGTTGCCTTGGCGCTCGTGGCCTTGGTCGGCGCGGCACTCTTCGTGCGCAGCTTTCGCCAGACACTGCACACCGATCCCGGCTTCGATCCCAACCATGTGCTCGTTAACCAGTTCTACCTCACTACGAACGGATACAGCCTTGCTAAGCGCAAAGAGTTCTGCCGCCGTTTGGCGGAACAGATGCTAAGTTCGCCGGGCGTTACCGACGCTGCCTATTTCGACCCCGTGCCCCTGGGATTCGAGCCCAGTTGGTGGGAAGAACTGCGCATCGAAGGCTATGCGCCCCGTCCGAACGAAAACATGAACATCTTCCGCAATGTCATCTCTTCGGGATACTTGCCGCTGATGGAGATCCCTATCCTGGAAGGAAGAAACTTGACCGAGCACGACGATGAAAATGCGTCCGCAGTAATGATTGTGAACGAGGCTTTTGTTCGGCGCTTTCTGCCTGGCCGCAATCCCATCGGCGTCAAGGTGCATGCGGAGACTGGTTTCGTATTGTCGGTGTCGCCCGCGATGCCAAGTATCACTATCTCAACGAAAACACCCCGGCGTATTTCTATGTGCCCTTTCGCCAGCGGTATCGGGAAGACATGAATCTTGCTTTCTACGTGCGCACGCAGGGCGAGCCGGACACTATTGGCCCGACTCTGCGCGCACAAACGCGCGCTATCGATCCCAGTGTCAACCTCTTTGATGTGGCACCGTTGCGAGAGTTTATCGGCGCCTCTCTCTATCCGCAAAAGGTGGCCGCGAGCCTGATGACCATCATGGGAACGATCGCTCTGGTACTCGCCGCGGTGGGGGCTTTACAGCGTCATGGCCTACTCGGTGGCGCAACGCACGCAAGAGATTGGCGTACGCATGGCACTCGGTGTACAACCTCGCCATGTGCTGCGCATGGTGCTACAGCAGGGGCTTGCGCTTACAGTAATCGGTCTCGTCGTGGGTACTGCACTATCGCTTGTCGCAATGAAGACGATTGCCGGCGTTTCATTCACGAACTCCGCGATGGGTACAAGCGCATTGTTGCTTGAAAAGGGTGGTAGAACTCCCGTGGTGTACCTTGCGGGCGCAGCTTTCTTGTGCCTGGTGGCGATTGCCGCAAGCTTTCTGCCTGCCTATCGCGCGGCCTCGATCGACCCCATGAAAGCGCTGCGAACCGACTAGGCAGGGCCTGGTTTTTCTGGTGCTGCCCGCCAGTTTTCGTTCGTTTCTACTCCTAGAGGAAGCCGTGAACGCAACCAGGCGTTTAATCCGTGTAATCCTGCGAGTAAGCGACGAACGCTGCCGAACCGAAAAGCCGCTACAGATGGAACCCAGGCTGTTTGGGTTTGGCTAGATTTTCCTATTGCAGCTTCGCGTACTCCGCCTTCCCCGCTATGAATGGGAACTAGGGGTTCTCCGATCATGAGATCGCGATGGGACAGTATCTTTTCGTACTCCCGAGCCGCATCGTCAGCTCTGTGTGCGGCCAGATAAGCATCGCCAGGAACGAATTCGGGGTACCTCGACCCGAAGTACCAGACAAGTGCGCTTTGAGCCGAGCCCAGTTCGTGGGAGGTGGCGGACTCAAGCAACTCAACGGCTTTCAGAGGCTCAAGGGCGTGATGGCCACAATCCCGCGGATCACGGGCAAGTAATTGAATCGGACTGTGGTGTCTTCGGGGAAATTCCCTTCCAGTTCGGCAGCAAGAGCTTCGCGTTTTGCTCATCGCCGGCCATGGCCAGCGCAACGGCCGCCCCGTATTCGACTTCGCGGTTCCGGGCGGGGGCAAGCGCCGAATTCGCATCGGCCTTAGCCGGAGGTTTCCTGCCGCGATTCACAAAAATCTCCACTAGCGGCTGTCACGTAATGTTTAAGAGCGGCGAACCACCAGGCAAGGTATTCTGGCTGTCATCACGAGTGGTTTATCCAGCGTCTTATTTTGTGGATGCCCTGACGCGAGAAGACATGAAATGAGCGTTACTGACCTGATATTCGGCCGGCCCTTAGCTACTGAGGAAGAGAAGGCCGAACGCATCGGACCAGTCAAGGGCGTTCCGATTTTCGGCCTGGATGCCCTGAGCTCCGCTGCGTACGGGCCGGAGGCCGCCCTGACGCTCCTAATGCCGCTGGGTATGGCAGGAATCGCCTATATCTGGCCGATCACAGTCGGCATCGTGGTCCTGCTGAGCATCGTCTACTTTTCCTACCGGCAAACCATCTCGGCGTATCCTCAAGGCGGCGGCTCCTACACTGTCGCCAGCGAAAATCTCGGCGATGGTGCCGGGCTGCTTGCCGCGGCCGCGCTGATGATCGATTACGTTCTCACCGCGGCAGTTGGCATCTCGGCGGGAGTAGGCGCGCTGGTCTCGGCCGTACCAGCTTTGCAACCTTCAACCGTCCGTCTCTGTATGGCAATTCTGGTCCTCATCACCATCGTCAACCTGCGAGGCATGCAGGAAACGGGTGGAGTCTTCCTTCTGCCGACCTACATATTCATTGCATGTCTTTTGGGGTTGATTGCGGTTGGTATCTTCAAGATGCTGTCAGCAGGCGGCCACCCGGTTCCGGTTGTCGCGCCTCCACGCTTGACCGGCGCAGCCGCCACCGTAAGCGCCTGGATCCTGCTGAAAGCGTTCTCCAGCGGCTGCACAGCAATGACCGGAGTGGAAGCCGTGAGCAACGGAGTAATGGCTTTCCACGACCCTACAGATAAGTATGCCAAGCGAACTCTGACCATGATTATTGGGATTCTGATGGTGATGCTGCTGGGAATCGGATACCTCGTTCCCAGATACGGGATAGCGGCTACCGATCCTGGCGCACCGGGATATGAAAGCGTTCTTTCGCAGTTGCTGGCCGCTGTGACTGGCCGAGGTACGTTTTACTGGCTCAGCATCGGTTCTATCCTCTTGGTTCTGTCGCTTTCGGCAAATACGGCGTTCGCGGACTTTCCACGCCTTGCCCGCGCTATAGCGCAAAACAGCTACCTGCCGCATGCCTTCGTGATCCGGGGTCGCCGGCTGGTCTTTGCCCAAGGGGTTTATGCACTCGCGCTACTTACGGGTGCGCTTCTCATCATCTTTCGCGGTGTTACCGACCGGCTGATTCCGCTGTATGCAGTGGGAGCCTTTCTGGCATTCACCCTCTCGCAAGCCGGCATGGTGGTGCATTGGAAACGTGTCGGCGGACCAGGCGCCAAGCGCAGCATGCTTCTGAACGGCTTGGGCGCTACAGCAACAGGTATTACGACAGCCGTTGTACTGATAACGAAATTTGTCGACGGTGCATGGATTACCGTCTTGCTCATCCCGTCTCTGATTTTCATGATGCGTTCGATCAGACGTCACTACTTACGGGTGGCAAACGAAATTGACCTCAAGCGGCCCATCAATACGCAAAAGCTTTGCGAACCTATCGTGCTGATACCGATTGACCGCTGGAGCCTGGTCGCCGAAAGAGCCATTCGCTATGCCTGGACGCTCTCGCACGATATCCACGTGCTGCATGTAGCCTGTGGCGACACAACGGACGAGCTGCGCGAAAAATGGACAGAGATGGTCGAGCTACCCTCTAAGGCGGCCGGACTCGAAGAGCCAAAGCTGATCGTCCTCGAGTCGCCCTATCGCTTCATCGTCAAACCAATTGTCGAATACGCGATGCAAAAGCAGAGCGAACATCCTGATCGAGACGTGACCGTACTGATTCCGGAGTTGGTCGAGACACACTGGCACCACTACCTGCTGCATAACAACCGTCCCGAGGCGATTCGCGCGCTACTGCTGTTCAACGGCAACCAACGCATCGCCGTCGTGTCAATCCCCTACCACTTGCGAGCTTGATCCAATGGGCGGATTCCGAGACCTCACCTGATCGTGTTAATCGCGCTAAGCCGTGGCTGCTTTCTGTTTCTGCTTTTGTTTCTCTTCGAATTTCCCTTTGCTGACGATGGCGCGCCCGATTGTCCCGTAGCCGATCACTTCGACGCCATTGCTCGCTCTGACTCGGAAGGTGTAGAACCGGCCGTCAAAAGATTCGAGCACTGCTTCCGCGGTGATCTTCTGACCTTCCACGGCAGGAGCGCGATGCACAATGTTGATGGCTGTCCCGACGCTCACCTCGTCGCCCTCGCAGAACGGTTCAAGCGCGTGGTATGCGGCGGCTTCCATCATGCCAATCATGTTGGGCGTGGAATAGACCGGCGGCAGATGGTCTTTCCAGGCCGTCAGCGTGTTCTTGAACTGCACGGTGGTTTCGGCCTCGCCACGCGTGCCGAGAGGAACAGGTTTGGGCATGGTTTGAGACTATCGCGCGGGTTCACAAAAGACAAAAGCAGCTACAGACTTACGCAGACGGCCGAGCATTCGGCAGCTGCATGTTAGTTTCGACTCTAGCTGGAACCGCCCAAATGTGGCTGTGCGCTTATCCCGCCAAGGCCATGCGGTGAGCTTGCATCCCGTCGAGTACTACCCAAAGCGCTTTGGCGGTGCTCTCCGCGGAATCAAGTGCCGCCCCAACGAGCTCGGGATGAGCTGCTACCTGTTGCAACAGCAACTCTTGCCATACGTGGGAGTGCTCCACATCGGCGTGCTGATGCAATTGGAAGTAGCTGCAGGTCTTTCGGTCGGCTCCGTAGCGTTCGGTCAAGCCCGTGGTTTTTTGCTTGGCGATTCGCGGCACCTGCGACTCATAAGCATAGAAGGCCGCCAGCACCTCAGCCGTGGTGGCTTGGCTGGCGACAATGCGAAAGTGCTGCATCAGCACGCGAATCTGATCCATCGGCTCGTTGGCCCGAACGGCTCCGCGATCGGCACCCATGCCTTCGGCAAAATCGAGCCAGAGCTCACTATGCGGACGTCCCTCGATTTCCTCCTCGCATAAGTTGCGCAGCACAGCACGACGGGTGGCACCATCTTCCAGTCGCGTGTGCAGCGCGCTCAAATAGGCGGGAAACGCCGCCACGTGGTGATAGTAGGCGACCGCGTAGTGGCGAAGATCGTCACGAGTAAGCTCTCCTGCATTCCACGACTGGTAATAGGGATGGCAAAGAAGGTCATAGCGCGCGATGCGCTCTTGGAGCGTCGCAAGAAACGTCTGGCTGTCCATGAATTCACCCCAAAATCGCAGAAGATAGTCTCGCTTGTCGCTTGACTATAGGCCACCGCTGGAGCTGTTCACAAGCTGACCACCCTCAGCGGACGTTGCGGGGTAATCTCCCAACCGATGGTGACGCTGTTTGTCCCAATGCCCTCATTTGAGGCTTCGAATTTGGGCCGCTCCCCCAGACCTGCTTTGGATTTCGCCTAAAGGACGGGTCGTTAACCACAGTCGAGATTTCTCGCCAAGAAAGAATTTGCTTGACAAACTATACTGTGTGATACACACTATGTATCAGCTACTATGTTTCGCACGGTGGACTATCCGAACCCTGAAATCCTCGAAAATCTTCGCTCCGAGCTTCGTCGCGGCTCTCTGATCGTCGCCGTACTCGCTGAGTTACGCCAGGAGCAATATGGCTATACCCTGCGCAAGTCATTGGAAGTATATGGGATATCGATGGACGAAGGTACCCTGTACCCTCTACTGCGTCGGCTCGAGAGCCAAGGCCTTCTTGTCAGCGAATGGCGCGAGCAGGACAAGCGCAACAAGCGGTTCTACCGACTTTCGCAGCAAGGCGAAGTAATCCTGACCCAACTGCTGCTGGATTGGGAGGACCTGTCGCAATCACTCGAGGCCATTCAGCGGTCACACACCCATCCCGCACAAAAATCGAGCGCGGCCTCTGCCGAAGCCGCTCCACAGGACTAATGCCATGGAACTCATTGATCGTTATCTGCAAGCCGTGAAGTGGATGCTCCCCCGCAAGCAGCAGGATGACGTCGTCGGCGAACTCAACGACGAGATTCTTTCGCGCGTGGAAGAGCAGGAGTCGGTCCTCGGTCGCCCGCTGACGGAAGACGAGCAAGTCGAGCTCCTCAAACAACTCGGGCACCCGATGCTGGTCGCGAGCCGTTACCGATCGCAGCGCTACCTAATCAATCCGACGATCTTCGCCATCTACTGGATGGTACTGCGCCTGATCCTCGCAGTGGTCTTAGTCGCCATGTCCATCGCCGCCGTCGCAGTTGCGGCCACCGGACAAGGCCTGGGTAAGGCGCTAGGCATCCTCTTTCAATATCCCTTTGCCGCGCTCTCGGTCTTTGTCTGGTTGACCGCGGTCTTCGTTGTGCTCGACATCATTCAGATAAAATTCGACTTCTTCAGCAAGTGGGATCCGCGAACGCTTCCCAAGCTGAGTAAGAACAAACCTCGGCACTCCATGCTCGAGTCTGTTGTCGGCCTTATGTTAAGCACGATCTTGGGTGTGTGGTGGCTGGTCGGCCTGAAACACCAGTTCTGGATCTTCGGCCCCGGCTATGCCGTTCTTCATTTCGGCCCGGTGTGGCAGACCATCTATCCGCTCTTCGTGGTGCTGGTGGTATTCAGCATCATCCGCGGTAGCTCCGACGTCGCACGGCCCGAATGGGAGCGCGGACGCACTTGGTTCCGCCTCATCTATCGCGTACTGAATCTCCTCGTGCTCTATTTTCTTTATAAAGCGACGGAGCTGTTCGTGCCGGGCAGCGCGAGCCCCGCCAACATGAACGAAGTGATCAAGGGCATTAACAGCGCTATGCACATCGGCGTGCTGGTTGTCGCCATCATCACGGTCGTACAGATGGGACAAGACGTGTACCACCTCATCCGCGATCGCTTCGACGGCGGAGAGCGTGCGATCGCCTGTTTCTTCTAACCACGCGGACGGGAGCAGCATGAACTCGGTAATTGTCGCGTCCCTCTGGCTTCTCTTTTTCCCGCTAAAATGGACAGATGCGCCGCCACCGCGGTGACCCTGGGTAATCGTTCCTTGTCGTCGATTTCATTCACCGAGAACTATGACGTTGTGGTCGTCGGCGCCGGTCATGCCGGATGCGAAGCCGCCATGGCCGCGGCCCGCATGGGGCTCGAGACCGCGCTCTACACCCTCAACGTCGATCTCATCGCGCAGATGTCATGCAACCCCGCCGTCGGCGGCATCGCGAAAGGGCATCTCGTGCGCGAGGTAGATGCCCTTGGCGGCATCATGGGCGAAGTCACCGACGCCGTAGGTATTCAGTTTCGTTTGCTGAACACATCGCGTGGCCCGGCAGTGTGGTCTCCGCGCGCCCAGTGTGACAAGCAGCAGTACCGCCTCAAGATGCGTGAGGTGTTGGAGTCGGAACCCAACCTGCACATCAAGCAGGCAGAAGTGGCGGACCTGGTGGTAAAGGAAGTGGCTAGTGGTCAGGGTCCAGTGGCTAGCAGGAACGAAGAAACTGAACCTCTTGCCGCTGGTCACCAGCCACTAGCCACTCGTGCTGTCCGCGGCATCAAGCTACGCGACGGCCGGATCGTTCGTGCCAAGGCCGTCATCATCACCACAGGCACATTTCTCAACGGCCTAATCCATTGCGGGGAGCAGCAGTATCCCGCAGGCCGCAGCGGCGAACCGCCCGCCGTCCTGCTCGGCGAAGCCCTGAAGGCGCTCGGCCTGCGCGGCTGCCGCCTCAAGACCGGCACACCGCCGCGTCTCGACGGCCGGTCCATCGACTGGTCGAAGTTTGCTGTGCAGCACGGCGACCTCGATCCCACACCCTTCAGCTTCCGTACTAAGCGTGTTGCACATCACTACAAGCAAGTGCCGTGCTACATCGCTTTCACCACGCCGGAGACACATCGCATCCTGCGCGAGAATCTGTTGCGCTCGCCGATGTACAGCGGGCAAATTCAGTCTATCGGCCCGCGCTATTGTCCGAGCATCGAAGACAAGATTGCCAAGTTTCCTGACAAAGAAACCCACCAGCTCTTTCTCGAACCCGAAGGCCTGAACACGCACGAGATCTACGTCAACGGCATGAGCACCTCGATGCCCATCGAAGTGCAGCTCGCAGTCATCAAGTCGATCCCCGGCCTGGAGAATGCGGACATGTTGCGGCCGGGCTATGCCATCGAGTACGACTCCATCGACCCAACCGAATTGGAACGCACACTGGAAACCAAGAAGATCGCTGGCCTCTACCTTGCCGGACAAATCAACGGCACCAGCGGCTACGAAGAGGCAGCCTGCCAGGGCATCATGGCGGGAATCAATGCCGCTCTGAAACTGAAACGTGAGCCGCCGCTGATCCTTGATCGAACGGAAGCCTACACGGCCATCCTTATTGATGACCTGATCAGCAAGGGCACCAACGAACCGTACCGCATGTTTACCTCGCGGGCTGAGTTCCGCCTGCACCTGCGCATCGACAACGCCGACCGTCGCCTCACACCTCATGGCCGTCGCGTAGGACTTATCAACGATGCAGCCTGGGCCGACTACCTGGTCAAGCAGACGCGCATGCAAGCCATGCGCGATCTGCTCGAACGCAAGCGCGTGAATGCAGAGCTCGTCGAGAGAGCCGGCGACGACGCAAATGCTCATGCTGTTGTTGATCTACTCATCGGCGAATGCACAGGTCTGACATTGTCGCAGGTGCTGAAGCGACCCGAGATGCAGATCGAGCAGCTTGCGCCCCTGCTTGCCTGTCTAATGCCCGCATTCTTCGAACGCGAAGAAGTCACCAGTAGCCAGTCACCAGTGGCCAGTTACCAACCGCCAACTGACAACTGGCAACTGACAACCACCGTTCGCAACGAACTGCGCTCCGTCGAAACCGAGATCAAGTATGCCGGCTATCTCGACCAGCAGACGAAGTCGATCGAGCGTCTGAGGAAAGCTGAGCAGCGCACCATTCCTGAGTGGTTCGACTACAGCACGGTGTCGGGCCTCTCGCGCGAGATGAAAGAAAAGATGACGCGCGTTCGTCCGCGCACGCTCGGCCAGGCGAGCCGCATCCCCGGCGTCACTCCTGCGGCGGTCTCGCTCATCAACGTGTACATCGAGATCCAGTCGCGCCGGCAGGCAAAAGCTTCGATTTCCCAGACTTATTGAGGATGGCAAATTGAAGTGACGCGCGCAGGCTATTGGACGAGCCGCCAACCATCTCGGACTGTCATTATGAGCGCCCGATTTTGGCGCGAGGAATCTGCTTTCCGCCGACCAACGAACAGCAGATCCCTCGCCTTGCTCGTGATGACAGTTAAGGAAAACGTGTCACCGTATTCCGCGATGCTCAGTTGTTGCCCACACAAAAAAGTGGCGGGGCGAACCGTCCGGCCGCTATTCACATACTTCTCCGACACAACAAAAAGTGCCCAGACCAACCGGGGTGGCACGAGGTCAAGCGAGCCGAGTCGTCACTCTGCTCGCTTGACCAAGCCATCGGAAGTTAGAAAATTCTGCCGTGCGGCAGATGCGCTTTCCTCTTCGGCAGACCCGACGGGCACAGTCCGGCATTTGGCACCGGCACAATCGATCCGAGGAACTGCGGCTGGGCCCGAGCCTTTAATTCCTGTTCGAGATCGTAGGCGAAGCCGATCAATTGCGGTTCACGCAAGAAGGTGCTGTACATGAGCATGCCGCAAGGCTCGCCCGACGTTCGAATCCCCACGGGCATTGAAAAATTGGGGTAACCCGCTACCGCCGGCCCGGTCGAGTTGGTCAAATGCGGCGCCACAATCGCGTCGACGCCGCTTGCTATTACATTATCGATTCCGGTCCGAGCGGTGTTGGTAGCGTGCGTGCGCGCGGCCACATACGTTGGATCGCTCAAATCGCCACTGGTCGCCTCCGCTTGCTCGAAGATGTCTTGACCGTAATAAACCAGTTCTTGGGGGCAGTGTGAGATGTTAAACGCGATCAGGTCGGCCAAGGTCTGCATGTTGGTGTGCGTCAAGGTCGCTAAGTATTGTGCGATTTGCACCTTGAATTCAAACAACAGAGCAGTGAATTCGTCATTGGTGTAGGCGAAGACGTCGCCAGTGTCGACATCGACAATTGTCGCGCCGAGACTTTGCATCACAGCAAGCGCATTTTCTGCAAATGCTACTGCTGTTAGGTTGTCCACCGGAATGCCGCTACCGTAGTAGCTGTAATCGAAATAACGGACGTCACGCCCGATCACGGCGCCATTCAGAGCGCCGCGCTTGAGAAACTGGGTGTAGTCGCTTGGCAAAGGATGTCCTACGACAGAACCGAAGGGAGACTGCAGGACGCCAAGCAATATGGCCACGTCGGTGACGGAGCGTCCCATCGGCCCAGCCGTGTCCTGCTGATGGCTGATGGGAATGATTCCATCTTGCGAGACGAGTCCGAGCGTTGGTTTCAGTCCAAAGATGTTCTCAACGGCTGATGGCCCGGTGATCGATCCATCCGTTTCCGTGCCCACCGCCGCCGAGCACAAGTTGTCCGCCGCGGCGGCAGCAGAGCCGGAACTCGAACCCCACGATGTGTAGCTCAACATATACGGGTTGATCGTATTTCCGCCCCGCGCGCTCCAACCGACGGCCTGCGGATACGCGATATCACTGCCGCGGAAGTTCGCCCATTCGCCGAGGTTTGATTTGCCAAGAATCACGGCGCCGGCTGCGCGCAACTGCGCAGCGACCACCGAATCGCCCGGCACCTTGCTGTTGAACAAGGCGAGCGATCCTGCAGTGGTTTGCATGTTGTCGGACGTGGCGATGTTGTCTTTGACTAGAACTGGGATGCCGTGCAGAGGGCCACGGATTATTCCTTTTCGGCGTTCATTATCAAGGCGTGTGGCAATTGAGACTGCATTCGGATTAACCTCAATCACGGCATGAAGCGTCGGATTGAATGATTGCATCCTTCGCACATATCCCATGGTCAACTCTCTGCTTGAGAGCTGTCCCGAAGCCATGGCCGCTTGCAATTGCGGAATAGTTGCTTCAACGAAAGAGAAACCGCCTGCCGCTGAAGCAGCGCTCTCAGAGAGCGACGTCAGCCCGCCCGTTAAGAGCACTGCGCTCCCGGTGGCAGTCGTTCCCAAAAAGCTTCTGCGAGTGATGTGATGGTTCGTTGCGTCCGCATCATTAGATTTCATTTGCATCCTCCTTTTTCGAGCGCGCAAGATTTGCCCTCATTACGTATTCCAACTCGGCCAATCCCACGGGGTGAACTATGAATAGAGGCGTGTGGCGGGTTGCGCGATCCTCGGCATTTCGCCGGCAGCGTGAAGCAGGAGGAATCTTTCTACACGAATGCGCGCGATGTCAAGCGGCCGGTCATAATTCTTTGGCAAACGGCGCGACTCTCCGCTTTTTATTAATCCCATGAAAATAGCACCTTGGTGACACTTGTTCGGCCGCAGATCGGTGGAATCACTCCATCGCTTCCAGCGCAGCCATGGTCACAATGCCGTCCCACAAATTCTGCACGCGGATGTTCTCATTTGCCGAGTGCTGGTTGTTGTCGTAATTCGCAATCGGAACCGTGATGGTATGCGTGCCCAGCGTGTTTACGATCATCTCCAGCGGAACGCTTCCTCCCATCGTCGGCAGATTCACCACCGGCCCTCGCGCATTCTCGACCGCGGCAATTACCGCCTGCGCAATCGGCAAATCCATGGGAGTGCGCACCGCGTTATAGCTCGCCGGATCGCGATGCACATACGCCACGCGCGGATGCGCCAGCAGCGTTGCCTTGTCCGGCGGCGCATCAACCACAAAGTATCCTTGCGACGCGATGTAGTCCACGACGCGCTGCTGCTGTGTCTTCCAGTCGAGGCCTTTCACCAGCCGCATATCGAGATCCGCGGTAGCCGTCGACGGCACAACATTGTTGGCTCTTGCACCCACTCGAGCCGACGCGAAACCGTTGATGTTCAGCGTCGGTTCGTTGAGCAGCTCCAGCAACGGTCGTCCTCCGCCGTTGACGTAGCCGAGTCCGAACTCCTTCATCAGCATTTCTTCATTGCGCGGAGCCTCTGCAATGGCCTGCTTCTCCAGTGGACTCAACGGCGCAACGCCATCGTAAAAGTGCGGCACCAGGACATGTCCGTTGGCGTCTGCCATGCCGCCGAGCAGCTGCGCGAGCATCATCGCCGGATTCGGCGCCCAGTTGCCGTAGTGCCCACTGTGCAACTCACGGTCGGGCCCGTAAAGCATGATCTCGACATGGGTATCGCCACGGGCCCCAAACACCACGCTCTGTCGTCCACTCTGGTCTATCGGACCGTCGCAGATGAGCCAAACATCTCCGCCAAGCTCGTCGCGATACTTCTTCAGCACCGCTTCGAGATTCGTCGAGCCCGCTTCTTCTTCACCCTCCCAGACAAAGCGCAGGTTCGCCTTGAACGGAATCTTCGCCGCTTGTAATGCATCCAGTGCCGAAAGCTGCGCGATGATTGCTGCCTTGTCATCCGAAGCCGAACGCGCGTAAATGCGCGGCTCGCCATTCACTTGCTTCGTCACCGGGATAAACGGCGCCTTGCTCTCCCAGTCGTCCGGATTCACCGGCTGCCCGTCGTAATGCGCATAAAACACGATCGTGCGCTTCGCGCCTGGCGTCTTGATCTCGCCATACACCACCGGATTCGATCCTGCCGCCGTGAGTTCCTTCGCCTTTAAATGCCGCTGCGTGAGTGCAGCCGCCAGCGCATCCGCATTGCGCTGAATGTTCGCCTTATCGCTGGCCACATTTGGGATGGCCAGCAGCGCAGTGAACTCCTTCAATATTTGCTGCTCATGTGCGGCGCGCCATTGGTCGGCCGCCTGCTTGGGAGACTGCGAAAAGAGCGTTGCGGAATACAACAGTACGGTGAGAGAAAGGCTGATCGGTCTTGAAATCATGCGACGAATATACGCGAGTGCGCATGGACACTCTAAGGGCTGATCGGCCGGGCCGACTTTCATTGTTCTTTCATGCCTTGACCCTTTTATGATGGCGTCGATTCCGAACATCAATGGCGAGCGACCTTTCCTCGTTACAGAGCTACGCTCGACCTGTCAGGACCAATGATTTGCATGGTGCGACTGAGACTTCGGCGTCGGGATCGTGCTGAAGCTGGCCTGGTTTCAAACCAGGCCATCACAAGCCGGGACCCTGCCTTACTGTCCGTGTTTGCGTTCTCTCCTCTGCAGACAGACGTGGGATCTCCCGGTTCCCCGTCAAGATGCTTGCGTACATGCACGAGGTCTCTGACCGCGCGGGATCCAGGTACACCTTGCGCTGGCGGTGCACCCGGTATTGGCTTCCGACATTCTCCACTGCGTCGGCATCCCGGAGTACCTGCCGATTTCGCAGCAGGTCATGGATTTCACGGCTCAATACCCGTCCTGTACGTCCCCTGTCAACGCTTCGACGTCGCCCTCGCGAGCGGCTTCGCATGACTCGGGGCCATTGTGGTTCGCTAAACCTTCAACGTATGAAACTTTCATTCACAACACCCTGCCGGTTTAACCGGCGCACGGAGGAAACATGAATCGAGCCTCTCACGTTACCTTATCGCGGTCAGTCTATTCGCATTGCTGCCGACAGCCTGGGGACAGGAGCAGCACGCAACCAAAATCGCTGACGATCGAGCCCACAAGATGGTCTTAACCAGCACCACGTTCTCCGACGGCGTAACCATCCCTCTGAGCATGGTCTGGAATCAGTGTCCGTTTTATCTCGGCGGCGGAAATCAATCTCCACAGTTGTCGTGGAGCGGCGCCCCCCGCAAGACACGCAGTTTCATCGTGGTCATGTATGACGTTACCGCGTCTTTCACCCACTGGGGAATGTACAACATCGCGTCCGCAACCACTTCGCTGCCCGAGAATGCCGGCATTCCTGGAAGCAACTTTGGCACGCAGGTTTTGAACGATTACCTAGTCGGGGACCTGAGCTACGACGGTCCTTGCCCGCCGCCCACGTTGAATCCGGTAACGCATCACTATGTCTTCACTGTCTACGCGCTCGACATTACCCTGGCGATGCTGCCCACGTTCGACGATTTCCCTCCCGGCGCGGAACAGCTGTATCAGGCGATGATCGCGGCCGCCAGGAATGGCGACATTCTCGACAGCGCCGGCATCAGCGGCTTCTTCCCCGGCCCGTAGCGGAATCTACCTACATTTCGAACTCGCCGCTCACCATAGCCCCGGAATTAGGCGGTAGCGCGTATTGGCGGCGAATTCCTCGTACCCGGGGAGCTCGCGACGCAGCATTCGATCTTCCATCGCGGTCCGCCAAACCAAAAGCGGCACCATCACGAGCCCTAGCAAGAGAGCCCACAGCGATCCAAAGATTAGCGCTGTACCAGAAAACATGAGCAGCCAGCCGAGGTACATGGGGTGGCGCACGAGGCGGTATGGCCCAGCGGTCACAGTGGCTTGCTGCCGTTCGGATTGCACACGAACCGTGGTTTCTGCGAACGGGTTCACAACCATCGCCCATGTTACAAACACGATGCCAATCACGAGCACCGCCAGGCCGGCGTACACCGTCGCGAACGGCATCGATGACCAGCGGAAGCGGACGACATCCAAGCCGGCAACGGCCGGCTGAGCGTAATACATGGGCAGCATGAGCACGAAGAAGAGCTTGTCGAACCACTTGGTGTCGCGATGCCGCCAGTTGGCGCGCGCTTCCATCAGCGCGGGATTCTTGCGCTGAACCATCACCGCTGCAACCGCGTACGACGCGAGTGTGGCCGCAACACAGACCCAGCCGCGAACCCACCTCAGCGTACCTGCCGAGACGAATGTCGCGGCCACCCAGAGCCCGAGACTCAGGACGACCTGCAGGATCCGGCTAAAGGTCCACAACTTTGTGCCGGAGACTCTTTTCTCAGGTTCGATCGCGGAAGGGTTGAGCATGACTAGATCGGCTTCGCTGAATGATTGGATGCGGTCGCAGAATCTTGCGACGTTGCGAGGAGACGGACTACGCGTAGTCGAACAGCGTCATGAACCCAAAATCCATGTGCAATTGCTGATGGCAGTGAAAAAGCGTCGGCCCTGGATTGTCAGCCACAAAGTCGACTTCGACTTCCTGATATCCGCCGACCATCACCACATCTTTCATGATGCCTGCCGTCGCATGTCCAGCAATATTCGTCAGCTCAAAGCTGTGCCGGTGCAGATGAATCGGGTGGATGTCGTCGCTCGCATTCTTCATGCGAATGCGGTACCGCTTGCCCGGCTGCACATGAAACGACGCAGGCACAGCTTCGTTGCTCATTGGATAAGCCACGCCGTTAATCGTCCAGCGATTGAATCCCTCCATCGCAGCGTTGTCTTTCGCGAACAGCATGTCGAAGGTATGATCCGGCGCGGGAACAGGACCCTGCTTGCCAAAGCGCCCGTAATTCCACTTGAATGCCGGCGGCACTACCCACTGCGGCTTGCCCTTCTCTCCGGCATACTCCACCACGATACCCATGCCGTGGTGCCGGTCATCATCGGCGGTGTCACCCAGGATCCAGACACCGGGATGGTTCATCTCGACGATGGCAGAAATACGCTCCGCAGTGCCCAGCCACAACACCGGCCCGCTCGCTGGATTGGGCGCAGAATTGCCATCGAGCGCTACGACGGTGAACCGATGTCCCGGTAGCGCCAGGCTGCGAATCTCTGTCGCGCTGCCGTTGAGCACGTGAAACAACACTCGTTCGTCGCGTTTCACTCGCACCGGCTCGCCATGGCCCAGCATTCGCCCGTTGATGGTGAACGAGCCGTATCCAACTTCGTACCCATGTGGCATGCCCTTGGCAAGTGACGCCTTCATGGCCGACTCACCCTGCTTCTCCAGCAGTGGATTCTTCGTCGGTAGCGATAGGAAGTTCATCGCCATATCGCCGCCGCGGCTGAACGTCGGCTCGAACTCCTTCAGCGTCAGGAACACCTCGCGGTCATATCGCCCTGGATTTTCTTTGGGCTCTATATACACCGGCCCCACCTGCCCGCTGTACTGCCCAGCATACAGATCGGCGCCTGCGCGATTGTGCGTGTGATAGAACCTCAACCCCGAAGGGTTCGGCGTAAAGCTGATGCGCCGCTCGCCATGCGCTGGTATCCATGGCGTTCCCTCCTCCGCCGCACCGTCTACATCAGTCGAGACCTTCTGCCCGTGCCAGTGCAACTGCTCCGGAACATCCGTGTCGTTGATGATCTCGACCGTCACCGGCTGGCCTTCCTTAAATCGCAGCAGCGGCCCGGGAAACTGCCCGTTATATGTCGTCGTGGAGATGATGCGCTTCGGCGCAATCTCGATCGGCGTAGTTTCAATGCGGATGGTGTAGTCGGCTCCGGACTCCGTAGCTTGACCGTGCGACATGGCAGAGGTGCCGCCAGCTTCCTGAGCGCGTCCTACCCCCGAAAGTAGTGCCGCTCCAGCGACCAGGCTTGTTGTTTTTAGGAACTGCCGGCGCGATCGATCGTCTTCTTCCATGTCTTTCACTTACGAGAACCACTCGCTGAACCCTTTCGATGCCGGGTGGTCCGTTCACGCGGCACTGTTTTGGCCGCTTGAGCGGGTCTTTTCTCTCCACTTACTACTACCCGAATCACTTCACCATGTAACGCAACGCTCCTAACGTCCCCGCAGCCGCGATAAGCCACGCTGAATTCAGCCGAGGAAATCGGAACAGCAGCCGCGCACTCAAAATGGCTAGCGCAACTGTGGTCCAGTCCACTAACGCAGAACGTGCCAATTCCCACGTAACCACGGCCATCAATGCCAGAGAGGCAACGTTGATACCATCCAGCGTAGCACCAGCGAG